>Ga0183260_10000313_pt1 | contig 39621 bp, 41 predicted proteins | sample AntDrymUQ4972206_2_FD_129768 | JGI IMG/M metagenome (GOLD analysis project Ga0183260, IMG submission 129768) | Polar desert sand microbial communities from Dry Valleys, Antarctica - metaG UQ497 (22.06) (version 2) (version 2) | ecosystem: Environmental > Terrestrial > Soil > Desert | place... | reverse complement strand
CTGGCGGTCGCGATCGAGGCCTTCGGCCTGCTGGCGAACCGCCGCGTCGCCGCCTGACCGCTACTGCAAGCTCTCACCCGTGTTCGGGGAAGGACGGCGGCTAGCTTGAGGGAGCAGGGTCGCCTTCTCCCAGCAGGACAGGCAACAGGCAGCACCAGGGGACATCAACCTATGACGCGAAACGAACACTCGCGCCCGGGCACGTCCGCGGGCTTTTCACCACTGAACCTCGTCAGGCGGGCGGCTGCCGCGGTGGCGCTCTCGTTCGCCCTCGCCCTTGCGATCGGCGGCGGCGCCGCCGTCGTTGCCCCCACGCCCGCCGACGCGCAGACGACCTGCCCGTCCCAGCCGGCCAGGCTCGCGCCCGAGGGCGCCGGGCCGACCCGGTTCACGATGATGATCCGAATCAACCAGCAGAACAACGTCAACGCCTACACGAACTTCAACACCGCCACGGGTGGTCTCGGCGGCTACATCCGCCCCCAGGACATCTTCGTCATCAACACCCGCTTCGAGACGACGACCCCCACCGTCGCCGCGCAGCTCGCCACCAACCTCCGCGCCGCGTTCCCGTGCAACCGGATCGTCGCGCTGACGGGCCTGGGGCTCGATCCGTCCCTGCCCGGGTACGCGTTCTCGCTCGCCGGCCACCCCGCCGTATTCGCGCTGATGACCGACTTCGAGGCGATGGACTGGAACGGCACAGCCGGCACCGATCCCGGCCGGCCGCCGTGGAACCAGGCCTTCAAGGTCGCGTTCCCCCGCATCAAGGCGTGGGACGCGCGGATCTCGAGCACCCTCGCGGCCAGCTCGCTCTCGGCCGGCCAGCGCTCGGGCCTGGTCCCGATCTTCGACGCCACCTGGAACTACGGGCAGATCGCGCAGGACCTCGACAAGAAGAACCGCCGCCTCGGGGCGCCCCACATCGGCCTCCAGAGCGTCCAGACCCAGGACTCCTGCGCCGACGGCGGGGCGAGCGCCTTCGCCGCGAACCTCAAGGGCGTCTTCGACCAGTACAAGTTCAAGACCGTCCTGATGGTGAAGAAGATCAAGAACAAGAAGACGGGCAAGATCAAGAAGAAGAAGGTCCCCAGGCGAGTGAAGCTGAAGCCCGCTGCCCGCCCCCTGCTCTCGAACCTCGCCACCCAGATCTCCTTCAGCAACACGCCGAACCCCAGCGCGGGCATGGCGATCACCAAGACCTCGGCCGCCACCGCGGCCTCCTGCGTCCTCTCGGGCCTGAAGCAGGGGGGCGGCGCGTTCTTCTTCTTCGCCTCCGACGACTCGATGCGCCTGCTCTTCCAGCAGCCGCAGATCGCGGCGCTGCGCCCGAACGCCACGGGCACGGCGGCGAGCGGCGGCGTCAAGCCGCCCAAGAAGTAGCGCTCTAGCGGCTGATCACGAGCTTGCCGCGGTGGCCGGCCATCGCCTCGGCCGCGTCGTCGAAGCTCGCCGTCTCCGCCGTGACCTGCTCCGGCTTGAAGCTGCGGCGAAGGTCAGGGCCTTCACGCGGGCACGTTCTCGTTATCCCCGACCGAGGCGCAACCGGCCTCCTCGCGCTCGGCCTTCGCCGCCGCCTTCAGCTCCTCGAAGCGGATGATGTTGCCGCCTGCGCCCCACGAGCCCTCGTCGATCTCGCGGTTCAGGATCCAGATCCGCAGTGCGGCCTCCTCATCCCAGCCGGTCGCCTCGAGGATCATCTGGGTCAGCTCCTTGGTCAGCTCGCCGCGGCGTCGGTCGCTCAGCGCGCCCTGCGGGGTTGTGACCTTGACCACGGCCTGCGGCAGCTCGGCCACGCCGTCGGCGGTGTGAATCGCCTCGGCGGGCAGCTCGTGCACGTGGGTCCAGGAGATCGAGCGAAAGAACTCGGTGTCCGGCGCCTTCTCCCATCGCAGCAGGCAGGCGGCCATCTCGCCCGGCAGCTTCGCCTTCGCGTCGTCGGACAGGGCTCCCTGGGGGATCGTCAACTCCATCATCGGCATGTTCGGCTCCTTCGTTGCGAGTCGTGGTCGGGATCCTGGGTTCAAATTGCGAACGCAGGCCGCGACCATATTGGGTTTCTTTTCCGAACGCAAGCTCGGTATGCTTCGCACGGCATGCGGGCCTCCGACCTGATCGACCAGCACTGCTCGATAGCGAGGCCCGCCAGCCTGCTCGGCGACCGCTGGACCCTCGTGATCCTGCGTCAGGCGTTCTCGCGGACCCGGCGCTTCGAGGACTTCCAGGCCCAGCTCGGCATCTCGCGCTCGCTGCTGGCCGACCGCCTCGGAAAGCTCGTCGACGCCGGCATCCTGCGGCGCGAGCCCTACAAGGACGCGGTCCGCACACGCGAGGAGTACCGGCTGACCGAAAAGGGCCTCGACCTCTATCCCGTGCTGATGGCTCTGCGCGAGTGGGGCGACATGCACATGGCCCCCGAGGGCGCGCCGATCGTAGTCAGCCACCGCGCCTGCGGAGGCGAGATCCACGCGCGCCTCACCTGCAACCGGTGCGGCGAAGAGGTCGGCCCGCGCGGCGCCGAGGTCGCGGTCGGGCCCGGCCTGAAGCAGCCCGCTTGACAGCTTCTCAAGGGTCAGGCCCATGAGCACCTACGACAAAGTCGCCGACCTGCCGCTGAAGGTCGAGGGCTATGAGCTCGAGGGCCTCGAGTTCGCAGCGCCCGGCTTCGACCGCCTCTCCACGGTGATCCACCTGGTGGGCGATGGGCACGAGGGGATCGGCGAGGACGTCGTCTACGACGCGCTCGATCACGTGGCCTTCCAGGACGCCGGCGCGGTTCTCGACCTCGCCGGCGACCACACGATCGAATCGTTCTCGAAGCTGCTGGAGGAGCGGGGCGTCTTCCCCGAGCCTCCCGAGCGGGAGGTCTCGGTCAACTACCGCCGCTGGGCGTTCGAGAGCGCCGCACTCGACCTGGCGCTCCGCCAGGCGGAGACCTCGCTGCACGAGCACCTGGGCCGCGAGCCCAAGCCCGTCACCTTCGTCGTCTCGATGCGCCTGGCGGCGATCCCGGCCCAGGGCGAGGAGGCCGAGCCCTCGACCATCGAGCCGGTCCGAGACCGCCTCGCCGTCTACCCGGACCTGCGCTTCAAGCTCGACCCGACGAACGACTGGGATGACGAGCTGATCGCCCAGCTGGTCGAGACCGGCTCAGTCGACTCGCTCGACCTGAAGGGCCAGTACAAGGGGACGCCGGTGGACGTCGACACCGACCCCGAGCTCTATTCGAAGCTGATCGAGGCCTTCCCGGATGCGTGGCTCGAGGACCCCGACGTCAACGACGAGACGAAGCCGATCCTGGACCCGGTCGCAGACCGGGTCACCTGGGACGCGCCGATCCACTCCGTCGATGACATCACCGGCCGCGAGTGGGTCCCGAAGATGGTCAACATCAAGCCGTCGCGCTTCGGCCCGCTCCGCGAGCTGTTCGCCGGCTACGACCACTGCGACGCCAACGGCATCGGCGCCTACGGCGGCGGGCAGTGGGAGCTCGGCCCCGGGCGCGGCCACATCCAGTACCTGGCCTCGATCTTCCACCCCGACACACCCAACGATGTCGCGCCGTCGGTCTACAACACCGCCGGCACCGAGCCCGGGCACCCGACGAGCCCGCTCGAGCCGCAGACGTCCAAGCTCGGCTTCCGCTGGGGCGGATAGGCCCCACCGGGGCCATCCCCAACTCGCGCTCGTTGGGCACCGAGAATCGTCGGGTAAGGTTCGAGCCATGGCCAACGAGGACTTCGCAGCGGCGCTCAACAAGCAGATCGGCAACGAGCTGAATGCCGCGCAGCAGTACATGGCGGCGGCCGTCTGGTACGACGCCGAGACGCTTCCGCAACTCGCCGGCTTCTTCTATCGCCAGGCGCTCGAGGAGCGCAACCACGCGCTGATGATGGTGCAGTTCCTGCTCGACACGAACGAGAAGCCCGTCATCCCCGGCGTCGAAGCGCCCAAGGCCGACTTCGCGGACATCGTCGCCCCCGTGGCCATGGCCCTGGAGCAGGAGAAACAGGTTGGTGCCGAGATCGACGACCTCTTCAAGATCGCCCGGGATATCCAGTATTTCCAGGGCGAGCAGTTCCTCCAGTGGTTCATCAAGGAGCAGGTCGAGGAGGTCGCATCGATGAGCGACCTGCTCACCGTGGTCGAGCGCGCCAAGGACGACCCGCTGCACGGCGAGGAGTACCTCTCGCGCGAGCAGATCGGCGACGAGGGCGGCGACCCCTCAGCGCCCACCGCAGCCGGCGGCGAGGTCTAACCCCCCGCGCCCTTAGTCCAGCCGGCCCACCCCGCGCCGGACCCGGCGCGAGGCCGTGCGCGCCGCCAGCGTCTCGCGGAACTCGAGGATCTCCGCGCTGAGCGCGTCGGCCGTAGCCGGGCGCTCGTCCTCGAGGCGCCGCGAGTCGAGCGCATCCTCGCGCGCGGCGCCACTCCCGTTGACACCGGGTTCCACGCGCCAGACTGCGGCCTTCTCGCGCGCCACGATCGTCTCGGCCATGCGGCGGCCCTCGAACAGCGCGCCCGTCTGGTCCTCCATGCCGATCCCGGCGGACATCCCGCCGGCTCCGATCTCCTGCATGAAGCGCCTTCGCCTCTGCGGCTCGGAGAGGTAGTGGACGCAGGCGCTCCCGGGCAGCAGGCCCAGGCCCTCGGCCGGCGCGGGCTCTCCTGAGGACGAGGTGATCCCGTGCTCGAACCAGCACATGGCGCCGGCGCTCTGGCCGCAGATCAGGATGCCCTCCTCCCAGGCCTCGCGCAGGATCGCGTCGAGCCCGTGGGCGCGCCAGATCGCGATCAGGTTGACCATGCTCCCGCCGCCCGCGTAGATCACGTCCTGGGCCATCAGGTGCTTGCGGACGTCGACGCGGTCGATCCCGAGGCGAAACAGCGAGATCGAGCTCGGGTGGCAGTCCCGCTCGCCGAACGAGCGGTGGAAGTTCGAGATCTGGTCGTGCATGTCCCCGCTCGCCGTCGGCAGCAGGCAGATCCGCGGGTGAGCGGACTCGGCGAGCTCCACGATCGCGTCGACGATCGCGTCGTTGCCCTCCCGCCGGTTGAACTCATGGCCCCCCAGGACCAGGATGCGCCCGCCGGAGGTCAGGGCGCCCCGTCTATGCCGCGACCCGCTGGTCGAACGAGACCGGCAGGACGGGCGGGACCGCGTCGGCGCCCAGGTAGCGGGTGGCCAGGCGCGTCTCGCGCACGAGGTTGGCGCGGCGCTCGAGCCTGTAGGCCCGGGCCTCAGGGCGCGACGAGACCACCTCTGCCAGCTCGTCGCCGACGAACCGGAGCGCGGCGCCGTCCTCGGCCGCGTAGCCGTGCGCCATGCCGTCGAGCAGGCTCTTGTGGAAGGCGGCTCGCCGGTCGCCCTCGCAGTAGTGGACCGCGTTGCTGTGAGACAGAAAGCCCATGCCGGGGACCCTGTTGACCTCGCCGTGGTAGCCGCTGACCGCCTCGGAAAACCAGCAGAGCGAGCCGGCGCTGAGCCCGCACATGACGACCCCCGACTCCCAGGCCTCGCGCAGGATCTCGTCGACGCCGTGGGCGCGCCAGACGCCGAGCAGGCTGAGCAGGCTGCCGCCCCCGACGTAGATCATGTCCTGGGCGAGCAGGTGCGAGCGGACGTCGGGGACGCCGCGCTCGCGGCGGAAGAACGAGATGTGGGACGGCTTCGCCCGCTCCCTGAAGGTGCTGTAGAAGCGCACCAGGTAGTGGTCGGCGTCCCCGCTGGCCGTGGGCAGGAAGCAGACCTTCGGCTCGGCCGACCCCGTCAGCCCCATCACGTAGTCGTCGAGCAACGGGTTGCCCGACTCCATCGAAAAACCACCGCCTCCGAACGCGACTATCTGCTTCATCTGAATCACCTCCGCCTGACCTCGTTGAACGCGCTCCCTCAATATTCGACGCCGAGCGGCGAAATGACCTTGTACGCGTGGCCTAAGTTGGCTGCCTGGCGGTCCAATACGACGAGAAAATCGCTGCAAGCACGAGGGGAGCGAACCAGACCGCATAAGGATAGAACCAGTGGTTCGCCGTCAACTGGACCGCGATCATCACGGCGGCCCCCAGAGCGGCCACCTGGGCGACCGAACGACGCCTGGGCACGAAGAAGACCGCGACCGCCAGGCCAACGGCGAACACCTTGGTCAGGGTCTGCAACGGCTCCAGCGAAGGCGCCTGGCCCCACAGGCTGAACGGCGACCCGCGCGAGGCCTGGTAGCCGATCGAGCGGTCATAGAGCTCGCGCGGGCCCCCGTCGGGCAGCAGGGGCACGGTGACGATGGCGGCCGCGGCGACGAAAGCGAGGGCGAAGACCGCGATCGTCCGCGGGCGGCGCTCGCCGGTCCCCGCTGCGAACAGCGGGACGAGCGCGAGGGTGCCGAACTTCGTCAGCCCCGACAGCGCCGCGAGCGCCCCCCTCGCGGGCGGCGATGCGAGCGCGAGCATGCAGGCGACGACCGCCAGCCCGACCAGCGAGTCGTTGAAGCTCGAGCCCAGCGTGTAGAGCGTGAACGGGTAGGCCAGCCAGGCGAACGCGAGCGCAAGGCCGAGGGTCGGGTCGTCCCGGTCCTGGTCCTTGGCCCCGCGGTCGCGCAGCCGCCCGCCCAGCGCGAACAGCGCGAGGGCGGTGAGCAGGTCGAATGCGAGCGCCGCGTAGCGCGCGGCCGGAACGTCGTCCCACTCGTCCTCCCAGGGAAAGGCCTGCTCGGCCGGCACGTAGGCGAGGTAGTTGACCGGGCCGTACACGTCGCCGCGCACGTCGCCGCTTTCGGGCAGCTCGGAAGTGAAGTCCTCGCTGTAGACGTCGTCGCCGTCGAGCAGGCGGTCGGCGCCCACCACGCCGGCGACGCCGACGTCGATGGCCTTGGCCTGGTCCACCGCCCAGTAGACGTGGAACGCGGCAAGCAGCGCGACCCCGACGGCGAGCCACGAAGGCCGTGCCCAGGTCAGGCGTTCGCGCTCCGACCGCGGCCGCGCCGCCGGCCGGAAGCCCGCGATCAGCATCCGCACCAGCAGGTAGACGAGCACCGGGTAGACGAGGGGCGCCGAGACCCCGATCTCACCCTTGTTGAAGAAGAAGAGCGAGGCGCTGAAGCCGAGCAGCGCGAGCAGGTCGAGGTGGACGAGCCGCCGGAACAGGCGCCGCGGGTCCACGAACGGCGCCAAGAACAAGAGGCACAGGGGGACCCACACGTACCACTCGTTCAGGTCCCCGGCGACCGCGTCCTCGTAGCCGCGGGCGAGCTTGGTCTCGACCTGGGCGCCGGTCCAGGCCTCGACGACCCGCGCGGCGGGATCGTCGACGATGACGAGGGCCTTGATCTCGCCGTCGCGGCGATAGCGGACCTCCCAGCGGTCGGTCCCGCGTGTGGCGATCGTGACGTTGACATCGCCGCCCTCGTCGGCCGATCGGCTGAAGAACTCCCGCGCCTGCGGCGTCACGTTCGCGAGGTCGAGCGCGGCATGCACGTCGAGCGAGAAGCCGGCTGGCTGGGCGTCGAGCCCGCCGGGATCGACCAGCGGGGGCACATCGGCGCCCCCGAAGGGCGCCTGGTCGGCGGGGTCGGTCGCGGCGCCGGCGACGCCCGGCAGGGCGACCCACGCGAGCGCCACGAGACACGCCGCGCGAAGTACCATCGCGCGCATATGGGGGAAGCTACCCGGATAGTCGAGGACAACGTCGAGGCGACCGAGGCCTGGAACGGCCCGCTGTTCGACGTCTGGCTGAAGTTTCGCGACGTCGTCGCCGAGGGGATCACGGAGCACGGCGAGCGCGCGATCGCCGCCAACTCGCCCGCCGCCGGCGACCGGGTGCTCGACATCGGCTGCGGCCTGGGTGACACGACCAGGCGGCTCGGCGAGCTGGTCGGCGCCGACGGAGTCGCTAACGGGGTGGACGTGGCGGAGCGCATGATCGAGATCGCGACCACAGAGGCGTCCGAGGCCGGCGCCGTGAACGTCACCTTTGCGGTGCGCGACGTCGAGACCACGCCCTTCGACCGCACCTTCGACTACGCGTTCTCCCGCTTCGGAACGATGTTCTTCGCGAACCCGGTCGCGGCGCTGCGCAACGTCCACGACGCCCTCGAGCCCGGGGGCCTGCTGAACATGGTCGTCTGGCGGCGCAAGGAGGACAACGAATGCATGCACCGCGCCGAGCTCGTCGTCGCGGACTACCTCTCCGAGCCGGAGGAGTCCGACGCCCCGCGCTGCGGCCCGGGGCCCTTCTCGATGGCGAACGCCGACACGGTCACGGACGTGCTCGCCGCCGCGGGCTTCGAGGACGTTCGGCTCGCCCGGCAGGACCTTCCCTACAGGATCGGGAGGGACCTCGACCAGGCCGTCGACTTCAACACCTCGCTCGGCCCCGCTGCCGAGGTGCTGCGGATGTGGGGCGACCGGGTGGACGAGCTCAGGCCGAAGATCGAATCGGAAATGCGCTCCGCACTCTCGGAGTTCGTCGTCGACGACGGCTCGGTGGTAGCGCGCGCCTCGACGTGGGCCGTGACCGCTCGTGCGTCGCCAGAGGGCGCTCGGGACTGACGGGAGCGACGGGACTCGAACCCGCGGCCTCCGGCGTGACAGGCCGGCGCTCTAACCAACTGAGCTACGCCCCCGGGCGCAGGTGCTACAGGCTATCCGGCGCTCGCCTCGACCACGTATAAGGTCCGCCTCCGGATGCGGATCCTGACGTACGGAACCGAGCACAGCGACCGCGCAGGGGTCGCCGCCGGCGACGGCGTGCTCGACGCGGGGACGCTGCTCGGGCGCGAGCCGCTGGGGGTGCGAGCGCTGCTCGGCGAGGGGCTCGTGGAGGAGCTCGCGGGACGGGTCGGGAGCGGCGGAGAGCCCATCGCGGACGGCCTCTCGGCACGGCCCCCGGTCCCCGACCCCGACAAGATCGTCTGCATCGGCCTCAACTACCGCTCCCACGCCGCCGAGGCGGGGATCGATGCGCCCCCGGTGCCGGCGATCTTCGCCAAGTTCCGCAACGCACTGGTCCCCGATGGAGCCGAGGTCACGCTTCCTGCGGCGAGCTCCAAGGTGGACTACGAGGCCGAGGTCGCCGTGGTGATCGGCAAGCGCTGCCATGAGGTGGAGCCGGGCGAAGCGCTCGAGCACGTGGCCGGCTACACCCTGCTGAACGACCTCTCGGCCCGTGACCTCCAGTTCGCGACGCCGCAATGGATGCCGGGCAAGGTCTTCGACGGATCGGCGCCGTGCGGCCCCGCGCTGGTCACCCCGGACGAAGCCGGCCCCCACGACGGCATCGAGTTCAAGCTGGAGCTGAACGGCGAGACGATGCAGGAGGCGTCGACCTCGGATTTGATCTTCTCGGTGCCCGAGCTGATCTCGCACCTGTCGAAGTGGATGACGCTCGAGCCCGGAGACATCGTCTCGACGGGCACGCCCTCCGGGGTCGGCAGCGCGCGCGACCCGCGGGTCTGGCTGAAGCCGGGCGACGAGGTCGTCATCACCTCGCCGACGCTCGGCCGGCTCACGACCAAAGTGACGGGAGGATCGCGATGAACGAGGACCCACTCTTCTCCGGCGGCATGGTCAAGGCGGCCCTGATCATCCTAACCGCCGGCCTCCTGGGCGTCGGCGCCTACGCGCTCGTCGACGGCATCGACCTGCCGGACATCGACCTCGACGAGCTCGGGGAGACCACGACGAACCTCTCCGACACCGACCTGTCGGACACGACCATCGGAGACGCGCCCGAGGAACCGCCACCGGACGCGGGAGACCCGTTCACAAGCGCTTCGTTCGGCGCGGCGCTGGGCGCGGTCAAGGCGGAGGCCGGCCCCGGGCGCAAGCTGACCCGCCTGTTCATCAGCCCGGTGCAGACGCAGTTCATCGTTGTCAAGGGCGACGGGGACAGCGACGGCATCGAGGCGTTCAGCGTTCGCTCCGACGACAGCAACGAGGTGGTCCGGGAGGAGGCGACGATCACGATCTCGGGCAACGCGACGCTCGAGGATTTCGCCTTCTCGCTCGACGCAGTGGACCCCTCGGCGATCGACCGGATGCTGGCCGCCGCGAAGAAGCAGAGCGGCGCGGGCGACTTCGAGCCCACCGTCCTCTCACTGGAGCGCAGGATCCCCTTCGGCGAGCGGGCCCTCGAGTGGACGATCAACGCCGAGGGCGGAGGGGGGAACCTGCTCTACAGGGCGAAGGCGGATGGCCGCCAAGTGAAGGACAGCGGCGGCGGATCCCCGATCGCGCCCGAGGTTCCGTCCGGCATCGACGAGGCCCAGGAGCTCGGCGAGTGCATCGAGGACGCGGGGCAGGACACCGAGAAGGTCTTCGCCTGTCTCGACGAGAGCCGCTAGTGCCGGAGCGCTAGGAGCGCTCCTCGACCAGCTTCTCGATCTCCTCGTAGACGCCCGGGGCGCCCTTCTTCAGGCGCTTGACCTCGAAGTGGCCCATGCTGATCAGCTTCAGCCGCGAGGTCGCGGTGACGCTCGCGCTCCGCAAGTCGTCGTCGAGCATCCCGGCCTCGCCGAAGATGTCGCCGGGGCCGAGGTCGGCGATCTTCTCGCCGCCTCGGGTCACCTCGGCGGTGCCGTCCTCGATTGCCAGGAGCTCGCGCGAGAAGCTCCCCTCGCTGATCACCTCGGTGCCTTCGTCCACCTCCCTCGCGGTCGCGAAGACCGCCACCTTCTTCAGCTCCTCGTCGGAAGCGTTGGAGAAGAGCGGGATGCGCTTGAGCTGCGTGGTGTCCATCGGACCTCCTGGTCGGCGTTCCCCAAGTCGCTCAGCAAGCTATCCGATCGGGGATAGAGTGCGCCGCGCCAATCGAACGCCACCAGAGGGGATACACGACATGGGGTTGATGGACAACATCAAGAAGGCCCAGGAGATGGCCCAGCAGGCTCAGCAGAACGCGGGCGGCGCGGGCGGGATGAGCGCCGGAATGCCCGACGCGGGCGACATGGCCTATGCGCAGCTCGCGCAGAAGGTCGCGACCAACGGGCTGCCGGGCGTCGCGACGATCAAGTCGATCGGCGAGACCGGCAAGACCGACGCCGGCGTCAACAAGCAGTACGCGATCGACGTTGCGATCGAGCTCGAGGCGGGCGACTCCTACGACACGACGATCCTCCAGAGCCTGACCGCCGACGCGATCAACTCCGGCCACTACGCCGAGGGCAAGCGCTTCGAGGTCAAGGTCGACCCCGACGACAAGAGCCAGGCTCTGCTCTTCGGCCTCGCCGACTAGTTCCCGCATGGATGTGACGCTGTACGAGGTCCTGAAGTTCGGCCACTTCACCTTCGCGGCGGTGTGGATCGGGGTGGACGCGACGATCCAGGCCTTCGCGCTGCGCGCTTTTGCGGCCGGGCCACAGCGGACCGCCGACCTGATGGGCGACGTGGAGTGGATAGGGACCAGGCTCCTGGTCCCCTCCTCTCTGCTCGTCGTGGTCTTCGGCGTGTGGATGGTGCTCGACTCGCCGATCTGGGAGTTCTCCCAGTTCTGGGTCAGCGCCGGGCTCGCGGTATTCGCCGCCTCGTTCCTGGCGGGCGCCGGCTTCCTCGGCCCGGAGTCGGGCCGTCTCGCGAAGCTGACGTCTGAGCGGAGCGCCGACGACCCCGAGGTGAAGCGGCGGATCAGGCGTCTCCTGCTCGTCTCACGCATCGAGCTGGTGCTGCTGATCGCGATCGTCTATGTGATGGTCACGAAGCCCGGGCTGTAGGCAGGATCGCGGGCGTCCAAACGATTCCAGCTTTCACCCACTGCTGCCGATAGCAAACTCGTGGTCAGCCTCGCGGACACGGTGCCCCTGCTCGCTCAAGGCTTCAACGACTTCATCTTCGAGTGGTACCCGGTTTTCGGGGTCGGGTTCTCGCTGGGCATCCTGGTCATCTTCGTCGTGATCCTGCGCGGCACGATGGGGACGACCCGACCCGAGACCGTCAAGGCCAGCGAGACCGAGCCCGTGCTCTGGGACGAGGTCCAGGGAGTCGACGCCGCCAAGGAGGAGCTCGTCGATGTCGCCGAATGGCTCAAGGACCCCAAGCGATTCGAGGGCCTAGGCGCCCGGGCCCCACGCGGGGTGCTGCTCTACGGCCCGCCCGGCACCGGCAAGACGATGCTCGCGCGCGCGGTGGCCGCCCACGCCGGGGTCGACTTCTTCGCGGCCTCTGGGTCGAGCTTCGTCGAGATGTTCGTCGGCCGCGGCGCTGCCCGCATCCGCCGCCTCTTCAAGGAGGCGCGCGCATCCGGGCGTGCCGTCGTCTTCATCGATGAAATCGACGCCGTCGGCGGCCAGCGCAGCGGCGGGGGCGACGGCGGCAGCAGCGAGCGCGAGCAGGCCCTGAACCAGCTGCTGGTCGAGCTCGACGGCTTCGAGCGCGACCCGGGAACCGTCATCGTCCTTGCCGCCTCGAACTACGTGGACAAGCTCGACAAGGCGCTCCTTCGCCCGGGGCGCTTCGACCGCCAGGTGCTGGTCTCCCCGCCCGACCGCGACGGGCGCGAGGCGATCCTGCGCTCGCACGCCAGGGGCAAGGCCCTCGCCAAGGAGATCGACCTTCGCGACGTCGCCCGCAAGACCACCGGGATGACGGGCGCACAGCTCGCCAACGCCCTCAACGAAGCCGCGATCATCGCCGGCCGGCAGGGCAAGACTGAGATCGAGCGAGACGACCTGGATGAGGCGCTGCTTCGCCAGTCGGTCGGCTCCCAGCAGGCGAGGCGGCTCAACGACAAGGAGCGAAGGATCGTCGCCTACCACGAGGGAGGCCACGCACTCGCTCGCCGCCTGGTCGGCCTGGACCCGCCCGAGATCCTCAGCATCGTCCCGCGCGGGCCCGCGCTCGGGTTCGTCGGCCACTCCCCGGCCGAGGACCGCTACCTCAGCTCGCGCAAGGACCTGCTCGACGAGATCGTCGTGCTGCTGGGCGGCCGAGCGGCCGAGGAGGAGGTCTTCGACGAGGCCTACTCCGGAGCCGCCGATGACCTCGCCCGGGTTCACCGGATCTGCATCCAGATGATCACCGAGTTCGGCATGACGATCGACCAGGGCCCGCACGACAGCTCGCCGCTCGCCCTGCCGATCGCCGACTACTCCCTCTCGGACTCGACCCGCCGCGACGTCGACGCCAGCGCCCGCGAGCTGGCCCACATGGCCTTCGCTCGCGCTCGCCAGCTGATGAGGATGAACCGCCGCTGCCTGGACGACCTCGCGACCAACGCCCTCGAGCGCGAAACGCTGACCCGCGAGGACCTGGACGAGATCTTCGACGCCCACGACCTGCGCCGCACCCTGATCCCGGAAAGCGCCGCCGAAGAGGCCGCGGACCCGGGCCGCCGCTTCTCACCGGGAGCCCTGCTCCCGACGCGATCCACCGAAGAGCCCCAGGACGACTCCTCTTAGCATCCCCCCGCCCGGTCAAGCCACCGCATATGCCGGAGGCGAAGGCATGGGCGTGGATGTCGGATGGGCGGTACTGGGCTCGAACCAGTGACCTTCTCGGTGTAAGCGAGACGCTCTCCCAACTGAGCTAACCGCCCGGGGCCTGATTGTGGCGCACGAGGGCGAGCCCGGCGATAAGGCTGCGATAACCGCCACTCCCTACGTTGCGATTTGACCCAGTTCATCCGAGGGAAGGAACAACCCGATGCGCCGAACGACGACGATTGCGACCCTGGCTGCGATGTGCGCCGCGCTGGCGGTCGCGGCTCCGCCGGCGACGGGCAAGACGCTCAAGTTCGACGGCCCGGTGAAACTCGCCCATATCCCGGACCCGACTGGATTCCCCAGGGATGTTCCGCGAATCGAGCTGAAGGTTGCATTCGCCGGCAAGACCCCGAAGGTGATCCCGGGCGGCACAGTGGAGACAGCGGGCCTGTACGGCCCGTGCCTTCCCAACTCCGGCTGCATCATCTTCTGCCTCGACACCGGGGTGTGCGACAACAACCCCCAGTGCTTCGCCAACACCGGAGGGTCGCTCCTGGGCGACAGCAGCAGCGCCGAGGACATCAAGGTGAAGAAGAACGGGAGGTTCTCCGGCAGCGTCAGAGCGGCGGTGACGACCAGTGCCGCCTCCCGTGTGCCGGCCATGGACACCGCCATCATCACCGGCCGGATCACGAAGCGCTCGGTCACCGGGACCATCCGGGTTCGCGCTGACCGGGAGGCGATTCCGGAGGCCAACCCGCCGCGGCCGGCCATGACCTGCGACACCGGCGTACTCAGCTTCACGGCGCCACGGGCGACGGGAAGGATCAGCCCGTTCGGGTAGCCGGCTGGTAGCTTCGCGGCTCCGTGAAGGTCCTGGTCACCAGCTCCCGGATGCCGTTCGCGCTCGACGCGATCCGCAAGCTCGGAGAGCGTGGCCACGAGGTCTACGCCTGCGACTCCTACAAGGCCGCCCCGGGCAGCCACACGAAATACCTGGCGGGCCACTTCACCACGGCGTCGGCCACCGGGGATCCCGAGGAGTTCGTCAGCGACGTCGTGACCTTCGCCGGCGAGAACGGGATCGAGGTCGTGATCCCGATGTTCGAGGAGATCTTCTACCTCGCCGCTCAGCACGAGCGCGTTTCGGAGGTCACGCGCCTCTATGCGCCGCCGTTCCGCACGCTCGCGCAGGTCCACGACAAGGGGACCTTCCAGGAGCTGTGCGACAAGCTCGGCATCCGGACGCCCCAGACGATCGTCGCGCACACCCACGAGGAGCTGGTCGAGGCGATCGTGAAGTTCCCGCAGTTCTTCGGCCGCGCGGCGTTCTCGCGCGGCGGCGTCGGGCTCCTCACCAACACCCGCCCCCTGGCCGGCCACCTGAAGCCCGAGGACTGCCATCCGACCGAGCAGAACCCGTGGCTGATCCAGGAGTTCGTCGAGGGCCGATGCACTGCACCTACAGCTGCATCCACGGCGGCGAGGTGGCGACGCACATGTCCTACCGCGCCCCGCGCCAGTGGGAGCACTCGACCGGGATCCAGTTCGAGTCCGTTGATCCCTCAGACACGCTGCCGACGGTCGCGCAGCTCGCCTCAGAGCTCAACTGGGACGGGCAGATGTCGCTGGACTTCGTCGACTCGGGGGACGGGCTGATGATGATCGAGTGCAACCCGCGGCCGACGGACGGCGTTCTCCTGATGAGCGCCGAGGAACTCGAGCGCGGCCTTCTCGCCCCCTCCATCGAAACGCTCCAGGTCGAGCCGGGGCGAGCCGAGCAGCTCGACTTCGCCGTCCTCGGCCAGATCTTCCGGGAGCCGCTGAAGCAGGCTCCGAGCTCGATCCACGACCTCGCGACGGTCAAGGGGACCGACAGCGGCTGGCACGACCTGATGCCGCAGCTCTACTCCTTCCTCGCCTTCGCCCACCACGAGCGGATGAGCCTGAAGGAGCGCAAGGGTCTGTTCGAGGCGATGTCGGACGGGATCACCTGGGACGGCCAGGCCATCCCCGGGCTGCCACCCTCCGACGCTGCGTACCTGGCCGAGCTCACCGGGGACTGATGGCGCCGCCGTGAACCTCGGTCTTGACGGGAAGGTCGCACTCGTGATGGGCGCCAGCAAGGGGATCGGGCGCGGGGTCGCCCACGCCCTGGCGCGGGAGGGCGCGACGGTCGCCGTCTCCTCTCGCTCCGAGGAGGCCCTCGCCGCGGTCGTCGAGGAGATGGGCTCCGGGAGGGCGTTCCCCGCAGACACCGACGACCTGGACCGGATGGCCGCCCTTCCCGGCGAGGTGACGGAGGCGCTCGGGTCGCTGGACGTCCTGGTCGCGAACACGGGTGGACCGCCGCCGGGAGGCGCTCTCGACAACAGCGCCGAGGAGTGGGAGGCGGCCTACCGCTCGCTCGTCCTCGCCCCGCGCGCCCTGGTCGAGGCGGCCCTGCCGGGGATGTGCAGGCTCGGCTGGGGCCGGATCGTCAACGTCGCCTCCAGCTCGGTGCGCGAGCCGATCCCGGGCCTGGCGCTATCCAACGCCCACCGCATGGCGACCGTGGGCCTCTTCAAGACCCTGGCCGACGAGGTCGCCCCCGACGGGGTCACCGTCAACACCGTCGCGACAGGGCGCTTCGCCACCGATCGGCTGCGCTCGAACTACGGATCGCTCGAGCGGGCCGAGGAGGTCGCCCGCGAGCAGGTCCCGGCACGCCGCCTGGGGACTCCGGACGAGTACGGCGACCTGGTCGCCTTCATCTGCTCGGAGCGTGCCGCCTACCTCACGGGCGCCGTGATCCCTCTCGACGGCGGAATGCTGCGCGGCGTCTGACCCCCCCGGGTCCCCCGGCCCAGCGGTCGGCCCCGCGATTCGGAGCCGATCGGGGATAGGATTCGGGCCGTGGGCAAGGCGATCTACACCGCGGGCGCCAAGGTCTCCGGCGGGCGCGACGAAGGCCAGGCCGAGAGCTCCGACGGAAAGCTGAAGCTCGACCTCCGGATCCCCGAGGAGCTCGGAGGGCCCGGTGACGGGACCAACCCCGAGCAGCTCTTCGCGATCGGGTACGCGGCCTGCTTCAGCAGCGCGCTGAAGACGGTCGGCCGCCGAAAGAAGGTCGACAGCGACGACGCCGAGGTCACCTCCAGCGTCTCGATCGTCGCCAACGACAACCGCGGCTTCGACATCGCCGCGACGCTCGACGTGGTGCTCCCCTCGCTCGACGACGAGGCGGCGCTCGACCTCGTCGAGGCCGCCCACAAGGTGTGCCCGTACTCGAACGCCACCCGGGGCAACATCGACTTCAAGCTGACCGCGAACGGCCAGTCGGCCGGCTAGGCCGCGGCCGGCTCGCCCCGGTCGCCGCGAGACGACGCCGCGAGCCAGATCCCGCCGGCGACGATCATCCCGATGCTGATCAGCTGCGCCTGGGTCAGGCCGAGCGCGACGTCCTCGTTGCGGCGGATGAACTCGACCAGCAGCCGCTCCGTCCCGGCCAGCACCAGGTAGAGCGCGAACAGCAGTCCGCCGGTGAGGCGGTTGCGCAGGCGCCAGAGGACGTAGGCGACCCCCGCCATCGCGAGGGTCTCGTAGACCGGGGTCGGGTGGACCTGGTCGGTCGTCGGGACCGTCCCGTCGGGATAGGACATCGCCCACGGCCCGTCCCACGGCTGGCCGTAGTCGCCGTCGCCCGAGAGCTGGCAGCCGACGCGCCCGACCGCGTACCCGAGGGCCAGCGCCGGGGCGCAGAGGTCGAGCAGGGCGGTGCCGAGGTACCCGCGGTACCAGGCCCAGATGAAGACCCCGATCGCGCCGCCGACAAGTCCGCCGAACCAGACGAGGCCGGTCCCCGAGAAGATGTTCCCGAGCAGGTCGTCGGAGACCTCGTCGTAGTTCTGGAGGATGAAGTCGAGGCGGGAGCCGATCAGGCCGCCGAGCAGCGCCGAGAACCCGATCTCGTAGGCCCAGTCGACCGGCTTGCCGAGCTCGCCCAGCCGCTTCCACAAGAGCCAGCCCGCCGCGATGAACGCGAGAGCGAAGCAGAGCCCAAAGGTCTGCAGGGTGATGGGTCCGAGGTCGATCTCAGGCTGCACGGGGAGAGGGAGCGTAGTGAGAAGCGGAAGTAGCCCCGACCGGATTCGAACCGGCGCCTCTCGGCTTGAAAAGCCGGAATCCTCACCGCTGGACCACGGGGCCTGGAGATCGGGAGTGTAGGTCGGCCTAGGTGACCAGCGATTCCAGCAGCGCCTTCTGCGCATGCAGGCGGTTCTCGGCCTGGTCCCACACGGTGGAGCGCGCGCCGTAGAGCGCGCCCTCGGTGATCTCCTCGCCCGGATGGGCTGGCAGGCAGTGCATGACGATCGCGCGCTCCGAGGCGGCCGCGACCAGGTCTTCGTTCAGCTGGAACGGGGCGAGGTCCGCGCGGCGGCGCTCGGCCTCGGTCTCGTCGCCCATGCTGACCCAGACGTCGGTGTAGAGGGCGTCGGCAGCCTCGGCGGCTCCGAGCGCGTCGTCCGTCTGCTCGCAGAGGCCGTCCTCGAGCCGGTAGCCCTCGGGCGCCGCGACCACGACCTCGACTCCGGCCGTCCTGCCGATGATCGCCAGCGACCGGGCGCAGTTGTTTCCGTCGCCGACGTAGGCGAGGCGCAGGCCATCGAGATCGCCGAAGCGCTCGCGCAGGGTCAGCATGTCGGCGAGCGCCTGACACGGATGGTGGACGGGGGTGAGGCCGTTGATGACCGGTATCTCGGCCGCATCGGCCAACGCGGCGACCTCCTCGTCCGACCCTGACCGAATCACGATCGCCGACAGGAAGCGCGACATCACCCGCCCGGTGTCGGCGGCGGACTCGCCGCGGCTCAGTTGCAGCTCCTCGCCGCGCAGCACGACGGGGTGGCCGCCCAGCTCGAACACCCCGACCTCGAACGAGATCCGGGTCCTGGTGGAGGGCCGCTCGAACAGCAAGCCCACCGAGCGGCCGGCCAGCGCGTCGCCGCCCGCACGTTCGGCGCGCCCGCGCTTGAGCTCTTCGGCGCGGTCCAGAAGGGCGGTCAGGCCCGCGCGATCGAGCTCCTCTCCTGTCAGGAAGTTGGGAGCCATGGAAGCCGACGATCTTACGGCGCGCTATGAATCCCGCTGCATGGAGCTCACCGTCTTCTGCTGGAACATCTTTCACGGCCGCGATGGGCCGCCGGACCGCTCGCTCTACACGCGGCGCGCCGAGTGGACCCGCCGCACCGAGCGCAACGAGACCCACGTGCAGGTGAACCGCGACCTCTGGCGCGAGTACACGGACATGCTCTGCGCGGCGGATTGGGACATCGCCCTGCTGCAGGAGTGCCCGCCGCGCTGGAAGCCGGGTTTCGCGCGCGAATGCGGCGCCGACTCCTACCAGTCGCTCACCTCGCGCAACTGGTTCGCCCGCATCAGCTGGGCGATCGCCCGCGGATGGCCGGACCTGATCGGCTCCTCCGAGGGCGGCTCGAACATGATCCTCGCCCGGGGAGGCGCCGGCGAGATCGAGGAGTCCAGGGACATAGCCATTCAGGAGCGCAAGCCGGAGCGCCGCACGATGGCGTTCGCCCGCCTGGAAAGCGGGCTCTGCGTCACCTGTCTGCACGCCTCGACCAGCCCGCCGCGCGCCGAGGGTGAGCTGAAGATGGCCGCCGAGAAGGCGATCGAGTGGGCCGGCGAGGACGCGCCGCTCGTCTTCGGCGGGGACTTCAACGTGCGCCCCTACAAGAGCGAGGTGTACGCCGAGCTCGAGCGGGACTTCGGCCTGACCGGCATCACCGCCGAGGACTCGATCGACCACCTGCTGGTCCGCAACATCGAAGTGGCTCCACCGACGCGCGCGTGGCCCGAGGCCGAGCGGGAACTGCCGCAGCCCGACGGCCGGGCGATGAGGCTCTCCGATCACGCCCCGGTCGAGCGCACGGTGCGCGTCTACCGATCGGCTCCGCATAGAGGGTCCAGCCCTGGGCCGGATGGCCCCGGTGGGGCCTAGCGATCGGCTCCGCATCAAGGGTCCGGCCTTGGGCCGCACGGCCCGGTGGGGCCTAGACTCGCGTCGGATGGCCGACGAGAGCACAACGCCCGAGCAGCCCGGCGAGGGCTCCCGTCCGCAGGAGACCTCGGCCGAGCAGAGCGTCCAGGCCTTCCGCGATGCGCTGGACAAGAGCGTCACGATCTCGCGCGAGCGCCTGCAGGAGGTCGTCAACGAGGGGGTCGAGCGTGGGCGGATGACGCGCGGCGACGCCGAGGAGCTCGTCGGCCGCCTCGTGACGCGGGGCCGCGAGCAGGCGGAGGACATCGCCGGGCAACTCGAGGCGATCCTCGGGCAGCTTCGCGAGGCGGGGACCGGAGCGGCCGCCCAGCCACGCCGCACGGCGACTCGCGCCGCCGGACGCGCGCGCCGCGAGCTCGAGGATGCCGCGGACCGCGCGCGCGAGGAGGTCGAGGCGCGCACCGAGAGCGCCCGCGAGCGCACCGTCGCAGCCGTCGAGCAGCCCCTGGCGAGCGCCGACCGGATGCGCCGGAAGGCCCGCGTCCCCGGGTTGCCCATCAGCGCATACGACCAGCTCTCGATCCGCCAGATCGACTCCCGCCTGCCCGCCCTGACGCGCGAGGAGCTGCGCAAGGTCCGCGCCTACGAGCAGGCCAACAAGGCCCGTAAGGGCGTGCTGCGCGCCCTGGACCGCAAGCTCAGCAGCTAGCTCCCCCCGCCCAGGCTCTTGCGGCGCTCGTCGAGCTCCTTGGCGAGCTCCTCGACGGACTCCATCGAGCTCTGCGCTCGCACCGCGAGCTTGCCCAGCTCCTTGCGGACGTCCTCGGTCGCGGTGTCCAGGGTTTCCCTGAAGGCCGAGACCTGATCGGTCGCCTTCGAGGTCGCGTCACCCGATGCGTCGCGCAGCCGGGCCACCGCCGAGTCGATGCTCGAGCGCACATCGCCTGTCGCCTTCTCGCCGGCGCTCCGCAGCTCGTCGATCGCCTTCTGGACGTTGTCCCTCATGCCGCCTCCGCTTGACTCCATTCTCTCTCCTCCTCCGTCAGACGCTACTTCCCAAATTGCGGCAAGAGCCTATATCCACGGAGCCCACGAAGCACTCTCTAGTCTGGGCGCCCGTGCCGACCGAGCCAGCCAAGACCGCCGCGCCGCGCCCCCGGATGCACGAGCAGCTCGAGCTCGAGGTGACCGCCCTCGCCCACGGCGGCCGAGGCGTCGCTCGCCACGACGGCTACGTCGTCTTCGTCGCAGGCGCGCTGCCCGGCGATGTCGTCCGTGCAGAGATCACGAAAGCGAAGCGCCGCTTCGCGGAGGCCCGCGCGACGGAGCTGGTGCGACCGGGCCCGGACCGCGTCCCGGACCGCTGCGAGCACGGCGGCGAGCCATGCCCCGGGGCACCCTGGCAGGGGCTTCCATATGAGCAGCAGCTGAAGCACAAGAGCGAGCAGGTGGACGACGCCCTTCGCCGGATCGGAGGCCTCGACGGATTCGATCTGCAGCCGATCGAGCCGGCCGGCGAGCAATGGCGCTACCGCAACAAGCTCGAGTACTCCTTCGGCGAGGACGACGGCGGCGAGCTGGTGCTGGGGTTTCACGCACGGGGCAGATGGGACCGGGTCGTGGATGTCCAGGACTGCATGCTCGCCTCGGAGCGCAACAACGCGGCCCGCAACGACATCCGAGACTGGGCCGTCGACCAGGGGATCCCGGCCTACGACCGCAGAGCCGAGCGCGGCGTGCTGCGCAACCTCGCCGTGCGCGAGGGGCGGCGCACCGGCGCGGTCCAGACGCGCCTCGTCACCTCTCCCGCGGAGTTCGCGAAGCCGCCCGTCGACCTGCACACCGTGATCGAGGGGCCCGGCAGCGGCACCGACGGCCCGACGGGAGCGCTCGGGTCCGAGTACCTCGAGGAGGAGCTCTGCGGCCTGCGCTTTCGGATCTCGCACCGCGCCTTCTTCCAGACCAACACCGAGATGGCGGAGCGCCTATACGCGATCGCCGCCGAGGCGGCCGGGCTCAGCGGCAAAGAGCGCCTCTTCGACCTCTTCTGCGGGATCGGGACGATGACGCTGGCGATGGCGCCGAGCGCCGGAGAGGCGTGGGGCATCGAGGTGGTCCCCGACGCCATCGTCGACGCCGAGGAGAACGCGCTGATCAACGGCATCACCAACGCCAGGTTCCGCGCCGGCGACGCCCGGGTCCAGATCCGCCCGCTCGTCGAGGAGGCGGGCAAGCCGGACGTCGTCGTGATCGACCCGCCGCGCGCCGGCCTGTCGGCCAAGGTGGTGCGGCGCGTGATCGAGTGCGACGCGAAGCGGATCGTCTACGTGTCCTGCAACCCGACGACCCTCGCCCCCAATGCGGCACAGCTCGAGGAGGCCGGATATAGGCTCCGCAGCGTGAAGCCCGTCGACATGTTCCCCCAGACGCCGCACATCGAGTGCGTCGCGCTGTTGGAGCGCTCGGGCTGATGGCCCGCGGGTTCGGGGTCGCCGCCGGGCTGGACCGCGAGGTCTCCTCGCCGCTCGCCGCCCGCTGCCAGGAGCTCGGCTACGCCTCGATGTGGTCGAACGACCATCCCGGCGCCAAGGGCCTCGAGACCCTCGCCGACTTCGCCTCCGGAGCCGACCGCATGGACCTCGGCGTCGCGGTGATCGCGTTGGACCGGCGCGGGCCCGAAGAGATCGCCGCCGACCTCGAGCGCCTCGAGCTCGATCACGATCGCATCTGGCTCGGGGTCGGGGCCGGCTTCACGAAGAAGCCGCTCACGACCATGCGCGAGGCCCTTCCCGTCCTCCGCGAGAACCTGCCCGGGGTCAAGCTCGTGCTGGCCGCGATGGGCCCCAAGATGTGCGCGCTCGCGGGGGCCGAGTACGACGGCGCCTTCTTCAACTGGATGACCCCCGGCTTCGCCGCCGAGGCCCGCAAGAACGTCGAGGAGGGTGCCGCCGACGCGGGCCGCGAGGCGCCGCCGGTGTTCGGGTACGTGCGCACCGCCGTGGGAACCGATTCCGAGGCGCGGCTCGCCAAAGAGGAGTCCTTCTACCGCGACCTCCACAGGGGCTACCGCGACCACTTCGACCGCCTCGGCGAGCCCGAGGGCACGGTCGGCGTGGCCGCCCAAGAGCCCGGCGAGGCCGAGGCCGAGTTGGGCCGCTTCAAGGCCCTGGACACGGTGGTCGTCCGCGGCCTCGCGAGCGCGAGCCTCGAGGACATGGGCGCCGTCGCCGAGGCCGGCTGCCTCAACGTATGAGGCGCGCCGCATGAAACGCGGCGCACTCGCCCGTGCCGCGCTCATCGCGGCGGCGACCGCTTCGCTCGTCGCGAGTGCCCCGGCCGATGCCGCGCCGACCACGCCCCTCGGCCATTCGGGCCGCTGGGTCACCGACGCGACGGGCCGCGTGGTCCTCCTGCACGGGGTCAACATGGTCAACAAGCGCCCGCCCTACCATCCGGCCGCGGCCGGCTTCGACGGCCCCGACGCCGATTTCCTGGCCGCGAACGGGTTCAACACGGTCCGCCTCGGGATCATCTACGCCGGCGTCGAGCCGACTCCCGGCAACTACGACGAGTCCTACATCGACCAGATCGCCGCCACGGAGTCTCTTCTGGCGACCCGTGGGATCTTCTCGCAGCTCGACTTCCACCAGGACCTCTATAACGAGCGCTTCCAGGGCGAGGGCTGGCCCGACTGGGCGGTTCAGGACGATGGCCTCCCGAACATGCCGCAGTTCGGCTTCCCGTCCAACTACTTCCTGATGCCCTCGTTGATTCGCGCCTTCGACCACTTCTGGGCGAACGACCCCGGGCCGGGTGGCGTAGGGCTCCAGGCGCGCTACGCCGCGGCATTTCGCCACGTGGCCCAGCGCTTCGCCAGCCGGGACCACACGATCGGCTACGACATCATGAACGAGCCCTGGCCCGGCACCCCGTGGACGACCTGCGCCAATCCGGCGGGTTGTCCTGCATTCGACCAGAACACCCTGGCTCCATTCCACAACCGGGTCCGGAACGCGATCCGCGAGGTGGAGGGGCAGAAGCTGGTCTGGCACGAGCCGAACGTGCTCTTCAACTTCGGGGCGGACTCCCATCATCCGCCCGGCGACGCCGCCAGCGGCTTCAGCTTCCACGTCTATTGCCTGACCGGGGCCCTCGCGAGTGTCCTCGGCCTGGACATCGGCTGCGAACAGACCGAGGAGCTCGCCTTCGACAACGCGGACAAGCAGTCCGCCGAGACCGGCGACGCCCTGCTCCTCAGCGAGTTCGGGGCGACCGACGACCTGAACGTGATTCGCCGCAACATCGAGCAGGCCGAGGCCCACATGGTCTCTTGGCAGTACTGGCACTACTGCGAGTGCGGGGACCCGACGACCCAGGGACCCGGCGTACAAGGTGTGGTCTTCGAAGCCAACCAGCCTCCCAGCGGGTCGAACGTGAAGGAGGCGAAGCTCAACGTCCTTTCGCGCCCCTATCCGCAGCTCGTCGCCGGCACCCCGATCTCATACGACTTCGACCCCGCCGCCCTCACCTTCAAGCTCGCCTATTCGACCACCGGGCCCGGGGGCACCGCCTACGTTCCGGCCGCCGGCAACGGCCCGGTGCCGGCATCGACCCCGGCGTCAGAGGTCTTCGTGCCCGAGCGCCACTTCCCGGCCGGCTACGAGGTCGACGTCCAGGGCGGTGGCATCGCGTCGGCCCCAAACAGCCGGACGCTGGTGCTCGTCGCCTGCCCCGGGATCAAGCGCGTGGACGTCACCGTCAGGCGCCCGGGCACCGCCCCGGTCGACGGTCCCGACTGCGCGGTCGAGGGAGCGACCAGAACGAAGCTCCGCATGAAGCTGCGCCCGAGGCGGGCGGTCACCGGCAAGCGGCGCTGCTTCCGCGCCACGGTCAGGACCGAGAACGGCTCCCGCGTCCGCGAGGCCAGGGTCCGGATCGGGAAGCGGTCGAGGCTGACGAACGACCAGGGAAAGACGAGGGTCTGCCGGACCTTCGGCAAGCGGGGCACCTATAAGGCGGTCGCGAAGAAGGTCGGGTTCAAGAAGGCGAAGAAGAGGATCCGCGTCCGGCGCTAGTACGGAGGGAGCTGGTCGTACCACTCGCCCAGCGCGCGGAACGACGACCAGAAGCGCTGCTTGGCGCTGACCTCGTCGAGTGAGGAGTCGATGTCGGGAACGTAGAGCGCGTCGATCGTCGGGGTGAGCCGCTGAATCTCGCCCTCGGTCGCCTCGACCTCGTCGGCCAGCGGCATGTCGAGGCGGTTGAGGGTCGCAAGCGCGTCCTCTCCCATCACGACCACGATCCGGGGCTGGACGATCCCGATCTCCTCGACGATGCGCTCGATGCACGACTCCGAGGCCGCGTCGGCGTCGGTCAGCGGGCACTTCACGCAGAGGGTGCCGAAGACGACGATCGGGTCGATGGCGAGCCTCTTGAAGCTCTTCATCAGCGCGTTGCCGGCGCGACCGTAGAAGGCGACGCCCTCCTCGATCTCCGGCGGCGTCGCACGGTACTTGAGCATGAAGATGTCGGCCTGCGGATGACCCGAGCCCTGGACCGGCATGACGCTGCCCCGCGGGCAGTCGCGGCACGACGACAGGTCGTGGCCAAGGTCGTTGAGCTCGCGGATCGCTCGCTCGAGGTACTTCTCGCGGATCTCGTCGTCAGTGGTCGGCGGCACGGCTGCGGACTTGTTCTTCGGCCCCGGCCCGGCTCCTTGCGGGTGCATCAGCTCTTGCCGACCTCATGACGACGGGTGGCAAGCGCCGCACCGCCGCGGCCGCCGCTGGTCTGGAGGAACTTGAGGGTCTGGACGTAGACCATGTTCTTGTGCTTGCGGACTATGTCGGCCGCGCGCATCGACTCCAAGAACTCCTCCGGCCCCTCGAAATCCTGAAGCCGGATCATCACGCTCCCGAGCCCCTGCGCGACGTGGCTGTCGGATCCCGCGCCCGGGACGATGTCGTACTTCCGCGCGAACCGGACCGCCTCCTCGTTGAATGAGTTGACGGCGATCCTCGGATTGAAGACCTCGAGGATGTCGATCTCCTCGACCACCTCGAGCAGGTGCTCGTAGTCCGGCACCGAGTGCATGCGGTCGAAAGGGTGCGGCACGTAGATGAGGCCGCCCTGCCGCCTGATCTCGGCGATCGTCTCGGCCAGCGACATGCCCCGGTCGATCTTCTCCTCGATGAACAGCCCGATCACCTCACCCTGGTGCGCTGTCTTGACCTCTTCGGCGACGATGATCTTGATCCCGACCTCCTCGGCGATCTCGCGGGCCTCCAGCGCCCCCGAGACCTCGTTGTGATCGGTGATCGCGATCGCGCCGAGCCCGCGCTCGACCGCCGTCTCGAGCAGGGTCCGGACCGGAGTGGCGCAGTCCGGGGAGTGGTCGGTATGCATGTGCAGATCGCAGTGGATCAGCGCCCGCCCCTTCAGCCGCCCGCGGGCCGCCGGATCACCGGCGGGGTCGTGGCGCCGCGAGACGAGGCGCCGGTAGACCGCCTCGACGTCATCGGTCACGGCCTGCCAGTCGCGCGCCTCGCCGGAGTCGCGGCCGGCGCGAGCGAGGCGCCCGCGCAGCCCGGAGTCGCGTGCCAGCCTCTCGATCTGCGCAGCCAGCGTGAGCCAGTCCCCCACGGGGAAGATCAGGCCACGCTCGCCGTCCCCGACGATCTCCAGGTAGAGCTCCAGATGCGAGACGAGAGGGGTCGCACCGGACGCGAGTGCCTCGCGCGCGACGCGGGGCGCCGCCCGCACGCCCCCCGAGGCCAGGACGCAGATGTCCGCCCCCGCAAGGGCCTGGGCCGGATCGCAATCGCCGGGCCGAAGCAGCCGCAGGCGTTCGCGCAGCTTGCGGCTGACCCGGGCCAGGGGGTCGGTCGGGCCGTCGAACCAGATCACCGCCTCCCAGTCGAGGTCGTCGGGCAACTTTCGGAGGGCGCGGAGGAACAGGCGGAGGGCGCCGCGCTCCTCTTCGGCGCAGTGGACGATGCGCAACCGGCCATCGGGAGCGGGCGGGAGCGCGGGCTCGGCCCGGTCCGCCCCGGGGCGGATCAGCTCGTACGCGCCGGGAAGGAAGCGCTCGACCAACTCGCCGGTCGCCTCGCTGCTCGCAGTCCGCGCGTCGATCCTCCCGAAGAACATCTCGACCAGCATTCGCGCCACTTGCGTTGACAGCACCCGCTCAGCAGGTTCGTGAAAAGTCGCGACGTTCAGCGACAGCGAGTGGCGCAGCGCCGCCGAACCTGCGCTCGGCGCGAAGGGCTCGTGGACGTGGACGAGATCGAACTCCACTCGCTCGAACAGCTGCTCCAGCGAGCGGCTGACGTCAACCGGGATCGGCGGGGGCCGCCGCCTGGGTCCGCTTGGGAGCGGGATGCGCTGGCCCACCGCGAGAAGGCGAGGGTTCTCGTCGGCGAAGAGCGAGTCGGGGTCGTCCTTCGCCGCACTGATCGCCCGACGTGACTCGCGGATCGCGGTCCTCGAATCCGAGGGAGCGGCGATCAGGACGCGGTGGCCGCGCTCGGCGAGGTGCTCGGACGTACGCGTGACGAACTCGTCTATCTCGTGGCGGGACCCCCAGGGCTGGGGGCTCACCTGGGCGACCTGGAGCGATCCGGCGCGGCTCACGCGGTGAGCATAGGCGCGACCACCGAAGACGAGGGGCGCACCTTATGGGCGCGCCCCTCGCGAAAGAACTATGCGGCCATGCCGGTCCTAGGACTTCGCCTTGGCCTTGGCCTTCTTGGAGGAGGACTTGGACTTCTTCTTGTCCTTGTCCTTCTTCCGCTTCTCGCTGGGTGACCCGGCGGACAAGCCGCGCTCGCCGGTTCCGTGCTGCTCGATGAACGCCTCGGTCAACTCGCGGGCCTCGGAATCCGGCCGCTGGTTGTGGGGCGACTTCATCAGGTAGCTGGACGGCCCGTCGAGCTGGCCCGCGATGCCGTTGTTCAGCGCCAGCTTGATCGTCCGCACCGCGTCGATCACGATGCCGGCGGAGTTGGGCGAGTCCCAGACCTCGAGCTTCAGCTCGAGGTTGAGCGGCACGTCGCCGAAGGACCGGCCCTCGACGCGGATGTGCGCCCACTTGCGGTCGGTCAGCCACGGCACGTAGTCCGAGGGGCCGATGTAGACGTCCTCGGCCGGGAGCTCGTGGTCCATGATCGATGTGACCGCGTTGGTCTTCGAGATCTTCTTGGACTCCAGACGCTCGCGCTCGAGCATGTTGTAGAAGTCCATGTTGCCGCCGACGTTGAGCTGCGAGGTGCGCTCCATGCGCACGCCGCGGTCGGCGAAGAGCCTCGCGAGCTGGCGATGCACGATCGTGGCGCCGACCTGGCTTTTGATGTCGTCGCCGATGATCGGCAGCCCCGCCTCGGTGAAACGCTTGTCCCAGTAGTCCTCGCGGGCGATGAACACGGGCAAGCAGTTGACGAAGCCGACGCCGGCCGCGAGGGCCTGCTCGACGTACCACTTGGTGGCCTGCTCCGAGCCGACCGGCAGGTAGCAGACGAGCACGTCCGTCTGAGTGTCCTGCAGGATGCCGACGATGTCGGCGGTCTCTCCCGGTGCCTTGGTGATCTTCTCCTTCAGGTACTTGCCGAGGCCATCGTGGGTCATGCCGCGGTGGACCTTGACGCCCAGCTTCGGGACATCGGAGAACTTCATCGTGTTGTTCTGCCCCGAGAAGATCGCCTTGGAGAGGTCCTTGCCGACCTTTTCCACGTCGATGTCGAAGGTGGCGGTGAACTCGATGTCGTTCACGTGGTAGCCGCCGAGGTCCACGTGCATCAGGCCGGGGACCTGCTCGGAGGGGTCAGCGTCCTTGTAGTACTCGACGCCCTGCACGAAAGAGCTCGCACAGTTCCCGACGCCGACTATGGCGACCCGGACCTTCTTGTCTCGGCCGCCGTTGCTCTTGGCGCTGTGGCCGTTGGTTCTTCCGTTCACGGTGCTCATTCTCAGACCTCCTGGATGCTCATCTCAAGACTGAAATCACACTTGCGGTGCGCCGCGGTTACACGTCAGCCGCGGCGCCCGGAGGCCCGTCGGGGGCCTCATTCGTCCCCTCCATCGCCTTCAGCGCATTGCGTACGTGCAAGACCCTCTGCACGACTGTGAAGGCTGTGAGCCCGGCCATCGCGTAAATCGCGGGTGCCAAGAGCTCGATGTCGAAGACTCCGGCCCCCTTTGCGAGAACGAGGCCGATTGAGAGTATGACCACTCTAACCGGCCTTGTGGCGATGCCCACCTTGCACTCCACTCCCAGTGCCTCCGCCCGCGCACGGGTGTAGGAGACCATCAGGGAGCCGAGCACCACGACGACGCACATCGCCGCGGCGAACTCGTCGCCGGCCTCGGCGAAGCGATAGGCGACCGCGGTCAGCACGATCCCCTCCTCGACCCGGTCGAGGGTCGAGTCCAGGAACGCGCCGAACAGCGTCCCCTTCCCGGACGCGCGCGCGTACCGGCCGTCCAGCGTGTCCATGACCGATCCGAGGATGAATGCGACGCCCCCGAGGAAGTAGTAGCCCTGCCAGATCAGGACGGCGGCGGCGAGGTTCCCCGCGAGGCCGACCATCGAGATCGCGTTCGGCGTCAGCCTGGACTCGATCAGGCGGTTGCGCACTACCGACGAGAGCTCCTCGGCCGCAGTGGCGACGGGACGGTCGTTCCTCTCGTTCACGACGACACCTCGTGGGGTCTCATGCCGTCGCCGCCGTGACCTCGGGCCGCTTCGCCGTGCGCTCGCCCTCGGCGGAGTCGGGGCCGCCGCGGAAGGCCCAATCGGGGTTCAGCCGGCCGAGCCCGATCGCGACGCCGGCCGCGGCGGCGGCGACCATCGCGCCGAAGAGGGCGTCGATCCAATAATGATTGCCGGTGGCGACGACGATGTAGGTCATGAACAGGGGATAGGCGAACAGCAGCGCCTTCAGCCACCGCGGCCTGACCAACAGGCCCAGCGTGACGGCGAAGATCGAGGCGAGGCCGACGTGCATCGAGGGCACGGCGGCGACGGGGTTGAAGAAGGGATTGTCGGGGTCGCTGAGCAGCGGGTTGTTGCCTGTGACCGAGGTCCCCCCATCAAGCCCGAGCTCCTCCAGGAAGCGCGGCGGCGCGGTCGGGTAGAGCCAGTAACAGAGCACCGAGATCGCCATGGCGGCGAAGACGGTATTGCGAAGGAACCCGAAGCTCCCGCGGAAGGCGAAGTAGGTGACGAGCAGCGCAAGGCAGCTGCCCTTGAAGTGAAGGTTGGCGTAGCCCCAGCGAGCGACCTCGGCGGGCCAGACGGTGTCGATCGCCCAGCCCTGAACATCGACCTCCACCAGCGTGTGCATCGAGCGCTCCAGCGAGACCAGGTCGCGCGCGTTGGCGAACGCCGCGCCCAGGTCGTCGGGCGCGACCGTGCCCCGCGCCCAGCGCCACGCCGTGTACGCCCCGGCCAGGAGCAGCAGCTGCACCAGCAGGTCCAGGGCCCCCCGCGACAGGAGGCGGTCGCGCAGCGAAGCGCCGGTCACGGATACCTGACTGCTTCTTCCCACCCGCTCCTGACGGGCGGCTCGGATGCGCAGCGCTGTCCGCCGCTCAACGCGCGCAGAGGAGAGAAGTCGACGCCGACACGGATCGGCCCGGCCTCGGGAACCGTGACGCGGGTGAAGCCGCCGGGAGACTCCTCGACGCACCCGATTCCCTCCTCGATCGACCAGTACGGCGTCCAGCGGACCCGGACGAGGCTGCTACCGGCTGCTCCGGTGTTGAGGACGAAGCCCTGGGGCTTCAGCTTCACGAGCTTTCCGGCGCCGACGGCGAGAGGGGCGGGCTCGAGCACGCGGTAGACCGTCCAGTCCGGGCTCCGAAAAGCGACCTGTAGATAGTCGGGCCCGCCGGCGATCAGGCGCGCTTCGGCCTCGCCGGCATAGTCGAGGTCCGAGTTCGGCACGGCCACGTACCCCACAGCCAGGTCGTCCAGCCAGCTCCGGTAGGCGTCCGCCGTCAGCGGCCCGTCCTCCTCGTAGAAGAGGGCGTTCAGCTTGCGGTCCAGCTGGCGCTCCCAGCCGCGCGCGATGTAGATGCCCTTGGGGATGTGTGCGGCCTCCCAGTGATGCTCGACCGGGACGACCTCGACCCGGTATCGCTCGCCCGTCCTGTCCATGTCGGCGCGCAGGAAGTCGCGCACCGGCTTGTAGTAGTCGGATGAGACCGAGGGCTGCGCGTAGACGGTCTCCAGGTCGCGGACCACCGGCGACCACTGCCAGTAGAGGAGCAGGGGCGCAAGCACCACGAGCAGCACCTTCTGGCGGCGCCAGAGCCCGAAGGCGAGGGCGGGCCCGAGGAAGAGGGCTCCCATCCGCGTGGCGTTCCCGCCCATCGGGCTGTCGATCAGGAAGGCGCCGGCGAGGGCCGCAGCGTAGGCGGCGACGCCGTAGCGCAGCAGCTTCTCCTCTCTCGGGATCGCGAGGAACACGGCCAGCGCGATCAGGATCGCGGGCTGGAAGCTCGAGTAGACGAAGGGCTCGGTGCCGCCTTCGGGGAAGGCCCAGGTGAGGAGGACCGCGGCGCCGAGGGCCGCGACGGCCAGCTCGACCCCGGCGCGGCTGCGCTCGGAGATGGAGTGGGCGACCGCGCCGCATGACAGGAAGAGGGCGGCGACGGGGCTCGCGAGTGGGCAGAGGATCGCCAGCACGATCGCCGCCGGCTTCCAGCCCCTCTGCGAGGCGAACACGGCCGCCAGCGCGATCGCGATCCCGAGCGCGAACGAGAGGCGGCCGCTGAAGAGGCTTATCGAGGCGCCGGCGGCGAACCAGACGACGCCGAGGCGGGCCCGGTCACCCCACTGGCGGTAGGCGATCCCGGCGAAGAGCAGGGCGGCCGCCAGGACGGATAGGACGGCGACCATGCGCGGGCCGACCAGAGACGCAAGGTAGGGGAAGAGGACGCTGTAGCCGGGCGTGTGGTGCCCGCCGAACCAGAGGTTGTTCCAGGCCGACAGGCCCTCGTCCTCGAACAGCCCCGAGCGGAAGACCTGCGCCGCGTGGTCGGCGCTCAGGGGCGCCGCGATCAGATAGATCGCGCCCAGGATCGCCGCGATCAGCGCGGGCTCCCCGTAGCGCCGCGCCGCGGTCCAGCGTCTGGAGCCGAAGCCGCCCGGCGTCAAGCCGTGGCCGTGTGCCACGACCACGCCGCCGGGCGCGCCTTCGCGAGCTGCATGGCTCCGAGCGCCGCCAGGCCGGCGACCGACCAGCCGATGGCGGCGTCGAGCCAGAAGTGGTTTCCGGTCACCATGACCACGAAGAAGACGAAGAGCGGGTATGCGCACCAGAGGGCCTTCGCGAGGGTGTGGCGCGAAAGAAGCGCGCCCGAGGCGCCGATCATAAGAGAGAACGCGCAGTGCATGCTCGGTATCGCCGCGTAGGGGTTCACGAACAACTTGACCAGGGCCGACTCGTGGTTCACCGACACCTGCGTGAGGGTGTCCTCGATGCCCAGCCCGGGGACCAGCCGGGGCGGGGCGGTCGGAACCAGCGAATAGCCGACCAGGGCGAGCGCCATCGCGATCATGAACATGTTCCGGACGAAGTAGAAGTGGTCGTTGCGGTAGAGGTAGAGCCAGATGAGGAAACAGGTCGTGACGATGAAGTGCGAGTTCAGGTAGGCGAAGTTCGCGATGTCGATCACCCACTGGGTGTTCATCAGCGCCTCCTGCAGGCCCCTCTCGAAGAAGAGGCCCATCGAGGCCTCGACGTCGATCACCGTCCGGGCATTCGCGAGCGCCTCGTTCAGGTTGCCCTCGGCGAGGCCGCGAACGGTTTCGTAGCAGAGGTCCGCGAGGACGAAGAGGCCGACCTGGAGCACGGCGTCGCCCTTGCCCCTGGGAAGGGTCGGGAGGTACTGGCGGATTTTCGCTGCTGCCCCGGGCACGAACCCGGAGATTGTAGTCACAGGTTGTTCACCACTGACGCCTGCGACCGGCTAGCGCGGCTCAAGAAATCCCGCGATGCGCGGGATGACCTTCGGGTCGTCCCGCCACGGCCAGTGGCCCGCCTCCGGCAGCTCCAGCAGCTCGGCGTCGAGCGCCCTCGTGTAGTCGCGTCCGAAGCGCGCGGGCAGATATCGGTCGCGGGCGCCCCACACCACCAGCGATGGGCAGGCAAGCGAGTCGAGCTCGGCGCCCGCCCGCTCCAGCTCGTCCGGCGGAGCCGAGCGGTAGAGGCGCAGGATGCCGTCGAGGGTGCCCCGGTCGAGGTGATCGACGATCAGGTCGACGAACTGCGATGGCTGCCTGCTCCAATCGCCGCGCGACTCGCGCATCGAGAAGTCGACGAATCGCCTGCTCCATATCCGGTTGCTGAGCTCGCCCAGGCCGCGGGTCCTCCAGATTCGCGCCGTACGGTGCCAGCGATAGCCGGGCAGGAACGGGACCGCGTTGATGACCACCAGACGCCGGACCCGGCCGGGCTCGCGCTGCGCCGCGATCAATCCGACCCCGCCCCAGTCGTGCACGCAGAGGGAGTACTCGCCGACCCCCATCGCTTCGAGGAAGTCCCGTACGAACGCGCCGTGGGCGCCCATCGAGTAGTCGAAGCGGTCCGGCGGAGGGCGGTCCGACCTGCCGAACCCGGGCAGGTCCATCGCGATGGCCGGGCCGCGCATCGCCTCCAGCACCGGCACCCAGTCCTCGGAGTGCGTGGGGACGCCGTGGATCAGCACGGCCGGCGGCCCGTCACCCGCGAGCCGCCGGTAGAAGGCCCTGACGCCGCCGACGTCGACGCTCCCGGTCTCGATGCGCTCGCTCTGGGGCCCGGCGGACATGGCGCGAGAATATCCTCGGCCCGATGCCCCTCCCGAGCCGCTACAGCGTCGACGAGCGACCTCGGAGCTTTCCCCCCGCGCCCGAGGAGCCGCGGAGGAGGATCCCGAAGCGCGATCCCTCCTGGCAGCGGCCGGCCCGCAGGCGGGTGCGGGCGATCCGCGACCGCCTGCGCGAGATGTACGGGCCGAAGGTGAATGAGCCCCACGGCCACCCGATCGCGGAGCTGGTCCGCACCGTCCTCTCCCAGAACACGAACGACCGCAATCGCGACGTCGCTTACACCCGGATGCGCGAGGCTTTCCCCTCGTGGGAGGAGGTCCGCGACGCGCGGAGGCCCGACCTGGAGGAGGCGCTGCGCCCGGGCGGCCTGCATCAGCAGAAGGCGCCCCGGATCCAGCACATCCTCTCCCAGCTCGGCGAGCACCCCGACCTCGATTGGCTCGCGACCGCATCCCGCGACGAGGCGCTCGCCTTCCTGACCGACCTGCCCGGCGTCGGCCGCAAGACCGCGGCCTGCGTGATGATCTTCACCTACGACCGCCCCGAGATCCCGGTCGACACCCACGTGCACCGGGTCGGCGGCCGGCTCGGCCTGTTCCGCCCCAACGCCTCGTTCGACGAGGCCCACGACGAGATGCTCGCGATCACGCCGCCCGGCGCCGAGTACGAGCTCCACGTCAACCTGATCCACCACGGCCGAGCCCTCTGCCGCCCCCGCCCCCGCTGCGGCGAATGCGACCTGCGCCGCATGTGCCCCTGGTACCGCGAGAACGCCTGAAGGATCCACCCGCCAGCGTCACGTGGCGGAGCCTCAGCAGGCCACACGCCCGCGTCGCCACCGCATACCCCCCGCAGGGCGAAGCCCGAGGAGGTGGGCGAAGGTTCATCTGATGGCGAAGCCACGCGCCACTGCGGTCGTCGGAGAACGCCCCCGATATGCTGCCGCGACTGTGAAGCGGAGTACCTTCGTTCTGTTCGGGATCGTCGCTGTCGGTTGCGCGATCCTCTTGCCCGCCTGGGCGATCAGCCGCGAGGGCGGCGAGGGCGCCTCGCCCCAGAACGTCCCCGCGGACCAGGAGGAGGGCAAGGAGCTGTTCGTCACGAACTGCGGCTCCTGTCACACGCTCTACAAGGCGGGCACCGACGGAGTCGTCGGCCCCAACCTCGACGAGCTGCTCGCGCCCCCGAGCCCCACCCCGCCCGACCCGGCGACGATCCAGCCGCGCGTCCAGAACGCGATCGACGCCGGAATCGCCGGCCGCATGCCGGCCGACATCCTCTCCGGCCCGCAGGCCGAAGAGGTCTCCGAGTTCGTCGCGCAGGTCGCGGGCGACCGCTAGCAGCGGCCTTTCGAGCATTTCTTCTACCCGCTATTGAGGCACTTTCGGGGCAGCCGCCCCCGAGGCGAGGTAGAACTGTTGAGAACTGTCACACGGAGGGGCTTTGTCGTTTCGGGCCCAGCCCTTGGCCCGGAGTTCACGGCCTGCTACCTTGGTTGCACATATCTGCCACGTGCAGACTCAGATTTCCACATACGAACTTTGGAAGGAACAAAGATGGCGAAGACGATAGGAATCGACCTGGGCACGACCAACTCGTGCGTCGCCGTGATGGAAGGCGGCGAGCCGAGCGTGCTCGAGAACGCGGAGGGCGGGCGCACCACGCCGTCGGTCGTCGCGTTCAGCGACGGAGGCGAGCGCCTCGTCGGCACGGTCGCCAAGCGGCAGGCCGTGATGAACCCCGAGAAGACGATCTTCTCGATCAAGCGCTTCATGGGCCGCAAGGAGGCGGAGGTCAAGGAGGAGGAGAAGATCGTTCCCTACGACGTCGAGGCCGGGCCCAACGGCGACGTCCGCATCGACGTCGACGACAAGCAGTACTCCCCGCCGGAGATCTCGGCGATGATCCTGCAGAAGCTGAAGGCCGACGCCGAGGCCAAGCTCGGCGACACGGTCGACGCGGCGGTCATCACCGTCCCGGCCTACTTCAACGACGACCAGCGCCAGGCGACCAAGGACGCCGGCAAGGTCGCCGGTCTGGAGGTCAAGCGCATCATCAACGAGCCGACCGCGGCCGCGCTGGCCTACGGGCTCGACAAGGAGTCGACGGCCGACGAGAAGGTCCTCGTCTTCGACCTCGGCGGCGGCACGTTCGACGTGTCCGTGCTGGAGATCGGCGACGGCGTCTTCGAGGTCAAGGCGACGTCGGGCGACAACCACCTCGGGGGTGACAACTGGGACGCCAAGATCGTCGAGTGGATCGTCGCCGAGTTCAAGAAGGAGCAGGGCGTCGACCTCGCAAACGACAAGCGCGCGCTCCAGCGCCTCTATGAGGCCGCGGAGAAGGCGAAGATCGAGCTCTCGACCGCCCAGGAGACTTCGATCAGCCTGCCGTTCATCACGGCCGTCGACGGCGACCCCAAGCATCTCGAGATGAAGCTGAATCGCGCCAAGCTCAACGAGCTGACGGCCGACCTGCTCGACCGGGTGGTCGGGCCGGTGAAGCGGGCCCTCGGCGACGCCGGCGGCGACGTCCAGCACGTGATCCTGGTCGGCGGCATGACGCGCTCGCCGGCGGTCCAGGAGAAGGTCAAGGAGCTGACCGGCTCCGACCCCCACCAGGGAGTCAACCCGGATGAGGTCGTCGCGATCGGCGCCGCCATCCAGGCGGGAGTCCTGGCGGGCGACGTCAAGGACGTCCTGCTGCTCGACGTCACCCCGCTGACCCTCGGCATCGAGACCAAGGGCGGCGTGATGACGAAGCTGATCGAGCGCAACACCACGATCCCGACCAAGAAGTCGGAGACGTTCTCAACGGCCGACGACAACCAGCCGTCGGTCGAGGTGCACGTCCTCCAGGGCGAGCGCGAGATGGCCTCGGGCAACAAGAGCCTGGGCAAGTTCCAGCTGACCGGCATCCCGCCGGCGCCGCGGGGCATGCCCCAGATCGAGGTCACATTCGACATCGACGCGAACGGCATCCTCAACGTGTCCGCGAAGGACCACGGCACCGGCAAGGAGCAGAAGATCGAGATCAAGGGCGGCTCAGGGCTCGACGAATCCGAGGTCGAGCAGATGATCGAGGACGCTCAAGACCACGCGGAGGAGGATCGATCCGCGCGCGAGCTCGCCGAGGCCCGCAACGTCGGCGAGAACGCCGCCTACCAGGCCGAGAAGCAGCTCGAAGAGCTGGGCGACAAGGTCGAGCCCGCGGCCAAGGAGCAGATCGAGGCGGCGATCAAGGACCTGCGCGAGTCTCTCGACTCCGAGGATCCCTCGCAGATCAAGTCCAAGACCGACGCCCTGCAGGCGGCCTTCCAGCAGGTGTCCGAGCAGATTTACCAGCAGGCCGCGGCGGAGCAGGACGGCTCTGACGGCTCTGACGGCTCTGCCTCGGGCGGCAACGGCTCAAGCTCAAGCGAGGAAGAGGTCGTGGACGCCGAGGTCGTCGACGACGAGCCCTCGACCAAGTAGGGGCTGTCGCGATGGCCGACGACAAGCTTGCGACCGAGCACGAAGCCGTAGAGCCCGAGACGTCCGACCAGGCCGCCGAGCAGGTCTCGGATGATCTTGATGAGCTCGGACGGGCGCAGCGCGAGCGCGACGAGTACCTCGACCTCGCGCAGAGGACCCGCGCCGACTTCGACAACTACCGCAAGCGGGTCTCCAAGGACACCGCCGACGCTCTCCAGCGCGGCAAGCTCGATGTCGCCCGCCAGCTGATACCGGTGATCGACAACCTCGAGCGCGCGATGGCGGCGGAGGACGGCGCCTCCGACCCGGCGGCTCTCGCCAAGGGGGTCTCGCTGGTCCACGGCGAGCTCCGCGAGGCACTCACGCGGGTGGGGCTGACGGCGTTCGACCCCGCCGGCGACCGCTTCGACCCAGCCTGGCACGAGGCGATCTCGACGCGGGCCGAGCAGGGAAGCAAGCCGGGAACGGTGCTCGAGACCCTGGAGCCGGGCTACCGGCTCGGCGAGCAGCTGCTCCGGCCGGCGCGCGTCGTGGTGAGCGAGTAGGGGGCGCGAAGTGGCCAACGGCAAGCGCGACTTCTACGAGGTCCTGGGCGTCGCCAAGAACGCTGCGGACGACGAGATCAAGAAGGCCTACCGGGAGCTCGCCCGCAAGTGGCACCCGGATCGAAACCACGACGACCCCGACGCCGAAGAGCGCTTCAAGGAGGTCCAGGAGGCCTACGACACCCTGTCGGACTCGGAGAAGAGAAAGACCTACGACGCGGGCGGCGCCTTCGGGCCCGGCGGCGCTCGGGGATTCCCCGGCGGCGGCTTCGCGTCGGACCTGGGCGACATCTTCGGGCAGTTCTTCGCCCGCGGGGGCCAGCGCGGGGGCGGCGCTCAGCCCGGCCGCGACCTGGAGGCCGAGGTTCAGCTGAGCTTCGACCAGGCTATGCAGGGTGCCCAGATCACGGTGGCCGTCCCGACGACGGAGGCCTGCGGGACCTGTGGCGGATCGGGCGCCAAGCCCGGCACCTCGCCCCGGGTCTGTCCCCGCTGCGGCGGGCGCGGCGTGGACTCCGAGAGCCAGGGCTTCTTCTCGATCCAGCAGCCGTGCCCCGAATGCGCCGGCCAGGGCTCGATCATCGACGAGCCATGCGAGACGTGCCGCGGCGCCGGGATCGTCGAGGAGACGAAGCGCTACCGGGTCAACATCCCGGCCGGAGTCCACGACGGCAGCCGGATCAGGCTGGCCGGCAAGGGTGAGGCCGGGTTCCGCGGCGGGCCGCGGGGAGACCTGTACGTGACGACCAGGGTTGCGCCCTCGCCCGTCTTCCGGCAGCGCCCCGACGGCAACCTGGACGTCGACCTGCCGGTCAGCGTCACCGAAGCGATCCAGGGCGCGACGATCGAGGTGCCCACCCTGAACGGCTCGAAGAAGATCAGGATCGCGCCGGGCACCCAGCACGGGACCACCCAGCGCCTGCGCGGCGAGGGGCCGCCCCGGACCAAGGGCGGCGGGCGCGGGGACATCCACTACCGGGTCCAGCTCGACGTGCCCAGGGACCTGACCGCGGAGCAGCGCGAGGCCGTCGAGCGACTCGCCGAGTCCTTCAACGGCGAGAACCCTCGAGAGGCGATCCTGGGCGGATCCCCCCGTCCGGCCGAGGGAGGAGAGTGAGCGGGATGGGACGTCGCGACGGCGCCAGGAGGATCCGCACGGAGACCCGCATCGACGCAGACCGCGGCGTCTTCATGATCTCGGTCGCCGCCGAGCTTGCCGACATGCACCCCCAGACGCTTCGCATGTACGAGGCACGCGGGCTGATCAGGCCCCAGCGCTCGCCCAAGAACACCCGCCTCTACTCGCAGGCCGACGTGGAGCGGCTGCAGCGGATCCAGGCGATGACGAACGACGAGGGCCTGAACCTCGCCGGGGTCGAGACGGTCCTGGAGATGGAGGCGACGGTCGAGCGGATGCGCGCCGACATGGCCCGGATGGAGAAGCGGGCAGCGCAGATGCAGAAGCGGATGACCGAGGAGCTGGAGCGCCTGCGGGGCTCACTAGGCGGCGAGATGGTCCCCTACGGGGCCTATCGGGCCGAGCTGGGAGCGAAGACCGCTGCGCCCGGCGGGGCCGATGCCGAGGCGCGCCCGGTGCGGGTGACGGTGCGGAAGCCCGGCAAGAGCTAGAGCGGGGGCCAGGATCGCGTGACCGGAGGATCCTCGAGCAGCCGGTCGGTGATCCCCTCGATCACCGAGTAGCTGGTCGAGCCGGGAGAGAGGTCGGTCAAGACGGCGATCGCGATGCGGCGGCCCGAGTCGTGCTGCAGGAGCGCGGCCTGGTGGGTGACCGGTCCGGTCGTCCCCTCGGTGGCGGACGGCCGCCAGCCCCCCTTGAAGTAGACGTTCCAGCGGTGGCCGGCGCCCTCCGGAATACCCCAGCGCTGGCTCGAGGTGATGCCCGCGAGCAGTCGCTTGGCGTAGTCCTCGTGGGGCCCGACGAGGTTGCGCTCGAGCGCGAAGAAGAACCGCCCGAGGTCCGCTGCGGTCACCTGGGCGCCTCCCCAATAGCCGGGATCGACGCTGAAGCTGCGCATCCCGGCGCGCTCGGCGACCTCCTCCATCCCGGCGTCGCCGACGCGGGCGTAGACGGCGCCCGCCGCGTCGTTGTCGGAGTAGGTGATCATCGGCTCCAGGAGCGACCTCGTGGAGTCGTCGAGGGGAGCCTTCTCGTCGCGCAGGCGCCGGAGCTCCGCCGCCAAGAGGACCACCTTCGACACGCTCGCTGAGCTGAACGCGTTGTCCTCGTCGAAGCCGCGAACTCCCCTCTCCGCGTCGACCACTGCGAAGGCGACGGCGCCGCTGCTCGACTCCGCAAACGCACGGGCGTCGTCGACCCGCTTGCCCGAGGGATAGGGATCAAGCGGCCAGGTCTTGCCCG
>Ga0183260_10000312_pt1 | contig 39756 bp, 35 predicted proteins | sample AntDrymUQ4972206_2_FD_129768 | JGI IMG/M metagenome (GOLD analysis project Ga0183260, IMG submission 129768) | Polar desert sand microbial communities from Dry Valleys, Antarctica - metaG UQ497 (22.06) (version 2) (version 2) | ecosystem: Environmental > Terrestrial > Soil > Desert | place... | reverse complement strand
CCGAGGAGACCAGCTCGACCACCGCGCGGCGGCTCCCAGGCTCGCTGGCGGTGGAAACGACGTCGAGCGGCTTGTTGAGGGCCCACACCTCCCGCGGCTCGGCCTCGACCGGGCTGCCGTCGACCTCGACGCCGCTCGAGCCGTCGACGTCTCGCGCCGGGTCGGTGACGACCTCGCCCCCGACCGAGACCCTCCCGTCGCGGATCAGAACCTCGGCCGCGCGCCGGGACGCGACCCCACCGTGGGCCAGGTAGCGCGACAGCCTCACCCGGCCCTCAGCAGGCGCCGAGCGAGCGCAGGCCCCTGCGGTAGACCCGCATCGCGCTGGTCGGGAAGTCGCCATGGGTGCGGCCCCGGAAGTCGGGGTCTTGCTCCAGGTAGTACGGCGACTTGAGGCTCTCGTTGTGGCCGATCACCTGCTTGATGCCGATGCCCTCACGGCAGCGCAGGAACTGCGTCAGGCGCAGCGAGGCCTTCAGCTCTCGCTTGTTGCCGAGGACGTCGCCGTCGCTGAAGCCGACGTGCTCGATCCCGAGCGAGACGTGGTTCAGCCCGACGACGTGGCGGCATCGGATCGAGGCCGGGACGAAGCGCACGATCTCGCCGCCCGCGCCGACGGCGTAGTGCGAGCAGACCCCGGGGAGCTCGTTGTACTCGACGTCAGGGCGGTTGGGGGCGAACGTGTTGAAGATCGAGCTCAGGTCCCCGGCCTCCGCGTAGTGGATGACGATCAGCTTCGGGTCCGTCAGCGCGGAGACGGCCTCGCCGTAGTGGCGCCGCGAGTACTCGGCCATGTCGTTCTGGCGGGACGCGCCGTAGGGGATCAGGCGCTTCGAGATCTGCGGGCGCGGGGCAGCCGCGGACGCGGCCACCGGGTCGGAGGCCGTTCCCGCGCTCGCCTGGGTCAGGCCGAGGGCGCAGGAGAGCGCGGCCCCAGCGAGCGCGAGCCGTCTGGAGAGCCGGGTGGGTACCAGGCGCCTACGTTCCATTGCGAGCGATTGTGGCGAGAGCCGCGGCGTGGCGGCGAGCGATCCCTTGCGTGATCGCGCCACCGCCGAACTCGACGACGAACGCCTGGGCGCCCGGCAGGACGTCCCGCTGCCAGCTGATCGCGGTTCCCCGCAGCCGGCTGCCGCGGCAGCTCGTCCGCATCCGGGCCAGGGCCGCGTATCGGACCGCGGCCTCCGGGGTGCCGCGGCAGGCGAGGACGGCGCCCCAGGGCTGGTGGTACCAGACGGACACCTGCGGCTTGATCCGCTCGATGAAGCCCATGACCGCCTTCGTCTCGGGCTCGGACGCCGGCGCGCGGCCCGGGTAGTAGCCGCTCGACGGAGGCACCCCGCCCCGCCAGCGGAACGGGAAGTTCCGGTTCAGGTCCACCCCGCGCGCATTACGGCGCTCGCGCGCCCGCTGCCCGTCGGGGTTGATGCTCGGGATCACCCAGAGCTGGACACCGTCGAGGTCGGCGGTGGAGATCTGGTCGAGGACCTCCAGGCCCGCTCGCTCGTCCCCGTGGGTGACGCCGACGGTGAGGGCGACCCGCTCGCCGTCCGGGTCCCCGACTCGGGTCGCCACGATCTTCCGGCCGCGCACGGAGCGGCCGATCACGACGCGCTCGATGGCCTCGGTCGCGAACGGCCGCGCCTGTCCTGCGTCGAGCGCCGCGCTGGTCTCCGCCCCGGCTCCGAGCGGGAACGCCGCGAGCGCCGCCACGGCGGCGAGCGCCGCGGCCGCGAGGCGCGTCATTCCGCCCGCTGCTCGCCGGCCTTCAGCAGGCGCTCGCGCAGCTCGCGCTCGTCCTCTGGGGTCGGGTCGAACTGCGAGGGGTCCGGCAGCGCGTCCAGGCCCGAGAGGCCGAAGAGCTTCTCGAAGAGAGGCGTCGTCGCGTAGGTGACGGCGCCGAAGCGGCTGCGGCCGCTCTCCTCGACCATCCCGCGCTCGGTCAGGCTCGACACGGCGGAGTCCGACGAGACCCCGCGGATCCGCGCGACCTCGGGCCGCGAGACCGGCTGCAGATAGGCGACGATCGCGAGCACCTCGGCCTGCGCCTGGGTCAGGGGCGGCGTGCGAGGCTTCGAGAGCAACCTGCGCGCGGCGTCCTCGGCATCGGGCGCGGCGACCAGCGACCAGCCGCCGCCGACCTTCTTCAGCCGCACGCCGCGCTCGCCCTCGTCGAGCCGCTTGCCGAGCGTCTCGATCGCCGCCGCCACGTCGTCCTCCCATGCGTCGATCGCCTTCGCCAGGTCGTCCGAGGAGACCGGGTCGGCCGAGAGGAAGAGCAGCGCCTCGATGCAGGCCTCGAGCCCGTCGGTCCTCTTCTCGCCTGAGCTCCCGTTCTCGCTCACGACGATCTCCCGTGCCGCGTCAAGCGCCGTGAGTGTTGACCCCGGTGGGGTCTCATGAAGCTTTCACCTCGATCGGGCCGAAGGTGTCCTTCTGGGTCCAGGTGGCCTCGCCGCGGCGGTGCAACTCGAGCAGGGCGAACAGGGTCACTGCCTGGGTGAAGCGGTCCTCGCCGCCGAAGGCCTCGTCGAAGTCGAGGGTCGGCTTGCTGCGAAGCAGGTCGCGGACGACGCTGAGGCGGCGCTGGACCGAAACGGTGGTGCGGATGTGGCCGACGTCCGGCGCGGGGGGCGGAGCCAGCAGGTCGCCCAGCGCAGAGCCGAGGCGGTCGGGGTCGTAGGCCTGGACCGCCGCCTTGACCGCCGCACGACGCAATTCGGCAGGCGGCGGAGCGGAGCGGTAGAGCGTGCCGCCCTCGCGCTCGAAAATCTGGTTCAACACCTCCGCGGCCTCGCGGTAGCGGCGGTACTCGAGCATCCGCGCCAGCAGCTCATCGGCCGCCTCCTCGGGACCGACATCCAGCTCGGCCTCCTCGCTCGGCAGGAGCAGCCGCGACTTCAACTCCAACAGAGCCGCAACCAGGACCAGGAACTCCGTCACCGACTCGAGGTCGACCTCGCCGATCTCCTCGAGGCGATCGACGTAGGCGATGACGATGTCGCCGAGCGAGACCTCGGCGAGGCTGATCTCCTCGCGCAACAGCACCGCGAGCAAGAGGTCGAACGGCCCCTGGAAGACGTCGAGATCGAGGTCGAGCTGCGAGACCGAGGTCACAACCGGCAGCTTAAGGCGCGGGGCCGACGCCGACCGCCGAGCGGACCTCCACGAGCGTCGGTGCCGCGATGGCGCGCGCCTTCTCCGCCCCGGCTTCGAGCGCGGCCTCGATCGCGGCCTCGTCGGGGCGGATCTCCTCGTAGCGCTCGCGCACCGGCGCCAGGAAGGCGGCGACCTCTTCGGCCACGGCGCTCTTGAAGTCGCCGTAGCCGGACCCCTCGAAATCGGCCTCGATCTCGTCCACGCCCGCGCCGCGCACGACAGAGAGGATCTCGATCAGGTTGGCGATCCCCTCCTTGCCCTCGCCGCCTCGCTTCACCTCGGAGCCCGAGTCCGTGACGGCGCTCTTGAACTTCTTCGTGACGGTCTTGGGGTCGTCGAGGACGAGGACCCTGCCCTGATCGGTGCCGCCCGTGGTCGACATCTTCGACGTGGGGTCCTGGAGGTCCATGATCCGCGCCCCCACCTCGGGGATCCGGTGCTCGGGCTCGACCAGGATCGGCCCGAATCGCTCGTTGAAGCGCCGGGCGATCTCGCGCATCAGCTCGATGTGCTGGCGCTGGTCCTCGCCGACCGGCACCTCGTCGGCCTTGTAGGCGAGGACGTCGGCGGCCTGCAGCACCGGGTAGTAGAAGAGCCCGGCCGAGACCAGCTCGCGGGCCTTCGCCGACTTCTCCTTGAACTGGGTCATCCGGTTCAGGTCACCGTGGGCCGTGACGGCGGACAGGTACCAGGCCAGCTCGGTGTGCTCACGGACGTCGGACTGGCGGAAGAGGATGCACCGCTCGGGGTCGAGTCCCGCGGCGAGCAGGATCGCGGTGGTGTCGTGGACCTGGGTGCGCAGCTCGGCCGGGTCCCAGGGCACGGTCAGCGCGTGCAGGTCGACGATGCAGTAGATCGCCGGGTCGCCGCGGTCCTGCCCTTCGACGTACTGGCGGATCGCGCCTATGTAGTTGCCCAGGTGCTTGCGCCCGGTGGGCTGAATCCCGCTGAAGATCTTCGCCGCCATGACGGCGCCAGCATAGGCCCGCCGCGTCCATCCAGTATGAGAGGGGGATGATCGGACAGCCCTTCCCGGCTCGAATCGACCCGATGCTCGCCAAGGCGGGCAGGCTGCCCGCCGGCGAAGACGGCTCCTGGGGCTATGAGATCAAGTGGGACGGGATCCGGGCGATCGCCTTCGCCCGCGACGGGGAGATCCGGATGCAGAGCCGCCGCATGGAGGACGTGACGATGCGCTATCCCGAGCTCGCGGCGATCGGCGAGGCGCTCGGATCGCGTTCTTCCGTCCTCGACGGCGAGGTCGTGGCCCGCGACGAGCAGGGCCGCCCCAGGTTCCAGCTCGTGCAGCGGCGGATGGGGCTGACCTCGCCGGCCGCGGTCTCCTCCCGGCGCCGCGACACGCCGGTCGACTTCATCGCCTTCGACCTGCTGCACCTCGACGGCCGGGACCTACGGCCCCTCCCCTACCAGGAGCGCCGCGAGGCCCTGGCCGAACTCCGGTTCGACGGTCCCTGCTGGAGCGCCCCGGCCCACCGCTTGGAGGGCGGCGCGGAGTTGCTGGAGGCGGTCCGCGGCCAGGGCCTGGAGGGCGTGGTCGCCAAGCGGCTCGACAGCCCCTACCGCGAGGGCAAGCGGAGCGGCGAATGGGTGAAGGAGCGCGTCTGGAACCGCCAGGAGTTCGTGATCGGCGGCCACATCCCCGGCGAAGGACGGCGCTCCGAGCGGGTCGGGTCGCTGCTCGTCGGCCACTACGACGAGGCGGGCAGCCTCAACTGCGCCGGAGCGGTCGGCTCGGGGCTGAAGGAGGAGGACATCCGGTTCCTGACCGCCGAGCTGAAGCGCCTGCATCGCGAGACGAGCCCGTTCGACGGCGCACCCCCGAGAGGGCCCAAGGCGCGCCTGGCGGTCTTCTGCGAGCCCGAGCTGGTGTGCGAGGTGAGCTGGAGCGAGTGGACCACGCAGGGGACCCTGCGCCAGCCGGCCTTCAAGGGGATGAGGACGGACAAGGACCCGCGAATGATCGTGCGCGAACAGGGGTAACCTCGGCAATGTCGAATGGCGAGCTCGAGGTGATGAGGAATGGCTAGAGCGATATGGAGCGGGTCGATCAGCTTCGGCCTGCTGAACGTGCCGGTGAAGCTGTACAGCGCGGTCTCGAAGAACACCGTGCGCTTCCGCGAGCTGCGAGAGAAGGACGGCTCCCGGGTGCGCCACAAGCGCGTCGCAGAAGAAGACGGCAAGGAGGTCTCCTACGACGACATCGTCAAGGGCTACGAGTTCGCCCCCGACCAGTACGTGACCCTGACGCGCGAGGAGCTCTCGGACCTCGATCCCAAGAAGACCCGCGCGATCGAGATCCAGGACTTCGTCGACCTCGACGAGATCGACCCGATCTACTTCGAGCAGCCCTACTACCTCGGACCGGACAAGGGCGCCGAGAAGGCCTACGGGCTGCTGGTCAAGGCCATGGGGGACGCACACAAGGTCGCCGTCGCCCGCTTCGTCCTTCGCAACAAGGAGCACCTCGCCGCCATCCGGCCGATGGACGACGTCCTGACGATGGCCACGATGCGCTTCCACGACGAGGTGACGCGTCCCGAGGACCTGGGCGATGACGTCTTCGCCGAAAAGCCGGCGAAGCCCCAGAAGCGCGAGCTCGACATGGCGAAGCAGCTGATCGAGTCCCTCTCCACCACCTTCGAGGCCGACAAGTACCGGGACGAGTACCGCGAGGAGCTGCTCGAGATGCTCGAGACGAAGGCCGCGGGCAAGGAGATCGTCAGCGCGCCCTCCGACGAGCCCGAGCCGACCAAGGCACCCGACCTGATGGCCGCCCTCGAGGAGAGCCTGGCGGCCGTGCGCGGCGAGGGCTCCGGAGACACCAAGCCCAAGGCCAAGCCGAAGGCCCGGAGCAACGGCGGGACCAAGAAGAAGGCGCCCGCGAAGAAGAAGGCGAAGGCTGGCTCCAAGTAAGTCCAGCGAGGTAACGGTCGGCAATCGCAAGCTGAAGCTGACCAACCTCGACAAGGTCCTCTATCCCAAGACCGGGTTCACCAAGGCCGAAGTGATCGACTACTACGCCCGGGTCTCGGACACGATGATCCCGCACCTCCGCGGCCGCCCGACCACCCTGAAGCGCTATCCCGACGGGGTCGCGGGCTTCAACTTCTTCGAGAAGCGCAGCCCCAAGCACCGGCCCGACTGGGTGAAGACGGCGAAGGTGCTCGCCGACCGGGTCGGCGAGATCGACTTCACCCTCGTCGACAACAAGCCGACGCTCGTCTGGCTGGCGCAGCTCGCGGCTCTCGAGCTCCACCCCTCACTCGCGAAGGCGTCGAAGATCGAGGTCCCGACGGTCATCGCCTTCGACCTCGACCCAGGCCCGCCGGCGGACGTCATCGACTGCTGCCGCATCGCCATCCGGCTGCGCGACCTTTTCTCGGACCTCGGGATGGAGTGCCTCCCGAAGGTCTCGGGCTCGAAGGGGATGCAGGTCTACGTGCCGCTGAACGGCCACCTGACCTACGAGAAGACGACGCCGTTCGCCCACGCGATCGCCCTGGTGCTGGAGAAGCAGTACCCGGAGGAGGTCGTCTCGAAGATGACCAAGAAGCTCCGGAAGGGAAAGATCTTCGTCGACTGGAGCCAGAACACGAAGTCGAAGACGACGATCGCGGTCTACTCGCTGCGCGCCAGGGACCGCCCCACCGTCTCGACCCCGGTCGAGTGGGACGAGGTCGAGTCAGCCCTGCGCTCGAAGAAGAAGGACAGGCTGGCGTTCGAGGCCGGCGACGTGCTGAAGCGGATCGACGAGCACGGCGACCTCTTCGAACCGGTGCTGAAGCTGAAGCAGAGGCTGCCGGCCGCGCCCGACGCCGACTGAGGTGAACCGAAGCGCCTACCCGGCGCGTATCTTCAGGTGCATGCCCCGGGTCCTGACAGCGGCGCTCGTCCTGTGCTCCGTCCTCGTCCTCGCCGCGTGCGGCAGCTCCGACGACGAGTCCGGCGAGCAGGCGGCGACCGACTCGCCGCAGGCGCCGGCCGGCGCGCCCGCCACCGACGGCACCGTCCTCACGGGCACCCAGCCGCTCCTGAACGGCGAGGAGGTGGACCTCGACCGCTACAAGGGCCAGGTCGTCCTGGTCGTCAATACCGCGAGCGAGTGCGGGTTCACCCCGCAGTTCGAGGGCCTCGAGGCGCTCTACAGGGAGAAGAGCAAGGACGACTTCGTGATCCTCGGCTTCCCCGCCGACGACATCGCCGGCCAGGAGCCTCGCGACGACGCCGAGATCGCCGAGTTCTGCGAGGCGAACTTCGGCGTCACGTTCCCGATGTTCTCGAAGTCGAACGTGGTCGAGGAGCCGGTCAACCCACTCTTCGCCGCCCTCGCCGAGGACCTCGGCGAGCCGACCTTCAACTTCAACAAGTACCTGCTGGACCGGAAGGGCCGCCCGGTCGAGCGCTTCGACACATCAGTCGAGCCGAACGACCCCGAGCTCCTCTCGGCGATCGACGCGCAGCTCTAGGCACCGAACGGTCGAATCGTGCAGGCCGAGACAAACAAGAGCGGCCCGCACTCTGGCGGGCCGCTCTGGGTTGAAACCCGGGAACCGAGGTCCCCGGTGCACGAGTCAGTCGGTGAAAGTTACACGCGGAGGGCGCCGGACTCGAACCGGAATCGACTTCGCAGCCGACCGCAACGATCCTGACTCGTGCGCCTCGCCTTGAGGCTTCAACCCTCCGCGCACTCGTATTCGAGCGGTTCGGGTTTCGCGGGTGACGCGTACAACGTGCCGCTTTCGTGCCGATCGGGTCGACGCCTCAGGCGATCGGCAGCGCTTCGCTCGTCTGCGGGCGCTTCAGCAGCGAGCGGATCGCTCGTGCAAGGCGCTTCGTTCCCTCGGTGAGCTGGTCGGGTGAGCGGAAACCGTAGGAGAGGCGCATGTGGGTCAGCTGCGAGGCTCGGGGCAGCGATCGCCGCCCCGGGGACGAAGGTGACGCCGTTGCGCACCGACTCGGTCATCAGCTCGCTCTCGTCGAAGGGCAGATTCAGTGTCAGCCACAGGTGGCCGCCCTGGGGCGTGTCCGCCTCGCAAGTCGCGAAGCCCTTCCGGTGCTTGTCGACCGCCTCGAGCAGCACGTCGCGGCGCTCGCGGACACGTCCGTGGCGCAAACCGCTGAAGCCCGCTCAGCCGCGCGGCTGGCGGATGACCGGGTTGCGCGCGGCGCCGACTTCGTCGAGGCGGCGAACGGGCGTCGTGTAGGGCGCCTGCTGCGCAATCGACGGGTCCTTTTCGGCCTCGGCGAAGATCTCGTCGACCGCCTCGGCGAAGGCGTCGAGCGTCTCGCGGGTCTCGGTCTCGGTCGGCTCGACCATCAGCGCCTCGTCGACGAGCAGCGGGAAATAGACGGTCGGCGGGTGGAAGCCGTAGTCCAGCAGGCGCTTGGCGAGGTCGAGAGTCTTGACCCCGAGCTCAACTTTTCCGGGCTTGCCCGAGAGGACGAACTCGTGCATGGGCCGGCGGTCGAAGGCGATCGGGGCGTACTTGCCCGCGCGCCCCGACTTCAGCTTGGCGAGCAGGTAGTTCGCGTTCAGGACGGCGGTCTCGGAGGCCTCCTGGAGGCCGTCGGCGCCGAGGCTGAGGATGTAGGCGTAGGAGCGCACGAAGACGCCGAAGTTGCCCTGGAAGCCGCGCAGCCGGCCGATCGACTTCGGGCGGTCATGTTCCAGGTCGTATAGGTGAGGAGCGTCGAAGGTCGCACGGTCGCCGTTCGACTCCTCGCGCCTGACGACCTGCGGGCGCGGCAGGAACGGCTCGATCCGGTCCGAGACCGCGATCGGCCCGGCGCCCGGGCCCCCTCCCCCGTGCGGCTGCGAGAAGGACTTGTGCAGGTTGACGTGGACGATGTCGAACCCCATGTCGCCCGGGCGCGTGTGGCCCATGATCGCGTTCAGGTTCGCGCCGTCGTAGTAGAGGGTCCCGCCGACCCCGTGGACGATCTCGGCGATCTCGGCGATGTTCTCGTCGAAGAGGCCGAGGGTGTTCGGGTTCGTGAGCATCAGGCAGGCGACCTGGTCGTCGGCCACGGAGCGGAGAGAATCGAGGTCCACCCCGCCCCGCTCGTTGGTCTCGACCTTGACGACCTCGTAGCCGGCCATCGTCACCGTCGCCGGGTTGGTGCCGTGCGCGGTGTCGGGGGTCAGGACCTTCGTCCGCTCCTCACCGCGGTCGGCGTGGTAGGCGCGGGTCAGGAGCAGGCCCGCGAGCTCTCCGTGCGAGCCGGCCGAGGGCTGGAGGCTCACGTGCGGCAGGCCGCAGATCTCCGACAGCGAGCGCTGCAGGAGCCACATCAGCTCCAGGGCGCCCTGGGCGCGGCGCGGATCCTGAGCCGGGTGAAGTCGCGCGTGCCCGGGCAGCGCCGCGACCCGCTCGTTCAGGCGCGGGTTGTGCTTCATCGTGCAGCTGCCGAGCGGGTACAAGCCGGAGTCCAGGTCGAAGTTGCGTCGCGAGATCCGGTTGTAGTGGCGGACGATCTCGGGCTCGGCGATCTCGGGCAGCTCTGCGGGGTCTCCGCGCAGCAGGCCCTTCGGGATGAGGTCGGCGAGCGGCGTCTCGGGAACGCCCGCCTCGGGAAGCGTCGCGGCGCGTCGCCCCTCGACCGACTTCTCGAAGATCGTCGTCGCGCGGTCGCGCTGCATCGGGGTCTGGGTGACGTCGGGGGCGGGCACGCTAGGCGACTCCCTCGGGGACCTTGGCCTCGGCGCCTCCGCGTGAGGCGGCGACCGCCCGGCCGAGCACGTCCGCGAGCCGGTCGATGTCGGCGCGGCTGCGACGCTCGGTGATAGCCACGAGCAGGCCGTCGGAGTGCTCGGGGTATTCGCGGCCGAGGGCATAGCCCGCGCCGACGCCCTCGGCGGCGCAGCGGTCCAGCACTTCGCCGACCGGAGCGGCGATGCGAAGGGCGAACTCCCTCACGACGGGAGCGTCGTGAAGCAGCTCCACCCCATCGACGGCGCCCAGGGCCTGCCGGGCGTAGGCGGTGCGGCGCACCAGCAGCTCGCCCAGCTCGACGAAGCCGCGCTTGCCGAGCCAGCTCAGATGGATCATCCCCGCCAGCGCGTTCAGGGCTTGGGCGGTGCAGATGTTGTGGGTCGCCTTCTCGCGGCGGATGTGCTGCTCGCGGGTCTGCAGCGCCAAGACGAATCCGCGGCGGCCGTCGACGTCGGTGGTCTCGCCGGCGATGCGGCCGGGCATGCGGCGGATGTGCTCGTCGCTCGCGCAGAAGAACCCGAACGAAGGGCCGCCGTAGTCGAGCCTGTTGCCGAGCGGCTGGCCCTCGCCGACGGCGACGTCGGCGCCGCACTCGCCGGGCGGCTTCAGGATCGAGAGGGCGATCGGGTCGCAGGCGACGACCACAAGGGCGCCGACCTCGCGGGCGCGCTCGCCGAGCGCCTCGATGTCCTCGACCGACCCGAGGAAGTTCGGCTGCTGCAAGAAGACGGCGGCGGTGTCCTCGTCGACGGCGTCGGCCAGCGCGGCGGCGTCGGTGACCCCGCCGGCGAGGGCGACCTCGACGAGCTCGGAGCCGTACCCGGCCCCATAGGTGACGAGCGACTCGCGGCTGTGGGGATGGACGCCGCGCGATGCGACGAGCTTGGAGCGGCCCGTGGCTCCGATCGCGAGGTAGGCCGCCGAGGCGACCGCGGAGGGGCCCTCATACAGGGCGGCGTTCGAGACGGGGAGGGCGGTCAGCTCCGACATCGCGGTCTGGAACTCGAACATCGCCTGCAGCCCGCCCTGGGAGATCTCGGGCTGGTAGGGCGTGTAGGGCGTCAGGAACTCGGAGCGCGAGGTGATCGCGTCGACCAGCGCGGGCACGTAGTGGTCGTACATCCCGGCGCCGATGAAGCTGAGCTCGGACTCCGCGTCCGAGTTCCGCGCGGCGAGCGCGGCGAGGGTGTCGTAGACCTCGGTCTCGGGCTTCCCGTCCGGCAGCTCGAGCGGCCGGCCCAGGCGCAGGTTCTCGGGGATGTCCTCGAAGAGCTCGTCGATCGAATCGGCGCCGATTGCCTCGAGCATCTCGGCGCGGTCTCGGTCAGTCGCTGAGGTGTAGCGGCTCACTAGTCCATCGTAGAACTCCGCCCGGCGCGGCTCCCCGGCCGTCTAGGCTCGGCTCCGTGCTCTGGAGGAGGAAACCGAAGCAGATCGACTGGTATGCGCCACTCGACGATGAGCTGTTCGAGCGGGTCCGTGAGGTCGTCGCGGCGGAGGGACGGCCGCTACAGCGAACGCGTCCATCGCGGGCTGCTGCTCCCCCTGAAGGTCGAGATGCGGTTCGAGGGAGTCCCGGCTGGGTCGGGCAGGCGGCGCAGCGACGACTGGAGGCCGAAGTTCGCCAGCACCCTTTCGTCCGCAGATGGAAAACTGCCGAAGCCCGACCTCGGCGAGTTCAACTTTCGGCCGTGGTGAGCTTCCCGCCGACCTTGATCTCGACGATGCGATCTGGGGCTTGGAGCGCGGCCTTGGCAATGGCACGGAGCGCTTCCGCATCAAGGCCGTAGCGCTCCGCGGCCTGATCGAGAAAGTCGATGGCCTCCGGGTGTGCCCGCGGGGAGAGGATCTCGATGTTCGCCGGCTCCCCGCCGGCAAACGAGACATGGCAGTAGCTGTCATCAATGGGATCGTCAGGTCCATCCCAGCGATCGACGATCAGCAGGTCGATCGAGAGGGCATCCGCTTCGCTGTCGTAGTCGGCTCTCATCACTTTCTCCTCGGATGGATGGTGACGACCAGATCCGGTTCGTCAAGTGCGAGCACCACGCGGACCTGTTCGCCACGAACCAGTCCCGTCAAGGTCGGCTTCCCGTCCTTGGCCACCCCCACCCGAATCGGGGCAGCAAGCACGGCCTCGACATCATGCTCGCTCCATCCGTTCACCCGCATCCGGTTCTTCGCGTGGCGACTGAACCTCACCCATCACTGAGAGGCATGTCCGCACTTCCATCCCCCTGGGCCGTCAGTCGGTGAGGAGTTTCTTGTACGCCTCGGCGTCCAGCAGCGAATCGACCTCGGAGGGGTTCGACAGCTTGACCTTGACCATCCAGCCCTCGCCGTAGGGGTCGCTGTTGATCACGTCGGGGTTCTCCTTGGCGGCCTCGTTGACCTCGGTGATCTCGCCGCTCAGGGGAGAGATGACGTCGGAGACGGCCTTGACCGATTCGACCTCGGCATAGGAAGCGTCCTTGGAGATCGCGGTGCCGGCGTCCGGCGGATCGAAGAAGACGACCTCGCCCAGCGAGTCCTGCGCGTACCAGGTGATCCCGAAGGTCGCCTCCTCGCCGTCGATGCGCGCCCAATCGTGCTCGGCGTGGTAGCGCAGGTCGTCTGGGTACGTGGGTTCGTTCGCGTTTTCGGTCACGGCGGAAACCTAACCCTTACGCCGATCCGCCGTCGTAGAGCGGAACCTTCCCGATTCGGCCGGGGCGGCGCTTGCCGCGCACGTCGACCTCGATCTCGGTCCCCTCCGAGCCGAGGTCGGTGCGGATGTAGCCCATCCCGATCCCGTGGCCCAGCGAGGGCGAGAGCGTCCCGCTCGTCACAACACCGACCTCCTCCTCGCCGCCGGCGAGGATCGGGTTGCCCTGCCGGGGGATGCCCTCGTCCAGGCTGAGCGGCACCAGAATCCGAGTAGGACCTGCCTCCCGCTGCTCCGCGCAGCGCTCGGAGCCGATGAAGCCTGTGTGCTCCTCGACGATCCAGCCCAGGCTGGATTCGATCGGGGTGTGCTCGGTGTCGAGGTCGTTGCCGTACAGGGCGTAGTTGACCTCGAGCCGCAGCGTGTCGCGCGCGCCCAGGCCGGCCGGGGTGGCGCCCGCGACGACGAGCTCCTCCCACAACGCGGCCGCCTCTTCGGGCGGAACGAGGATCTCGACCCCGTCCTCCCCCGTGTAGCCCGTACCGCAGACCATGGCGTCGCCGGTGCCGAGGTTCATGTCGGCGACGCGGAAGCGCTTCGGCAGCTCGCCCTGTGCCAGGGAGCCGACGACCTCGCGCGCCCTCGGGCCCTGCACGGCGAGCATCGCGTAGTCGTGGAAGCGGTCGGCGGCCTCTGCATCGAAGCCCACGGCCTGCTCGCGGAACCAGGCGAGGTCGGTCTCGTGGTTCGAGGCGTTGGTCACCGTCAGGTAATGGTCGGGGGCGAGCCGGTAGGTGAAGAGGTCGTCGAGGACCCCCCCGTCCTCGCGGCAGAGGCACGAGTACTGGGCCCCGCCGACCTCGAGGCTCGCGACGTCGTTGGTCAGCAGCCGCTGCAGCAGCTCGCCGGCCTGGGGGCCCTCGGTCTCGATCTCGCCCATGTGCGAGACGTCGAAGACACCGCAGGACTCGCGAACCGCGAGGTGCTCCTCCACGATCCCTCGATAACGGACTGGCATCTCCCAGCCCGCGAAGTCGACCAGCTTCGCGCCGGCATCGACATGGGTTTCGTAGAGGGGCGTGCGGGCCAGGCTCATGCCGCGCATAGGCTACGGACTACTTCCTGGGGGCTACTTCAGGACTATTTCAGGAAGTCGGGGACGTCGATCTCGGAGTCCGAGATCCGCAGGTCGCCGAGCCCATCGCGATCGCTGCTGAGGCCTCCGCGGCCCCGGTCGCGGTCGGCAGCCTCGCGACGGCGCTTTACGAAGGGGGGCGTCTCGCGGTCGCGCTCGCGGCGCGTGAACTCGGGGGCGCGGGCGATCATCTCGAAGCCCTCGAACCCGGTCGCGATCACGGTCACCCGCACCTCCTCATGCAGCGAGGAGTCGACCACCGCTCCGAAGACGATGTTGGCGTTGGTGTCGGCGGTCTCCATGATCAGGCGGGCCGCCTCGTTCACCTCGAACAGCCCCAGGTCCTCGCCGCCGGTGACGTTCAGGAGCATGCCCTTCGCCCCGTCGATCTTCTCCTCGATCAGTGGTGAGGTGATCGCGGCCTTGGCGGCCTCGAGCGCGCGGCTCTCGCCCGATCCGTGGCCGACGCCCATCAGGGCCGAGCCGGCCTGGTGCATGACCAGGCGGACGTCGGCGAAGTCGAGGTTGATCAGACCGGGGATCGTGATCAGGTCGGTGATGCCCTGGACGCCCTGGCGCAGGATGTCGTCGGCCTCGCGGAAAGCTTCGAGGATGGTCGTCCTGCGCTCGACGATGTGGAGCAGCTTCTCGTTGGGGACGACGATCAGCGTGTCGACCTCCTGGCGCATGCGGTTGATGCCCTCCTCGGCCTGGGCCATCCGCTTCTTGCCCTCGAACTCGAAGGGCTTGGTGACGGCGCCGACGGTGAGCGCGCCGATCTCCTGTTTCGAGATCTCGGCGATCACGGGAGCGGCTCCGGTTCCGGTGCCGCCTCCCTCGCCGCAGGTGATGAAGACCATGTCGGCCCCCTTCAGGGCCTCCTTGATGTCGTCGCGCGACTCCGCGGCGGCACCCGCGCCCACCTCGGGGTTGGCGCCCGCGCCCAGCCCCTTCGTCAGGTTGTGGCCGATGCCGATCTTCACGTCGGCGTCGCAGGCCTGCAGGGCCTGGGCGTCGGTGTTGCAGGCAATGAACTCGACGCCGCGCAGGCCGGCGTCGACCATGCGCGAGACGGCGTTGGAGCCTCCTCCGCCGACGCCCACGACCTTGATGACCGCAAGATATGAAGTTTCCATCAGGTGGGTCCCATCATGTTGGTCCTGCTCCGATGCCGCGGTTGGTGGTGATCGAAAAGCTAGGCCACATCCTAGGCCCTGTCAACTCAGTTTTGTGCCTGAACTCTCGAGTCTCGGTCGAGAGTTCTCGTTGCATCACCCTTGAGTGCAGGTCGAGCCTGAAGGTGGGTTGAGGGTCCGGATTCGTGCCTAAGAGATGGTTTTCGCGCCCGGCGGAGACCCTCCTGCCCTATGCATCGGCTCGCTCAGAGTGCCCCGCGCGGGGGTGCACGGCGCGTTGCAGGGGACGGGCTCAACCACCGCTGACGGCACGGTCGGGAACGCTCACGTCCACGTAGCCCGGGGCGCCCTCGATGCGGGCGAGCACCGAGACGACCGCCTCCCACTTCACATCGGAGCGCTCGCCGTCGCCGAAGCGCAGCTCGGGGGCGCCCTCGAGCGAGATCACCACCCCACCGCGCTCGGGGTCCCACTCGGCGGCCGTTATCCGCTCGCGGAGCTCTTCGGGAGCGCCCCCGACGGCCGCAGCCTGCGCCGCGCCCTCGGCGTTCAGCAGGCCGGCATCGACTCCGGCGTCCTCGTCGAGCGGAGGCAGCTTCGAGCCCTCGGTCTCGAACCCGGGAAGGACGTAGCCGTCGGCCGAGACGGCCGCACTCTCGCCGTCCACCTTCACCTGGGCCACCGGCAGCCGCTCGCTGACGGTCACTTTCAGCTTGCCGGGGGGGCTGGCGTCGACCCCGATCGAGGCCACGGTGGGGAAGCCGGAGACCGAACGGGCCAGGGCCTCCTCGTCCACGTTCAGCGTCGTCATCCCATCCGAGGCCTGGGTCAGGGCCGCATCGATCTGGTCCTGGTTGGCGGTGGCGCCCTGCACCTCGACCTCGTCGACCGCTACGAGGGACGAATCGCGAAACCAGAGGAAGTAACCCGCCATCAACACCGCGAGGAGGATCACCCCGGCGAGCACGCGGCGGCGCCAGACGAATCTGGAACGGCTCCGGTTCCTCACTCGAGGCTCCAGTCGGCGGGCCATTCGACGTCGCCGAGGACCTGAACCTCGGGCTCGAGCTCCACCCCGAAGCGATCGTGGACGGCGTGGCGCGCCGCGGCCATGACAGCGAGGACGTCAGCCGTAGTCGCCTCACCCTCGGAGTTCTCGACGAAGTTCGCGTGCTTCGGAGAGAGCCGAGCGCCGCCGCGCTCGAGGCCCCCAGCGCCTGCGGCGTCGAGGAGCTGGCCGGCCGACCTTCCCTCGGCCCTGGGGTCCGTCGGGTTGACGAATGTCGACCCGAATGTCTTGATCCCCGAGGGTTGGGCCTCGTGACGGCGCCGGCGCATGTCGGCCATCGTCGCCTTGACCTCATCGCTGGGGGCGGGCGTCAGCGCGAAGGAAGCGCGCGAGACGACCTCGCGCTCGCCGATACTGGAGCTGCGGTAGGCGAACCCCAGGTCGCCGGGCCCGCGCCGGTCCACCCCCGAGGCCGTGCAGACGTCGACCCAGGCGAGCGCCTCGGCGAGCTCTCCGCCGTAGGCGTTCGCGTTCATCCGCACGGCGCCGCCGACGGTCCCGGGGATGTTGACTCCGAACTCGATCCCGGCGAGCCCCCAGTTGGCGGACTGCGCCGCAACCTTCGGGAGGCGGGCGCCGCCACCCGCGACGACCTCCTTCTCGCCCTCCTGTTCGATCGTGGCGAGAGCGCCCGCGAGCTTGATCACCAATCCTCGGAAGCCGGCGTCGGCGACGAGCAGGTTGGAGCCCGAGCCCACCACGCCGACCTTCAGTGACTCCGCCTCGGCCCACCCCAGGAGCGCGACCAAGTCGTCCTCGGCCTCGGCCTGGGCGAAGTGGTCGGCGGGGCCGCCCACGCGTACTGTCGTCAGCCGCGCGAGCGGATAGTCGTCCTCGACGCCGTCCGGCCGCCCGGTCGCGCCCGTCATTCGACCAGCGCCTCCGCCAGCTGGTAGATGTCGCCGGCGCCGATCGTCAGCAGCAGGTCACCGGGCTCCAGACGCGGCGCGAGCGCGATCGCCGCGACACCGGCGTCGGGCAGCCACCAGACCGGTCGGCCGCCGGAGTGGTCGGCCGCGGCCTCGGCGACCAGCACTCCGCTGACTCCCTCGAGCGGGCCCACCGGCTGCTCTCGCGCCGGGTAGACGTCCAGGACGGCGATCTCGTCGGCCTCGGCCAGCGCCGCGCCGAACTCGCTCGCCAGGGCCTTGGTCCGCGAGTACAGGTGCGGCTGGAAGGCGGCGACAAGCCTGCGCGGCTCGAGCTCGCGCGCTGCGGCGAGGGCGGCCTCGACCTCCGTCGGGTGATGGGCGTAGTCGTCATAGATGCGCGCCCCGGATGCGGACACCCCCTTCAGCTCCATGCGGCGGGCGACGCCGCGGAACCCCGCCAGCGCCTTCGCGCAGGCCTCTGGGTCGGCGCCCGCCATCGCGAGAGCACCCAGCGCCGCCAGCGCGTTGGCGACGTTGTGGCGGCCCGGCACGGCGAGCACGACATCGGCATCCACGCCCCCGCCGCTCGCGCGAAACCGCGTCCCGCCACCGGGGAGGGGCTGGATCGCCTCGGCGACCAGGTCGGCGCCGGGCGCCGGGGGATCTCCCGGACGGGGCTCGAGCCCGAAGCGCACCTGCCTGCACCCCGCCCCTCCCGGAAGGTGGACGTCCGCGCCGACCACCCGCCCCGCGGAGCCGGCGCTGAACTCGGCGAAGGCCTCTGACAGCTCGCCGAGCGAGCCCCAGCGCGAATGGTGGGCGAGCTCGAGGTTCGTGATCACGGCGACCTCGGGGGCGAGCTTCAGGAACGAGCCGTCGCTCTCGTCCGCCTCGGCGATGGTCCATTCGCCCGAGCCCGACGCGGCGTTGGCCACAGCCCCGCCCGGGCCCGCGCCGGGCAGCTCCCCACCGAGGAAGAACGACGGGTCGCCACCGGTCTCGCGCAGGGCGTGGATCGCCATCGCCGTGGTGGTGGTCTTGCCGTGGGTGCCGGCGACGGCCAAGAGCCGGCCGCGCTCGCAGAGCTCGGCCAGCAGCTCGCCGCGGTGCAGGACGCGCTGGCCCCGCTCGCGTGCGCGGACGAGCTCGGGGTTGTCCTCGGCGATCGCGGTCGAGACGACGACCTCGGCACCGTCCGGCACCTGGGCCGCGTCGTGCCCGATCGCGGAGTCGATGCCCGCCGAGCGCAGGCGCTCCGTGTACGAGGACTCAGCGCGGTCCGAGCCCGTGACCTCCGCACCCAGGTCGCGGCAGACGAGGGCGAGGCCGCTCATCCCGGCGCCTCCTATCGCGATGAAGTGGAGGCGACGGCCCGACATGTGCGCTGGGTCCCCGGTCGCGGTCACGTTCCCACGGCCGCCAGCACCTCGGCGGCGATCCGCTCGGCGGCGTCCGGCACCGCGAGGCGCTTTGAGTTGGCCGTCATCTCACCGAGGCGGACCTCGTTGCCGAGGATCGCGTCGGCCTCAGCGCGCAGTCGCCCGGGCTCGAGCTCGGAGTCGGGGATCGTCACCGCTGCCCTCGCGGAGGTCATCCAGCGGGCGTTGGTCGTCTGATGATCGGCGGTCGCATGCGGATACGGAACAAGGATCGCGGGCCGCCCGGCGGCTGCGATCTCCATCACCGACCCCCCCGCGCGGGCGATCACGAGGTCGCTGGCGGCGAGCACGTCGCCCAGCGAGGGCTCGTACTCGAGCAGCAGATAGCGCTCGGGGCGCCCGGCCAGTGCCCAGCGCTCCTCCAGAGCGGGGTAGTCGCGGCGCCCGGCGACATGCAGGATCCAGGGCCGTCCGACGGGGTCGTCTGCGAGCGCCTCCTTCCCCCCTCCGAAGGCCTCGAAGGCCGCCTCGTTCACCGTCCGGGCTCCCAGGCTGCCCCCGAACACGGTGATGACCTGGTCGCCGCGCGGGATCCCGAACCGGCGCCGGGCGGCCCAGCGATCGGCGTCGAGCACCGCGCCCGGGACCGGGCGGCCCGTAACGAGGTAGGGATCTCCCTCGCGGCCCTCAATCGGAAACGCCAGGCAGACACGCCGGGCGCGCGAGGCGAGGCGGCGGTTGGCGAGCCCTAGGTGGCTGTCGGCCTCGGTCAGCACCAGCGGCAGGCCCAGGCGCGAAGCCGCCAGGCCCACCGGGCCGGCGACATACCCGCCGGCGCCCATGGCCACATCGGCCCCGCGCTCGCGCAGGATCCTCTTGGCGGCGCCGAGCCCCCGCGCGGCCCGGAACACGGCCCGGGTCGCCTTCAGCGGGTTGCGGCGGTTCAGGCCTTCGAGCGCCAGGAAGTCGATCTCGTACCCGGCCTCCGGTACGAGCTCAGCCTCGGCCCGGTCGCGGGTGCCGACGAACGTCGGGGTGGCGCCGCTAGCGCGCAGCGCGTCCGCGACGGCTATCGCCGGCACGACGTGGCCCGCCGTGCCGCCGGCCGCTATCACGACTCGTGCTTCCAGCTGTCCCTCTCCTCCTCGTCTCGGCACCTGTGCTCGGTTTCGCTTCGCTCCACCTCGCGCCTGTGCCCTGAACGGTCCGCAGTCTCTCACCGCCGCGGGCGGCGGGACGGTCCGCCGGGCGGGACGCCTTGGCCGACGCGGGCGACTGGCGCCTCGCGACGTTCATGATGAGGCCCGCCGACGCCAGGGTGACGATCAGGCTCGTGCCGCCGTAGGAGACGAACGGAAGCGGCACGCCGGTCAGCGGCGCGAGGCCCAGCACCGCGAAGAGGTTGATGGTGGCCTGGACCATGATCAGCGTGGTCAGCCCCGCGGCGAGCAGCTTCCCGTAGCGATCGCGCGCGCGGTGGGCGGCGCGGAACCCGGCATACCCGAACATCGACAGCAGGCCGATCAAGATCACCATCCCCGCCAGCCCGGTCTCCTCACCGAGGACGGCCGAGATCATGTCGGTGTGGGCCTCGGGGAGGTAGGAGGCCTTCTGGACGCTCTCGCCGAGCCCCACGCCCATGGTCCCGCCCGACCCGAGAGCGATCTGGGCCTGCTGGGACTGATAGCCGGCGCCCTCGACGTCGGCGCCGGGATTGAGGAAGCCGGTCAGACGATCCTGCTGGTACGGATTGGCGGCGATCACCCCGACGATCGCAACCGCTCCGATCGCGGCGACGGGAGCCAGCGTCCCGGGCCGGACGCCGGCCACCAGGAGCAGCGCGCCGACCGCGAAGGTCGTGGTCATCGCCGTCCCCAGGTCGGGTTGCATCACGACCATCAGCATCGCCAGAGCGACGATCAGCAGGTAGGGGCCGAGGTCGCGCAGGCTGCGCGTCATCTTCGGGCGAGCCGCGAGCAGGTGCGCCCCGTACAGGATCAGCGACACCTTCGCGAGCTCGGACGGCTGGAAGGTCAGGACGCCCGAGCCGACCCAGCGCTGGGACCCGTTCACCGTCTGCCCCACCCCCGGGACGAGTACGCAGGCGAGCAGGAAGAGCGAGACGCCGACGATCGCCGGGGTCAGGGCCCGGGTCACGCGTGCTCCCTTGATCGACGCGAAGCGCATCACGAGCAGGCCGATTGCACCGAAGATCACGATCTTCTTCAGGTACTGGAAGCCCCCGCCGCCGGTCTCGTTCAGGACCCCGGTGGCCGAGCTCGCGCTGAAGACCATCACAGCTCCCAGTGCGAGCAGGCACAGCGTCGCGGTCAGCAGGAGCTGGTACTCGACGGGCGCCTGGCGTCCCCTGCCCTCAGGCCTCATGACAGCGCCTCCACCAGCTCGCGGAAACGGCCGCCGCGGGCCTCGTAGTCGCGGAACTGATCGAAGCTGGCGCAGGCCGGCGAGAGCAGCACGACCTCTCCGGCGACTGCCTCCCGGGCGGCCGATGCGACGGCGGCCTCGAGCGTCCCGTCGCGATGGATCGGCACGCCGGTGCCTGCCAGTGCCTCGGCGATCCGCTCCGCGGCCTCACCGATCAGATGCACCGCGCTGGCCCGCCCGGCGACCGCGTCCGCGAGCCCCTCGAACGACTCACCCTTGACCGACCCGCCTGCGATCAGGTGGAGCCCGCCGTCGAAGGCCTCGATCCCGGCGAGCGCGGCGCTGACGTTGGTCGCCTTGGAGTCGTTCACCCAGACGACCCCGGCGTACTCGCGCACGCTCTCCAGCCGGTGGGCAACCCCTTCGAAGGTCTTCAGCCCTTCGGTCACCGCGTCCTGCGGCACCCCGCTCGCCAGCGCGGCCGCGGCGGCGGCCATCGCGTTCTCGACGTTGTGCGCGCCCAGCAGGCGAAGCTCCGCGGCCTCCAGCAGCGGCTCGCCCTCCCAGACCAGCTCGCCGTCGAGGAGGGACATCTCGCAGCCCGTGCCCTCGCGACAGAACCCCACCCGCTCGGCGCCGCCGCGGGGCTCGCCGGCGAGCGCGGGCTCGTCGCCGTTGACGACGCCGACATCGCCGGCGCCCTGGTTGGCGAAGACCCGGAGCTTCGCGTCGCGGTAGTCCTCGATCGTCCCGTGGCGGTCGAGGTGGTCGGGTGCGAGGTTCAGGAAGACCGAGCACTCGGGCGCGAAGGCCGAGCTGTCCTCGAGCTGGAAGCTCGAGCACTCGCAGACCACCGTGGCCTCGGGGTCGATGCCCTCGAGCGCCAGCGCCGCGACCGGCGTGCCGACGTTGCCGGCGACCTCGACCGGTCGTGCCGCGGTCCGGTACAGGTGGCCGATCAACTCGGTCGTCGTGGTCTTGCCGTTCGTGCCGGTGACCGCGCAGAAGCGGTTCGGCGTCAGGCGCCAGGAGACCTCGAGCTCGCCGGTGACCTCGACTCCGCGCTCGCGCGCCGCCACGACCACTGGGGCGTCCTGCGGGACCCCGGGGCTCTTCACCAGGGTGCGCACATCGTCGAGCAGATCGGTTCCGTCCACGTCCAGGCTGACTTCGACGCCCGAGTCGCCCAGCCCTGCCGCCTCATCCGGGCTGCCCGAATCGACGCCCAGCACACGCTCACCGCGTGACGCCAGCAGGCGCGCCACCGCGGCCCCCGATCGCGCCAAGCCGACGACCAGAAACGGCCCTTCGGGCAGGGGCGGACGAGGATGCCTGGAGTTCACATAACAATCTTCGCCAGGGCAACCGAATCTCCTCGCGCCCCGCCCGCGCCGCCTTGCGGAGCCTCAGCATGCGCGTTTAAGTCAGGGGCCGATCGACTGCTGGTACAGCGTGAAGCCGATGCCCGAGCACACGGCGGCGATGATCCAGAAGCGCAACATGATCTTCGTCTCCGACCAGGCCAGGAGCTCGAAGTGGTGGTGGACCGGGGCCATCAGCAGGACGCGGCGGCGGAATGCCTTGAAGCTGAAGACCTGGAGGGCGACCGAGAGCGCCTCGATCACGAAGATGCCGCCGATGATGATCAGCAGGACCTCGGTCTGGGTCATCACCGCGAGCGCGCCGATGGCGCCGCCGAGCCCCAGCGAGCCGGTGTCCCCCATGAAGATGGACGCCGGGAACGCGTTGAACCACAGGAAGCCGACGCAGGCTCCGACCAGGCAGGCCGAGAGCAGCGACAGGTCCTCCGACCCGTTGGTCACGAACGTGATCGCCGTGTAGGCGAGCAGGACGATCGCGCAGCAGCCGGCGGCAAGGCCGTCTAGGCCGTCGGTCAGGTTGACCGCGTTGCTGGCGCCGGCGATCACGAGGAAGACGAGGACCAGATACGTCCAGTCGGGGATGTCCAGCTCGGCGTCCGCGATGCGCAGCTCGATCACGGATTCGAGTCCGACCTCCTCGGTGGCCACGTAATAGAGGCCGACGGCGAGGAAGAACTGGAAGACGAGCTTCCAGCGCGCGCTGAGGCCCAACGAGCGGCGCTTCGCCAGCTTGGTGATGTCATCGGCGAACCCGAGCGCCGCGCAGCCCAGCGCGACACCGAAGACGGCGACGCCGGCGATGTCGCGGTCCGACAGCACGATGTAGGGGATGGCGATCGCCGTGAAGACGATCAGCCCCCCCATCGTCGGGGTCCCCGCCTTCTCGTGGTGCTCCTCGGGCCCGTCCTCGCGGATGTGCTGGCCGAACTCCTTCAGGCGCAGGTACTCGATGAACTTCGGCCCGAGGAAGATGCACAGCAGCATCGCCGCCATTCCCGCGATCAGGATCTCGCCCATCAGGGGGCCGTCCCGTCGTCGCAGCCGAGAGCCTCGGCGACGACCTCGAGCCCGACCGCCCGCGAGCCCTTGACCAGGACCACGTCGCCCTCGCCCAGTGAGCGGTCGAGGGCATCAGTGGCCGCCGCGGCGTCGGCGACGTGCTCGTCGGGCGCGTAGTCGCGGGCCATCTCGCCGACCCCGATCACGAGCGCGACACCGCGCTCGCGGGCGTGCTCCCCGATCTCGCGGTGGTGGCGGGCGGAGTCCGAGCCGAGCTCGCGCATGTCGCCCAGCACCGCGATCCGCCGCCCGGCCGCGGGAAGCGTCGCCAGGTGGTCCAGGGCGGCCCGCATCGAGACCGGGTTGGCGTTGTAGGAGTCATTGATCAGGATGGAGTCCCCCCGCAGATGGACTAGCTCCCCGCGGAGCGCGGAGAACACTATCCCCGGCGCCCGGCGTGCCATCTCGTCGAGCGGCATCCCCAGGGCGACACCCGCCGCGATCGCGGCCAGCGCGTTGGAGAGGTTGTGGGCCTCGGGGAATGGGAAGTTGAACTCCTGCTCACCCGCAGGAGTCGCGACCAGCGCCTTGGTCCCGCCCCCCTCGGCCGAGCGGTGCTCGCTCGCGTAGACGTCGCCGCCCTCGCCGAAGCGGAGCACACCCGAGGCCTCCGCCAGGAAAGGCTCCAGCGGGCCGGGAGCCGCGGGCACCACGGCCGTCCCGCCCTCGCGCAGCCCACCGATCAGCTCGGCCTTGGTCTCGGCCACGCCCTCGACCGACCCCAGCAGCTCGACGTGCACCGGGCCGACGTTGGTGATCACGCCGACGTCGGGCTCGGCGATCGACGCCAGCTCGGCGATCTGGCCGCGCCCCCGCATCCCCATCTCCAGGACCATCGCCGCGGTGCCGGCGGGGGCGCCGAGCACCGACAGCGGCAGCCCGATCTCGGTGTTGAAGTTCTCGGGGCTCGCGTGGACAGGGTCGACCGGGAGCAGAGAGGCGCAGATGTCCTTGACCGAGGTCTTGCCCGTCGAGCCCGTGATCCCGATCACCGGGCACCCCAGATCGCGCCGGCGGAGGCGCGCCAGGCACTGGAGGGCCTCGAGCGGGTCGGGCGTTCCCAGCACCCAGGCGTCGAAGCCGTGTGCGCCGCGCTCGCGCATCTGGACGATCTCGCGGGCCCACTGGGGTCCCGCGACCACACCCCATGCTCCGGCCCGAACGGCGTCCAGGGCGAACTGCCCCCCGTCCACCTTCGAGCCGGGGAGCCCGAAGAAGAGGTCCTCTGGGCCCGCCTGCGACGAGTCGATCACCGCACGCGCCGGCGGCCCCGCCGGGCCGCGGGCGAGCAGCTCGGCCCCCGTGCCGCGCGCCACGGCATCACCGTCCCAAGTCATGTGGGCCCGCCGGCGAGGCGCCGCAGCTCTTCGCGGGCCACCTCGCGGTCGTCGAAGGGGATCTTCCGGCCGTTCTCGAACTCCTGGCCCTGCTCGTGCCCCTTGCCGGCGATCACGACGACGTCACCTTCGGCGGCGCGGCCCAGCGCGAGAGCGATCGCGGCTCGCCTGTCCACCTCGACCACCACGTTCGAGCGGTCCTCGATCCCCGCGACGATCTCTTCGACGATCGTGGAGGGACCCTCGGAGCGCGGATTGTCGGAGGTGATCACGGCGAGGTCGGCGAGCTCGGCAGACGCCCTGCCCATCAGCGGCCTCTTGTCGCGGTCGCGGTCGCCGCCGCATCCGAGGACCGAGATCAGCTCGCCCGCCGTCAGCTTCCTCGCGGCGGCCAGCGCGTTCTCGACCGAGTCGGGGGTGTGTGCGTAGTCGACGAGCACGCCGAAGGGTTGCCCCTCGTCGATCGGCTCGAAGCGGCCGGGGACCTGCTCGACGCTCGCGAGCGAGGCGGCTGCGCGTTCGACGTCGAGCCCGAGCGCGTGTGCGATGCCCAGCGCCGCCAGGGCGTTCGAGACGTTGAAGTCGCCCGGCAGGGGCGTGCGGACGTCGACCTCGAGCCCATCCGGGCCCGCGAGCCGGAACGAGGAGCCGGCCGCATCGAAGCTGACCTCGCTCGCCGACAGGTCGGCCTCTGCTCCCTCGGACGAGAAGGTGACGAGCGCCTCTTCGTGCTCCGCGTCGCGCAGGTCGCGGGCGAGCCGGCGCCCGTATTCGTCGTCGACGTTGACGACCGAGACGCCCCCCTGCAGCACGAGAGAGGCGCTTCCGCCCTCGGCGGTGAAGAGCAGCCGCTTCGCCTCGAAGTAGTCGTCCATGTCCTCGTGGAAGTCGAGGTGGTCCTGGGTCAGGTTCGTGAACGCCTTGGCGTCGAAGTGGATCGCGTCCGCGCGGTTCAGGACCAGGGCGTGCGAGGAGACCTCCATCACGCAGACGCGGTCTCCCGCCTGGAGCATCCGGGCGAAGATCGCCTGCAGGTCGATCGCCTCGGGGGTCGTGCGCTCGACCTCGGCCATCTCGCCGCCGACGACGCTCTGCACCGTCCCCAGCAGCCCCGTGTGCCTGCCCGCCGCCTCCAGCAGCTGGCGGGCGAGGAAGGCCGTTGTGGTCTTGCCGTTGGTGCCCGTCACGCCCACGACCTGGAGCTCGGCGGTGGGGTCCCCGTGAAAGGCGGCGGCGAAGGGCGCCATGGCCGCCCGGGCATCGGCCACCTGGACCTCTGCCACTCCCAGCTCCAAGGGCCGCTCGACGACCAGCGCCGACGCGCCCGCATCGACCGCCTTCGCAGCGAAGTCGTGCCCGTCGCTGGTCAGCCCGCGAACGCAGAAGAAGAGCGTCCCCGTCCCCGCCGCCCTGCTGTCGTAGGCGAGCGAGTCGACATCGGCGCCACCGTCGCCGCGCACTTCGGCGGCGACGCCTGCGGCGCGAACGAGCTCATCCAGCTGCATCGAGGCCGATTGTATGGAGGCCATGGGCGGTTCAGCGGCTCAAGCCTCCGCTCCAAAGGCCCGATAAGAGGGTTGACAGGTGCATATGAAGACTCCACAGCCCGTATCGGTGCCAGGGATGAGCGCCAAGATCGCCGCGCCGCTCGCCGCCGCGGCCCTTCTGCTGCTCGCCGGGGCGGCCCCGGCAGGCGCCGCCGAGCCCGAGTTCGTTCCCGGCCAGCTCCTCGTCCGCTTCGATCCGGGCGTCGGCAAGGCCGAGGGCGGCGAGCTGGCGGCCGATCAGGGCGGCGATGTGGTCGAGCGCTTCGCGATAGTCCCGCGTTTGGCACTCGTCGATCTGCCACCGGGCCTGGGCGTGGAGGCCGCCGAGCGGCGCTTCGAGCGGCTGGGCGAGGTCGCGTTCGCGCAACCCAACCTCGTCTACGAGACGGCCCTGACCCCGAATGACGAGTTCTTCACCTCGGCCCCGAACGCGCTCTGGGGACTGAACAACACAGGGCAGCCCGTCCCCAACTCGAGTTCCCTGAACCCACCGCTGGTGAGCCCACCCTTCCCCACCGACACCGGCGGAATCACCGATGCCGATATCGATGCCCCCGAGGCCTGGGACATCGAGACGGGCGATGCCGCGGTGACCGTCGGCGTGATCGACTCCGGCCTGACTGTGGCTCACGAGGACATCGCGCCCAACCTCTGGACCAACCCCGCCGAGATCGCGGGCAACGCGACGGACGATGACGGCAACGGACTTGTCGACGACGTGAACGGCTGGGACTTCGTCGAGGGCGACAACACCCCCGACGACGCGTCCGGGCACGGGACGCACGTGGCCGGCGCCGTCGGAGCCCAGGGAGACAACATGGTGGGGACGACCGGCGCCTCCTGGAATGTGAGCCTGATGGGCCTCAAGGCCGGCAGTGCCGACGGGCGCCTCTATTCCACAACGATCATGGCTGCCATCGGATACGCCGACGCCCATCGCGTCCCGATCGTCAACGGCAGCTACGGCGGCGGCGGCAGCGACGACCCGCCGGATGCGGAGCGCATCGCCTACGGAAACGCCGGTGAAACGCTGTTCGTGGTCGCCGCGGGCAATGCGGGCGTGGACCTCGACGCGGCCGGCAACTCCGCGTTCCCGTGCGAGTACACCCTTCCCAACATCCTCTGTGTCGGCGCGACCACCCCGAGCGACGGCCTCGCGTCCTTCTCGAACTTCGGCAGGCAGAGCGTTGACGTGGGGGCGCCGGGGACCAATGCTCTCAGCACCGACCCCGCCTTCGCCGCGCCGGTCTTCTTCGACAACTTCGAAACGCCCGGCCTCGCCAAATGGGTCGTCGAGGGAACGCCCGCGGCAAGCTGGTTCAACTCGCCCGATCCGGAAGGACCCAACCTCGGCACGTCCGGCCTCTCCGACTCTCCGGGTGGCAACTACGTCAACAACGAGAACAGCTCGATCAGGATGGCCGACCCGATCGACCTCAGGGGGATGGACAGCTGCCGCCTGAACACGGCTTTGGGCTTCACGCTCGGCACCGGGGACGAGCTGCGCGTCGAATACACGACAGACTCGATCCTGGGTCTGCCCAACTGGAGGCCGCTCAGCTTCCCGTACTCCGGCAACGGCGCCTTCGCTTTTCGCAACCTGGACATGGACCTGGCGGGCGCCACCGGCAATGCGAACGTCCGCATCAGGTTCCGGCTGGTGACCGACGGCAGCGCCACCGCGGACGGGGTACACATCGACAACGTCAAGGTCGAGTGCGTCGACACGGCGCTTCCCGGCTCGCTCGGCGTCTACAGGGTGCGGCAGGGGACGTCGATGGCATCGCCCCAGGTCGCGGGCGTCGCCGCCCTGGTCCTCGCGGCCGACCCCGGCCAGGACCTGACGGTCGCGGAGCTGCGCAACACGCTGCTCGCCTCCGTCGATCCGCTGAGCGCTCTGTGCACCACCACCACCACGGGGGGCCGGATCAACGCGGCGACCGCGCTGGCGATCAGCCCAGTCGCCGGCGCTCCGCCGCCATCGAGCTGCACGGCTTCCGTGAACCCGCCGCCGATCACCGTCGCACCGCCTGCCACACCGCCCGCCGAGCCGGCTGCTGTTCCGTGTGCCGGGCAGAACGCAACCATCATCGGCACCGAGGGCGCAGACACGCTCAGTGGCACCCCCGCCGCCGACGTGATCGCGGGCCTTGGCGGCAACGACAAGATCTCGGGCCTCAGCGGCAAAGACACCATCTGCGGCGGGTCCGGCAACGACAAGCTGAAGGGCGGCGGCGGTAATGACATGCTGCTCGGCCAGAAGGGCAAGGACACCCTCGAGGGTGGCCCGGGGGCCAAGGACAAGCTCAAGGGCGGCCCCGGCAAGGACAAGCAGATCCAGTAGCGGAAGCAGTTTCGCCGCCGACCTGCTGCGCGGCGCCGAGGGCCAGGGCTTGCATCAGCTTGTCCCCTGCGCCGCCCAAACCGCCGACCGTCGGATCAGGCAGGTCGCCGGCCGTCGATGCTCCCGGTCGGTTCGAGGCCGGCGCGCTTGCGGGCCCCGTCCAGCATCCGCCGGTGAAGAAGGTGAAGTGCAAGAAGGCCAAGAAGGGCGCGTCGGCCAAAGCCAAGGCCAGGGCGAAGAAGAAGTGCAAGCGCAGGCGGAACCGCTGAGCGCCCCGGCCTGACTCAGCCCGGCGAAACGCCCATGTAGGGCAGCGCGAACTCGGCGATCTCGCCGAAGACCGGCGCGGCGACCTCGCCGCCGCTGTTGGCATACGTGGGCTCGTCGACCATGACGGCGACCAGCAGCTCGGGGTCCTGCGCGGGCGCGAAGCCGACGAAGGATGCGACAAAGCGCGACTCCGAGTAGCCGCCGTCCTCTGCCTTCTCGGCCGTGCCGGTCTTGCCGGCGAGCGCATAGCCCGGCACCTCGACCTCCGAGGCGGTGCCGCCCGGCGCCAGGACACCCTCGAGCATCGTCCGCAGCTGCGAAGACGTGCGCTGGCTGAACACCCTGCTGCCCTCGGCGTCTCCGCTCACGGGCTCGCCGGCGAGCCGCGAGATCAGGCGCGGCTCGAGGAGGGTTCCCCCGTTGGCGATCGCCGAGTAGGCCGAGGCCATCTGCAGCGGCGTCACCGAGAGGCCCTGCCCGATCGGCAGGTTGCCCATGCTCGAGCCCGAGTAGTCCTCGACCTCGGGGACGATCCCGCGCTCTTCTCCTGGGTAGGCGACTCCCGTCGGCTCACCGAAGCCCAGCTTCCGCACCCACGAGTCGAAGGTCTCGGCGCCCAGGTCCAGCCCGATCGTGACCGCGCCGACGTTCGAGGACTGGGCCAGGATCTCGGAGACGGTCGCGTCGATCGGCGGGCGCGTGTGCGCCTCTTCGATCGTCCGGTCGGCGACCTTGATCGTCGAGGGCAGGTGGAAGCTGGTCTCGGGGGTGACCTGTCCCTCCTCGAGCGCGGCGCCGACCGTGAACGCCTTGAAGGTGGACCCCGGCTCATAGGTGAAGGAGGTCGCTCGGTTGGCGAGCGACTCATCGCTGGCCGACTCCAGGTCGGCGGGGTCGAAGCCGGGCGTGTTCGCCATCGCCAGAAGGTCGCCCGTATTGGGGTCCATCACGATCGCGGTCGCGCCCTTCGCCGCGTATCGCTCGGTCGCGTCGGCGATCGCCTCCTCGGCACGGTCCTGGATCGCGGCATCGATGGTCAGCTGCAGGTCGTCGCCGACGGAGGAGGGCTTCAGCACGTCGAAGCGGATCGGGTTGCCGCGGGCGTCGTGGACGACCTCCTGCTCGCCATCCGCGCCGCCGAGCGTCTCTTCCTCTGCCTGCTCGAGACCGGTCAGCCCCTCGTTCTCGGAGCCCACGGCGCCGATCACCTGCGCGGCCAACTCGCCCTGCGGATAGAGGCGGCGGCTGTCCGGAATGGTGTCGATGCCGTGGATCTCGAGCTCCTCGATCTCGTCGGCCTCGTCCAGGCCGACCTTGTGGGCGAGGTATTCGAAGCCGGTCTCCGCGCTCAGCTTCTCCTCGAGCTCGGCCGCCGTGACGTCCGGGAGGATCGCTCCGAGGGCCCGCGCGGTCCCGGCCGGGTCGACCACCTGGTAGGGCGTGGCGATGACCGTGGCCGCCTCTTCGGTGACCGCGAGCACCTTGCCGTTTCGGTCCAGGACCCGTCCCCGCTCGCCTGGAACCGTCACCGTGGTCACCTGCTGGGTGCGCGCTTCGGCGGTCAGCTCGCCGCCCTTCACCCCCTGTAGCCAAGCGGCGCGCGCGAGGGCGACGCTGAAGAGCGCGAGGAAGACGCAGAAGAGGAGGCCCAGGCGCCTGTCGATGTGGCGCACCCCAGCCTCCTAGAGCCCGATGCCGCCCGAGGTGCCGGTGCCGGTGCCGGCGGACGCGGACGGGGCCTCAGCGCTCGGAGCCGGCGCGGCCGCCTCGGGGGCCGGCACGGATTCGACCGCCGGGGCCTCGGTGACGGGGGGCGCCGCCGGCTCGACGTAGGAGCTCGGCTCGGCCTCGACCGGCGCGAGCGTGTCGACCGGCGTGTCGTCGGTCAGGACGGTGTCGTTCTCGAGCAGCGCGATCAGCTTGTCCAGGTCGCTGTCGGCAGCGTCGAGGTACACGACCTCGTCGCCGGCCGGGGTGTAGAGGCCCAGGTTCGCCGCGGCGACCTCGACCCGGCTGGCCGAGAGCTCCTCGGCCAGCGAGGCGCGCAGCGCCGAGTTGGACCGCTCGAGCTCGGAGATCTGCTGGGTCATTCGGCCCGAGGTCGTGTTGATCGAGAGGCTGAAGACGTTGAGGGTGACGATCCCGGCGAGCAGCGCGCAGAGCACGCCGATCCACCCGCTGCCGCGGGTCAGGCGAACGATCAGGCTGGAATCCGAGATGTCGCGAACCGCGCCGACGGCGCCGACGGCGGCCTGCGGGATCAGCGCGGCGCCCGCGCGGGCGGGCTGGGCGAAGCCGCGGGGATGCGGCCGCGCTGCGGTGCGGGGCCCCTGGACGCGGGCGGGAGCGCGGCGCGGCGCGGCGGCCCGCTTCGGCGGGGGCTTTCGCGGAGGCTTGCGGCGCGCCGGAGCGCGCCTCGGAGCGGGCGCACGGCGGGGAGCCGTGGCGGGCGCTCCCATCAGTCGGCCGGGCCCTCTTCGCGGAGCTTGCGTGCGGCGCGCAGATGGGCCGAGGCCGAGCGCGGATTCCGCTCGATCTCCTCGGGGGTCGGGGCGAGCGCGCGCTTGGTCACCAGCTCGGCCTCGGGCTCTCGCCCGCAGACGCACACCGGGATCTCGGGCGGGCACACGCAACCGCGCGCGCGGTCGGCCAGGAAGCGCTTGACCCTGCGGTCCTCGAGCGAGTGGAACGAGATCGCCCCGAGTCGCCCACCGACGGGCAGCCGGCTCCAAGCCAGCGGCAGCGCGAGGTCGATCGCCTCGAGCTCGCCGTTGACGGCGATCCGAATCGCCTGGAAGGCGCGCTTGGCGGGGTGTCCGCGGCCGAAGCGGTCGGCCGGCGGGATCGCGGCCTTGATCGCCGCGACCAATTCGCTCGTCGTCTCGATCGGGCGGCGACGGACGATCTCGCGCGCGATCGATCCGGCGCGGCGCTCCTCGCCGAAGTCGCGAAGCACGCGGGCGAGCCGCTCCTGGGGCCACTCGTTCACGACCTCGGTGGCGCTCAGCTTCTGGTCGGGGTCCATCCGCATGTCGAGGGGCGCGTCGTAGGAATAGGAGAAGCCGCGCTCCCACGCGTCCAGCTGCATCGAGGACATCCCGAAGTCGAAGAGAATGCCGTCGGGGCGCACACCCTCGCCGCGCAGGCCCTCGAGGCCGGCGACGAAGTCAGCGCGCAGGAAGCGGGTGCGCGACGGTGCGCCGGCCGAGAACTCGCGCCAGCGCGACTCTGCCGTGGGGTCGCGGTCGATCGCGATCAGCTCGCCGTCGGGGCCGAGGCGCTCCGCGATCAGGCGCGAGTGGCCGCCCGCACCGAAGGTGCAGTCGACGAAGGTCTCCCCCGGCTTCGGGTCGAGGACCTCGACCAGCTCGGCGGGAAGTACGGGATCGTGGTCGGGCGGCACGTAGGCCATCTTCGCTGCTGTCGCCGCTTGGCCCCCTCGCTGGATCGTCGCAGTGCTCGTCATCAGCTCCTCCTTCACGTGTGTGGGCCGCATCTCAGTCCTGCTCCGAGAGGTTCTCGGCGATGCTGCGGATCTCGGTCTCCATCTTCTGCTCGTTGTCTGCCCATGCCTCGGGGTTCCAGATCTCGAAGTAGTCGTCGGCGCCGGCGACGACGCAGGCGCCCTCGCCCAGGCCGGCGTGCTGCTGAAGCTTCTTGGGGACCCGGATCCGTCCGGCCGAGTCGAGCGAGTCGTCGAAGGCGTTGGCGGCGAAGTGGCTGCGGATCATCTGGCCCTTGCGCCCGAGCGGGTTGGTCGATCCCACGAAGCTCTTCTTGAAGGCCTCGAAGCCCTCGGGCGAAAACACCCAGACCGAGGGGTTCAGGCCGCGAACGAGAATGACTCCATCCGAGACCGCCGCGCGATACTTCGAAGGGACGGTGACCCGGTCCTTCGCATCCAAGTTGTGTTCGAACTGACCGAGAAACGACAACTGTGGCTTCCTCTCCGGAGTGCGAGTCGGTTCGGAGCGGGCCGGGGAGGTGAAGTGGGAGGAGCTTCACCACCCCGGCCCTTTGACCAACTCGAGGTGGACACTAACCCACAATCCGCCACCTCGCAACACTTAACCACACCCGGCATCACAACGGGACCGTCGGACGGAACTGCTACCCCGCCGCGAAAGAGCCCGCAAACCGCATCAGCAAGCCGTTTCCAGCGCGCCGTCGGCGCCCTCCGGCGCAGGCGCGAGCGCCCCTCCGGGATGCAAGCGCGGTTGCAACCGCCCCACCCTTCCCCACCTCCGGCGCGCTAGATCCCGGCGAGGAAGCTGTCGAGGTGGGACAACAGTCCCGCCGCGATCATCAGCAGCACGGACGGCACCAGCAGCAGGGCGACAGCCAATTGGATCTTCGGTGCGGCCTTCGCCGCGCTCTCCGCGATCTGGCGCCGCTGCGATGAGCGCAGCGAGCTCGCCTGCTCCAGAAGCTGGTCGGCCAGCGGGGAGCCGTAGCGGCGGGAGCGCTCGATCACGCCGCACATCGCCGCCAGCTCCGGCGCCGGCACACGGCGCCGCAGGGTCTCGAACGCGTGCCGCTGCGGCGCCCCGCAGGAAGTCTCGGCGACCAGCATCGAGAGCTCACGCGCCAGGGCGCCCTCACCCCGCGAGATCTCCTCGAGGCCGGACAGCGGGGCGCGGCCGGCGGCAGCGGCCGTCGCGAGCAGGTCCAGTGCGTCGGGCAGCGAGCCGCGCAGCGCCCTCGCCCGGGCGCGGGCCTCGCGCTCGAGCAGCGCATCGGGTGCGAAGAAGCCCGCAAGCGGAAGGCCGAGAGCGACGATCACCGACAGCCGGCCAGGGGCGACCGGCGCCGCGGCGGGAACCACCACCACGGCTGCGAGATCCGTCGGTCGGTGGTTCGGGTCCATAAGAATCCCTGCTAATGCGGGATTTCTGTTGTAGGGAAAGCGAAATCGTTCCCGAATCGTTCCCGACGGCCCTTGCGCGAGATGCGAACATATGTTCGATGGGTGACCACGGACACTCGCGCAGTCGATTCATGCGGGCTCTCGAGCGCGGGACCCTCCCGATGGTCCTGGCAGCCGCCGACGAGCTCGACAGGCTCGACCTGGATGACGCCCTCGCAATCTGCGGGGTGGTCGCTCGCAGGGAGCCGGCGGAGTTCGACCGCTACGCCGTTAGGTGGCTTGCCGTGGCGATCAGGGAGAGACGGGAGATCGACCTTGCGTTCGTGATCACAGCGGTAGGCGTCCTCGAACGCCTGCGCCGTGACGGTGACGTGAGCGCAGCTACCGACGCCTTGGAGCAGCAGACCCGTTTGAGGCGAGCGAGTTGAACGAAACGAAAGGAGCACCAATGACGATGGACCACGACGACCTCGACGGCGCTTACACGGTGCTATGTGACCGTCTGCGCCGGCTCGACCAAGAGGCTCGGACGGTCGATGCTGCACTCGCTGGACTCGAGCGGATGCGCGACGAGCTCGACGCACCGCAGCGCAAGGCCGAGGCCGACGCAACGTTCCTAAGGGAGGCCGGTAGGGAGCTTGATGAGCTTCTAGCCCAGGAGACTGGCGGACCTATCAACGGCACGCGGTAAAGCCCCGGGCTCCTAAGTGTCCCTATAGAGAGCACTTGAGCTAAGTGTCTCTCTAGAGAGCACATTACGTCTCTCGTCAAAGGGTTCCGCCGGGAAAAGACGCCTAGCGGACTAAAGATTGCCGACCCGTCGTGGGTCGGGATGGATGTAGCGAGCTGGTTTCACCTGAGCTTCCCTCCCAGCGTTCGAGCTAGATCCTGGTTCCATACGAGTCGGCTCCAGCCAACCGCATGGGTCACATCCACCAACCTCTTGCCTGTAGCTATGGCAGGAGGTTGTCCCACCGGTCGCTCCCGTCCTCCCGCAGTGGAAGGCAGGTAGGGCGGCGCGGTTAAAGCCCAGGGCGCTATCCGGGAGAGAGGAATGCGAGGGGATGCGCCGGTTCGCCTTGCCGGTGACTTCACCTGTCCCATTTGGGACACCTGCCGTCGCCTCGGGAAAGTCGAGCACCGGCGGGGGCTTGGTGGCTGGGTAGGACTTGCCGTCCTTGCCGGTGACGGTTTCAGGTGTTCCATCTGGAACACCTTCGGTGTCGCGCATCACCGACTGCGGGCTCACCCCGCTCGCCTCAGCGATCTCGCGCAGGCTCTTGCCCGCGCGGCCCGCAGAATGCGCCGGTTCGCCGCGCGTGGACCCGCTATGCCCAGAGCTAAGTGTCCCTATAGAGAGCGTCGCCCTCCTTACCCAGCCCACCCTTTGAGCGCCGATGAAGTACGTGAACGACTACGACTACCTAATAACCAAATTAATTTGACAGAGCGGGAGGGAGTCAGAGGGAGTCAGAGTGTTCACCCCTGGCCGATTGGTCCCCTTGTGCCTCTGAACGCGGCGGTATCGTGAAAGTGATGAAAGCAATTCCAAACTTCAGAGCCCTTCACGGGCTCTATCAACTTGGGGAGTTCTCCCCGAGCCACGTTGAGGGACGTGGGGTCAGCCGGCTGCAAGGCGGCGCGTGCGGTCTTCGGATCGACGCGTCGCCGGCAGCTTCATCCACCACTCCCTCAGCGAACGTTGTCCCCAATCCCTCGACGAAAGAGTCACATGACTTCGCGCACAGATCCACCCCGGCTCTACCTACTCAAGCTTGAAAACGACAAGTTCCTAGGCAGTGACCCGCAGGAGCGGATCAAGGCAGCACTCGCATGCGCAGCAAAGCCAGGAACCCGGCGCATCGGCCCCAAGGGCAGGGCGACCCTCACTCGATGGGCAACGCTCAACGACGCTCGGCTTCGCATTTCAGAGCAGGACGAGCAGATTCTTACCTCACGCGGCATCAGTATGGAGATTGCCTGCGCCCGGCCCTATACGTCCTACACGCGCGGAAACCGTCAGCCCGTCAAGGATGCGTGGTTCCCATTCGTAGATAAGGGCCAGCGTGCCTATGTCTCGAACATCGCGGGCCAGAGTCCGGGGCTAGTCATCAATCGCCACTCCCCGCCTGGTCAACCGGCGATTGCGGCGGAACTGCGGCCTCATAACCCGATCCGCGCGAAGGCTGCCTTCAAGTACAAGGAAGGCGACAGAGGAGCGAAGTACACCTTCTCGCCAACCCCCCGCAAGCCCGTCGAGTGGGAACACGATCACGCCGACATGGACGCCGAGCGCCGTACCAAGCACCTGGAAAAGCATCACGGCGGCGCGGAGTACGCCGGTCCTCACTCGCACACGAAGAAGGTGAAGGACGGGAGTCGAGGCCAAGCGAAGAAGATTGACGTTCACCCCTACTCGCTGCCACTCATTGCCGACGCCGACCGAGTGTTCTTCGTCATCGAAGGCTGCCTAAAGGCTGACGCGATCCTCTCTCAGGGCGAGGCCGTGTTCAGCGTCCCGAGCGTGACCCTGTGGCAAGACCCCACGCTAGAAGTGTTCGTGCGGGAGTACCTACTGGGAAAGACAATCTTCATTGTGCCCGATCAGGATTGGCACAAGAACCCGCTCGTGATCGCCCAAGCCATGCTCTGCCGGTCGCATCTCCGGCGATTGGGATTGAGGTGCTATGTCGCAGCGCCGGGCACCGCACAGCCGCACAAGGGCGTGGATGACTTCCTCGGTGATGGCGGCAATCTCGACGATCTCGAAGTGATCGGGCGGGAGTCATCGCCTGCCCTCGAACGCTGGGAGGCCGAACAGCTTGGCCGCATCGACGGTGTTCGACGCGATGCCCAGGTCTTGGAAAGTCTGGCGCTGCATGCCACGGACGATCCGGACCTTGGGGACCGCGCAGTCACAAGGAAGGCGATCCGGACCTTCGCCGGGATCATGGACACAAATCCGAGGAACGTCTCCAGGGGAATTGCCAGCTTGCTGAAGCGGCCAGGCCTTGAGAGCGACCAGGCTATCTGGGTCGAGGAGGGCTCGCTGGCGACCGTGCGGGGCGTTTGGAAGGGCGGGTATTACGACCGCTCACGCGACTGGGAGGACCGGCCAAAGATCGTGATCGCTCCCGAGCTACGCGCTGTGGAGAAGCCGCCGGCCCGCCTGGGTGACGTGACGCGCGGCCACAGCCTTCCGCAGTTCACACGCCGGTCCACCTTCGCTCGTGCCTTGCAGCGCGCACACGAACTAGCCGACACAGAAGGAGTCGCAGCGTAAACAATGACCGTCGCCGCCTCGCCTCCCGACCTTCACCCCGCCGATCTAGCGCGGGATCAAGGGGGTCGCCTTCTCACCGCTGCCGAAGTTGCCGAGCGTTGGCAACTCCCCGTGGCGGCAATTTATCGCCTCGTCCGCGAGAACAAGATTCCGCATGTTCGCCTTGGCGAGCGTCGTGTCCGGTTTGCAGCAAAGCAAATCGAGGCGTTCGAGCAAGCCGGCGGCACCCCGACGCAAGGACGAGTTCGACATGCCCGGTAAGCCCGACCGCACAGAGGAAGACGTAGTGCGCGGCCTCACCGCCCTCGCCCTGCACAACGGGAACGCCCGGGCCGCCCAGCGTGCGACTGGAATCCCACAGAGCACCCTTCGCAACTGGAAGACGACCAAGGAGGATCAGCTCGCAGAGCTTCGCGCCGACCTCATGCCGCGGATATACGAGCAGATCGCCCAAGAACACTTCGACATCGCCTCGCAGAACGCCGAGCTCGAGGCCAAGACCTTGAAACGAATCGAGAAAGAGCTACCCAACATCCCAGCACGCGACCTACCCAACACCGCTCGCAACCTCGCCACGGGTTCCGGCATCCACACCGACAAGGCACTGAACCTCAGAAGTGGAGTGGACGCGCGTCCTCCCACCCAGCGATCCCTGGAAGAGATCACGCGTTCCCTTCATAACGCAGGGGTGACGAACATCTCAATCGAGATGAGGGAGGAGCCGGAGGAGCCGACCCAGGCGGCGCCGATAGAGGGAACCGCCACCGAACTGGGCGACGGCAACTAGCCGGCGCCCCAACCAGGAGACGCGTTCGGCTCAGCCACGCCCGCATAAACGCGCGAGGCAGAAGTAGCCCGCCGCGCTGAGGTCGGTACGAAACGACTAGCGCAAGCGCAGTGCTTGACATTCAGCGCCGAGCCGTGGGAGAGTCGCGTTATGCCTACCGGGGTACAACGTCTTGCTGCTCTGGCGATCTGCATCGCTGTCAGCAGCTTCGTTCTACCGAGCAACGCGTCCGCCAGCGTGCTCGTGTCAGCCCCGCGCTCGCTCTCGACCGCCTCCAGTGCGACGGCCTTCCGCGTCTGCTCACCCCCCAGCGACTCCACCTTCATCTACGCCCTGAAGGCATCGGGCGTGGGTTGCGCTACCGCCCGAAAGGTTGTGACTTCCCGCGTTGACTGCCTCAACGAATCGTGTAGCCACTTCAGGACAGGCGCATGGACGTGCACCACTAAGGGGGGCATTGTCGAGCGCACGACCCGTTGTCGGCGTGGAAGCAGCGTCGTGATTGCGAAGGCTCGTGGCGACTAGTTCGCGCGACGCCCAAGTTCTTCCCTAAAGGCGGAACGGAGCCCCGCCGCGCTTAGGTCGGTAGCCGGTTCCTCACCCGAGGACCAGCCAGCGCCAGCAGCCGGCGAGACTCCAAGTAGCTAAGCGCAGGGTCAGGGCTTCTCTCCCCCCAGCGGACTAGGAATCCGTGGGCCACCGCATAGCCAAGCCGAATGCGGGGTGTCGTTCCCGAGATCCTTCCCGAGCTGGCCCCCGATACGGAGTTGAGCAAGGGGATGCAGGGCAGCAGGTACCAGCAGGCAGCAGCAGGCTAGGCACGAAAGACATTCCCTCTCCCTCTCTTGACTTGAGGTGGATGAGATGAGTGGGCATGAACTTGAGCGAACGGAGCTGAGGCGACGAGCTCGAGGACGACCAGAGGGGCCGGGGGTGGCGGACGGGAGGGTGGCTGGCGTGCCGCTGGGAACTACTAACAACCCGAGCTCGAGGACGACCAGAGGGGCCGGGGGTGGCGGACGGGAGGGTGGCTGGCGTGCCGCTGGGAACTACTAACAACCCCCCTCTCGCTGAGAACTCAGCCGCTAACGCGCCTTTGGCTTACGGGGTCGTCGGAATTATTCCCCCGGAATAACCCTCGGGCGGCCCCCCCTGCTCGGATCGGAGGTGAGCCCTAGGCGCTTGCATCGCTTCGAGACTGCGGGCTGCCGCACTTCCCCTACCGACCATTTCTTCTCGCGCGACAAACGCGCCACTCCAATCCCGAAAGGATTGACGATGAGCCTCACCCCGCCTGAGCGGGAAACCGTGATTACGTTCTCCGACGAGGACGAAATAGCCACGGTCCATACCCACCAGCGCAAAGTAATCACCAAGCTGCGGAACAACCCTGCCGCTGAGCAGATCGAGGACATCAGCTTCCAGGGCACCGCTGGCGCGGTCTTCGAGATACCCGCCGACCGGATCAGCTTCCGGGGTCCGAAGACGAAGCGCAAGATGAGTTCAGCGCAGGCAGCCGCTCTGAAGAAGATGCAGGCAACTCGTGCCGCATAGCGTCGATTCTGAGCCTCAGAACGTCGGAGCAGCGCGTCGTTTCCGAGGGTCTACCCCGAAGGTAGGGGTACCGGCCCAGAACGGGGTTCGGCGCCGATATGAGGACTGTCCTCCGCTACGTGGGCGCAAGCGGGATGCCTTCAGGATCGGGCTCTTGAAGGCGGCGGAATACCGCTGCGCGATCTGTGGAGTACCGGCGGGTCCGAACGACGATAGGCAGCATCATCTCGACCACGATCACGAGTGCTGCCGCGAGGGTTGCGAGGAGTGCGTCCGCGGGATTCTCTGCCGTGGGTGCAACCTCGGCCTCGGGTTCTTCCTCGATGACCCGCAGGCGCTTGACAAGGCTGCCGAGTACGTCCGGAACTACCAGGAGCGCAAGCGGGCCGAGATTGCCGCAAGGCCAAGGTCCGCGTTCCAAATTGCTGCTGACCTCGACGCAGCCGGCGACCCCATGGACGACGCCGGGTAGCACGGCAACTCCCGCGCTTCACGACGACCTCTCCCGGGACCGGCTTCATGCTCGACTCCGAGACGCCCGGGGTCACAGCCCGCGGCGAAACTGCTTCCGCTACTGGATCTGCTTGTCCTTGCCGGGGCCGCCCTTGAGCATGTCCTTGCCGGGGCCGCCCTTGAGGGTGTTACGCGATACGCGCTGCTGGTGATCCAGTCGTCCAGCTAGCCACGGGTAGCAGCGCGCCGCGGTCGCCGGCTCCGTACTTCGACTCGAGCTCGGCTTCGATCTCGTCGCGGCCGGCGCCGTCGAGCGCCATCTTCATCGCGGTCAGGCGCGCCGCCGCGTCGTCGCCGTTG
>Ga0183260_10000311_pt1 | contig 39794 bp, 31 predicted proteins | sample AntDrymUQ4972206_2_FD_129768 | JGI IMG/M metagenome (GOLD analysis project Ga0183260, IMG submission 129768) | Polar desert sand microbial communities from Dry Valleys, Antarctica - metaG UQ497 (22.06) (version 2) (version 2) | ecosystem: Environmental > Terrestrial > Soil > Desert | place... | reverse complement strand
GGTGTCCGGCGAGAGATGGGCCAACCGGAGGAACGCGCCGTCTGCCGCCGCGGCCGGGGTCAGGCCCACGGCCAGTACGCCGAGCACCGTCACACCGACGACGGCCAGACCTGCCCGTAGACCCATGAACCGCGTCACGGTTGTCTCCCTCGCCAGTTCGGACTACCTGGCCCGGATGATAGGCACGTTGTTGACAGCGTGTCATCGAGTCGCCGAGAAACCACCCGCACGAGACGGGCTCCGGGGCTCAGCCCCTCCCGGAGCGTGACTTCGGACCGTGAGCGCGTCCTACCACTGCAGGGCCGGACGCGCCGGCGGTGTCAGTGCTGATCGGACGCGTACGGCTTGGGTCCACCGCGGCTTCCGGCGCCGCGGCCACCGGGACCTGCGGTTGGGGTTCGGGCTCCGTCTCGGGTTCGGTCTCCGGGGGCAGGCCGGCGAGCAGCGTCCGCACGTCGCGTAGTTGCCTGAGCGCCTGCGCCCGCAGCGCTTCGATCTCCTGCCGCCGCTGCTCCGCTTGCTCGATCGTGCGCACCCGTTGCGCCTCGGCCTCGGTCACCAGTGTCGTGGCGGTCGCCTTGGCCTCGGCCACCCGGTGGGTGGCCTCCGCGGTCGAGACCCGCAGCCGTTCGGCCTCGGAGCGGCTGGCCTCCGTACGCCGGGCCCGCAGCGAGATCTCGAAGTCCTCGTCGGCCCGCTTGGCCCGCTGCTCGGCCTGGGACAGCACGCGATCGCGCGTGGCCTCGGCACTGCGCACGTGGCCGGACGCGGTCCGCTCGGCGTCGGCGACGAGGGCGGCGGCCTTGCGCTCGGCGTCGGTGACCAGGGTGGTCGCCTTGGCCGTGGCCTTCTCGGTCACGGTCGCCGCGTGCTTCTCGGCCGAGCTGCGGATCCGCTTGCCCTCGGCGGCGCTCTCGGTGCGCTCGCGCTGGTGCTGCTCGACCAGCGCCTGCACCTCGGTCCGCGTGGCGGCGGTCTCGGTGTGCGCGTTACGGCGCATCTCGGCGGCCTCCTCTTCGGCCAGCCGCAGCATGTTGGCTATCCGCTCGCCCATGGTCTCGTACGTCGGGGTCGCCGACGTGGCGAGTTTGCGGCGCAGCGACTCCATCTCGGCGTGCACGGCGGACAGCTGGCTGGCGAGGTCCGAGGATCGCGCGACGGCCGCGTCGCGGTCGGTCAGCGCGATCCGGACATCGGCTTCGAGCCGCTCGACGGCCTCCCGGACCTGCGAGCGGTCGTAGCCGCGCAGCACCACTTCGAACTCACTGACCGACGGCATGGGGATCATCTCCGTCGGGTGGTCGCGGTCCATCGCGAGGCCCCCTGGGGTAGGTGGAGGCCAGCTTAGGGCAGCCGGGCTACCGGCTCCGGAATCGCTGCAAGGCAGTGGCGTGGCGGGCCCGCAGCCGCTCGTCACGGACCCCCAAGCCTTCCTGCGGCGCCAGGCAGAGAACGCCGACCTTGCCCTGGTGCAGGTTGCGGTGAACGTCGCTAGCCGCGGTCCCGGCCTCGGCCAGCGGGTACGTCCGGCTCAGCGTCGGGTGGATGCGTCCCCGGGCGACCAGCCGGTTGGCCAACCACGCCTCCTGGTAGTTCGCGAAGTGCGAGCCGACGATCCGCTTGAGGCTCATCCAGAGGTACCGGTTGTCGTACTCGTGCCGGAACCCGCTCGTGGACGCGCAGGTGACGATGGTGCCGCCCCGCCGGGCGACGTACACGCTCGCGCCGAAGGTCTCCCGGCCGGGGTGTTCGAAGACGATGTCCGGGTCCTCGCCACCGGTGAGCTCGCGGATGCGGGCCCCGAGGCGCTGCCACTCCTTGGGGTCCTGGGTGTTCTCGTCCTTCCAGAACGCGTAGCCCTCGGCGGCCCGGTCGACGACGAGCTCGGCGCCCATCGAGCGGACGATCTCGGCCTTCTCCGCGCTGGAGACGACGCAGATCGGCGTACCGCCGCCGTTCAGGACGAGCTGCGTCGCGTACGAGCCGAGGCCGCCCGAGGCGCCCCACACCAGGACGTTGTCGCCCTGGCGCATGCTCGCACCGTGCGTGCTGACCAGCTGCCGGTAGGCCGTGGAGTTGACCAGCCCGGGGCAGGCCGATTCCTCCCAGGTCAGGTGGGCCGGCTTGGGCATCAGTTGGTTGGACTTGACCAGGGCGAGGTGGGCCAGGCCGCCGAAGTTGGTCTCGAAGCCCCAGATCCGCTGCTGCGGGTCCAGCATCGTGTCGTCGTGCCCAGCCGGATCCTCCAGCTCGACGGACAGGCAGTGGGCGACGACCTCGTCGCCGGCCTTCCACTTGTTGACCCCGGCGCCGGTCCGCAGCACGACGCCGGACAGGTCAGAGCCCACGACGTGGTAGGGCAGGTCGTGTCTCTTCGTCAGCTCGGACACCTTGCCGTAGCGCTGGAGGAAGGAAAACGTCGACACCGGCTCGAAGATCGAGGTCCAGACGGTGTTGTAGTTGATCGCGCTGGCCATGACGGCGACCAGCGCCTCCCCGGGGCCGAGTTCCGGGGTGGCCACCTCCTGCAGGTGCAGGGACTTGCGCGGGTCCTTGTCCTTCGTGGCCAGCCCGGCGAACATCTCGGTCTCGTCCTGGCGGACGACCAGGCCCTGATAGTGCTCAGGCACGGGCAGGGCGCCGATCGCGCCCAACTCGTCGGCCAGGATCGCGTCGAGGATCTGCTGCACAAGGTCTCCCGGCGCTCGTCGTCAGTGCTGCGAGGCTATCGGCGATGCGCGCGCACCGAACCGACCGGCCCTGATCAGCCGGGCGACTTCGCCGGCTCGACCAGCTCCACCAGGACCCCGCCGGCATCCTTGGGATGGACGAAGTTGATGCGCGATCCCGCGGTACCGCGACGCGCCTCGTCGTACAGCAGGCGCAGGCCCCGCTCGCGCAGGGTCGCCGCCGCCGCGTCCACGTCGTCCACCCGATACGCCACCTGCTGCAGGCCCGGCCCCCGGCGATCGAGGAACGTCGCGATGGTCGAGTCCGGGCGGAGCGGGGCCATCAGCTGCAGCCGGCTGTCGCTGTCACCGATGGCGAGCATCGCCTCCTGGATGCCCTGCTCCTCGTTCGTCTCACGGTGCACGACGTGCATGTCGAACGTGCGCGCGTAGAAGTCGATCGCCGCGTCGAGGTCGGGCACGGCGACGCCCACATGGTCCAGCTCGGTGAACATGCCGCTCACGCTAACTGGGTAGTCTGGATGGCCACACCGTGCGAAGAAACAGCCTGCTCTCGAGAGGGTGAGTCATGTCCGGATCGGTCATCGTCAGCGGGGCTCGTACGCCGATGGGACGCCTGCTCGGCTCGCTCAAAGACTTCTCCGGGACCGACCTCGGCGGCTTCGCGATCAAAGGTGCGCTGGAGCGCGCCGGGCTGTCCGGCGACCAGGTGGACTACGTCATCATGGGTCAGGTCCTGCAGGCCGGGGCCGGCCAGATCACCGCACGCCAGGCCGCGGTCAAGGGTGGGATCCCGATGGATGTCCCGGCGCTGACGATCAACAAGGTCTGCCTGTCCGGCCTGGACGCGATCGCGCTGGCCGACCAGCTGATCCGGGCCGGGGAGTTCGAGATCGTGGTGGCCGGCGGTATGGAGTCGATGACGAACGCCCCGCACCTGCTGCCGAACTCGCGGGAGGGCACGAAGTACGGCGACGCGACGCTCGTCGACTCGATGGCCCACGACGGCCTGTTCTGCGCCTTCGACCTGGTCGCCATGGGCGCGTCGACCGAGACCCACAACCGCAAGCACGAGCTGACCCGCGAGGAGCAGGACGCCTTCGCGGCCGCGTCCCACCGCCGGGCCGCCCTCGCGGCCAAGAACGGCCTGTTCGACGAGGAGATCGTCACCGTCCAGGTGCCGCAGCGGCGGGGTGACCCGATCGAGGTCAGCCACGACGAAGGGATCCGGGCGGACACCTCGACGGAGTCGCTGGCCAAGCTCAAGCCGGCCTTCGCCCCGGAGGGGACGATCACCGCCGGGTCGGCCTCGCAGATCTCCGACGGCGCGTGCGCCGTGGTCGTGATGTCCGCGGCCAAGGCCGCCGAGCTGGGCCTGACCCCGCTGGCCGAGATCGGCGCCCACGGCGTCGTGGCCGGGCCGGACGCCTCGTTGCACGCCCAGCCGGCGAACGCGATCGCCAAGGCGTGCGACAGGGAGGGGATCAGCCCCTCCGAGCTCGACCTGGTCGAGATCAACGAGGCGTTCGCTGCTGTCGGCATCGTCTCGACCCGGCAGCTGGACCTCGACCCGGAGAAGGTCAACGTCAACGGCGGGGCGATCGCACTCGGTCACCCGATCGGGATGAGCGGTGCCCGGATCGCCCTGCACCTGTCCTTGGAGCTGCGTCGGCGCGGTGGCGGCGTCGGCGCGGTGGCATTGTGCGGGGGTGGCGGCCAGGGTGACGCGTTGATCCTGCGCGTGCCCGCCGCTTCGTGACGGGGGCCGTCCCCGGGCCGCCGACGCACGTCCCTCCTAGCCGTCATGCCGGCGCGTCCGCCCGAGGGCGCCGTACGGCCGATGTCGCCACGCTGGTCGAGCAGGCCCGTGCCGGGCAGCCGCGCGCGGTCGCCCGGCTGATCTCCCTGGTCGAGGACGCCAGCGATCGGCTCCCGGAGGTGGCCGCGGCGCTGGCCCCGCACACCGGCAACGCCCAGATCGTGGGGCTGACCGGCTCGCCGGGGGTCGGCAAGTCGACCACGACCACCGAGCTGGTCAGAGCGTTCCGGGCGCGCGACCTGCGGGTCGGCGTACTGGCCGTGGACCCCTCCTCGCCGTTCTCCGGTGGGGCTTTGCTCGGGGACCGGGTCCGGATGCAGGACCACGCCACCGACGACAAGGTGTTCATCCGGTCGATGGCCTCGCGCGGTCACCTCGGCGGCCTGGCCTGGGCGACCCCGCAGGCGCTGCGGGTCCTCGATGCCGCCGGCTGCGACGTGATCCTGGTCGAGACGGTGGGCGTCGGGCAGGCCGAGGTCGACATCGCCTCCAGCGCGGACACCACGATCGTCCTGCTCGCGCCGGGGATGGGCGACGGCATCCAGGCCGCCAAGGCGGGGATCCTGGAGATCGCTGACCTGTTCGTGGTGAACAAGGCCGACCGGGACGGCGCGGACACCACGGTCCGCGACCTGCGCTCCATGCTGTCCCTCGGCGGCCGGCACTCCGAGGCTGGTGCGTGGCGGCCCCCGATCCTCAAGACCGTGGCCTCGCGCGGCGAGGGGATCGACGACGTGCTCGACGCGATAACCCGGCACCGGGAGTGGATGCAGGCCCACGGCGAGCTGCGGCGGCGGCGTACGGCCCGGGCCTGCGCCGAGATCGAGGCGATCGCGGTGCGATCCCTGCGCGAGCGGATGGGCGACGTGCACGGCTCGGCCAGCCTGCCGGCGCTCGCCGAGCGCGTGGTCGCCGGCCAGACCGACCCGTACGCCGCCGCGGCGGAGCTGGTCGACTCTCTCTAGCGCTGGATCGGCTTGCCGAGGTTCATCGCCGGCCCACCGGTGGCCAGCGACATGGCGCCGGCCAGCACGTAGATCACGACCGCGGTGAAGGCGAACACGACGTATCCGGCGATGTTGAGCATCGTCGTGTTGGCGTTCGCGACACCGGCCAGCACGAGGGCCAGGGCCACCACGACGAGCGCGAAGATCGCGGTGAACGCGGTAGGCAGCCGCAGCGTGGTCACGGTGAGCACCCCGAAGGCCACGATGAACGCGATGAGGTACGTCTGGAGCGTGGTGGTGTCCTCGGGGGCGATGCCGAACCAGTTGTGGGCCAGGCCGGTCAGCTGGATACCCAGGGAGATCCAGAAGAAGGCGAAGAGACCGAAGACGGCGGCGACCGCGGACTGGCCGAGCGCCGCGGCCCAGATCGCCGCGACGAGCAGGCCGAGCCCGGTGACGAACAGGTACACGTCGATACCGGAGTTCAGCGTCGTGTAGTCGGTCAGGGCCAGACCGAGGGTGACCCCGCCAGGCACGAACGAGATCAGGCCCAGGATTACGGGGTCGCCGGCCCGCGGACCGCTCGCCGCGGCCGGCTCTGCTTCGAGGACGTCGTGCTGCCCTGGGCTGTGGCCGGTCTGCGTCAGGTCGTCGGCGGCAGAGCTGCTCATCGCGATCTCCTATCGAGGCACGGATCGAGCTGAAGGGGCGGCACGCCCATAGTGATCCGAGTCGAAACGATCACGTGTGTCAGTCTGAGACGCACGCCGTCCCGCGTCGGCGGTCGCACTGATTAGCCTTCGGCGCATGGTCCGTGAGTTGGGGCTGCCGTTCGACCCCATCGAGCGTGCCGGACAGTTGTGGCAGCGGACATGGGGTCCGTCGGAGGCGATGCGCGCGGCGACGTCGGTCTTCCGGGTCCAGCAGCTGCTGCTGGCTCGCTTCGACGAGGCCTTGCGTCCGCACGGGCTGACCTTCGCCCGGTACGAGGCGCTCGTGCTCCTGCGCTTCAGCCGCCGCGGCGAGCTGCCGCTGAAGGTGATCGGCAGCCGGTTGATGGTGCACCCGACCAGCGTCACGAACACCGTGGACCGGCTGACCGCGTCCGGGTACGTCGCCCGCCGGCCCAACCCCGCCGACGGGCGCGGCGTGCTGGCCTCGATCACCGAGCTGGGCCGCGCGGTACTGGAGGATGCGACCACCGACCTCGTGCGGCTGGGGTTCGGGTTGGCCAGCCTCGAGGACGACGATCTCGAGCAGCTGACTCGGCTGCTCGGCATCGTGCGGGGAGCGGCTGGGGACTTCCCGCCGCCACCTGACAAGTACTAGGACGTCCGAGTATCCTGGCTGTTCCCGAGGAGGACTCATGGATCGCTCGCCCACCGCACCGACCGCTGCCGAGGGCCGACGCCGCTGGCAGGAGCGCTTCGACGCCTCCCGGCTGCGCGAGGCCGACTTCGCCACGCTGTCCGGCGTGGAGGTCGCACCGGTGTACGGGCCTGACGGGCCGGGGACCGAGCCCGAGGGGTTCGAGCGGATCGGCTGGCCGGGGGAGTTCCCGTTCACCCGGGGCCTGCATGCCAGCGGCTACCGCGGCCGGTCCTGGACGATCCGGCAGTTCGCCGGCTTCGGCAATGCCGAGCAGACCAACGAGCGGTACCGGATGATCCTGGCCGAGGGCGGTGGCGGGCTGTCCGTGGCCTTCGACATGCCGACCCTGATGGGCCGGGACTCCGACGACGAACGCGCCCTCGGCGAGGTCGGGCACTGCGGCGTGGCGATCGACTCCGCGGCGGACATGGAGATCCTGTTCGGCGACATCCCGCTCGCGGACACCACGACGTCGATGACGATCAGCGGCCCCGCCGTACCGGTGTTCTGCATGTACCTCGTGGCGGCCGAGCGGCAGGGCGCCGACCTGTCGGCGCTGAACGGGACGCTGCAGACCGACATCTTCAAGGAGTACATCGCGCAGAAGGAGTGGCTGTTCGCCCCCGAGCCGCACCTGCGCCTGATCGGGGACCTGATGGAGTACTGCGCGGCCGAGGTTCCGGCGTACAAGCCGTTGTCGGTCTCTGGCTACCACATCCGCGAGGCCGGCTCGACCGCCGCCCAGGAACTCGCCTTCACCCTTGCCGACGGATTCGGTTACGTCGAGCTCGGGCTGTCCCGCGGACTGGACATCGAGCAGTTCGCGCCCGGGCTGTCGTTCTTCTTCGACGCGCACATCGACTTCTTCGAGGAGATCGCCAAGTTCCGCGCCGCGCGCCGGATCTGGGCGCGTTGGATGCGCGACGTGTACGGCGCCCGGACGGTCAAGGCTCAGCAGTTGCGCTTCCACACCCAGACCGCCGGGGTGTCCCTGACCGCGCAGCAGCCGGACAACAACGTCGTGCGTACGGCGATCGAGGCCCTCGCCGCGGTGTTGGGGGGGACGAACTCGCTGCACACCAACGCCCTGGACGAGGTGCTGGCGCTGCCGTCGAACCGCGCCGCGCAGATCGCGCTGCGCACCCAGTTGGTGATCGCCGAGGAGACCGGCGTGGCCAACGTCGCGGACCCGCTGGGCGGCTCGTGGTACGTCGAGGCGCTCACCGACGAACTGGAGCGGCAGGCCGAGGAGATCTTCACCAAGATCCGGTCGATGGGCCACGACGACACGATCACCTCGGGCCTGCTGCGCGGGATCGAGGACGGCTGGTTCATGGCCGAGATCGCTGAGGCGGCGTTCGTCTACCAGCAGCAGTTGGAGAAGGGCGACAAGAAGATCGTCGGCGTCAACGTCTACACCCGCACGAGCGAGGACCCGCTGGAGATCATGCGGGTCAGCCATGAGGTCGAGGTGGAGCAGCGCCGCGTGCTGGTGGCCCGGCGCGCCGAGCGTGACGACGCAGCGGTTCTGGCCGCGGTGGCGAGGATCGTCGAGGTGGCCCGCACCGAGGAGAACATGGTGCCCGCGATCCTGGACGCCTGCCGCGCCGAGGCCACGCTCGGTGAGATCTGCGGGGCGCTGCGCGACGAGTGGGGCGCCTACACCGAACCGGCCCGCTTCTGATCCCCGACTCTGCCCTTCGGCTCGTCACGTCGCGGGCCGAATTGTTCGTTTTGCGTCGCGACCTGAGGGGCAAAGTCGGGGGCGACGGGATCTGGGAGACTCGGGGGCATGCAACCTGAGCCACGGCTGGCCGCATCCATGGCCGGAGCCCTCGACCTGTCGACCCTCAAGGCGCGAGCAACCGCTCCGCCGCCAGCGGTCCCGCCGAACGGTGCTGCCGCACCCAGCAAGTCGAGTTCGCCGTATGTCATCGACGTCACCGAGGCGAGCTTCCAGACTGACGTGATCGACCGCTCCATGCAGGTCCCCGTCGTCCTGGACCTGTGGGCGGCGTGGTGCGAGCCGTGCAAGCAGCTCTCCCCGATCCTGGAGAAGCTGGCCGTGGAAGGCAACGGCGCCTGGATCCTGGCCAAGCTGGACGTGGACGCCAACCAGCGGATCGCGCAGGCGCTGAAGGTGCAGGGGATCCCCGCGGTCAAGGCGGTGCTGCAGGGACAGCTCGTGGCGGAGTTCAGCGGGGCGATTCCCGAGGCGGAGGCTCGCCAGTTCGTCGCGGCGCTCGTCGAGGCGGCCGGTGGGGCGCTGCCGGCGGGTGCGGTGGGCGCCGACGACACCGCGGTCCCCGAGCCTGAGGACCCGCGCATCGTCGCCGCCGAGGAGGCGGTGGAACGGGGCGACTTCGAGGCCGCGGCCGCGGCGTACCAGGCCATCCTGGACAGCGAGCCGGCGCACCCGTACGCCGCGGACGCGCTGCTCCAGGCCCGTTTCATGCAGCGGTTGGAGGCCACCAGCCCGGACACCGTGGCCCTGGCTGACTCCACACCCGACGACGTCGCCGCGCAGTGCGCTGCTGCCGACGTGCTCGTCGCCCAGGGTCGGGTCGAGGACGCGTTCGGCCGGCTCGTCGAGCTGGTCCGTCGTACGACGGGCGCGGATCGCGACACGTCCCGCGAGCACCTCGTGGGGTTGTTCGCGGTGGTCGGCGACGACCCCCGCGTTGGTGCGGCCCGCCGGGCGCTGACCAACGCCCTGTTCTGAGCGGACCCTAAACCCCCACGTCGCAGGCCGACGGCCCGCGAACGAAGCCCTGGCGGAACAGGTCGACCAGCTGGAAGCCGGACAACCCCACGTCGGGCAGCACGCTGCCCTGCTCGCCGTACTCCAGAAGGACCTGTACCGACTCGTCGACATCGCCGGGTGATATCACGATGTTCTCGACATCGATGTTCCCCAGGAAGAACTGGCTGGCGTACCAGCCGGATAGGCAGATGCTGCTGCGCAGCGCCGCCTTCCCCCGGTAGTCCAGGCCGAGCTGCTCCCGGGCCGCCTGCGCGTACTGGATCGCCAGCAGCGTCGACACGGCGAAGTCGCCGATGTCGGCGTGCACGGCGGGCATCAGGTTCTGGTTGTCGTAATCGACGCGATTCTCGGCCTCGCAGAACGTGACGTCGCGGCGCTGCCGCGCACCGTCGCACTCCGGGCGCTCGCCCTCGAACCCGGCCAGCGTCGGCGGTTCGAAGTCAGCGGAGAACACCGCGCCGAACTGGTTCTCCCAGAACACTTCCAAGGTGTCCTCGCTGATCGTGAACGTGTCGGTGTAGGAGGCGTTGCCGCCGCTGTCGAAGTCGGTCTGGTCGTTGAACGCTTGTTGGGTGAACAGCCGGTTGTCGTCGTAGTTGTCCTTGCAGGCCGCCGCCCCGTCGTCGAAGCCCTCCTGGAACGCGCTGACCCGGTCGAAGTACGACCCGTGCGCGCCGTCGTCCATCGGTCCCGAGCCGGGGGCGTCGCGCAGCAGCAGGTAGCCGCGCAGGATGTCATCCAGCTCCGCGGGGCGGATGTAGAAGTGTTCGGCCTGGTCGTCACCCACCCAGCCGGTCCAGGCGCCCGCGAAGCAGTCGGCCTGGGTCTCGAACACGATCGACAATCGGCTGTCGGGTGCTTCCCGACCCTGAATGCCGTGGCCGAACTCGTGCGCCATCACCAGCGCCGGGATGAAGCGCCCGTACTCGGCGGCCAACCCCTCCAGCAGGGTGCGGTCGTAGACGATGTTGTCGCCGCCCTCGGGCTGCGGGAAGCAGTAGAAGGCGTTGTTCTCGACGTCCTCAGGACCGTCGAAGCAGCCGATGTCCTCCGGGTAGTTCTCCTCGTTGAAGTTGTCCGGGTCGACCGAGAAGTACCCCCCGGCCAACGGCTCGAACGGCGACCCGTACACCTCCGGGAACACGTCTTCCCAGTACGTGTTCAGGTCGGCCAGCGCGTTGCGACTCAGGGTGTCGATGTCCAGGTCCGTGGCCCCGACGATCTGCAGGTTGGCCGGCGCGACGTTCGGCCGTACGCCGTCGGAGGTGGTGCCGGTCCCCTCGATGACCTGGGCGCAGCCGGTCAGAACCGAGGCGGCCGCCAGCGCCACGACGGTACGACGTATCACGGGCTTCAGCACGATCACGATCCTTCGGCTCGGCGGCTGGCGAGTCAGATGGTGCCACGCTCGGCCGGCATCGTCAGATGGCCGGTCGTAGCCAGAGCGCGCCCATCGGCGGCAGGCTGAGCACCGCCGAGGCGGGCTGGCCGTGTCCGCTCTCCTGCGCGGCCTCGACCACCCCGAAGTTGCCGACCCCGGAGCCGCCGTAGATGTGGGCGTCGGTGTTGACTACTTCGGTCCACCGGCCGGCCTGCGGCAGGCCGATCCGGTAGCCGATGTGCGGCACCCCGGCGAAGTTCGCCACGCACACCAGAAGGTCGCCGTCGGGGGAGCGGCGCGCGAAGGAGAACACGTTGTTCGGCGCGTCGTTGGCGTCGATCCACTGGAAGCCGGCCGGGTCCGAGTCCGCCGTCCAGAGCGCCGGCACGTCGCGGTACGTGCGGTTCAGGTCGCCGACCAGCTGTTGTACGCCGCGGTGCTGCGGCGAGTCGAGCAGCCACCAGTCCAGCGATCGGCCGTCGGCCCACTCGGCGTCCTGGGCGAACTCGCTGCCCATGAAGAGCAGCTGCTTGCCCGGGTGGGCCCACATGTAGGCCAGCAGGCAGCGCAGGTTGGCCAGCTGCTGCCAGCGGTCCCCGGGCATCTTGCGCAGCAACGAACCCTTGCCGTGCACGACCTCGTCGTGGCTGATCGGCAGCACGAAGTTCTCCGAGTAGGCGTACATCAGGGAGAATGTCAGCTGCTGGTGGTGGTGCACCCGGTAGACCGGCGGCCGGCTGGCGTAGCCCAGCGTGTCGTGCATCCAGCCCATGTTCCACTTGAAACCGAAGCCGAGCCCGCCCAGATGGGTGGCGCGGGTCACTCCCGGCCAGGCGGTGGACTCCTCGGCGATGGTGATCGCCCCTGGCACCCGGCGGTAGACCGTCGCGTTCATCTCCTGCAGGAACGCCACGGCGTCGAGGTTTTCCCGCCCGCCGTATTCGTTCGGGGTCCACTGGCCGGGCCCGCGCGAGTAGTCCAGGTAGAGCATCGAGGCCACGGCGTCGACGCGCAGACCGTCGACGTGGTACTCCTCCAGCCAGTACAGCGCGTTGGCGACGAGGAAGTTGCGCACCTCGCGCCGGCCGAAGTCGAAGACCAGCGTCCCCCAGTCCGGCTGCTCACCGCGGCGCGGGTCGGCGTGCTCGTACAGCGGCGTGCCGTCGAAACGGGCCAGGGCGAAGGCGTCCCGCGGGAAGTGGGCGGGCACCCAGTCGACCAGCACGCCGATGTCCGCCTGGTGCAGTCGATCGATGAGGTAGCGCAGGTCGTCCGGCGTACCGAAGCGGGCGCTCGGGGCGTAGTACGACGTCACCTGGTAGCCCCACGACCCGCCGTACGGATGCTCGGCCACCGGCAGCAGCTCGACGTGGGTGAAGCCGGTCTCGCCGAGGTAGTCCACCAGCTCGTCGGCGAGCTGCCGGTAGGACAGTCCCGCCTTCCACGAGCCCAGGTGGAGCTCGTAGATGCTCATCGGCGCGGCGTGCCACTCGGTGCTCGCCCGGCGCTCCAGCCACTCGGCGTCGTTCCACTCGTAGGAGGACTCGAAGACCTTGGACGCGGTGTCCGGCGGCACCTCGGTGGCGAAGGCCATCGGGTCGGCCTTGACCCGCCACACATGATCGGCCCCGAGGACGGCGAACTTGTAGAGCACGCCGGCGCGTACGCCGGGGACGAAGATCTCCCACACCCCTGTCGAGCCGAGGGCCCGCATCGAGTAGGCGCGCGCCTTCCAGTAGTCGAAGTCCCCGGTGACCCGCACGCCCCGCGCGTTCGGCGCCCAGACGGCGAACGACACGCCGGTGACGACACCGCCCGGGGTGTCGTAGCTGCGCACGTGCGCGCCCAGCACGTCCCACAGCCGCTCGTGCCGGCCCTCGGCGATCAGGTGCTGGTCCATCTCGCCCAGCGTCGGCAGCCAGCGGTACGGGTCGTCGATGGTGTGCGTCGACTGGCCGTAGCTGACCTCGAGCCGGTAGTCGGCCGGCGGGCCGTCGATCACGCCGGCGTACACCCCTCCGTGGTCGTGCACCCGCTCCAGCGGGAAGCGGGCGGTCCCGACGATTGCGGTGACCGCGCTGGCCTCCGGTCGCATCGTGCGGATGACCGTGACCCCGCCCTCGGTGTGCGCGCCGAGGATCGAGTGCGGGTCGGGATGCTCGCCGGCCACCAGGCGGGCCAGCTCCGCGGGAGAGGGCGCGTCGGTCATCTTGGCGCCTCCGCGGAGGGGAGTGCGTCGGCGTTCACGCGGCGGCCAGGCGGGCCAGCGAGGCGAGCGGGATCGGCAGCCAGTGCGGCCGGTTCCGCGCCTCGTAGACCGCTTCGTAGACCGCCTTGTCCGCCTCGAAGGCGTGCAGCAGGACCGGTTGCGCCTGGGGGTCGGAGCCGCTGGCGTGGGCGTAGCCGTCGCAGAAGGCGGTGCGGTTGCGGGCGGCCCACTCCTTGGCCCGGTAGTCCAGCTGCGGGTCGGAGTGGCCCTCGACGAGCAGCCGCTTGGCGGCGTACTCGAAGGAGCGCAGCATGCCCGCGATGTCGCGTAGCGGGCTGTCCAGGGCCCGTCGGTCGGCGAGCGGGCGGGCCGGTTCGCCCTCGAAGTCCAGGATCGTCCAGCCCAGGTAGGTGCGGAGCACCTGGCCGAGGTGGAAGTCGCCGTGCACCCGCTGCACCGGGATGGGCTCGGCCAGTTCGGCCAGTTCGGCGAATCGGGAGCGCAGGCCGTCGGCGTGCGGATGCAGGTCGGGTACGACGTCCAGCGCCGCGTCCAGCCGCGCGTTCATCCCGGCCACGACCCCCCCCAGCTCGGCCGGTTGCATCGTCGCCGTCGGCAGCACCGCCGCGAGGTCGACGTGGACCGCGGCGGTGGCCTCGCCGAGGCGGTAGGACTCCCCGGCGAAGTCGCCGCCGACCTCCTCCGGATGCAGGTCGCCCTCGGCGTACAGGTCCCGGACGCTCGCGGTGGCCAGCGACCAGCCGTCGCTGGCCGCGGGCAGGAAGGTCTGCAGCATGGCCACCGTCGACTCCTCGTCGCCGTCGGTCAGCGACACGAACCCCAGCAGTGCCGCGACGTGCGGGTTCTTCTGCTCCCGCAGCGCGTCGTGGATCTCCACGTCGGGGTTGCGGCCGGACTCCAGCCGGCGAAAGAGCTTCAAGATCGCCGTCTCCCCGAAGATCAGCGAACTGTTGCTCTGCTCGGTGCTGATGATGTCGCCCGGGGTCTCCAGCGGCAGCGCTACCTCGGGTTCGACGACGAAGCGCAGGCCGTCGCGGTCGCGCCCCTCGGCGAACAGGTCGATCCACACGCGGGTGACGTGCCTGTCGCGCATCGCGTCGTAGACGAAGCGCGGCGGGTCGTCCATTTCACCGACCAGTGCACGCGCCAGTCCGCCGTCGTACCAGTCCCGCCGGGTCAGCGGAACGAGGTAGGTCTCGAAGCCTCCGTCGGCGTAACCGATCCGGGCCCGGTAGAGCTCGATCTGCGGATCGCCACCGAGCGGAAACGAGTCGAGCTCGACCGTGGACAGGGTGCGGCCCTTGCCGCCGAACCAGCGCTGCTCGGGCAGCCACTCGCGCAGCAGGTCGGCCAGCGCGCTCATGAATGGATCTCGGAGTGGGTCAGCTGGAACCAGTAGAAGCCGTGCCCGGCGAGGGTCAGCATGTACGGGAGTACCCCTATCTCGGGGAAGACAACCCGGCCGGTCAGCTCGGTCGGCGTGAAGCCTTCGAAGCGCCGCAGGTCCAACTCCACCGGCTGGGGGAAGCGCGACAGGTTGTTGACGCAGAGCACGACGTCCTCGCCGAACTCACGGATGTAGGACAGCACGGTCGGGTTGCGCGAGCCGACCTCGGTCAGCGTCCCGAGCGCGAGCGTCGGGTGCTGCTTGCGGACCTCGATCATCCGCCGCGTCCAGTACAGGAGGGACGTCGTGTTGCGCATCTGCGCCTCGACGTTGATCGCCTGGTAGCCGTAGACCGCATCGGAGATCGGGGGGAGGATCAGCCGCTGCGGATCGGCGGAGGAGAAGCCACCGTTGCGGTCCGGCGTCCACTGCATGGGGGTGCGTACGCCGTCGCGGTCCCCGAGCCAGATGTTGTCGCCCATCCCGATCTCGTCCCCGTAGTAGAGGACGGGGGAGCCGGGCAGGGACAGCAGCAGCGCGGTGAACAGCTCCAGCTGGTTGCGGTCGTTGTCCAGTAACGGCGCCAGCCGGCGCCGGATGCCGATGTTCGCCTTCATGCGGGGATCCTTGGCGTACTCCGCCCACATGTAGTCGCGCTCGTCGTCGGTGACCATCTCCAGGGTCAGCTCGTCGTGGTTGCGCAGGAAGATCCCCCACTGGCAGTTTGACGGGATGGCCGGCGTCTGGGCCAGGATCTCCGAGATCGGGAACCGCGACTCCCGGCGTACCCCCATGAACAGCCGCGGCATCACCGGGAAGTGGAACGCCATCTGGCACTCGTCACCGTGCTCCGGGTCGCCGAAGTACTGCACGACGTCGGACGGCCATTGGTTGGCCTCGCAGAGCAGCAGCCGGTCGGGGTACTCGGCGTCGACCATCCTGCGCAGCCGCCGCAGGAACTCGTGCGTGCGCGGGAGGTTCTCGCAGTTGGTCCCCTCCTCCTCGAACAGGTACGGGACCGCGTCGAGCCGGAAGCCGTCGATGCCCAGGTCGAGCCAGAAGCGCAGCGCGTCGAAGATGGCCTCCTGCACCGCGGGGTTCTCGAAGTTCAGATCCGGCTGGTGGCCGAAGAAACGGTGCCAGTAGTACTGCCTGCGGATCGGGTCGAAGGTCCAGTTCGACACCTCGGTGTCGACGAAGATGATCCGCGCGTCGGCGTACCCGGTGTCGGTGTCGCTCCAGACGTAGAAGTCGCCGAACGGCCCGTCGGGATCGTTGCGCGATGCCTGGAACCATGCGTGCTGGTCGCTGGTGTGGTTCATGACGAAGTCGATGATCATCCGGATGCCGCGCTCGTGCGCCTTGCTCTGCAGCTCCCGGAAGTCCTCTATCGTCCCGTACGCCGGGAGCACCGAGCAGTAGTCGGCCACGTCGTACCCGCCGTCGCGCAGCGGCGAGGCGAAGAACGGCGGCAGCCAGATGCAGTCGATGCCCAGCCACTGCAGGTAGTCCAGCTTCCCGATCATGCCGCGGATGTCGCCGGTGCCGTCGGCGTTGCTGTCGGCGAAGCCGTGGACGAGCACCTCGTAGAAGACCGCGCGCTTGTACCACTCGGGGTCGGGTCCGAGGGTCTCGGTGCCGTGGTGGGTCTGGGTCACCCGTACCTCCGCACGACCAGGATGTGCGCGGGCTCGTGGTGCGGGTTCAGCTCGACGTAGGCGAACTGGCCCCAGTGGTAGGTCTCGCCGGTGATCTGGTCCTGGACGGCGAACCGGTCGTGCCAGTCCAGCCCGAGCTGGGGCATGTCCAGAGACAGCGAGGAGATCTGCGTGGCGTGACCGTCCAGCGAGCAGACGACCAGCACGACGTCGTCGGTGTCGGGGCCGTCTTCCGGAGCGGAGCGCTTGGAGAAGACGATGACGTTGTCGTTCTCGGCGTGGTGGAAGCGCAGGTTGCGCAGGCGCTGCAGGGCCGGGTGCTCGCGGCGGATCCAGTTCAGGCGGGTGAGATAGGGCGCGAGCGTACGGCGTTCGCGGCCGGCTGCCTCCCAGTCCCGCGGTCGCAGCTGGTACTTCTCCGAGTCCAGGTACTCTTCGCTGCCCTGCCGTACCGCGACGTGCTCGAACAGCTCGTAGCCGGAGTACACCCCCCAGGTGGGGGACATCATGCTGGCCAGCACGGCGCGGATCCTGAACATCGCCGGCCCGCCGTACTGCAGGCTGGCGTGCAGGATGTCCGGCGTGTTGACGAAGAAGTTCGGCCGCATGTAGTCCGCGGCCTGCACCAGCTCCCGGCCGTACCGGGCCAGCTCCTGCTTGCCGGTGCGCCAGGTGAAGTAGGTGTAGGACTGGGTGAAACCGATCTTGGCCAGGGTGTGCATCATCGCCGGCCGGGTGAACGCCTCGGCGAGGAACAGCGCGTCCGGATAGTCCTTCTTGACCTGCCAGATCACCCAGTGCCAGAAGTCCAGCGGCTTGGTGTGCGGGTTGTCGACCCGGAAGATCCGCACGCCGTGCTCACACCAGAACGTGAGGATGCGCAGGGCCTCGGCGTGCATCCCCGGTGGGTCACCCGGCGTGGCCGGTGTGCCGTTGTCGAAGTTGATCGGGTAGATGTCCTGGTACTTCTTCGGGGGGTTCTCGGCGTATGCGATGGTGCCGTCGGGCAGCGTGGTGAACCACTCGGGATGCGCTGCGACCCAGGGGTGGTCCGGCGCGGCCTGCAGGGCGAAGTCCAGGGCGACTTCCATGCCGAGCTCGCGGGTGCGCTCCACAAAGGCGTCGAAGTCCTCGATCGTGCCCAGCTGCGGGTGGACCGCGTCGTGCCCGCCGTCGGAGTTGCCGATCGCCCACGGTGAGCCGACATCGTCCGGCGTGGTGACCAGGGTGTTGTTCTTGCCCTTGCGGTTGACCTCGCCGATCGGGTGGATCGGCGGGAGGTAGACCACGTCGAAGGCCATGTCCTGGATGGCCGGCAGCCGCTCGGCGGCGTCCGTGAACGTCCCGTGCCTCGGCGTACCGTCGTCGTTCCAGCCGCCCTCGGAGCGGGGGAAGAATTCGTACCAGGACCCGTACAGCGCCCGCGGGCGATCGACCCAGACCTCGTAGCGCCTGGACTTGGTGAGCAGCTCGCGCACGGGGTGGACGAGCAGCATCTCGTGCAGCTCGGGCTCGAAAGCGGGGGAGATGCGGTGGGGCAGCTCCTGGGTCTCGTCGCGCAGCGCGGCGGCCGCGTCCAGGACCCGCGGGCGCCACTGCTTGGCTACCAGCCGGGCGGCCCGCTCGAGCAGTAGGGCACCGCGCTCGAGGTCGTTGGCCAGTTCCCGGGCACTCTGCCCGACCTCGGTCTTCTTGGCGATGGCGTAGCGCCAGGTGGCCAGCTCGTCGCTCCACGCCTCGACGACGAACGCCCAGCGGCCGGGCCGGTCGGGGGTGACGGTGGCGTGCCACTGGTCCAGCCCCGGCGTACCGAGGGTCATGGGGAGGAACGGCGGTCGCTCGCGGCGGGCGGCGCCCTCGCGCGGCGGCGTCCAGACCACGTTGCAGCCGACCTTGTCGTGTCCCTCGCGGAACACGGTGGCCATGATCGGCACGCGCTCGCCGACCACGGCCCGGGCAGGGTAGATCCCGCACGAGATGGCGGGTGAGATGTCGGTGATTCCCAGGCGTCCAGTCATCGCCGACCACGCTACCGATCACCGGCGGCGGCTCCGAATCGGCCCGCCCTCCCCGACGATCAAGAACTTTCCGGGTGTCGCGATAGGGCGTGTCCGGACAAACTGGACCGGAGATTTTCTTGATCGTTGCGGACGGGTGGCGCAGGGTCACCGGGCGAACGCGCAACGTGCGGCATCTGCCTCGGGCGAGCGACCTGGGGGCAGCGCCGCAATCCGCGCCGGGGCCCCACGTCGGGCATCGAGAACCTCCTCGATCATCCGCCGGCGGCCCCGAGTGAGGTCCTGGTCGGTGTAGCGCAGGACGTACCAGCCGCGCCGGGCCAGCCAGTTCTGGCGGCTGCGGTCACTCCGGAAGACGTCGCGCCGGGTATGTACGTCGAAGCCGTCGTACTCCAGCCAGATGAGCAGACCCTCGTACCCCATCTCACCGCGGACAAGCAACTGGCCGTAATCGTCCACGAGACGGATGTTGACGTCGGGTATCGGCAGGCCGCCGTCCACGAGGGCCATGCGCATGCGCGTCTCCTGCGGCGAGTCGGTCTCGGCCCGCGCCAGGTCGACGACCTCGCGGGCCTGGACGCAGCCCCGGAGACCCGTCAGGAGGGGCAGGCCGGCCCGCAAGTCGGACACCGCGCAGCGCCCCGTGCGCAAGGCGGCGTCGGCGGCGACCACAGCATCCACGCGGGCCTGGACCCGGGCCAGCGTCAGCGCCGTCCAGGTCACGCTCGTGACAGGCAGGCCCGCCAGGTCGACGACGTGCTCGGACGGCGTCAACCCACGGTGCACACGCACACCGGTCGGGCGGTGCTTCGGCATCCAGACCCGGGGTACGACGATGTCGACCCAGGGATCCTCGGGCACGCCGACGAACCCGTGCAGGGCGGCTGCCGTGGCCCGGCACAGCGCGACGCCGTCCAACCACCCGCGGTCCCGGAACTGGGTGGCGAGGGCAGCCTGGTAGGGATCGGCATCGATCCCCTCGGTGCGATCGATCAGCACACCGTTGTGCACCGACCGCCACCGGCCCGCACGCAGGTGCTCATCGATCGCCCGATGACCGACCCCGGCGGCCGCTGCCTGCGACCGGGTGAAGCAGCCCTGAAGGAGCACCATGCCCTGGGTCTATCGGCGACGACCGCCTGCCGAGCGAGTCCTGACCCGGCTGTGGATCACCGCTGTTGCCTGTGGACAACCCTCCGCCCTCGGTGACGATCAAGAACTTTCCCCGTGCCGTCATCGGGCGTGTCCGGGCGAATCGGACCGGGAAAGTTCTTGATCGCCGGGGAGGGGCGGACCTGGCAGCGCTGTCATCCGGTGGGCGTGAGCAGCACCGGATCTTGGGTATCGTGCCCCCGGTGAGAGCACTGCGCCGGTTCACCGTTCGGGCCACCCTTCCCCCGCAGCTGGAGCCGCTGGCCGAGCTGGTGCAGAACCTGCGCTGGTCCTGGCACGCGGAGACCCGCGAGCTGTTCGAGGCGATCGACCCCGAACTGTGGCGGGCGTGCAAGGGCGACCCCGTGACCCTGCTCGGCGAGGTCTCCGGCGAACGGCTGGCCGCCCTGAGCAAGGACAAGCGCTTCCTGCGCACGCTGTCCGACCTGGTCGACGACCTGAACGACTACCTCACCGCACCGCAGTGGTACCAAAGCCGGTCTCGGGGACGCGGCGACGGACCGGCGAGCATCGCCTACTTCAGCCCCGAGTTCGGCATCACCGAGGTGCTGCCGCAGTACTCCGGCGGTCTGGGCATCCTGGCCGGGGACCACCTCAAGGCGGCCAGCGACCTCGGCGTACCGATCCTCGCCGTCGGCCTGCTCTACCGGGCCGGCTACTTCACCCAGAGCCTGTCCGCCGACGGCTGGCAGCAGGAGCACTACCCCGCCCTGGACCCGCAGGGGCTGCCGCTGTCGCTGCTGCGCGAGGCCGACGGGACGCCCATGCGGATCTCGATCGGCCTGCCCGAGGGACACACGCTGCACGCCCAGATCTGGCGGGCGCAGGTCGGCCGGGTGCCGCTGCTCCTGCTGGACTCCGACATCGAGGACAACGACCCGGTGCAGCGCCAGGTCACCGACCGGCTGTACGGCGGAGGCAAGGACCACCGGCTGGTCCAGGAGATGCTGCTGGGCATCGGCGGCGTCCGCGCCATTCGCGCCTACTGCCGACTCACCGGGGCCGCCCAGCCGGAGGTGTTCCACACCAACGAGGGCCACGCCGGCTTCCTCGGGTTGGAGCGGATCCGCGAGCTGACCGAGCGTCCAGGCGGGGGTACGCCGCTGAGCTTCGACGAGGCGCTGCAGGCGGTGCGGGCCGGAACGGTGTTCACCACCCACACGCCGGTCCCCGCCGGCATCGACCGCTTCCCGGTGGACCTGATGCGCTTCTACTTCGGCGGCTCCAACGCCTGCCCCGGCGTACCGCTGGAGCGGATCCTGGCCCTCGGGGCCGAGAACGGCGATCCCGGGGTGTTCAACATGGCGCACATGGGGCTACGCCTCGGCCAGCGGGCCAACGGCGTGAGCAAGCTGCACGGCCAGGTCAGCCGCGGGATGTTCGGCTCGTTGTGGGGTGGGTTCGACACCGCCGAGGTGCCGATCTCCTCAGTCACCAACGGCGTCCACGCGCCGACCTGGGTCGCGCCGGAGATCCTGCAGCTGGCCACCGAGAGCGACGGCCTGCGGCTGGAGGGCGCGGCCAGGGACTTCGCACCGATCGGGGACGCCCCGAGCGAGGCGATCTGGAAGCTGCGCCGGAAGTTGCGCGGCCGCCTCGTCGAGGAGGTACGCCGCCGCGTCCGCGCGTCGGCACTGCAGCGCGGGGTCAGCGAGTCCGACGTCGGCTGGGCCGACTCGGTCCTGAACCGCGATGTGCTCACCGTCGGCTTCGCGCGCCGGGTGCCGTCGTACAAGCGGTTGACCCTGATGCTGCGCGACCCGCAAAGGCTGCGCGACCTGCTGTTGGACTCCGACCGTCCGGTACAGCTCGTCATCGCGGGCAAGAGCCACCCCGCTGACGACGGGGGCAAGGCGTTGATCCAGCAGATGGTGCGCTTCGCCGACGACCCCGAGATCCGGCACCGGCTGGTCTTCCTGCCCGACTACGACATCGGGATGGCCCGCTACCTGTACTGGGGCTGCGATGTCTGGCTGAACAACCCGCTGCGGCCGCTGGAGGCCTGCGGCACGTCGGGCATGAAGTCGGCGCTCAACGGCGGGCTGAACCTGTCCATCCGCGACGGCTGGTGGGACGAGATGTACGACGGCGCCAACGGCTGGGCAATCCCTACCGCAGACGGCCTGGACGAGGACGCCGATCGCCGTGACGACCTCGAGGCCAACGCGCTGTACGACCTGCTCGGCAAGCAGGTGGCGACCCGGTTCTACGACCGCGACGCGGCCGGCGTCCCCGGGCGCTGGGTCGAGATGGTCCGTCACACCCTGCTGACCCTCGGGCCCAAGGTCCTCGCCACCCGGATGGTCCGCGACTACGTCGACCAGCTCTACGCCCCGGCCGCGCAGTCTGCAGCGGCCTTGGCGCAGGACGAGTTCGCCGGAGCACGGCAGCTGTCCGCCTGGCGCGAGCGGGTCTTCGCGCAATGGCCTGGGGTGCAGGTGGCCTACGTCGAGTCCGGCGGTCTCGGCGACACCCCGGAACTCGGCAGCATGCTGTCGCTGCGGGCCGAGATCGTGCTGGCCGGCCTCGTTCCCGGGGACGTCGAGGTGCAGGCGGCATACGGCCCGGCGGATGACGCCGAGATGCTGCACGACGTCCGCCTGCTGCCCATGCAGTACGTCGATTCCGACGGCTCACGGCACTGGTACGAGGCGTCGGTGCCGTTGGAGCGGACCGGCGGGTTCGGCTATACGGTGCGCGTCCTGCCGCGGCACGACCGGCTGTCCACGCCGGCCGAACTCGGGCTCGTCGTCTCGGCCTAGGCATGGGCTCCGGAGGGCTGCTGCTCGTCGCCCTGGTGATGGCGCTGGGCGTAGTGGGCGTCCTGGTGCCGTTGCTGCCCGGGCTGCTGCTCGTCGCCGGCGCCGCCCTCGTCTGGGCCGCGGTGGTCGGGACGTCGTACGCCTGGGTCGTGTTCACCGCCATGCTCGTCGTGCTGGGGATCGGTACGGCGGCGAAGTACGTGCTGCCGGCCCGGCAGCTGGCCGCGGCCGGCGCACCCCGCTCGACCCTCGTGGTGGGTGCTGTGGCGGCGATCGTCGGGTTCTTCGTGATTCCCGTGGTCGGCTTGCTGATCGGTGGGGTGGTCGGTGTGTACGCCGCCGAACGCGGCCGCCTGCGCGACGGCCCGGCCGCCTGGCGCTCGACCTGGATCACTCTGCGGGCGATCGGCTTCGGCGTTCTGATCGAGCTGCTCGCCGGCGTGGTCGCCGTCGGGATCTGGGCCGCCGCCGTTCTCGTGGGCTGACGACCCCCCGCCGACGCCACTGCTTGTGTGCTGAGGCTGGCCTAAGTTAGGGTCCCCTAAATTGTTGTTGACGAGGGGAATCCATCCGTGTCCATCCTTCTGACCCGGCCCCGGATCGGGCGGCGTTGGCCGGCCGCGGCGGCACTGGGTGCGCTCGGACTTTCGCTGGTCCTGACCGGTTGCGGCGGCGACGCCGCCGAGGCGGCCAGCTGCGTCGAGGGCGGCGGCAGCTTCGGCCCCGAGTCCGACGAGACCGAGGAAGCCGAGCCGGTCGACGACGGCGAGCTGGTCGTGTACTCCGGCCGCAACGAGGAGCTCCTTGCGCCGTTGTACGAGCAGTTCACCGAGGAGACGGGCATCGAGGTCTCGGTCCGGTACAGCGACAGCGCGACGCTGGCCGGTCAGCTGCTCGAGGAGGGCAGCCAGACGCCGGCCGACGTGTACGTCTCGCAGGACGCCGGTGCGCTCGGCGCCCTGGCCAAGGGCGGCTGTCTGGCCGATCTGCCCGAGGAGGTTCTCGACCTGGTTCCCGAGGGCTACCGCGCCGACGACGGGAACTGGGTCGGGTTGACCGGCCGGGCCCGGGTCATCGTCTACAACCCCGACCTCGTGACGCAGGACGAGCTGCCCGAGTCGATCGAGGACGTGACCGACGAGCAGTGGCGCGGCCAGGTCGGCGTCGCCCCGGGCAACGCCTCCTTCCAGGCCTTCGTCACCGCCATGCGCGTCCTGGACGGCGAGGACGCCGCCCGGTCCTTCCTGGAGGGGCTGGTCGACAACGACGTCCAGGTCTTCGACGGCAACGGCGCGATCCTCGATGCGGTGGACGCCGGCGACCTCGCCATGGGCCTGATCAACCACTACTACCGGTTCGAGCTGGCCGCGGAGGTGGGCGAGGAGAACGTCACGGCGCAGCTGCACTACCTGCGTGACGGTGGCGCCGGATCCCTGATCAACATCTCGGGGGTGGCGCAGCTGGCCGAATCCGACCGGAGCGAGGACGCCCGGGCGCTGGTCGACTTCCTGCTCTCCGAGCAGGCGCAGACCTACTTCGCCGAGGAGACCTACGAGTACCCGTTGATCGACGGCGTGCCCACGGCCGAGGACCTGCCGGACCTGGACAGTCTCGACGCGCCGGAGTTCGACCTGTCCGACCTGGACACGCTGGCCGAGACCACCGACCTGATCGCGGAGGTCGGATTGTCCTGACCGCTCTCGCCACCCCTGAAACGGGGGCACCGATCCCGGCGCCCCCGTTTCGGCGTGCCCGCGGCCGCCCGCCGCTCGGGCTCGCCGCCGCGGCCCTGGTCGCGGCGGCGGTCGCCGTCCTGCCGCTGGTCTACCTGGCCTTCCGGGCCGGGCAGCTCGATGCGGGCCGGATCGTGGAGGTGGCGAGCCGGGTCCGCAGCCTGGAGCAGCTCGGCCGCAGCGTCCTGCTCGCGGGCACCGTCACGGCGGGCTCGCTCGTGCTCGGTGTGGGGTCCGCGTGGGTGGTGACCCGGACCGACCTGCCCCTGCGGCGATTCTGGGCGGTGCTGGCCGCGCTGCCGCTGGCCATCCCGACGTACGTCGCGGCGTACGCCTGGATCGCCGCCCTACCCGAGGTGGCCGGCTTCGGCGGGGCGGCGCTGGTCCTGACGCTGTGCTGCTATCCCTACGTCTACCTCCCGGTCGTCGCGACGCTGCGGGGCGTGGACCCGGCGTGGGAGGAGGCCTCGCGCTCGGCCGGCGTCGGCCCCGTGGGCACGTTCCGCCGGGTGACCCTGCGCCAGATCCGCCCCGCGGCCGCGGCCGGGTCCCTGCTGGTCGCGTTGTACGTCATCAGCGACTTCGGCTCGGTCTCGATCCTGCGCTTCGAGACGCTGACGGTCGGGATCTACCGCTCGTTCACGAACAACCCGTTCGACCGCAGCGCTCCGGTCGTGCTGTCCGGCCTGCTCGTTCTCGTCACCGCGATCGTCGTCCTCGCCGAGGCGCGCAGCCGCGGCCGCGGCCGGTACTCGCGGCTCGGCAGCGGTGCGGCGCGCCCGGCGCCGGTCGTGCGCCTGGGCGCTCGGCGTACGCCGGTGCTGGCCGGCATAACCGCAGTCTCCGGCCTGGCGCTCGGCGTCCCCGCGGTCAGCCTGGCGTACTGGCTCTTCGTCGGCCGGTCCGCGGAGCTGGACCTGCCCGAGATCGCCGGAGCCGCGTCGGCATCGGTTGGCCTCGCCGTCGGCGGTGCGGTCGTCACGACCCTCCTGGCGCTGCCGATCGGCCTGCTCGCGGCGCGGCACGCTGGCTGGTTCCCCCGGCTCATGGAGCGGGCGGCGTACGTCGGGCACGCGGTCCCCGGCGTGGTCGTCGCGCTGTCGCTGGTCTTCTTCGCCGTCAACTACGCCTTCGGCCTGTACCAGAGCGTGCCGCTCGTGCTCTTCGCCTATGCCGTGCTCTTCCTGCCGCTGGCCGTGGCCGGTGTGCATGCCTCGGCCGCGCAGTCCCCGCCGGGGCTGGAGGAGATCGCCCGGTCACTCGGCAGCCCGCCCCGGCAGGTGTTGCGCCGGGTCACCCTGCCGCTGGCCGCGCCCGGGATCGCGGCGGCCGCGGTACTGGTGTTCATCACCTGCATCAAGGAGTTGACGGCCACGCTGATGCTGCAGCCCACCGGGATGAGCACCCTGGCCACCGAGCTCTGGACCCAGACCTCCACCCGGGCGTACGCCGCGGCGGCGCCGTACGCTGCGCTGTTGGTGCTGCTGTCGGCGGTGCCCGCGTACCTGCTCGGGCGGCGCAGCGGACGGTGGGGAGCGGCTCGGACGTGACCGATCTCGTCATCGCCGGGCTGCGCAAGTCCTTCGCCACCGTCGACGTCCTCAGCGGGGTCGACCTGACGGTCCCCTCGGGGTCGCTGGCCGCGGTGCTCGGTCCGTCCGGATGCGGCAAGACGACGCTGTTGCGGATCGTGGCCGGGTTCGAGCGGCCGGACGACGGCAGCGTGCGGCTGGCCGGCCGCACGGTGTCCAGCCGGTCGGTGCACCTGCCGCCGGAGAAGCGGCGGATCGGGATCGTGCCGCAGGAGGGCGCGTTGTTCCCGCACCTGTCCGTGGGCCGCAACGTGGCCTACGGGCTGCGCCGCGGCTCCGGTCGCGGCCGGGTGCGCGAGGTGCTGGACCTGGTCGGCCTGGTCGACCTCGCGGACCGGATGCCGCACGAGCTGTCGGGCGGGCAGCAGCAGCGGGTCGCCGTCGCCCGCGCGCTCGCGCCCCGGCCCGAGCTGATCCTGCTCGACGAGCCGTTCAGCGCGCTGGACGCGGGGTTGCGCGCGGAGGTACGTGCCGACGTCCGTACCGCGCTGCGCGCTGACGGGGTCACTGCCGTTCTCGTCACGCACGACCAGGAGGAGGCACTGTCCACCGCGGATCTCGTGGCGGTGATGCGGGGCGGGCGGATCGTGCAGGCGGCGGCGCCGCGCGCGTTGTACCTGCTGCCGGCCGACCTCGGGGTGGCGAGCTTCGTGGGAGACACCGTGCTGTTGCCCGGGACGCTGACCGGCCGCTGTGCCGTCACCGCACTGGGCTCGCTGGCCGTGCGCGAGCCGATGCCGTCCGGCGGCGATGTGCGCGTGGTCCTGCGACCCGAACAGATCGTCCTCAGCGCCAACGGGGACGGCGTACCGGCGCGGGTCCGCGTGCAGGTCTTTTTCGGCCACGACTCGCTCGTCCACCTGGAACTGGGCGACGGGGCGGTGGTCACCGCGCGCAGCCTGGACGCGTCGTGGGCGCAGCCGGGGGCGCAGGTCCGCCTCGCTGTTCGGGGCGAGGTTTCCTGCTTCTCGCCTGACTGATGTCGCGCGCGGCGATCAGCGGCGGTAGGTCAGCACCGTCCAGCCGAGCAGCATCCGGAAGCCGTCCTGCATGAGGAACGGCGCTCCCGGCGTGAGCCGGGTCCACTCCCGCGCCTCGGGCGAGGCGACGTGGGTGCCGTTCAGCGAGTCGAGATCGACGACGACCACCTCGTCGCCGTGGAACCGGATCGCGGCGTGCGCTCCGGAGAGCACGTGGTCGGGATCGTTGATGACCACCGGCTGAGCCTGGCCGCTGACCACCAGCTCGTGGTTGTCCGGCCGCCGGCCGAGGACCACGTCACCGGCCAGCGAGATCGTCGCGCCGTCCTCGAAGACCAGGACGCCGGCGTTCGCCCGGAAGCCGCCGGAGCTGGGCGGCGCGTCGGGGTCCGGCGGCGGGTGGAACTCGGTTTGTTTTGGATCCGACGTCGGCTCCGCGCCGGTGTCTGACGCTACTGGCTCGACAGCGACCGGACCCGGGGACGAGACGGGGGGTTCCGAGGGCACCGGCGGCTCGGTCGGTACCGACGGCGGCAGCGCCGGTACCGCCGCTGACAAGCCGTCGGCGCGCGTGACGGCGGTCCACCGCACGGCGCCCCCCGGTACGGCGCCGCCGTCCAGATCGTGCCGGTACGCCGGCGCCTGTTCGGCCGCGGACCGCACCGCCTGCGGCGAGCCGAGCAGGACCGAGACACCAGGGATCACCGAACTCACCGGGCCGGTGGTGACCGGCTCGTCGTCGACGAGCAGGTCGACCGCGCCGTGCCGCAGCAGGAAACCGGTAGTCCCGTCGCTGACCAGGACGGCGAACGCCGTGTCCGCGTCGAGGGAGGGCAGCATGGTCTCGGCCAGGCCCTGGAGTACCGCGGCGCTCGCGGTGGCCCGCGCCCCTAGGCCCAGGCAGGCCACCAGGGTGTCCCAGACCGACTCCGGGGTCTGCGCCGAGGCCCACAGCAAGCTGTCGCGACGTCGCGCGACACTGCCGGGACCGGGAATCACCTCACACCTTGCGCGGCTCACATCACCTCCCTGACCTGCCTGCACTGTAGTGATGGTGGCATTGCACGAGCAGTGCGCTGCGCGCGGTCACCGGCAGCGCGGCGCCGGCGCCCAGCCCGGCGGTGCCGGGCACGGGCAGTTCGAGGGTGGTGTCGAGCACGACGTCGTAGCGCAGGCCCCATGACCTCCCCGGCAGGCACACCGTCGTGTCCGCCGGACCCGCGTGCAGCCACAGGAGGAACGACGCGCTCGGCCCCAGTCGTACCCGGTGTCCCATCGCGCGCCCGTCGAGGTACATGCCCAGCGTGCGCTGCCCGGAGTCGTGCCACTGCGGCTCGGTCATCGGGGAACCGTCCGCCGCGAACCACGCCAGGTCCCGTACGCCGCCGCGCCCCGGCAACTGCTGCCCGTCCAGGAAGTGCACCGGGCGCAGCACCGCGTGGCTGGCCCGCAGCCGCAGGAGCGCCCGTACCCACGCCGCGAGGTCGTCGCCACCAGGAGCAGACCAGTCCAGGCCCAGGTCGAGGCAGTAGGCGTTGTTGTTCCCGCCCTGCGTCCGCCACCGTTCGTCGCCGGCCAGCAGCATCGGGACCCCGGCCGAGAGCAGCAACGTGGTCAGCAGGTTGCGGGCCTGCCGGCGGCGTAGCCTCTCCACCTCGGTCCCGGCCGGTCCCTCCACGCCGCAGTTCCACGACCGGTTGTCGTCGGTGCCGTCGGCGTTCCCCTCACCGTTGGCCTCGTTGTGCTTGCGGTCGTACGAGACGAGGTCGCGCAGCGTGAAGCCGTCGTGCGCGGTCACGAAGTTCACCGACGCGGTGGGGCGACGGCCGGCAGCCCGGAACAGGTCGGAGGAGCCGGTCAGCCGGTAGCCCAGTTCGCGCACGCCGTCGCTGTGCCCCCGCCAGAAGTCGCGGACGCTGTCCCGGTACTTGTCGTTCCACTCGCTCCACCCGACCGGGAAGTGACCCACCTGGTAGCCGCCTGGGCCGAGGTCCCAAGGCTCGGCGATCAGCTTGACCCGGCGCAGCGTCGGATCCTGCGCGATGGCGGCCAGCAGCGGGCTGCGGACGTCGTACGGACCCGACGTGCGGGCCAGCGCCGGGGCCAGGTCGAAGCGGAATCCGTCGACGTGCATCTGCTCGACCCAGTAGCGCAGCGAGTCCATGACGAGCCGCAGCCCCGGACCGTACGACGTCTGCAGCGTGTTACCGCAGCCGGTCACGTCGTCGTACCGGCTCGACCCCTGCGGGTGGTGCCGGTAGTACGCCGCGTCGTCGATGCCGCGCAGGCTCAACGTCGGCCCGTCGGGCTCGCCCTCCGCGGTGTGGTTGTAGACGACGTCCAGCAGCACCTCGAGCCCTGCCGCGTGCAGGGCCCGCACCATCGTCTTGAACTCGGTCACCTGCTGGCCGCGCGTGCCGCTCGCGGCATAGGGGCCGTGCGGGGCGAAGAAGGCCAGCGTGTTGTAGCCCCAATGGTTGGTCGAACCCCGAGCCGTCAGCCGGGGTTCGCTGAGGAAGTGGTGCACCGGCAACAGTTCGACGCTCGTGACGCCCAGGTCGCGCAGGTACGACGTGACCGCCGGGTGCGCCAGGCCGGCGTACGTCCCCCGCAGTTGCTCGGGGACGTCCGGGTGCGCCCGGGTCAGGCTGCCGACGTGCGTCTCGTAGACGACCGTCTCGCCCAGCGGTACGTCGGGGGCGCGGTCTCCGGCCCAGTCGAAGTGCTCGTCGACCACGACGCCGCACGGGACGTGCGGCGCGGTGTCCCCATGCGGACTCGACCCGGCCGGGTCGAACGACCCGTCCACCGCCTTGGCGTAGGGGTCCAGGAGCAGCCGGGCGGGGGAGTGCTGCGGACCGTGCAGCCGCAGGCCGTAGCGCTGCCCCGGTCGTACGCCGCTCAGGTACCCGTGCCAGATCTCGTCGGTGGACTCGGGCAGGCGCACCCGGCTCTCGACGCCGACCTCGTCGAACAGGCACACGTCCACCGCGGTCGCGGTGGGGGCCCAGAGTGCGACGTTCGTGCCGCGGTCGTCCCAGCTGGCCCCGAGTCGCCGGTGGGACCCGGACCGCGCGGACGCCATGACGGGCAACCCTAGGGTCCACCGGGGCGTGCTGTTGGATTGGGCGGTGTCCCCCCTGCACGAGGATCTGGTCGTCCACCTGGAGGCCGTCTCGGTACGCCGCGGTGGCAACGACCTGCTCGCCGAGCTGTCCTGGTCGGTCGAGCTCGACGAGCGCTGGGTCGTCCTCGGCCCGAACGGTGCGGGCAAGACGACGCTGCTGCAGCTGGTCAGCGCGCAGCTGCACCCGACCACGGGGACGGCGTATGTGCTCGGCGAGCAGCTGGGCGCGGTTGACGTCTTCGAGCTGCGGCCGCGGATCGGGCTGAGCACCGCCGAACTGGCCGGCCGGATCCCGGCCGAGGAGCGGGTGCTGGATGTCGTCGTCAGCGCGTCGTACGCGGTGGTCGGTCGCTGGCGCGAGCGGTACGACGGGGCCGACCTGGACCGGGCCCACGCCCTGCTGCGGCAGCTCGGGGTCGGAGCGCTGGCCCGGCGGACGTTCGGCACCCTGTCCGAGGGCGAACGCAAGCGGGTGCAGGTGGCCCGGGCGCTGATGACCGACCCGGAGCTGATGCTGCTGGACGAGCCGGCGGCCGGCCTGGATCTCGGGGGGCGGGAGGACCTGCTCGCCCGGCTGACCGAGCTGGCCGCCGATCCCGACGCGCCGGCGTTGGTCCTGGTCACGCACCACGTGGAGGAGATCCCGCCGGGGTTCACCCACGCGCTGCTGCTGCGCGACGGACGCGTCGTCGCCGCCGGCCTGCTGGCCGACGTGCTGACCGCGGACAACCTCAGCGCGACGTTCGGGATGGCGCTTCGCCTCGAGCAGGCCGAGGGTCGCTGGTTCGCCCGGGCGGCGCCTGCCGCGCGCTGAGGACGGCAGCCCGGTACGCATAGCGTGAGCGCCATGCTGGCTGCTGTGGCGAGCATGGGCGGCGACCTCATCCGGGAGGCCCGCAAGCGGCCGGCCCTGACCCAGCGCGAGCTGGCCGAGCGGGCGGGGACTACCCAGTCGGCGATCGCCCGGCTCGAGTCCGGACGGGTCGATCCAGGGTTCGAGCGGGTGCGGACGCTGATGCGGCTGTGCGGGTTCAACCTGCTGGTAGCGCTCGACCCGTGGGACGACGGACCTGGCCCAGGCATCCGTCTGCTCGAAATGTCGCCTGAGCAGCGACTGGAGTACATGGTCAGGGCGGCAAACCTGCTGTCCGAACTGAACGGACTCGCCCTGGCTGGCGCTCCCGATGGTGGCTGAGTTCCAACCCCACGAGATGCTCGGGGCGTTGGCGAACCATCACGTCGAGTTCGTCGTCATCGGCGGGTACAGCGCTAACCTGCACGGTTCCCCGCTGCCCACCCTCGATCTGGACATCACGCCCCGGCGAGAGCGCGACAATCTCGATCATCTCTCGCCCGCTCGTAGAGCCGCACCGAGCGACCGGCCAGGGCGGCCCGCCGGGCCGCGGTTAGACCGGCCGCGCCGCCGCCGAGCACGACGAGGTCGCAGTCTTGCTCCGGCTCGGGCATCCGGCCACCGTACGGACGCCGCTGGTCACGCCGCGACGGCCGGTCAGCCGGGTAGGGCGCCGAGTCCGGCGAGGAAGTCCAGCCGCTCGGGCTCGGTCAGGGCGGCGTATGGCGACGCGGCCAGCTCGTTGGTGCGGGCCTCGATCTCCTCGCGCAACGGCCCGGCGGTCAGCGCCTGGATCTGCTCGACGGTGAGCCCGGCCTCGGCCCAGGCGGCAGCGTGGGCGTCGGCGCGGTGCTGGCGCAGTGACGTCAACCGGTTGAACAGCAGCAGCGCCGGTGTCGCGTCGGCCGGCTCGTACGGGGGCGCTGTCGCCGCGAACGCCGGACCCGGGTCGGCCAGCCCCGCGGCCACCATCCGCCCCGCGAGATCGGCCAGCCGCGGCAGGCCACTGGCCCTCCATTCCCACAACGCCGACGCCGTCCGGTCGTGCAGGGCGAACATCTCCCGGTACAGCTCCCGGCCAAGGTAGGTGCTGTCGACTGCCGCCTCGAAGAGCACGAGCATCCCGCGCTCGGCCTGCCCCGACAGTTCGGCCCGGAAGTCCGCGTCGCCCATGTACCGCGCCACCGCGCGCGCCTGGTCGAGTGGGACCGAGCGGGTCGGCAGCGCCAGGCGCAGGCCGATCAGGGACCCGGCGCCCGTGAGTCCGAACCGCGTCAGCATCTCGCGGCCTTGCTCGCGACTGGCTCGGTGGACGGCGATCGTCACCCGGTCGACGATCGGAGCGACCAGCTCGGCGACCCGAACCGCGTCCAGGTGACCCACGTCAGTCGGCGCGGGTCCGGGGGCGCAGCGTCCAACGCCGGCTGGCCGGCTTGGTCGCCGATGCCGGTACGCCGACCGGTGCCTGCTGGACACGCAGCGGCTCGGTCGTCCGCGGGGAATGCCAGGCCGGCGGGGCCGCCCGCTGCTCCACCGCGGGCGTTCCAACGCCGGTCGGGCGCGGGAGGTGGCGCGGAGGTGGGTTCGCGGCCCGCCGCTGGCTCGTGATCGCGTGCCGGGTGGCGAACACTCCGGCGCCGTACCACCCCAGCAGGGCCACCGCGGCCGCGGACGGCAAGAGGGCCATCGCATCGTGCAGGTCCCGCACGTTTGATGGCGCGCCGCCGCCGGCGACGGCGGGACCGGCCAGGATCCGGGTCAGCAGGGCCATCGCGAGCACCAAGAGCAACGCCCCGGACACCGCGCCCACCAGCGGGCCGGACCGCGACCCGAACACGTACGCCGGCTCCGGGAAGCGCCCGCCGATGGCCACCGTGGCGAACAGCGCGACCACCCCGGCCATCAACGCCGCGGCGAACACGGTTCGGCCGGCCGGTGGTGTGCCGGCGGTCGCCAGCGCGGTCAGCAGGATCAGGAACACGCTGAGGCTCAGCAGCCGCCAGGCCACCCGCGTGGAGTCCTCGATCGGCGGTGCGTACCGCACTATCGCGTTCTCCCGGGCGGCCACCCGACACGTCTCGTACGGCGCCCGCAGGCCGAGGGTCCGGGCCAGCACGCTCTTGCGCAGCCGCAGCTCGGGCGGAGGCTCCAGGCCGGACAGCCGATTGGTCAGCATCGTGCGGAGGACCCCGCGCGAGCGTTGCGTCGTCGCCGCGCGGGTGGCGTCCCACGGACCCAGGTCGCGCCACTGCTCGACGGTCTGGGCGGCGACCCGCTCGCACTGGCCGCGGTAGCGCAGCATCGCGTCGGAGTCGACCGCGGGTTCGACCCGGATCCGGCGGGTGGGCAGGTGCTCGGTCGCGGCGATCCGGCGCAGCACCTCACCGGCTTGGGCCGCCGACGTACGCCGCTCGTAGGACAGCCTGCCGCGGTGCAGGTCGTCGACCAGCAGCTGTTCGGCCAGCAGGTGCCGCAGCTCCGGCAGTTGGACCTCGGGCGAGAGCTGGATGACGCCCTGCCGGACCGCGGCCAACCGCTCGTCCGGCGTGATCCCGGGCATCGGGAAGCGCCCGCCGGTCACCGCGAAGTGCAGGGTGACGCCCAGCGCCCAGACGTCCCCGGCCGGCCGGCGCTTGATCTCCGCAGCCGGGTCGGCGTGTTGGGCGCGAGCCTCTTCCGGGGCGGTGTAGCTCAACGTGCCCGGGGCGGACAGGACGTAGGAGCCCTCCATCGGACGGGTGAGGCCGAAGTCGCCGAGCTTCCAGACGCCGTCGACGAGCATGATGTTGTCCGGCTTGACGTCGCCGTGCGAGGTCTGCAACTCGTGCAGGTGCGCCAGTCCATCGGCGATGCCGGCCAGCGCCTCGCACATCGAGGTGGTCCGGGCCCAGCGGCCGCCGTCGGGCAACTCGTCCCCGCGGCGGATCGCCAATACGTACTCGCGCAGGTTCAGCGATGCCCAGGGCATGACGATCAGCACGCCGCCGGTGTACGGGCCGGTGTTGATGCGACGGGCGATCGTCGAGGACATCAGGTGCGGGTGCCCGAGAGTCAGCGAACTCATCGCCGCCACCTCGTGCACGACCTGGTCCTGCCGGCCGTGCGCGGACTGCGGCAGGAGGACCTTGAGCGCGACGTCGCGACCGTGCAGGGCGTCGGGGTCGCTGGCCCGGTAGACGTGAGCGTTGACCCCCGCGTTCACCTGCGCGGTGATCGTCCAGATGGACAGGCTGGCGCCGACATCGAGGGCGAACCCCCCGGGGGAGTGCTCGGGCAACGTGTAGGAGCCGAACACTTCGGTGGCCAGGACTTGATGGCTACCCGTCGTTACGGGCGCGGCGGCGTAGCCCAGGTAGCTCCGCTCGGGGTTCACCGCCCAGCCCTCCCGCCGGCCCCGCCGCTCGTGGTCAGCCGGGCTCCCCAACGGTAACGCCACTCGCGGGCCTGTCCGGGCAGCCGCTGCAGGTGGGTCGCGGTGACCATGCCGTGGCCGATCAACGCCGCGGCGACCATCCCCAGGCTGACCGGCCGCTCGGTGAACACCCGGGCGTCCAGCAGCTTCTGTTTCAGCGTCTTGAGGTCGGTGACGACGTACCGCTCGAGTTCGTTCATCGTCGACGGGCCGGCCGGTACGCCGGTGAGCGCCGCCACCTCCCCGCCGATCTCGGCCGCCGAGGGCAGCCGGCGCAGTCGCAGCGGATCGCGCAGCCACGGCTGGCAGAGGAGCAGCGCGGTCAGGAAGTACTGCGCGTCCTCGGCCAGCACCACTCCGGCCCCCGGCTGGGTCGGCTCGCCGGTCAGGGCGGGCAGCTCCCGGTCCAGCGGGGCGGGTTCGGCTGCCAGCGCCGTACAGCTGACTCCGATCGCCCGCTCCTGGTGGACCATCGTCGCGGTCCCCACCGTGACCGCCGTGCGATCGGCGACCCAGCGGGCGCCGGGCCGTAACGGGATCAGCGAACCCTCCAGGGTGTCGACGTAGAGCGGGTTCACCTCGGAGATGTTGGTCAGCTGCCAGCCCGCCGGCTGGACCTCGATCAGCCCGTGGTGTCGTGAGAGGTGCACGTCGCCGGCCAGCAGCAGGTCGGCACCGCCACCGGGCCGACCGAAGATCAACGACTGCCCCGGTGACAACGCATGCTGCTGGCCATCCGGACCGCGGATGACCACCCGGTTCATGGCCGCGGGCGGACCACGACGGCGCTCGCGTCGTCGGTACCGCCGGCCGCCGCCGCCGCGACCACGAGCCGGCGGGCACTGAGTTCGGGATCGGGGGAACCGGCCAGGATGTCGGCCATCTGCGCATTGCTCAGCGCGCCGTGCACCCCGTCGGTCGACAGCAGGACGGCATCGCCCGGCACCGGCCGGAGCCGCGTGAGATCCGCGCTGGCTCCGGCCGGGTTGCCGAGGTACCGGCGTAGATGGTTCGTGGTACGCCGGACCAGCGGCGAATCAGGTTCTGCGGCGCCGACGGCGACCAGGTGGGCGGCGACGGTGTGATCGGTGGTCAGGACCTGCAGCACGCCCTCGCGCAGCAGGTGGGCGCGGGAGTCGCCCACGTTGACGACGATCAGCTCGTCGGAATCCGCGACCGCGACCAATGCGCACAACGTGCTCGCACCGGTGAGCAGGCCGGCCGGGGCGAACTCCGTGACGAGCCGCTCCTGGACCGCGGCCACGGCGGCGTTCACCTGCTCCTCGTCCCGGACGGCCGCCAGGTGCTCGGCGAAGACGGCCACCGCCATCGCGGCCGCCTCCCCGCCGCGGCTGGTAGAGCCCATCCCGTCGGCGAGCACGACGAGTCCGGAGTGCGGCGCGACGAACAGGGCGTCCATGTTCGTGCCGCGGCGCGCGCCGCGCTCGCTGTGCGCGCCGACCAGCCAGCGCGCGGCCATCGCCGACGCGATCGCCCCCGCGGGGGCGCCGACGTCCGTCGTCCTCGACGATCCCGGCCCGCCGCTCATGACACCGCCCCGCTGCTCGCCCGCACCACCGGAGTAGACGCGACGAGCGGTTGGTAGGTCCAGCACGGGCCCATGCTGCCCAGTTGCAGGGTGTCGCGGGCCCGCAGCAGCACTGGTGAGCGGACGAGAGCGCCGTTGACCCGCGTTCCGTGCCTGCTGTCGAGGTCTTCGACCCGGCAACCGGCCGCGGTCGGGATCAGCCGCAGGTGGTGTCGGGAGGCCGAGGGGTAGGTGATCGTCACGTCGCAATCCTCCGCCCGTCCGACGACGACCGGATCGCGGGTGAGCACGATGTCGGGCTCGCCGTCGGTTCCTCGCAGCCGGTGTACGCCGGCGCCGCGCGTCTCGGCGGCCGTCGCCTCTGCCCGCAGGTCACGAAGGGCCGGGACGAGGACGGGTCCGCCCGGTGCCTCGGCCACCGCCCGGGTCGCCTCGGCTGCCGGCTCCGACCCGGCCGGCGTGAAGCTCTGGGTCGACTCGGGATAGCGAGGGGAGTCGAAGGATGCCGGGCCGTATGTCGTCGTGGCCTCCCGCGGCAGGTCTGCTCCCGAGCGCAACGATCCCGGTCCCGGCAGCGTCGTCGAGATGACCTCCGGCCGGCCCTCCGCGACGGTCTCGCTGTCCTGCACGACGACCCGCGGCGCGCCGGCGTGCAGCCACTGCTTCTCGCGGGCGGTACGCAGCAGGCCGGCCGAGACCGCCTCCTGCACGGTGTCGAGCAGCGGTTCGACGACGGCGTACTCCTCGGCGCTGATGCCGACGAGAAAAGCCTTGGGCAGGACGGCCTTCTGGCCGTACGGCATGGCCACGCGCTGCCGGCGGCAGGCCCGGGCGATCCGCTTGGTCACGGCGCGGACGGTCGGACGCGGGGCGGGAACCAGGGCGCGGTAGGCGTCGTACGCCGTGTCCGCGACGGTGGCCCGATCCGGGAGCCACCGCCGGGCGACCAGCAACCCGGTCAGGACGACCACCGCGATCGTGATCCACACGCTCATGGCCTCAGCCCACCCGATCGCGCGGGTCCGGTCACCCCCTGTGGGGGAGGTGCGCCGGGCCGCCCACCCTCAGCGCCGAGGGTTGTCCGGTTCACCGGCCGATCTTGAACTGGACGCGGTCGGCACCGCGATCGCCCTCGGCGAGCGCGGCCCGGAAGAACTCGCGGCTGTTGAGGTAGACGACGATCTCGTCGAACCTCACGTCCGGCGCCTCCACGGTGACCTCGGTGATGTCACCGATATGGACGTCGACGGCGACATCGAAGGCCCGGAAGACGTCACCGGGGGACAGCGGACTCGACGGCAGCTCGAATACCGCCTTCATGCCGAGCGCGAGTCGAACACGGACGACAGGGGACAGCGGGGCGGGGCTCGGCTATCCGACGTGGAGCCCGGTCAACCGGAAGGCGACCGACTCCACGCAGGCGATGCAGGCAAGCTGGCGGAGGCCACGGCGGGATCCACGCCGTGTCGCCGCAGGCTCTGACCCAGGGCCAGTGGGGCACCGGGTCGCGGCCCCAGGTCGGCGACCGCGCCACGCACGGAGAAGCGCCGGTGCTCTTCGTAGGCCGCGATGATCCGATCGGCGTAGCGGGCCGCGCCGGCCGGACTGGGGTAGATGAACGACGCGATCATCGCGATGTCGATCCGACCAATCGTCGTCCAGGGCTTCTCTCAACCCCGCCATCGCAGCGGCGACGTCGTCGTCGGAGGCAGGGGGCCTCGGGTAGGAGGCGGCCGAGCGCTCGCCGTTGCCATGCGCTGACCGTGGCCGCCTGCACGGCCGAGCGGTGCTCGTGCACCCACAGCCCTGCGAGGCCGAGTGCCGCACGAGCCATCGCAACGCCGGCTCCGTTGGCGTCCGCGCGTTCGGCGGCGAGTCCGTACCAATGCCGGGATCCCAGCAGATCGCCGGAGTCGAACGGCGCGTGATCACCGGCCCTGAGCAGGCTGTCGGGGTCGTCGTCGACATCCCGCGGCTGAGACGGGAGCCCGTCGTCCACGTCTCCAGCATCCCGCACGGGAAGATTGCAGCCACTACCCGGCACTAGCCTGCGCAGATGGCCGATGAGCGGGGACCCATGCATGGCGGGCACCTGGCGCTGGCCGCGGCCCGTGCGTACGGGGCGCAGGAGATGTTCACCCTGTCCGGTGGGCACGTCTTCCCGCTGTACGACGCCGCGCACACCACCGGCTTCCCGATCTACGACGTGCGGCACGAGCAGACCGCGGTCTTCGCCGCCGAGGGCGTCGCCAAGCTGGCCCGCCGGCTCGGACTGGCCGTGCTGACCGCCGGTCCAGGGATCACGAACGGCGTCAGCGCGGTCACCACCGCCCACTTCAACGCCTCGCCCGTCCTCGTCCTCGGCGGGCGGGCCCCGACCTGGCGCTGGGGCGCGGGATCGCTGCAAGAACTGGACCACGTCCCGATCCTCGCTTCGCTGACCCGGTACGCCGACACCGTGCGCGCCCCTGCCGACATCGCCGAGGCGGTGGGGCGCGCGGCGTACGCGGCGCTGGCCGGTCACCGCGGCCCGGCGTTCCTGGACTTCCCGATCGACGTGATCTTGGCCAGCGCCGCGGTCGGTGACCAGGTGCCGGCACCGCCGGCCCGTCCCGCCGCCGACCCGGCCGAGGTGGAGCGGGCGGCGACGCTGGTGGCCCGGGCAGACCGGCCGGTGGTCATCGCCGGCAGCGACGTCTACGCCGACGGCGCCTGGGCGGGGCTGCAGGCCGCCGCCGAGGCGCTGCGGCTGCCGGTCATCCCCAACGGGATGGGCCGGGGCTGCCTGCCCGCCGATCACGAGCTGGCCTTCAGCCGGGCCCGCCGGTTGGCCACGAAGGGTGCGGATGTCGTGCTCGTGGTGGGTACGCCGCTGGACTTCCGGCTGTCCTTCGGCGAGTTCGGTGCGGCCACCGTCGTGCACGCGGTGGCCAGTCCCGAGCAGCGCGCCGGCCACGTCCAGCCCGCGGCATCGCCGGCCGGCGACCTGGCCGCGGTGCTCGGGGGGCTGGCGGCGTACGCCGGGCCGCGGACCGACCACGAGCATTGGATCGCGACGTTGCGCGAGGCGGAAACCGCCGCGCGCAGCAAGGAGGAGGGCGCGCTGAACTCCGATGCCGCGCCACTGACTTCGGCCCGGGTGTACGGCGAACTGCGCCGCGCGCTGGCCCGGGACGCCGTGGTCATCTGCGACGGCGGGGACTTCGTCTCCTACGCCGGCAAGTACCTGGACTCCTTCACGCCGGGGTGCTGGCTCGACCCGGGGCCCTACGGCTGCCTGGGCACCGGCCCGGGCTACGCCATGGCCGCCCGGTTGACCCGCCCCGAGGCGCAGGTCTGCCTGCTGCTCGGCGACGGCGCGGCGGGGTTCTCGCTGATGGACGTCGACAGCCTCGTCCGCCACCGGCTCCCGGTGGTCATGGTGGTCGGGAACAACGGCATCTGGGGCTTGGAGAAGCACCCGATGCGGGCGATGTACGGCTACGACGTGGCCGCCGACCTGCAGCCGGGGCTGCGCTACGACGACGTCGTCCGCGCGCTCGGCGGGGCCGGTGAGACGGTCACCGAGGCCGCCGAGCTGGGCCCGGCGCTGGACCGGGCCTTCGCCGCCGGAGTGCCCTACCTGGTCAACGTGCTCACCGACCCGCAGGACGTCTACCCGCGCTCGTCCAGCCTGGCCTGAGCGGGTCGCCGGCGTGGTCTGCGGTGACCCGGTTCACCCACGCCGGGCGGCTCGCGTCGGGAAACCCGCAGGTAGCATCGGCCGTCGGATGGCACCCCGGCGACCTCGGCCGGGTGCACCTCATCGAGGAGGACGCTGCGCGCCATGAACATCGTCGTACTGGTCAAGCAGGTCCCCGACTCCGGCAGCGAACGCACGCTGCAGGCCGCGGACAACACCGTCGACCGGCAGTCCGTGGACAACGTCATCAACGAGATGGACGAGTACGCCATCGAGGAGGCGCTGACCCTCACGGAGAGCGGTGGCGGCGAGGTCACCATCCTGACCATGGGGCCGGACGGCGCGAAGGACACGATCCGCAAGTCACTCTCGATGGGCGCGCACAAGGCGGTCCACATCACCGACGAGGCGCTGCACGGCTCGTGCGCCGTCCAGACCTCGGCCGTTTTGGCCAAGGCCCTGGGCACGCTGGAGTGGGATCTCGTCCTGTGCGGTGCGGAGTCGACCGACGGGCAGGTAGCGGTGATGCCCGCGATGCTCGCGGAGCGGCTCGGCGTCCCGCACCTGACCGGCGCCCGCAAGCTGACCGTGGAGGGCAGCTCCCTGACCGTGGAGCGGCAGACCGACGGTGGTTACTGGATGCTGCAGGCGTCGATGCCGGCCATC
>Ga0183260_10000310_pt1 | contig 39846 bp, 39 predicted proteins | sample AntDrymUQ4972206_2_FD_129768 | JGI IMG/M metagenome (GOLD analysis project Ga0183260, IMG submission 129768) | Polar desert sand microbial communities from Dry Valleys, Antarctica - metaG UQ497 (22.06) (version 2) (version 2) | ecosystem: Environmental > Terrestrial > Soil > Desert | place... | reverse complement strand
GGTTGCCGGATACGCCGCGGCCGGCGGCCAGTCGGGTCTCGCGGAGGCGCGCAAGGGCACGGCGGCGTTCCACGACCTCGAGCAGGCCAAGGCGGCCGGCTACGACTTCGAGCTGCCGGACGTCAACCAGCAGACCTGCATCGCGAACCTTAACGACCCGAGCGCCGGAGCGATGGGAGTTCACATGGTCAACCTGGGGCTGCTCGACGACCCCGCAACGCCGGCGGCGCTGGACGACACGACGCTCGATCCGGCCGTGCCCGAGGTACTGGTGTACGAACGGCGAAACGACGGGACGCTGAAGCTCGTCGCCGTCGAGTACGTGGTCTTCAAGGCGGCCTGGGAGGCTGAGCACGGCGTAGGGGCCGATCCGCCGAGCCTCTTCGGGGTCGAGTTCGAATCCAACCCCGGGGCGCGTTACGGCCTGCCCCCGTTCTACGCGCTGCACGCGTGGATCTGGAAGCCGAACCCGACGGACATGTTCTTCGACTGGAACCCGAGGGTGACCTGCGACTGATCGTTGCCGGTTGGGCTCTGCCGGCTCCCCTAGTGCCGACGCTCGTGAGGGCGTCGAGCAAGCCGAGGGCCCCGTGGGGGGCCCTCGCGCTACGACAACCGAACGGCTCTAGACGAGCTTCTGGTTCCTCCACTTGCGGTAGATGCCCTGGGCTTTCCGGTTGAACGCCGAGACCGCCTCCGACGGAGACGACTTGCCCTGTGCGACCTCCGCGAACATCTGCGGGATCAGGTACGTGTTGAAGATCTCGTCGATCACCGGAGTCGTGTTCCCCGGGTGGCCGGGATTCGTCGTGTACTTCTCCGCGATCGTCGTGAGGACCGTGTACTTCCCCTTCGGCTTGTTCGGGTCCTGGGCCGTGAGCGCCCGGATCCCCTTGAAGCCGCCCTGGATACCACCGGTCCACGGCGGGAAGTTGTAGTACTTGCTGCGCACGAAGTGTTCGCGGTAGGAGAGTTGCTGGTCGATGAGGTACTTCCGAGCCGCCTCCTTGTTCCGCGCGAACTTCCAGATCACGTAGACGCCCATCACGTGCTCGTTCCCCAAGCGCATCACCGGGCCGCGCGGGATCGAGGCGAGGAAGGTGTCGTCCGACAGGGCGACGTTCCCGGAGGACTCGGCGGACCGGGCTATCGAGATCGCGTTCAGCGCCACCGAGAGCCGGCCGGCGAGAAACGCCTGGTTGTTCGACGCGGCAGTCCACGCGAAGACCTCGTCCGACATGCCGTTTCGGTAGATGTCACGCATCACGGTCAGCGCCTGGATCGCACCCCTGCGGTTCGACCCCTGTCCGATCACGATGCGGTTCTCCTCGTTCTGGATGAAGCCGCCGTAGCAGTAGAGGATCGACGTGAGCAGCATGTTCGAGTCGATCTCGTTCGACATGCCGAGACCGACCGGATGGCCGAGCTGCTTGAGCTTCGGCGCCCCCTTGCGAAGGTCTTCCCAGGTGTTGAGGCTGACGCCTGCCTGCTGCAGGAAGCTGCGCCGGTACTGGACGGGGTCGGGCGCGTACGACTCGGGGAAGCCGTAGAACTGCTTCGTCCGCGGGTTGTACGTGCTCTTCCTCGCGACCTTCGTCATCGGGCCGAGCTTCTTCGACACCTCCTGGACGATGTCCGTGACCGGGATCGTCTGCTTCTGGAACGTCGACGGCGGCGAGATGAACCAGAAGAGGTCGTGGCCGCTCTGCGCGGCGACCTCCGACGCCCCGGTGCTGTAGAGGAGGGCGTTGTTGATGTGGTCGACCTTGACCTCGACGTCGTTGGCCTCGCCCCACTGCTTGACGTACGTCCCGTCGAGCCACCGGTCGTAGTCGGGGACGAAGTGCGCCCAGGTCATGATCCTGAGGTCTCCCGAGAGCTGCTTGTGCGCGTACCGCAACGGGCCGTACGCGCCCAGGGACTTGTCGGCGAGCCCGCCGAACATCGTGACGGCGAAGGCTGCCGCCGTGCCCCGCTTGACCAGGTCCTCTCGGGTCAGTGCCGGGCTCGCGCCTGCGAGCTTCTCGGCTGTGTCTGCCACGAGCATCACCCCTTTCGAGCGTCGATTCTCTACCGGAACGCCCCTCCTGTAAAGCCCTTGATGAATCGATCGAGGAATGCGTTGTAGAGGAGTGCGAGCGGGATCGCCGGGATCAGCGCGGCGGCCATCAGCGACTGCCAGAAGAAGACGTCGCCACGGATCAGGTCGTTCGGCACGCCCGCGGAGACGGTGCGCTGCTCGGAGCTCGAGATGAACGTGAACGCGTAGATGAACTCGTTCACGCACAGGGAGAACGCGAAGATGACGGCGGTGAGGATCCCGGGGAGCGAGATCGGGAGGACGATCAGCGCAAATGCCTTGAGACGCGAGGCGCCGTCGATCAGCGCTGCGTCCTCGAGCTCCCCTGGGATCGTCTTGAAGAACCCCATCAGGAGCCACGTCGCGAACGGGACCGTGAAGGACGGGTAGACGAGGATGAGCGACCACAGCGAGTCCTTGAGCTCGAGCTGCGTGATGAGCCGCGAGAGGGGCAGGAAGAGGAGCGTCGGGGGAATCAGGTAGACGAGGAAGATGGCCACGCCCGCGCTCTGGCCCCAACCACCCGCCAGGCGGGCGAGCGCGTACCCCGCGGGCAGGGCGAGGACGAGCGTGATGCCGACGACCGCCGCGCCGACGAGGAGCGTGTTGAGGAGCCACGTCGCGTAGTTCGTGTCCTCGAAGAGGAAGCGCACGTGCTCGGTGGTGGCGTAGTTCCAGAAGTCCCAGTGGAAGCCACCCTCGAGGTCGTTGTAGAGGTACGGGGAGTGCTCGACGTTTGCGAGGTCGAGATTGGTCTTGAACATCGTCACGAGCGCGAAGTAGAACGGGAACGCGAGCAGGACCGCGAACGGCACGAGCACCGCGTAGGTCTTCGCTTTCTGGCGATGCGTCATCACGTCACCTGCGCCCGACGGGCGAAGAAGAGCATCAGCACGCTGACCAGCACGAGCAACGGAAAGAGGAACAGCGAGATCGCCGCTCCCTCGCCGAGGGAGCCCCCGTCGATCCCCACGAAGTACGCCCAGGTCGGCAGGACCTGCGTCGAGTTGAACGGGCCTCCGCGGGTGAGGATGTAGACGACCGCGAAGTCGACCGCGGTGAACACGATCCCGAAGAGCACCGCCACGAGTGCGATCGGCAGCTGGAGCGGGATATCGACGAACCAGAGCTTTTTCAGTCCGGTCGCGCCGTCGATCTTTGACGCGTCCTCGACCTCGTTGGGGATCGACGCTCGGCCCGCGATGAAGATCACGACGGCGAACGGGAGGATCCGCCACGCGTGCACGACCGTGACCGCTATCAGGGCCAGGTTCGGGCGGCCGAGCCACTGGAGCGGAACCTGGGCGTCCTCTTCGAGGTTGACGGCGGCAAGCACCCAGACCAGAGCCTCGTCGAGGTGGAGCCGGGCGAGCGTCCAGTTGACCACGCTGTAGAGCGAGTCGAGCAGCCAGAGCCAGCCGATCGTCGAGAGCACGACTGGAGCCGCCCACGGCAGGACGACGAGGAACCGGATCACCCACTTGCCGCGGAAGTCGCGGACGAGGAAGTTCGAGAGCACCGCCGCGCCGAAGAGGACGATCGCCTGCGACGCGAGCGTGAAGACGAGCGTGTTGCGCACCGCTCGCCGGAAGTTGTCGTCCGCCCACGCGTTCGTGAAGTTGTCGAAGCCGACCCAGTTGCCTGTCAGCGAGCCGCCGATCGCGTCGGTGAAGCTGAGGTAGATCGCCCACCCGAACGGGACGCCCACCACGAGCGCCATGAAGACGACGGCGGGAGCGATCAGGAGCGGCGCGAGGACGCGTCGGCTCTCGAGCGCGTGCCGCCAGCGCCTACCGGTCGGTTTCACCCGGGCCGCCTGCGCCTCCATCGGACCTGGCCGATGCTAGTAGATTGCGGGCCGCGAGACGAACGTGGCCGAGATTACCCTCGAAAGCCTGACGAAGGTCTATCCGGACGGCACGGAAGCCGTCAGCGACCTCGGCCTGGAGGTCGCGAGCGGCGAGTTCGTCGTGTTCGTGGGGCCTTCCGGGTGCGGCAAGACGACCGCGCTCAGGATGGTCGCGGGTCTCGAGTCGATCACCTCGGGTGAGGTGCGGATCGACGGCCGCGTCGTCAACGACCTGCCGCCAAAGGACCGCGACATCGCGATGGTCTTCCAGAACTACGCGCTCTACCCGCACATGAACGCGGCGAAGAACATGGGCTTCTCCCTGAGAATGCGAGGTCTCCCGCGGGAGGAGATCGACCTGCGAGTGCGCGAGGTGGGTCGCGTCCTCGGGCTCTCCGACTCGCTGCACAAGAAGCCGCGCACGCTCTCGGGCGGTCAGCGTCAGCGCGTGGCGATGGGGCGGGCGATCGTGAGAAGCCCGCAGGCCTTCCTCATGGACGAGCCGCTCTCCAACCTCGATGCGAAGCTGCGGGTCGAGATGCGAGCCGAGATTGCTCGCATTCAGCGTGATCTCGGTGTGACGACCATCTACGTCACCCACGACCAGACCGAGGCCATGACGATGGGCGATCGGGTCGCCGTGATGAGGAACGGCTTCCTCCAGCAAATCGCCCCCCCGAAAGAGCTCTACGAGCTGCCGCGTAACCTCTTCGTCGCCGAGTTCATCGGCTCCCCCGCGATGAACCTCGTCATGGCGGGCGTCGAGCTCGGCGACGGCGATCTGTGGGTCGGCTTCGGTCCGCACCGGCTCCGCCTCGACTCGGGCGTGCTCGAGCGACATCCCGGCTTGCCCGGGTACGGCGGCCGGCAGGTCGTGCTCGGCATACGCCCCGAGGACATGGAGGACGCCGGGCTGCTTCCCGACCCCGATCCCGATCGCCTGATCTCCGTCGTCTGCGACATTCGCGAGGACATGGGGGCGGAGGTGTACGTGCACTTCAACCTGCCGGCCGAGCCCGTGAGGACGAGCGAAGTGGTCGAAGCGCTCGTCATCGACGACGCGGAGGCCGAGCAGGCGAGGATGGCCGCTGAGCGCGAGCGCGGTGGCGTCGCGTTCATCGCCCGCCTCGACCGCACGACGGAGGCGCGCGAGCGGCAGCCGCTCGCCCTGGAGGTCGACGTCACGCGGCTCCATTTCTTCGACCCCGAGACCGGAGCGCGCGTCGACGGGCAGCCCCCGAACGTCGATCGCTAGGTTGCCCGAGTGAAGGCTGCCGTCATCCGCGAGCTCGAGGGAGCACCCGAGCTCGGCGAGGTCGACGAGCCCGACGGCGGCGTCGAGGTCGTCGCCGCGCCGCTCAACCCGCTCGACCTGTCGGTCTCGCGCGGGCTCTTCTTCGGCGGAACGCCGCCACTCCCGTACGTTCCGGGCGCCGAAGCCGTCGTGCGCGACGACGACGGGCGGCTGCTCTGGATCTTCGGCGACGGCCTCGGGCTGGCACGAAACGGCGCGCTCGCCGAGCGCGCGACGATCGGCGGCGCGACCGCCGTCGAGCTGCCCGAGGGCACCGACCCGGTGGTTGCGGCCGCGCTCGGGATTGCCGGCCTGGCCGGATGGCTGCCGTTTGCCTGGCGTGCGCCTCTCGCCGGCGGAGAGCGCGTCCTCGTGCTCGGCGCGTCGGGCTCCGTCGGGCTCGTGGCGGTGCAAGCGGCGAAGCAGCTCGGGGCCGGGCGCGTCGTCGCGGCCGGCCGCAGCGAGTCGGGCCTGGAACGCGCCGCGTCGTTGGGTGCCGACGCGACGATCCGGCTCGACGAGGCGGACGATCTCGTTGCGGCGTTCCGCGAGGCGTTCGACGGTGAGGGTCCCGACTTCGTCTTCGACCCCCTCTGGGGCGAGCCGGCCGCCGCCGCCATCCAGGCGGCTGCACCACGCGCGACGGTGGTCAACCTCGGCCAGTCCGCCGGGCCGACCGCCGAGCTCGCCTCCGGCGCGATCCGCGGGAAGAATCTCTCGATCCTCGGGCACACGCACTTCGCCACCCCGCCCGCCGTCCTTGCGGAGCACTACGCCCGTCTCGTCGGCCATGCGACGGCGGGGGCGATCCGGCTCGACGTCGAGCAGGTCTCGCTGGACGCCGTGTCGGACGCCTGGCGGCGACAGGCCGAGGGACCGGGCACGAAGCTCGTCGTCGTGCCCTGAGGTCGCACCATGCCACTCGATCCGTCGCGCGTCGTCTCGAATCTCGAGCACCTGCGGTCGCTGACCGGCGACGAGCAGGGCGCGCAGCGGGTGGCCTGGACGGAGACCTGGGCGAAGGGGCGCGCGTGGCTCGCCGAGTCGCTCGCCGACCTGCCGCTCGAGGTCGAGCGCGACGAGGCCGGCAACGACTGGTACACGCTGCCCGGCGAGTCAGAGCGGGCGCTCCTTATCGGCGGGCACATGGACTCCGTGCCGAACGGCGGCTGGCTCGACGGCTGCCTCAACGTCCTCGCGGGTGCGAAAGTGCTGCGGCGGGTGTCGGAGGAGGGCACACCGCCGCTCACCGTCCGGCTTGTCGACTGGGCCGACGAGGAAGGCGCCCGTTTCGGGCGGTCGCTCTTCGGCTCGTCGGCCGCCGCCGGCTCGATGACCGACCAGGGCGAGCTGAGAGGTCTCGTCGACCGCGACGGCGTCTCCCTTCCCGACGCGCTCACCGCGTTCGGCGTCGACCTCGACAGCGCCACCGACGCCGGCTCGCAGCTCGAGAACGCCGCGGCGTATCTGGAGCTGCACATCGAGCAGGGTCCCGTGCTCGAGTCGCTCGACCTGCCGTTGGGCACGGTGCTCGGGACTTTCGGGGTCGAGCGCTGGCGCGTCACCTGGACGGGCCAGGCCGCGCATGCCGGGTCGACGCCGATGGACGCACGCCGCGACGCTCTCGCCGGCGCCGCGAGGCTCGCGCTCGCGCTGCGGGAGATCGCCGCGAGCATCGGCGACGGTGCTGTCTGCACGTCGGGCGACGTCACGTGCAGGCCCGGAATTGTGACCTCCGTCGTCGAGACGGCCGAGCAGCTCCTCGACCTGCGTCACCTCGACCCCGCAAAGCTCGCCTCGATGCTCGCGCGCGCGCAGGAGCTCGCGCGCGAGTACGCAGTCGCCGAGAGCCTCGGCGTCGCCTGGGAGAAGATCTGGTCGATCGAGCCGATCCTCTTCGACGAGACCCTGATCGGACTCGCCGACGAGGCGATCCGCGAGGTCTCGGGAACGACGCACCGCCTTCCCTCGGGACCGCTCCACGACGCCGCCGAGGTGTCGCGTGCGGGCGTGCCGACCGTGATGATCTTCGTGCAGAGCCTTCGCGGGCTCTCGCACACGAAGCTCGAGGACACGAAGCCCGAGCACCTCGAACTCGCCGTCCAGGCGCTCGACCGTCTCGCATCGAAGACATTCGCCCACCTCGCGTCCGGCAGCTGAACGACGACGGCCCGCCGAGAGGCGGGCCGAGGTCTGGTGAAGCGGGGAACCACCCCGCGCGTGTTCGACAAGCACCGCCACTGTAGCGCCGCGCGACGCTGACCTCGACTCCGCTCTCCGCATGGGCGCGGAGGGCGCCGGACTCGACCGGAACCGGTGGTGAGCCGGTCGCTGCGTTTGTCGAACACGCATCTCACCTCGAGATCTCACCCTCCGCACCCGGAGCGTAAGTGCGTCGAAGCGATGATTCGCGGCGGTGGGCGAATCGGCACACAATCGATACAGACGCGCGGCCGCGCCTGGAGCACGTTCGTGGACAAAGAACCCCGCGTCGCTCGTGACACTCCATCGGTGATGGGACTGCGGAAGCGCGCGCTCAGATTTTATGACCGTCGCTTGAACCCCACAGTGTCGGTCCCGACACCCGCGGCCGGCGGCAAGCGTCAGCCGCCTGCGATGGCCTTGCTCAGCGCCTCTGCAGTCTCAGGGCCGACGATCCCGTCGGGCGACAGACCGTTCGCCTCCTGGAAGGCGATGACTGCCTCTTCCGTGCTCTGACCGAACGTCCCGTCGGGACTGCCGGGGTCGTAACCGGCTCTCGCAAGGGCACGCTGGAGATCCGCGATGAGCTCGGCATCGGTGCTGACCGTGAGGTCGCCCTCGCCTCCATCTTCGCCGCGTTGGAGCTTCGTGCCCTCGGGAAGCGCGAACAACGGGGCGTCGCCGCTCGGCGCGGCAGGCGTCGTCGTGGTGGGCGTCGTCGTGGTGGGCGTCGTCGACGGCGACGCCGGCGCCACGGGATCGGTTTCCGTGCGAGCGGGCACCCCGGCGGTCGGAGACTCCGACACGGGCGTCTCCGCTTCATCACGCAGAACGAGTACCGCCGCCGCGGCGGCGAGCCCGATCAGCAGCAGGAGCACGAGTGCGGCAACGCCCCTCCGCCGCTCGACAACGGCGCGGCGGGCCTCGGTGGTGGCGACTGGCCGCGTCTGCGGGGAGCTCCCGGCAGAGGTATCCCGATCGGTGTGGCGCTCCGGTTCTCGGCGAACCGGCGTAGCGCGTCGCCCCTCGGCGAGCTCTGTCGCACTCTCGCTCCAGTCCTCGTCGGAGATCTCGCCGAGCCAGTCGTCGAGCGGCTGACCGTCCGGCGGCTTTCCGGTCGTCCCGCCCTGCCCCCCTCCAGCACGCCGCTCATGCACATGCGGAATGCTAGGCGCTCACCCGGCGAGCACCCGAGCGGGCGTGACGCGGCGGCACGCCGGCAGGCAGATGCGACCCCGAGGGTGACGCCAGGTGCGCAACGACCGCCGTAGAGTGCGGCGATGCCCGCTCCGTCGTGGCCGCTCGAGACGGAGCGTCTGACGCTTCGCCCGTTCGAGCCGACAGACCGCGAGGCGCTCCACGAGATCCACTCCGACGAGGGCGTCGTGCGCTGGCTCTACAACGACTCTCGCACGCTCGCGGAGACGCGCACCCTCCTCGACCGCAAGGTCAGGGGTGCGGCGCTCCACCGGGAAGGCGACTGGCTGGGCGCCGCCGCCGTCTTGCGCGAGACGGGCGAGCTCGTGGGCGACCTCTCGCTCAACTGGGCGAGCGAGGAACACCGCCAGGGTGAGCTCGGATTCCTCGTCCATCCCCTCCACCAGGGCCGCGGCTATGCGACCGAGGCCGCCCGCCCGCTCCTCGACTTCGCGTTCGAGACCCTGGGCCTGCACCGCGTCCGAGGGACGCTCGAGGCGCGGAACATCGCCTCGGCACGCGTGCTCGAGAAGCTCGGCATGCGCCTCGAGGGCCGCCTCGTCGAGAACGAGTGGGTGAAGGGCGAGTGGCAGAGCGAGCTCGTCTACGCGATCCTCGCGCGCGAGTGGCACGGTGCGCCCCATGGCCCGATCCCCTAGATTGGCGGTAGCCGGTCTCGAGAGACGTGGAGGTTCCCGTGCAGACCCCGCATCACGTTCCCAAAGGTGGTCAGGTGCTGACCCCGTGCATCTGTCCCCGTGACGCCGGGGCGGCGCTCGACTGGTACCGGGAGATCCTCGGCGCCGAGGAGACGAGCGAGCGTTTCGTCGACCCGGACGGGAAGATCGGCCACGCAGAGATCGAGATCGGCGGCGCGACCGTGATGGTGTCCGACGCGTACCCGGGCTACGGTGCTGTGGCGCCGGCCGAGGGAAACACCACGGCGACCTTTGCCCTGAGCCTCTACGTGCCCGACGCCGACGCAACGGTCGCGGCCGCAGCGGAGGCTGGCGCGACGGTGCAGCGACCGGTCGAAGAGCAGTTCTACGGCAGCCGGATGGGCACGATCGTCGACCCGTTCGGCGTGCGCTGGATGATCGCGACGCATTTGCGCGACGTCGACCGCACCGAGATCGCCGCCGCGGCGACCGCGTTGGCGGACACGGGTGCACCGACCGGGCAGGTGAGCTGAGATGGCGCTCAGCTTCGGCGTCACCGTTCTGCCCGACCCGCCCGCGAGCCGGCTCGTCGAGCTGATGGCGCTCGGAGAGCAGCACGGCTTCGAGATCGGGTGGACGTACGACTCGCACTACCTCTGGCAGGAGTCGTTCCCACTGCTCACGCTTGCGATCCAGGCCACCTCGACGATGAAGTTCGGTCACCTGGTGACGAATCCCGGGACGCGGGAGCCGACCGTCCTCGCGAGCGCCTACGCGACGCTGCACGACATCTCGGACGGGCGCATGGTGATGGGGATCGGCCGGGGCGACTCAGCGCGGCGCACGGTCGGACAGCAGCCGGTGCGCGTCGCGGAGTTCGAGCGAAGCCTCCGGATGATCAAGGGCCTCATGAACGGCCGCGAGGTCGAGTGGAACGAGAAGGAGCTGAAGTTCCCGTGGGTGCGCCCCGAGCTCCCGGAGATCCCGATGTGGGTCGCCGGGTACGGCCCGAAGGCGCTCGCCGTCGCCGGCCGCGTCGGTGACGGCGTCGTGATCCAGCTCGCCGACCCGGAGATCATCCAGTGGATCATGGGCACCGCACGCGCCGCGGCCGAGGAGGCTGGACGTGACCCGGCGGAGCTCAAGTGCATCGTCTGCGCGCCGAGCCACGTCGGCCCGCTCGAGGACGGCCGCGAGCAGACCCGCTGGTTCCCGGCAATGGTCTCGAACCACGTGAAGGACCTGATCGAGCGCTACGGCACCGACGGCTCGGTCATTCCCAAGGCGCTCACCGACTACGTCGAGGCGCGGAAGTTCTACGACTACTCCGAGCACTCGCGCGTCGGCGCGAAGCACGGCGAGTTCGTCACCGACGAGATCTGCGACCGCTTCTCCGTGCTGGGCGACATCGGGCAGATCACGTCGAAGCTGCGGGAGCTCGAGTCGATCGGAGTCGACCACTTCTCGATCTACCTGATGACACACGGTCAGGAGGAGACGCTCGAGGCGTATGGCAAGGACGTGATCCCCCAGTTCGAGAAGGTTGCCGCGTAACCGAGCGCGCACCCACCGACGAGGAGCGGGTCGAGGGCTGGCGGTTCGTCGCCGCCGGCTGGGAACGGCGGCAGGAGAGCTTCGCAGTGGCGACCCGTCCAGTCGCGGAGCGGCTCGTCGCGCTCCTGGCGCCGCGGCCGGGCGAGCTCGTCCTCGAGCTCGCGGCCGGGATCGGCGAGACGGGTTTTCTCGTGGCCCCGTTCCTCGCGCCCGGCGGCCGACTGCGCTCGACGGACGTCGCGCCCGAGATGGTGGACGCCGCGCGGCGGCGCGCGGCGGCGCTCGGCCTGACGAACGTCGAGCACGGCGTCGCGGACATGACCGCCCTGCCGTACGACGATGCCTCGGTCGACGGGATCCTCTGCCGCTTCGGCGTGATGCTCGTCGGCGACGCCGCCCGTGCGGCAGAGGAGATGACCCGGGTCCTTCGCCCGGGCGGCCGGGTCGCGCTCGCGGTCTGGGCCTCGGCAGACGACAACCCGTGGATCTCGGCCACCGGGCGTGCAGCCCTCGAGCTCGGTCTGATCGAGCGGCCGCCGCAGGACGAGCCCGGGCCGTTCAGGTTCGCGCGACCGGAGAAGCTCGCCGCGTTGCTCGAAGGTGCGGGGCTCGAGGTCGAGACCGTCGAGGACGTGCCGATCGAGTGGCACGCCGACTCGCTCGAGGAGTGGTGGGAGACGGTGACGGACACCTCGCGCATGCTTTCGGCTCTGCTCGCCCGTCTCGACGACTCTCAGGTCGCCGGACTCCGTCGAGCCGCCGAGAAGCGGCTTGCGCCCTATGTCAAGGCTGACGGACGCGTCGTCGGACCGGGGCTTGCGCGCGCGGCGCTCGCCGGGCGACCCGGCTGACACGGAAGCCGTCCGGTCGCGGCATGGCGAGGGCCGGACTCGAACCGGCGACACCACGGTTTTCAGCCGTGTGCTCTACCACCTGAGCTACCTCGCCCGGGAGGGCAGTGTAGCCGGGCGCCGTCACGCGTCCTGCGCGGCACCGGGCCGGGCGACGACGGGCCCGGTGGCGCTCCAGGGGAACGCGATCCAGCGATCGGTGCGCCGCCACGTGTAGTCGGCGCGAACGACTGACCAGGGCTTCTCGTACAGCACCGCGACCCGCGTCTCCCCAACCTTGCCGTCGCAGAATGCGCGGACGCTGCGGAGCGTGTGCCCCGTGTCGGCGACGTCGTCTGCGATCAGGAGCCGCGCCTCGCGCAGGTCGACGAAGTCCGGTGCAGGCGGCAGGATCCTCGGCACCTCGAGACGTTGCTCGACGCCCGTGTAGTACTCGACGTTCATCGTGTAGACGTTCTTGATCCCGAGCCCGTAGCCGAGCGCCGCGCCGACGAGGAGGCCACCGCGGGCGATCGCCAGGATCATCTCCGGGTCGTAGCCGTCGCCGGCGATCTGCTCGGCGAGCGCGCGGGCCGCCTCACCGAGCTCGGCCCAGGCCATCGTCTCCCGTTCCTCGTCGATGGTCGACGCTAGCCGATCGGGGCGACTGCTCGGGCCGCCTCGCCGGGTAGCCTCCCGTGCCGTGGCCGCGTCGCCGATGACCGTGACGATCGTCGGCGCGCCGCTCGACCTCGGGCAGGGTCGGCGCGGCGTCGACATGGGGCCGTCGGCGATCCGCTACGCCGGGCTCGAGGAGCGCCTCACGTCGTTTGGTTGCCGTGTGCGCGACCACGGCAACCTCGCGGTGCCAGAGCCAGAGGCGCTCTCGGTCGAGGATCCGCACGCACGCTTTCTCCCCGAGATCCTCGCAGCCTGCGCGGAGCTCGCGCAGCTCGTCGAGCGGATCGTCGGCGACGGCGGGCAGCCGCTCGTCCTCGGCGGCGACCACTCGCTCGCGCTCGGCACGCTCGCGGGGTTGCGCGCAGCGGCCGGCGTGCCAGGCGGTGCGATCTGGATCGATGCACACGGCGACCTCAACACGCCGGAGACGAGCCCGACGGGAAACGTCCACGGGATGCCGCTCGCGGCCGCGCTCGGGCTCGCCGGTGACCGCTTCGCCCACGATGGCTTGGCGCTGCCCGCGCTCGATCCGCGTCGCGTAGTGCTCCTCGGGACGCGCTCGCTCGACCCGGCGGAGCGGACGCTGATCCGGGAGCAGGGGATCCGCGCGATCACGATGACCGAGCTCGACCGGATCGGCGTCGAGCGAGCGGTCCAGGAGGCAATCGACCGCGCCGCCGGCCCAGGGTTCGTCCACGTCTCGCTCGACCTCGACGCGCTCGACCCGGAGGTCGCGCCGGGGGTCGGGACGCCTGTCGCGGGCGGCCTCACCTACCGGGAGGCGCACCTCGCGTGCGAAGACCTCGCGGAGGCCGGGATCGTCGGCTCGCTCGAGCTCGTCGAGGTCAACCCGATCCTCGACGAGCACAACCGGAGCGCCGCGATCGCGGTCGAGCTCGCCGCCAGCGCGCTTGGCCAGTCAATCCTGTAGAGGCGAGGCGTGCCTTGCCCTCGTCATCGGCGCTACCGCACGGCGGCCGCGGAGTCGAGGAGGCGGATCCGGAGGAGCGCGCCCGGCATCGCATGGAGCATGGACGCTGCGCTCCCGCGGTTGATCGCCACCGACATGTTGCGATAGCTGTCCTCGTAGAGGATCACGTCGCCCGGTCTCGCGTCGGCGAAGGTGCGCGCGGTGACCGCGTAGTAGCGCTCGCCTGCGAGCTCGAGCTCGACACGCGTCCCCGGGACAACCCCGGCTCCCTCGACGTCGTCGCGCGTCAGGTTGAGCGCGATGTTGCCGAAACTGTCGACGTAGAGCATCGTCGCGTCGATGCGATCGTCCCCGAAGATCGGCTCGGGCAGGTCGAGGCGGACCAGGGCGTCCGGGTCGAGCGGCGGGCCGAGATCGGCGAGGGGAACGCCGTTCGCGAGGTGCGCGGCCGCCGGCGCGAAGAGGTCGCGGCCGTGGAACGTGCGCGAGATCGTCTCGAGGGCGTAGGTGGGGTTCGCGAGCTCCCGCACGTCGGCGATCCCCGACCGCTCGGCGGCCGGCAGCAGAAGCCCGTTGTCCGGTCCGACGAACATCCGGCCGTCCTCGTCGGCGATCGCGACAGCCCGCCGGACGCCGCCGACGCCGGGGTCGACGACGGCGAGGTGGACACCGAGCGGCATGTAGGGAAGCGTGCTCGAGAGCACGAGCGCACCCTGGAGCACCTTCGTCGGCGGGATCCCGTGCGTGACGTCGATCACGCGGGCCTCGGGCGCGATCCGGGCGATCACGCCGTGGCACGTCCCGACGAAGTCGTCCTGCAGCCCGAAGTCGGTCAGGAAGCAGATGACCACAGGGCGATTCTACGACGTCGAGAGCGCGTCCTCGACGGCTGTGAGGAGTCCCTCGAGATCGTGCGTGCGTGCCTCGGCGACGACCGCGACGCCCGCACTCTCGGCCGCGCGCGTCGTCTCCGGGCCGATCGAGACTGCGGGTATCGACGCCTCGAGCCGACCGTACGCGGTGGCCGCCGACGCGGAGGCGAGCACGACGAGGTCGGCTGCGGGCCAGCCACCGGGGGAAAGCGGCACGGTGCGGTACAGCGCGACGACGTCCGCGCCGAGGCGCTCGGGCAGCAGGCGTCGCGCGCCCTCTGCCGCCGCGAAGAGGACGCGGCCGGGAGCGTGAGGCATCGCTTCGAGCAGACCTTCCTGGGTGGAGGTCGCCGCCACGACGTCGGCGCCACCGAACGCCTCCGCCGTCGCCACGCCGACCGCCGCAACGCGCTGCGGGACACCACGCATACGCCGCCGCAGCTCGCGGGCCCCGGTGACGCTCGTGAGGACGACCCAGTCGTAGCCGGCCACGTCGACCGGCTCGTCGCCGAGCGGCTCGACGGCGACGAGTGGGACGTGCAACACCTCGTGACCGCGCTCGCGGAGCCCTGCCACGAGCTCGCCCTCGCGACCCACCGGCCGCGTGACGACGATCCGTCGCGAGCGCTCTGCTGGTCCCATCCCTAGCCCCCACCCACCAGCGGGGCTGCAAACAGTAGGCACGCAGGTGTGACGTGTCCGTGCCGACTTCGTGCCAACTGTGCGCCGCCCCGGTGACGCGACCTCGTCATCGCGCGAGCGCGACGAGCTCGTGTCCGAGCGTCACCGGGTCGGATCCCTCGCGGCGCTCGACCCAGCTCCCGTCCTCGGCCGCGATCAAGCCCGTCAGCACGGCGCCGTCGTGGAACGCCGCGACAGGCGCGAGGCACCCACCGCCGACGACGGCAACGCAGCGCCGCTCGGCCTCCACCCTCCGCCGTGTCTCGGCGTCGTCGGCCGAGGCAACGAGTGCCTCCTCGCCTGCCCGCACCTGCAGCGCGAGCGCCCCCTGACCCGCTTCGGGGAGCATCACCGCGGGGTCGAGACGCGCGCCGATCTCGTGCTCGAGACCGAGCCGATCGAGCCCACAGGCCGCGAGCACGATCGCGTCGAGACGCCGTTCGCCGCGCTTCCGGAGCCGCGTGTCGACGTTCCCACGCAAAGGCTCGATCGAAAGGTCGGGCTCCTGAGCGAGGAGCTGGGCCCGACGGCGCACGGACGCAGTCCCGATCCGCATCCCGGCCGCGACCGCGGTCGCGCCGCACAATGCGTCCCGCGGATCTCCCCGACGCGGGTATGCCCCGACGACCAGCCCGTCGGTGTCCGTCGAGGTCATGTCCTTTGCGGAGTGCACGGCGACGTCGATCCGCCCTGCGAGCAGTGCCTCCTCCAGCTCCTTGACGAAGACCCCCCGGCTCCCGATCTCGCCGAACGGCCGCGTACGGTCGCGGTCGCCGGCCGTCGTGATCGGCACGAGCGCGATCTCCACCCCAGGTGCGCGGAGCGCATGCGCCGCCCGCTCGGCCTGGGTGAGCGCGAGCCTACTGCCGCGCGAGCCGACGCGAAGCAGCACAGGGGCGGACGGTCTGCGTGGCGGGGATCCCGCACGCGCGGCCACCCCGCGGCCGGATCCGCACGAATGCGGTAGGCACAACCACCGGCAAGGGTCGGGCAATCAGCCGATCGACCGCGCGTGTCACCCGTCCTCCTCCTCGTCGAGTCCGAACAGATCGCGAACGACGTCAGCATAGTGCAGCCCGTCCGCCGTGACGGCGGCCTCCTTGAGCCGCACGGTCGGGAGGTGCAGAAGCTTGTTGACGATCTGTGCGGTGAGCGCCTCCACGGCCGCACGCTCGGACTCGGACAGTCCCGCGAGCCTGGCGTCTGCGCGCGCGAGCTCCGCCGACCGGATCGACTCGGCCTGCGCACGCAGCGAGATAATGGCCGGCACGACGACGAGCGAGGCTCGCCAGGATGCGAACCGCTCGGCCTCCGCCGACACGATCCGCTCCGCTTCGACCGCCTCGGCGCGTCGGCCCTCGAGCGACGAGGCGACGACTGCCTCGAGGTCGTCCACGTCGTAAACGAAGCATCCGTCGAGCTCGGCGAGCGCCGGGTCGACGTCGCGCGGGACAGCGAGGTCGACGAAGAGCAGAGGGCGGCCGCGCCGGCCGCGTACCTCGGCGTCGAGCGCATCCCGCGTGAGGACGAGTCCCGGCGCGCTCGTTGAGGAGACGACGACATCCGCCTCGCGCACCGCTTCCGCGAGCCCGTCGAGTGGCCGCGCGGCGGCGCCAAGACTTGCCGCGAGCCGCTCGGCCCGCTCGAGCGAGCGATTGGCGACCACGCTCACCGACGCGCCTCGCGCGAGGAGGTTCCGCGCGGTCAGCTCGCTCGTCCGACCGGCGCCCACCAGCACGACCCGTCGGCCGGAGAGCCCCTCGAAGACCTGCTCCGCGAGAGCTGCGGCAGCAGCCGGCACGGACGACGGGTTCTCGCCGATCGCGGTCTCGACGCGGGCGCGGCGGCCGGCGTGGAGCGCCATGCGGAACGTGCGGTCGAGAAGCGGACCGGGCGCACCGGCCTCGAAGGCGTCGCGCACCTGCCCGAGGATCTCGCCTTCGCCCGGAATCATCGAGTCGAGCCCTGCCGCCACACGGAAGAGGTGGAGCGCGGCGGACTCGTCCGTGAGCCGGTAGGCGACGGGAGCGAGCGAGCCGGAGTCCGCGCCTGCGAGCTCGAGCAGAGCTCGGTCGGCGCGCTCGGTGAGCGCGTCGTCCGCAGGTCGGGCGAGGTACAGCTCGGTGCGGTTGCACGTCGAGAGGACGACCGCCTCGCAGTCCGACGAGGCAAGGCGGCGGGCGAGGTCGGCGGCCGCCCGCAGGTCGATTGCGACCCGCTCGCGCAGCGCGAGCGGCGCCTGGTGGTGCGACACGCCGGCGAGGGCGAGCTTCACGACGCGAAGTGGGTCACGGGCAGGACGACGGCGACGAGTATGAAGCCGAGGAGGATTCCGAGCGCGAACCGCCGCCCGCGGAGCCCGACCTCCCGCCGGGCGACGAGAACGAGCCCGTACAGGGCGAGGATCATCACGGTGACCGTCATCGTCGCGTCGACGTCGTCCCGATCGAGCTGCGTGAGGCCCGCGATGACACCGAGGGAGAGGAGGGCGAGACCGGCGAGAGCGATCCGAGTCGCCATCCGGTCGAGGGCCTCGAGCGAGGGAAGCCGGAGCCGCAGGAGCCGCGTGTCCCGTCGCTTCAGGCGTCGCTCCTCGAGCAGGTAGAGAAGCGCGGCACCCGCAGCGACCGTGAAGCTCGCGAACGCCCCGAGGATCAGGGCTGCGTGCGTGGCGAGAACCCATCCGCTTCTGCCCTCATCGGCGACGGTCGTGCCACCCCCCGCCCACGCGAGCGCGAGCAGCCCGACCGCGACGGGCATCACGGCGAGGCCGAGGAGCCGATAGCGCGGTCGGCAGCCCCAGACGAGGTAGCCCGAGACGACGAGCCACGCAAGGAAGTTCAACGCCCCGGCCCAGGTCTCCCAGGCGAAGCCGTCCGTCGAGACCGCCTGCGCGACGAGCAGGCCCGTCTGCGCGAGCCAACCGATGCGGACGCCCCAGATTCCGAGCCGGCCGAGAGGTCCGACGCCGCGGAGCGCGCCGGCGTAGGCGACGGCCGCCTCGCCGTACGCGATCAACGCGGGCCAGACGAGGAGCTCAGCCATCCCGGGACTCGGCCGGCGGCCGCGACCGCGCGAGCTGTGCGAGCTCCCCGGTCTCGCGCTCGAGGCGCGCAAGCTTCGTCGCGATGATCGCCGCCCACAGGAGGACGACGACGAGGAAGATGCCGTACGCGGCCGCGACGTACTTCTCGCCGGAGCTCACCGGGCGAGGGCCTCGCGCAGCTCGCGCAGGTTCGCGTCCGTCCGCTTTCCCGCAAGCTCGGCGCGGTACATGAGGTAGCCGACGAGAGTGATGGCGACCCACGAGACGCAGAACGCGGCGAACATCTCACCCGTCATCTGCGGCCCTTCCCGCGTGAAGACCGTCGGGTGGATGAAGTCGCTCGCGAGCCGGATTGCGAAGAAGCTGACGGGGATCAACGCGACGCCGAAAAGCGCGTAGACGGCCGAGATCCGCTCGCGGCGGGCCCCCGGCTCGATCGAGAAGCGGAGCATGAAGTACGCGCAGTAGAAGAGGAAGAGCACCAGGAAGAGGACGAGCTGGTTCGAGCTCCACGTCCACCAGACGCCCCATGAAGCCTTGGCCCAGATCGACCCCGTGACGAGCGTCAGCACGCCGAAGATCGTCCCCTGGTGGATGCCCGTGTAGCTCTCGAGGTCGTAACGTTCCTCCCGCGTGGTGAGCAGGCGGAACGCCTTCCAGGCACCGAGCCCGAAGCCCGCGTACGCGGTCAACGCGATCGGGACGTGCACGTAAAAGATCTTTTGCGAGAGACCCTGGTCGGAGTCGACCGGCGCGACGAAGAAGATCATCACGACCGACAGGGCCGCGATGGCCGTGGTCGCGTACGCGAGCGCTGTCAGAGACGGGGTGCGAATGCTCATCGAGAGTGCCTCACTCGGTGACGACGTACTCGAACGCCGCCCACGAAAGTATCGCGAAGACCGCGTCGTACAGGCCGAGGAAGCCAAGGTAGCGACCGGGGTCGGGAGAGATCGCGCTGCCGACGCCCCCCACGACGAGCGGGATCGCGAGCGGGAGGAAGAGCAGCGGGAGCAGCACTTCGCGCCCGCGGGCGGCCGCCGCCATGGCCGAGACGAGCGTGCCGACCGCGCAGATGCCGAGCGAGGCAAGCACGACCCCGGCGAGCGCCGGCCCGTCGAGCGGCGCGAAGAGAAGCGCGAAAGCGGGGAGCGCGACGACCTCGGCAGCCACGAGGAAGGCAAGCGTTGCGAGGGTCTTTCCCAGCCAGATCGCGCTCCGGTCGGACGGAGCGAGCACGAGCCCGTCGAGTGCGCCGGCCGCAGTCTCGGGCGACCATGCACGGGCAAGCCCGAGGAGCGCTGTGAAGACGAGGGCGATCCAGAGAAGACCGTATGCGGGCTCGTCACCCGCGCTCGTCGGAAGCGCGAAGTGAAAGACGACGAGGGTCGCGACGACGAAGAGCAGCATCGCCGGCAGCGTGTCACGAGCCCTGAGCTCGAGCTTGAGATCCTTCCGCGCGAGCGCGGCGACGTCGCCGAGGTATCCAGTCATGCGGCTCCGAGCGCGAGCTGACGGCTCGCGATGCGTGACAGGCGAGCCGGCTCGTGGGTCGCGACCACCACCGTCCTCGTCCCTTCGCCCGCGGCGAGCTCGTCATCGAGCAACGCGACGCCCTCGGCGTCCAGCGCGGAGTGCGGCTCGTCGAGCACGAGCAGCTCCGGGTCGTGCAGCAGCGCGCGCGCGATTGCGAGGCGCTGGGTCATCCCTCGCGAGTACGACCCCACGCGCTCGTTGCGCACCTCCCACAGCGCGTATCGCTCGAGCAGCATCCCGATCCGCTCCCGCCGCTCGCGCACGCGATACAGACGACCGTAGAGCTCGAGGTTCTCGAGCGCGGTCAGCTCGGAGTAGAGCAGCGACTCGTGGCCGACGAAGCCGACCCGTCCTCGCTGCGTGGCGACCGCGATCGTCCCGCGGGTCGGCGCCGCGAGGCCGACGAGTAGACGGAGGAGCGTGGTCTTCCCGGAGCCGTTCGCGCCGGTGACGACGAGCGTCTCGCCCCGCGACAGCACGAACGAGACGTTTCGCAGGACGGAGCGGGCGCCGTAGCGCTTCTCGAGCGCGTCGACCTCGAGGATCGCGGCGCTCATGGCGCCGCTTCCCGGCCCTGGCGTGCACGGGCACCGGTCCGGGCTCCCCCGGGAGACGACCGCAACCGCCCCCAGGGGCACCCCAGGTGCCCTGATGCCACGCTATCGACGAATGTGGGGCGCATGGGTCACGTGATCGTGCCGGAAGTGTGACGGCGTCGCGGCCGACAGGCGGCCACCTCGCTGTGTCGCGTACCGGGTCGCCGGGAGTCCGTGGCGAGCGCTCGGGCTCCGGGCCGGAGAGGAGATGCCACCCGCTCGGGTAGCGTTCGGGACGACTACGTCACTGTCTCACCTGGATCCGGTGAGAGTGTCGGGATCGGCCACGACGGGTCGGGTCGCCACCGCGGCCAGTCCTCCGAGAACGGCGGCTCGCGCGCCTCGGCTCGGGCGATCACGCGAACCGCCTCGTCCCGCACGGCGGCCGCTTCGGTCGCGTCGAGCAACCCGCCCTCCACGAGCAGCTCGAACTCGTCCTCGTCCTTCCAGCGCCACTCCGAGCAGTCCGGCGAGATCAGGACGTCCAGAGCGAGATCCATCGTCGTCACCCCCCATCCGGGAGCGGGTGAACGGCCGTTGCAGGTTGACGTACCACCCCCAGTGCGAGCCATCCTCGAGAAACGAGACCCACGTCGCGTGTCGTGCGCCGGCTTCGGTCAGCATGAGCGTGGAGACGTCCCAGACGTGGTCGACGAGCACCCACTCCTCCTCGAGCAGGCAGCGCGCGAGACGCTCGCCGCGTGTCGCCGCGCGGGGGCGACCCGGCGGGGTCGTCGGGACCTGCCTGACGGTCCCCTGCGGGCACCACACCGTGAGACGGGCCGGCTCGTCGTCGACGACGATCACCGGTCGCCTGGCCCAGAGCTTTCCGTTCCAGACCTCGTCGACGACGACCTGGGTGCCGGGCTGCCAGCTCACGACGCGTGGGCCCCGGCCGATCCCGGCCGCACTACGCGAGCGTGTCGAGCGCGACGAAGACGCAGAACGCGATCGAGAGCACACCGTTCACGGTGAAGAACGCGGCGTCGAGGCGTCGCAGGTCGTCAGGACGCACGATCGAGTGCTCGTAGACGAGCAGCAGCGCGACGGCCGTGACGCCGAGCCAGTACCACATACCCACCTCGAGCCCGGCCCCCGCGAGCGCGAGGAGCGCCACGGAGCCGGCGTGCATCGCGCGAGCGCCCCGGAAGACGCCGCGCACGCCAAAGCGCGTCGCCCACGAATGCAGGCCCGAAGCCAGATCGTGCTCCCGGTCGAAGAGCGCGTAGAAGAGGTCGAAGCCGGCGACCCAGAATAGGACAGCGCCACCGAGCGTCCAGGCCTGCCACGGCAGCTCGCCGGTGACCGCCACCCACGCCCCGGCCGGGGCCAGGCCGAGCGAGGCACCGAGCCATAGGTGGGAGAGCCAAGTGACCCGCTTGAGATACGGATAGACGAGGAAGAGCACGACCGGGATCGGCCAGAGCCAGCGCACGAGCGGGTCGAGTTGGAACACGGCGACGAGGTAGACGACGAGCGAGAGCGCGCACAGCGCGACGACCTGGACGCGGGTCAGCTCGCCCGCCGGCAGCTCGCGCGTCGCCGTCCGCGGGTTCTGCGCGTCGAGCTCCGCATCGATCAGGCGGTTGAGCGCCATCGCGAGCGTCCGTGCGCCCACCATCGCGAGCGTGATCCAGCCGAACACCGCGAGCCCGGGCCAGCCGTCGACCGCGAGCAGCGCGCCGACGTAGGCGAACGGCAGTGCAAAGACCGTGTGCTCGAGCCGGACGAGGCGTGCGAGCCGCCGGGGGAGCGGCGTGGCGACGGCGCTCATCGAGCGCTCTTTGGCCGATGTGCGGGGAGGGGTGTGGGGAAGGCGCGTAGAACCTCGTCCGCGGAGCGGATCTGTGGAGAGGGTTCGGGGGAACCGGCAGGTTCCTCCGACGTGAACCCCGAACCCCACGCTCTCGAGAAGAAGGAGGCTCGTGGGGGAAACATGGTTCCCCCCACGACCACGAGCCGAAGGCGAGTGGTGCTCAGCTGGGATCCTTCGTCTTCGAGACGAGCCTGATCTCCTCGATCCGGAGCTCGCGGTCGATCGCCTTCGCCATGTCGATGACCGTCAGCGCGGCGACCGCGACCGCGGTCAGCGCCTCCATCTCGACGCCGGTCTGGGCGGTCGTCTCAGCAGCCGCCTCGATCCCGACACCCCCGGGCTCGACGACGAGCTCGACCTCGACGAGCGTCAGGCCGAGCGGGTGGCAGAGCGGGATCAGGTCGCTCGTCCGCTTCGCCGCCTGGATCCCGGCGATCCGGGCGACGGTCAGCGCATCACCCTTGGGAAGCGTTCGGAGCCGTTCCGCCGTCGACGCGGCCATCGCGACGCGGCCTCGCGCGATCGCACGGCGACGCGAGACGGGCTTGCCGCCAACGTCGACCATTCGTACCTCACCGGTCGACTCGTCAACGTGGGAGAGCTCGGTCAGTTGTCTATCCTGACAACGATCCTATGTTGGGCGATGCCGCTCACCCGCTCATCGTAGCCCTGGGCGCCCGTCGCTCCAGCGACTCGAGCTCCGCGTCCACCCAGGCATCGAGGTCGTGCGTCCGCACGCGGTGGCGGATCGCGGCCTGGTGCGCCCGCCGCTCGTTCGGCTCCATCGCGATCGCCCGCTCGAGCGCCGCTGCCTGGTCCTCGACGTCGAGCGGGTCGACGGGGACAACCCACTTCGCCAGCTCGTCGAAGGCACCCGCCCCGCGGGAGAGCACGACGACACCGTCCCGCTCGTTGACGAGCGGCGCCTCTTTCGCGACGAGGTTCAGGCCGTCGAGCACGGGGTTGACGAGCAATACGTCGTACTCGAGGTATCCCGCGAGCGAGGCGTTGAAGTCGTCCCGCAGGTCGAGACGAACCGGCTCCCACTCGAGCGTCCCGAAACGCGCGGTGACGGCGGCGGCGGCCGCCTCCGTCGCCTCACGGTAGGCGACGTACTCGGGGATCTCCTGACGCGACAGATCGAGCAGCGCCACGAGCTGGATCCGCCCGTGCAGCTCCGGACGCCGCTCGAGCAGCATGCGGTACGCCTCGAACCCGCGGACTGCGTTCTTGGACGGATCGGTGCGGTCGACGCGGAGCACGAGGATCTCCGGCCGGTCGGCGAGGAGCTCCGTGCGCCGCTCCCTCACCTCGGGGCTCGCCGCGAGCGCGTCGAGGTCGGGAGCGTCGACCGCGATCGGGTTCGCGTGCGACCGCTCGGCCGCCTCTGCTCCCCGGCCGAGGAACGCCTCGCAGCTCTCGACGAACGCTGCGCGCCAGCGCTCGCTGTGGAAGCCGACGCTGTCGCAGTCGAGCAGGCTCGCGTGGATCGCCCGAGCGATCTCCCCGGGCAGCACGGACCAGTCGGTCGGGCCGACCCACGGGATGTGGACGAAGTGCGCGATCCGCGCCTCGGGCCTCAGCGCCCGGACGAGCGAGGGAACGAGATAGACGTGGTAGTCGTGGACGAAGAGAGCGGCGCCCGGAAGCCCGTCGAGCTCCTCAACCGCCGCACCTGCGAATGCCTCGTTGGCGGCCCGGTACGCCGCCCAGGCGTCGGCGAGATCCGCGTCGGGATTCTGTTTGAGATCCCAGAGTTCGTGCTGCACGAACCACAGCACGGGATTTGCCAGAACCCCGTAGAAAAGCGCGTAGACGGCCGGCCCGTGGGAGACGAGCCGGAGGCGGAACGGCGCGCCGTCACCGAGTCGCTCCTCCCGGGCGCCGCCGCCCGCCACCTCCCGCTCGGCGTCGTTCATCGCACTCGCGACCCACGCGACCTCGTGGCGGTCGACGAGCGGGCGCAGGGCGGTGACGAGACCACCGGCGCCGCGTACCGACTGGACGCCGGCCGCGGCGTCGTGCCGGAACCCGATCGGACCGCGGTTCGAGACGACGACGAGCCGCTCGGCCATCGGTCAGCCGCTCGTCGAGGGCCGATCGCCGAGCGTCACGTTGACGGTCGTCCGCCTCGTGCCGCCCCGCAATACGGTGAACGCGACTGTCTGACCGGGTCGGAGCGTGCCCGTGACGAGACGGGAGACGTCCTCGGCGCTGCGCACGGGCCGGCCCGCGATCGCGACGATGAGGTCGCCCCCGAGCGTGACCTCGAGACCGTTGTACGCCTCCGTCCGCGTGCCGCCGCGGAGACCCGCGGACGCTGCCGGCGTCCCGTCTTCGACTCGCGTGATCAGGGCGCCGCGGTCGACGGCGAGATCGAACGCGGCGGCGATCCCCGGCGTCACGTCCTGCGTCCGCACCCCGATGTACGCGTAGCGCACGCGACCGCTCGCGAGGAGCTGCGCGAGCGAGCGCTTCGCGATATCGATCGGGATCGCGAATCCCACGCCTTCCGCTGTCCCAGACCTCGAGCGGATCTGGGCGTTGATCCCGATCACGCGGCCACCGGAGTCGAAGAGCGGGCCGCCGGAGTTGCCGCTGTTGATCGGTGCATCGATCTGAATCGCGTTCGCGACCGAGAACCCCGACGCCAGCGAGTCGATCGAGCGGCCAACGGCCGCGACCACGCCGACCGAGAGCGAGGTCTGCTGCCCGAAGGGGCTCCCGATCGCCGCAACCGGCTCGCCCACGCGCACCGCGCTCGAGACGCCGAGCGGCACCGGTGCGAGCGCGTGGTCGTCGGGTGAGACGCGAACGACGCCGACGTCGCTGAAGAGATCCCACCCGACCACCTCGGCCGCGACCCGCTCGCCGTCCGTGAACTCGACGTAGACCGCGCTCGCGCCCCGCACGTCGGTGGGCGACTCCGCGACGTTCGTGATCACGTGGGCGTTGGTGAGGATCACGCCCTCGCCGTCGACGACGAACCCCGAACCCTGCGAGCTGCCGCTCGCTCCCAGGTTCGCGTAGATCGTGACAACGCCGTCCGAACGGGTCGCGTAGAGCTGCGCCGGATCGAAGCTCCCCGGGCGCGCAGCAGGGGGCACGGCGGTCGTCCCACCCGACTGCTGCTCGGTGACGACGACGGTCGCCGCCTCGTCGTGGCCAAGATCGGTCGTCCACGCCGCAACGAGCGCCACCCCGGCGCCGAGCGCAGCGGTGACGACGGCGAGGCCCGCTGCGGCCCAGACGCGCATCGGGCCTCACCGTACCTGCGTGCCCGCCGTTTCCACGTGGAAACGGTGCGCCGTTTTCACGTGGAAACGAGGGGCGCGGCCCCCTCGACCCGCGGAAGCGCGAGCGTGAACACCGTCCGGCCGTCCTCGACTCGGAGGTCGACGGCCCCACCCATGCGCTCCGCGAGCTCGCGGGCGATCGCGAGCCCGAGCCCGCTCCCCGACGCCCGGCGGCCCTCGACGCGGTAGAACCGATCGAAGATCCGCTCGGCGTGCTCGGGCGGGATCCCTGGCCCGTCGTCGGAGACGGAGACGAGGGAGCGGCCGTCGGCGACTGCGGTCGCGATCCGTACCTCTGTGCCCGCGGGGGTGTGCACGAGCGCGTTCCCTGCGAGGTTGCGGACGATCTGGAGGACGCGTTCCTCGTCGGCGACGGCCCACACCACGCTTCCCGGCGCGAGCGTCAGACGATGCCCCGCCGCCTCGGCGAGCGGGGTCAGCTCCTCGACGATCGTCCTCGCCGCGTCGGCGAGCTCGACCTCCTCACGCTCGACGTGGAGGCGGCCGACGTCGATCCGCGACAGGTCGAGGAGGTCGGCGGCGAGCTTCGTCAGCCGCTCGACCTGCTCCCGCGTCGTGGCGAGGAACCCCGTTCGGGTCGCCTCGTCCAGCTCCTCGTCGGCCATCAGCTCGAGGAACCCGGCCAGCGAGAAAAGCGGCGTCCGCAGCTCGTGGGAGGCGTTCGCGACGAACTCCTTGCGAGCCGTGTCGAGCTGTGCCAGCTGGACGCGCATGCGGTCGAATGCGGCCGCGAGCTCGCCGAGCTCGTCGTCCCCGAGGTCGACGACGGGCTCGTCGAACTTCCCCGTCCCGATCCGGTTCGCGGCCCGCTCCAGGCGGCGGATCCGGCGTGCATGCAGGGTCGCCGCGGCCGTGCCGAGGATCGCCGCGATCAGGAGCGCGACGCCGGTCGCGTAGAGCAGGCGGCGCTTGACAACCCGTACGGTCCCGAGCTGATCCTCGATCGAGGCGGAGAGCAGGACGATGTTGCCGTCGAGCAGCGGCCACGCGACCTCCCCGAAACTCCTGCCCCGACGCGGGACGCGACCGCGGGCCGCCTTCGCGTTCTCCGCGGTCTCGAGTGCGACCGAGTCCCCTGACACGCCTCCGGCGGCAGCGGCCGAATCCGCGAGCGTCGCAAGCTCGGTCGGCGGCCCAAGCACCTGGAAGACCACCACACGAGCTCGGTACAGGAGTGAGGCGAGCTCGACGTTATCGTCGAGCGAGATGCGCGGGCTCGGGTCGAAGACGTAGTTCGCGCCGTACCCGGCAGACCACGCCTCGGCGTCACGCGCCAGCTCGTCCAGGCGGTTGTCGACGAGCCGCCGCTCGAGCGACGGGACGACCATCAGGTAGGCGCCGCCGAGCGCGCCACCGACGATCAGGAGCAGCGCGACCGCGAGCGTCGTGCGGATCCCGCCGGGAAGCCCCATCGCTAGCCGGTCGAGTTCCGGAAGCGGTACCCCGCGCCGCGCACTGTGAGGATGAGCTCCGGCTCGCGGGCGTCCCGCTCGATCTTCTCGCGGAGATGCCGGACGTGGACGTCGATCGTGCGCGGCTCGCGGTAGTCGGCGCTCCCACGGATCCGCTCGAGGAGCTGACGGCGGCTAAAGACGATGCCGGGCTCGGCCGCGAGCAGGGCGAGCAGCTCGAACTCGACGAACGTCAGCTGCACGGGCTCGCCGCGCACCTCGACGGCACGCCGGGGAAGGTCGATCACGACGTCGCCGCGGTCGATCGTCTCCTCGCGGCGCCCGGCGAGGTGCGGCGTCGCAGCGCGACGGAGAAGCGCCCGGACGCGGCTCCGGAACTCGCGGATCGAGAACGGCTTCGTGATGTAGTCGTCGGCGCCGAGCTCGAGCCCGAGCACCTTGTCGAGCTCGTCGTCGCGTGCGGTCAACATGATGATCGGAACGGTGCTCTCCGCCCGCAGCCGGCGGCAGACCTCGAGCCCGTCCACCCGCGGCAGCATGATGTCGAGGATCACGAGGTCGACGTCTTCCTCCGCAAAGCGGCGGAGCGCCTCGTCGCCGTCGCGCGCCTGCACGACCCGGTAGCCGTCCCGCTCGAGCGGGTACGTGAGGAGCGCCTGAATCGAGTCCTCGTCGTCGACGAGCAGGATGGTCGAGGAGCTCTCCGGCACAGCTCAAGTGTAGGCTCGGCTACTTTCCGTGCCCCATGCGGGCTCGACGGCACGGAACGTGATGGAGCCTGCCCGCCCCGGCGTCCGGCGCCCTACCGGGCCGAAGAGCGCGATGCGGCTGAGGCGCGGCTCGATCGAGCGTCCCGTCGACCTGCGGCTCGTCAGGAACCTCGGCGTCCTCGTCGTCGCCGGCCTTCTGCTCGTCGTCGTCACGGTGGCGCGGCCGGGGCCGCTCCCCGCGGCGACACTGCCCCCGGCCTTCGACGGGGCGACCGCGGCCGACCTGGCGGTCGACCTCGCGACCAACCACGCGAGCCGCGTTCCCGGCACGCTCGAAGCCGACCGGGCCGCCGACTGGTTCCGGGAGAAGCTCTCGCTCTACGGTCTCGCGGTCCAGGACGACGTGTGGAGCGAGGACGTCCCGGGGCTCGGTCGGAGTCGCCTTCGCAACCTCGCGCTCGTCGTGGAGGGAACGCTCGACGAGACCATCGTCGTCGTTGCCCATAGAGACAACGATGGTCTCAGCGCCGGCGCGAACGACAATGCGAGCGGGACGGCAGCCCTCGTCGAGCTCGCGCGCGCCTACGCGACGGCCGGCACGACCGCGTCGTCGCGCACACCCCTGCACACGCTCGTCTTCCTCTCGACGGACGCCGGCGCCTACGGCGCGCGCGGAGCGGCGCGGTTCGCAGCGACGTCGGCGCTCGCGGAGCGCGCAGTCGCGGTCGTCGCGCTCGACGGCCTTGCAGGCCGAACGCGGGTGAGACTCGAGCTCTCCGGGCTCGGACGGCGGTCGCCGCCGCCGGCGCTCGTCCGCACGGCGGCCGCCCGCGTCGCGACAGAGCTCGGCGCAGAGCCGGTCCAGCCCGGCGTCCTCGCCCAGCTCGTCTCCTTGGGCCTGCCCTTCGCGTTCGGCGAGCAGGCGCCGTTCCTCGGCGGCGGCGTGCCGTCCCTCCGGATCACGACGTCGGCCGACGGCGGCGTCCCACCCGGCACCGACGAGCTCCAGGGGATTGATGCGACCCGCTTCGAGCGGCTCGGCCGAGCGTCGGAGTCCCTGCTCGCCGCGCTCGATACGGCGGTCGAGGCACCCTCGGGAACGGCCGGCACCCTGTACCTCGCCGATCGCGGGATCCGCGGCTGGGCGCTGCAGCTGCTCCTGCTCGCTGCTGTGGTCCCGTTCGCGGGCGCGGCGCTCGACCTGCTGTCGCGCTGTCGACGACGGCGGCTCCGCCTGCTGCCCGCGTGGCGCGCGCTACGACGACGGGTCGGGCTTGCACTCGGGCTTGTCGTGCTCGTGGCGCTCGCCGCCCTCGCCGGAGCGCTCCCGCGAGAGCCCGCGCTCCCGCCGCCGCCGGACGAGCCGCCCGTCGACTCCTGGCCCGTGGCCGCGATCGCGATCGGCGTCGTGTGCGCGTTCGCCGTCTGGGTACGCGGCCGCACGCGGCTCGGCCGCCCCGAGTCGACGCCCGAAACCGAGCTCGCCGCGTACGCGGTCGCGTACGTCGCGCTCGTCGGGCTCGCGGCCGGCGTCGCGCTCGTCTCGCCCTTCGGCCTCGTCTTCGTGCTGCCGTCGCTCTATGCATGGCTCGTCCTCCCACAACTCCGACGAGCGCCCGGGTGGGTCAGCGACCTGACGTTCGGGCTCGGGTTCCTCGGCCCTGTCCTGGCGCTCGTGGTGGTCGGCGAGCAGCTCGATCTCGGGCCACGCGCGCCGCTGTACGTCCTCTCGCTGATGACGACCGGCGTCGTACCGTGGGCCTCGACGCTCCTGCTCGCGGTATGGGTCGCGATCGCCGCCTTCGTGGGCTCGATCGTCGCCGATCGCTATGCCGAGCCGGCTGCCACCAGCGGCAGGTAGCGGACGCTCGCGCCGACAGCGAGCTCGCCCTCGCCACGCGGGACGTGGACGAGCGCGTCGGTCGCGGCGGCGTGCGCGATCATGTGCGACTCCTGGCCCCTGCTCGGGTAGAGCAGCACCTCGTCGTCGGCGTCCTCGATACAAGCGCGCTGGTAGTCGTCCCGCTCGGGGCGGCGACGCGTTGCCGTCGCAAGCCGGCCGAGACGGAACCGCGGCTCGGGGCGAGCAAGCCCCTGGAGCGCGCGCAGAGCCGGGAGCACGAAGAGGAGACCCCCGACGAGCGCCGAGACGGGATTGCCCGGGAGTCCGAAGACGAGCGTGCGTCCGCGTACGGAGAACGCGAGCGGCTTTCCCGGCCGCATCGCGACGCCCCAGAAGTCCTCCTCGGCACCGAGCTCGGCGAGCGTCCGACGGACGAGGTCGTGCTCGCCGACCGAGACGCCGCCCGACGTGACGACGACGTCCGCCTCGAGCGCGCGCTCGAGCGCGGTGCGGTGCGCGTCCTCGTCGTCCGCGACGGGCTCGCCGCGGTTCACGAGCGCGCCCGCGCCGGCGAAGAGGCTCGCGAGCATCAGGCCGTTCGACTCGTAGATCTGGCCCGCCTCGAGCCGCGCGCCGGGCGGGCGGAGCTCGGTGCCGGTCGAGAGGATCGCGACGCGTGGGCGCCGGGCGCAGCGCGGCTCCGCGACCCCGCCCGCGGCGAGGGCAGCGAGCCGCGAGGGCGAGATCAGCGTGCCCGCGGCGAGCACCCGCACGCCGTTCGCGATGTCGCCGCCCCGCGGACGGATGTTCGTGCCCACCTCGACTCTCTCCGGCACCCGCAGTGTCGGCCCGTCCGTCTCGACGAGCTCGATCTGGATCACCGCGTCGGCCGCGTCAGGGACGACCCCACCAGTGGAGATCGACATTGCCTGCCCCGGCGCGAGTGCCTGCTCCGAGGGCCTGCCCGCGGCAACGTGCCCGACGACGGCGAGCGCGCCAGGCGTGTCAGCAGAGCGAAGCGCGAAGCCGTCCATCGCCGAGCTCGGGAAGCCGGGCAGGTCGACCGTCGCGACCGCGTCCTCGGCGAGCACGCGGCCGGCGGCCTCCGCGAGCATCACCGTCTCGGTCTCGAGCGGCTCCACGCGGGCAAGGATCCGGGCGAGCGCTTCGTCGACGGACAGGAGGCCGGCCACCTCGCTGACGCTACACACGGGGTACGCTCGCCGGGTGATCTCGGTCGTCGTCCCGATGCGCGACGAGGAGCGCACCGTCGAGCCGCTCTACGACGAGCTCGCCCGAGCACTCGAGGCGCGCGGTGAGCCCTGGGAGGTCGTCTACGTCGACGACGGCTCACGGGACGGCACCGCGGAGGCGCTCGTCCGGCTCCACGCGGCCACCACGAACGTCAAAGTTGTCCGGCTGCGGCGCAACGCGGGCAAGGCGGCAGCGCTCGACGCCGGCTTCCGGGAGGTCGAGGGCGACGTCGTCGTCACGATCGACGGCGACCTCCAGGACGACCCGGCCGAGATCCCGCGGCTACTGGCACGGCTCGACGAGGGGTACGACCTCGTCACCGGGTGGAAGGCACGACGCAACGACCCGTTCACGCGCCGTTTCCTCTCGCGCGTCTTCAACGGCGTCACAGGGCGAATCGCGGGGTTGCGCCTCCACGACATGAACTGCGGGCTCAAGGCTTTTCGGGTCGAGGTGGCGCGCGAGCTCGACCTGTACGGCGAGCTCCATCGCTTCGTCCCCGTCCTCGCGCACGACCTCGGCTTCCGCGTCACCGAGCTGCCCGTGAACCACCGCGCCCGCGAGCACGGCCGCTCGCGGTATGGCGTGGAGCGATACCTGCGCGGCTTCTTCGACCTGCTCACGGTCTCGTTCATGAGCCGTTACCGGCACCGGCCGCTCCACCTCTTTGGTGGGCTCGGGATGTTGCTCGGGGCGATCGGCACCGCGATTTTGGTCTATCTGACGATAATCAAGCTCACGGGCGAGCCGATCGGCAGGCGTCCGCTCCTCCTGCTCGGCGTGCTGCTCGTGGTCGTCGGGATTCAGTTCCTCTCGCTCGGGCTCCTCTCCGAGCTCCTCACGAGCCAGCACCGCGAGCGCCTCCGCGCGACCGGTGACCGTTCCGCGCGGCTCGTCGACGAGATTCTCCGCTGATCCAGGATCGCGTCAGCGAGGCCGCATCTTGAAGGCGCTCTACTTCGGCACGTACGACCGCGCCGCGCCGCGGAACACGCAGGTGGTGTCGTGCCTGCGCGGCGCAGGTGTCCGGGTGCATGAGCTCCACCGGGAGGTCTGGGGCCGCCACAACTGGTCGCTCGGTTTCCGGCAGCTCGCCCGGGTCATCCGGGCGGAGCGCGACCTGGCGCGCGAGGCCGAGGAGGAGGCCGACGTCGTGATCGTCGGCTACCCGGGCCATTTCGACATGCCGGCCGCGCGTCGCGTCGCGCGGGGGCGTCCGATCGTCTTCAACCCGCTCGTCTCGCTCCACGACACGCTCGTCGGCGACCGCGGGCGGTTCCGCCGTCGCTCGCCGGCGGCGGCCGTTCTCCGCGCCGCGGACGCCTCCGCGTTCCGCACGGCCGATCTCGTCGTGGCCGACACCGAGGCGCACGCGGCATTCTTCCAGGCGTCCTTCAGGCTCGACCCTGGACGTGTCGAGGTCGCCCTGGTCGGGGCCGACGAGCCGCACTTCCGGCCCGGGTGGCATCCTCCTGAGCCCTTTCGGGTGCTCTTCGTCGGCAAGCTCGTGCCGCTCCACGGGCTCGAGACGATCCTCGCGGCAGCCCGGCTCGTTCCCCACGTGCCGTTCACGGTGGTGGGGGAGGGACAGCAGAGCGACCTGCTCGCAACGCGGCCGCCGAACGTCGAGCACGTCGCGTGGGTGCAGTTCGAGGACCTCCCCGATGCGTACCGCGGGTCGGGGGCGGCGCTCGGGATCTTCGGCACCGGGGAGAAGGCGGGGCGGGTGATCCCGAACAAGGTCTTCCAGGCGCTCGCGTGCGCGCGGCCGGTCGTGACAGCGGACACGCCGGCGGCGCGGGAGCTCCTCACGCACGAGACCGACGCGCTCCTCGTCCCGCCCGGCGACCCGGGGGCGCTCGCCGAGGCCGTGCGGCGACTGGCCTCGGATGCAGGGCTCGCCGAGCGGCTCGCCGAGGCCGGCCGCGCGACCTACGAGGCGCACGCCTCCGAAGACGTGCTCGGCGCGCGCTGGCGGTCGCTGCTCGAGCGCGTGCTGTCGCGATGAGCCGTCCTGGCCTACTGACCGCGGCCGGCGCCGCGGCGTTCGCGGCCGGGCTCGGGGCGCTCGCGGTGCTCCAGCACCGGGCCTACTGGAGCGGACGCTTCGATCTCGGCAACCTGACCCAGGCGGTCTGGTCGACGGCGCACGGCGACCCGCTCACGGTCACTGGGCTCAGAGGGCAGCAGTTCTCGCGGTTGGGGGCGCACTTCGACCCGCTCGTCGCGGCGCTCGCGCCGCTGTGGTTGCTGTGGCCCGACCCCTCGCTGCTGCTCGTCGTGCAGGCCGTCACCGTGGCAAGCGGGGCGTTCCCGGTTTACCTGCTCGCGCGTCGGCACCTCGAGTCCGACTGGGCGGCAGCCGGGTTCGGCCTCGCCTACCTCCTGCATCCCGCAACCCAGTGGCTCGTGCTCGACGACTTCCACCCCGTCGCGCTCGCGACGCCGCTCCTCCTCTGGGGCTTCTGGTTCCTCGACGGCGACCGGCTCGTTGCGTTCGCGGCCGTCGCGGTCGCTGCCTCCATGACGAAGGAGCAGATCGGCCTCGTCGTCGCGGCGATGGGGCTTTGGTACACCCTCCGGCCCGGGAGACGGCTTGCCGGTGCAGCGATCGCGGTCGCCGGAACGGCTGTCTCCGCCCTCGCGATCGCCGTCGTCGTCCCGCACTTCGCCCCCGGCGGCGGCTCGCCGTTCGAGGGCCGCTACGCCTCGGTCGGCGGCTCGCCCCAGGGCATCGCCGAGACGGCCTACACCGATCCCGGCGCGATCGCCGCCGCCGTCGTGACGAGTCGGGACGGTGCGTACCTGCTCGACCTCCTCGGACCGCTCCTCGGCCTGCCGCTCCTCGCGCCGCTTGCGGCGCTGACCGCGGCGCCGGAGCTCGTGTTGAACCTCCTCTCGGACACGCGCACCCAGACGTCGATTCACTTCCACTACACGGCTGGCGCGCTCCCGGGGCTGATGGTCGGGGCGGTGCTGGGCGCAGGGCGACTTCGGCGCCGCTTCGCCTGGGCACGCCGACCGGAGGGGCGTGCAGTCGTGCTCTCGACGCTGCTCGCGGGCGTCGTGCTAGGCCCGCTTCCCGTCTGGCGCGACGTCCCGTTCGGGTCGGAGCTCGCGACGCGCGAGCACGTCGTCAACTCGCGGGTCGCAGCAATGGAGCGGGCCGTGCGGCTCGTGCCGCCCGACGCTGCGGTCAGCGCGACGAACACGCTCGGCGCCCACCTCTCCGAGCGGCGACGGATCTTCAGCTTCCCGGTGCTCGGCGAGGCCGAGTGGGTCGTCGTCGACCAGTTCCGCGCCAGCTTCCGCGACCAGGCCGTGGCGCCCGAGCGCTTTGCCGCGGCACTCGCCCGTCTGAGGGCGACCGGCCGATGGGAAACCGTGCTGGAAGAGGACGAGGTTCTCGTGCTGCGGGTCAGGACAGCGGGATCGTCTGCGGCAGCAGGTACGCCGTGAGGAGGAGCACACCGGCGCGTGCCACGCGATCCTCGTCGAGCGCCGCGAGCGGCACGACCCAGGCGAGGTACCAGACCGCGAGGTAGGGCGTCGTCGCGAGCAGCAGGCAGCCCGCCCTGCCGAGGCGCGCGTTGCCTATCCAGGCATCGCGTGCGAGCAGGCTGAGACCCACGCCGAGCACCCCGAGCGCGAGGGAGAGCGCCACCGGGTCCGGAACCCCGAGCTGCTCGAGACGCGACGGGAGCGCGTAGCTCGTCTCCTGCGCCGCGTTCGCGGCGAGCGGCGCGAGCGCGCCGAGCCAGTCGAGCCCGTAGCGCCACGTCGCGACGAGAGTCGCCGCGAGCGCGGCCGTCGCGGCCCCCGCGACAAGTGGCACGCGGTCGCGCGGTCGCGTTGCGAGCGCCGCCAAGACGAGCATCACGAGCGGGATCCACTTGACGAGGACCGCGAGCGCCCACGCGCCGCCGCCGAGCGTCGGTCGCCGCGTCGCGGTCAGCACCATGCCGGCCGTGACGAGCGCGGCCACGAGCGCGTCGTTGTGACCTCCCCCCGCGAGGTGGACCGCGAGCACGGGGTTCCACCCGACGAGCACGACCGGCAGTGCCGCCCGGAGATGGCGGGCGACGAGGACGAGCGCCGTGACGATGCCCGCCGCGGCGAGCGCCTTGAAGAGCCATGCTGCGAGATCCGGCGAATCGCCCGCGACATCCGCCACCGGCTCTGAGAGGAGGGTGAAGACCGGGCCGTAGACGCTCGTCGTGTCGCGCCACGCCGCCCCGACGTAGTCGGCGGCCGGGCTCTGCGGAAACGCCTCGGGCGGCAAGTCGTACGGGTTGCCGCCGTTCGCTCCGATCCACGCGTAGCCCCAGGTCGTCCACGCGTCGGTCGAGAGGAGGAGGGGCGCAGCGAGCGGGACGAGCTGGATCGCGATGCCGAGCACGAGGGCGACGCGCATCGAGAGGCGCCCCGCGAGCGCGAGCCCCCCGAGGTAGGCGACGAACGCGGCGGCGAGCAGCGCCAGGAACACCCACGCCGCCCCGTTTGTCAGGTGGGCACCGTCGCCCGGCCTCACGGGCGAGCCGTCGCGCCAGGCAGAGAGCGACGCGAGGGCGACGAGCACGAGGACGGCGAGGCCGGCCCCGGCGGCGCGTGAGCTCACGGATTCAGCTGGTCTCGCGCGCCTGACGACGGTTGCGCCCGAGGCGCCGGCTTATCCTCTGGCTCTTCGTCCACGACGGGTGCGGAGGGTGCGACGTACGGAGCCTCGTAGTAGGGGTCGTAGCTGAGCGAGAGCGGGCCGCGCTCCCAGTCGACGAAGCTCACGGGGCGGGTCGGCTCGCGGAACTCGCGAGCCGGCAGGTCGGCGAGAGCCGGCTGCATGAACCGTCGCCAGATCTCGGCGGGAAACGAGCCGCCGGAGACGGAGATCCCGTGGACGTTCGTCATCGGCACCTCGCCGCGCGTGTAGCCCATCCAGACGGCCGTCGCGAGGTTCGTCGTGTAACCGACGAACCAGGCGTCGGCATGCTCGTCGGTCGTGCCCGTCTTGCCCGCGACCGGCCGGCTCAGCGCCGCCCGTGTCCCCGTGCCGTAGCGAACGTTCTCCTCGAGCACGTCGGTGACCACGGCAGCGACACCGTCCGAGATCACCCGCGTACGGCGCTTGTCGGTCGCCCAGCGGTCGTCGGCCTTGCCCTTGATCACGACCTTGCGGATCGCGGTCGGCTCGCTGTAGATGCCTCCCGCAGCGAGCGTCGCGTAGGCGGAGGCCATGTCGAGCGGGGAGACGGCGATCGAGCCAAGGCCCATTGCGGGCACGAACTGCCCGCGCACGGCGAGGGGTGTCTTCACACCGAGACGACGCGCCACCGAGGCGACGCGCTGCGGTCCGACGTCGAGCGTCAGCTGCGCATAGACCGAGTTGTCCGAGGCAAGCGTCGCGCGGCCGACCGACGTCCAGCCGCTGTAGCTCCCGTCGTACGTCTTCACGCACCACCAGCCGCCGCTGCCGTTCTCGCAGTCACCGACCTCGCTCGGCTTGTACTCGAACGGGGCGGAGATGTAGTGGGCCGAGCTCGGGTCGAGCCCTTGCTCGACGGCGGCGGCGAGCACGAACGTCTTGAAGGTCGAGCCGGGCTGGCGCCGCGCCTGGCTCAGCAGGTTGAACTGGTTGTTCTTGCGGCCCGGAACGACGGCCGCCATCGCGCGGATCGCGCCGTTCCACGGGTTGATCGAGATGAGGGCCGCGGCCGGATCGATGCGTCGCGTGAGGGTCGTGCGGATCGCCAGCTGCGCGAGGCGCTGCCAGCGCGGCTCGATTGTCGTAAAGACCTGGAGCCCGCCCGACCGCACGCGCTCGGCGCCGTACTCCTTCACGAGCTGATCGCGGACGTAACCGAAGAAGTACGGCTCGCGGATCTGCGCGTAGAGGCGGCTCGGTTCGAGGCCGGGCGTCTTCAGCTTGCGGGCGCCCGCGTACTGCTTGCGGGTGATCATCCCCTCCCGGAACATCGCGAGCAGCACCTGGTTGCGGCGCGCCACAGCCCGGGTGGGGTCGACGAACGGGTCGTAGGCAGAAGGCGCCTGGTTGAGGCCGGCGAGGAGAGCCGCCTGCGGCAGCGTCAGCCATCGCGCAGGACGCGAGTAATACGTGCGGGCGGCCGCCTCTGCGCCGTAGGCGAGGTTCCCGTAGAAGACGGAGTTGAGATAGTCGGCGAGGATCCTGTCCTTCGACCACGCACCGTCGAGCTTCATCGCGAGACAGGCCTCGGTCACCTTCCGCTCGACCGTGCGCTCGTTTGAGATGTAGAGGTTGCGCACGAGCTGCTGCGTGAGCGTCGAGCCGCCCTCGACGACCTTGCCGGCCTGCACGTCGCGCCAGAGCGCCCGGGCGATGCCCTCGGCATCGACACCGCCGTGGTCGTAGAAGCGGCGATCCTCGATCGCAACCGTGGCCTTGCGGAGCCAGGGCGAGATCTTCCCGAGCTGGACGACCTGGCGGTTCCGCTCGGCGGGGATCACGCCGAGGAGGGAGTTGTCCGCCGCGTAGACGAACGTGTTTTGGCCGATCGGCGCCCGCTTGAGCTCCGAGAGGTCGCAGCGCGAGCCCATCGCGACGACCGCCGCGCCGCCCGCGATCGCGGCGCCGACGAGCAGCGTCGCGAGTCCAGCGACGACGAGCGCCAGCCGGTTGCGCTTCCGTGGCTTCGGCCTGCGGCGGCGATGCCGTACGGGGGGCGCGGGCCGGCGGCCGGGGCGTGGGCGCCTCGCGCTCGTCATGCAGCGATGGTAGCCACGGCCCCTGCACATTCCCGCTCGCGCGCCCTACCCCTCTCACATCCTCTGTGGAGCGATTGGCACGGAACCGGCAGGCTTCCCCACCCAGGGTGGGGTCTCGCGCGCGCGACCACGCGCTCGCGGTGCGGGATATCGTCGCCGGGTGCGCGAGGCCTGGCCGGCGGTTCGGGTCTTCCTCTGGAGCCGGCTCGCGCTCTGGGCCCTCGCCGCTGTGACGGTACTCGGGTTCGAGGATCGGCTGAACCCGCAGCGCGGACGGTGGGATACGCCGCGACTCCACGAACTCGGCGCCGCCGCCGACGTCTGGGCCCGCTGGGACAGCAACTGGTACCTCCGGATTGCGGAGTCGGGGTACGACTGGCCGTCGGTCACGCCGGCCTTCTTCCCGCTCTACCCGCTGCTCGTGGGTGGGCTCGGCCGAGTGCTCGGCGGGCATTATCTCCTCGCCGGCCTTGTTGTCTCGCTCGCCGCCTGTGTGGTCGCGTTCGTCCTGCTCCACCGGCTCGTGCTCCGGCACGTCGAGCGGCCGGCGGCGGGCCGCACGCTGCTGTACCTCGCCCTCTTCCCGACGTCGCTCTTCCTCGGGGCGGTCTACAACGAGTCGCTCTTCCTCGCGCTCGCGGTCGCGACGTTCCTGCTCGCCGAGCGCGGGCGACTCGGCTGGGCGTCGGTCGTCGCCGGCCTCACGCTCCTCACGCGTGCGCAGGGCGTCGCGCTCCTGCCGGCGCTCGCGATCTTCGCCTGGCGCTCCGCCGACCGCCGCCGGAACCTGGCGCTGCTCACCGTCCCTCTCGCGATGTTCCTCGTGTTCCCGGTGGTGCTCGAGCTCTGGACGGGCCACGGTCTCGGATTCCTCGACGCCCAGACGGCCTGGGAGCGCTCCGTCGCCCCCCTCGGGCCGCTCGGCGGGCTCGTCCAGGCGGTCGGGGAGGGGGACGTCTTCGGGCCGGTGCTCGCCGTCGCGATGCTCGGGCTCGCCGTGGTCGCGTGGCAGCTCCTCGGCGCGGCGTACGGCACCTACGCGGTCGCCGCACTCGCGATCCCGATGGCTGTTCCCTCCGAGCGGCTCGGCGGGCTCTACTCGTTCCCGCGGTTCGCGCTCGTTGCGTTCCCGTGCCTTGTCGCACTTGCCGTCATCGGACGGAATCGCCGCGTCCACGTCGTCGTGGCCGCGGTTCTCGCCGCGGGTCTCGCGATCAACGTGGTTCGATGGGCGCTGTGGTACTGGGTGGCCTGACACGAGTCCCGCGTAGCCGGCTCGCCGGCTGGGCGATCCTCGTCGTCGCCCTCGCAACGCTCTCCTACCTCGCGCGCCTGCTCGGTGACGGCGACATTCCCGAGGACGCGCTCTATCAGTGGGACACCGCGGTCGGCGGTCTCGTCCAGTACGTGATCATCCTCGTGCTCGTCCTCGCGATCGCCCGCGATCTCGCCCCCGCGACGCTCGGGCTGAAACGGCCGCATTCGTGGGGCGGCGCCGTGGGGAAGATCCTCCTCGCCCTCGTGGGGATCTGGATCGTCGGCTTCCTGCTCAACTTCGTCCTCGAGGCGGGGGAGGAGCAGGGGCTCGTACCGGACGGCTGGGATCCCGATCGCGCGGCACCGTTCGTCGCGAACTTCGTCGTCGTCGCCCTCGCCGCGCCCATCGTCGAGGAGCTGACCTACCGCGGGCTCGGGTTCGCAGCGGTGCGGGACGCGTTCGGCGTCGCCCTCGCGGTCGGAGTGACGGCGATCGCTTTCGGGCTCGCGCACGGGCTCGTGATCGCGCTGCCCGTACTCACGATCTTCGGCGCAATCCTTGCGTGGCTCCGCCTCTCGACCGACAGCCTCTACCCGCCGATCGTGCTGCACGCGATCTTCAACGGCGCGGCGCTCATCGCCGCGGTGTCGGTATGAGCGACGATCGGGTGGCGGAGCTCCGCTCGCGGATCGGCGCGAACGACCGGGCAATCGTCGAGGCGGTCAACGAGCGTCTACGGCTCGTCTCGGAGCTGTGGACGTTGAAGCGCGAGCAGGGGCTCGACCGGCTCGACCCCGACCGCGAGCGGCGGCTCCGTGAAGAGCTCGCCGCCGCGAACCCCGGGCCGCTCTCGGCCGGCGGCCTCGACGCGCTCCTGAGTGAGCTGCTCCGTCTCACGAAGCGGGAGCTCGACCCGGACTGAGCGGTCGCGCGGCGCCGGAGGCGGCGAGCCCGAGAGCGAGGGCCGCGACGACCACGAGCAGCGACTCGAGGATCCCGACCCGCTCCGCGAGGAGCCCGACGAGCGGCGGGCCGGCGAGGAACGCCGTGTAGCCGATCGAGCTGACGACGGAGACCCGGGCCGCGGCTCGCGCCGGGTCGTCGGCGGCGGCGCTCATGCCGACCGGAAACCCGAGCGACGCCCCGATGCCCCAGAGCGCGGCGCCGGCGAGGGCGAGCGGGGTCGAGGTCGCCGCGGCGACGAGGACGAGGCCCGCGAGCGCGACGGCCGCGGTCGCCCGCAGCACGGCCACCCGGCCATACCGGTCGAGCACGGCGCTCCCGGTCAAACGCCCGACCGTCATCGCCGAGACGAAGACGCCGAAGGCGACAGCTCCAACCGTCTCCGAGCTCGAGTATCCATCCACGAGGGCAACCGCGATCCAGTCGTTCGCCGTCCCTTCCACGAACGCGAACGCGAGCACGAGGAGACCCACGAGCACCGTACGGCGCTCCCGCCACGCCGCGAGCGCGCTCCCGCCACGTCTGCC
>Ga0183260_10000309_pt1 | contig 39878 bp, 36 predicted proteins | sample AntDrymUQ4972206_2_FD_129768 | JGI IMG/M metagenome (GOLD analysis project Ga0183260, IMG submission 129768) | Polar desert sand microbial communities from Dry Valleys, Antarctica - metaG UQ497 (22.06) (version 2) (version 2) | ecosystem: Environmental > Terrestrial > Soil > Desert | place... | reverse complement strand
CGAGTCGGCCGGTCAGCCGGTCGTGGTGTACGGTGACTTCGCAAGTGGACCTCGGACGGAGGAGAAGGGAGGTCCGCCGACCGCGCGCGTGATAGAGGGCGGTGACCTTTTTCTGCTCGATTACTCAGTGGTGGTCCACGGCTACCGCGGAGACTTCACGAACACCTTCGTCGTAGGCGATCGCGAGGCGACACCGGCTCAGCGCGATCTCGAGGCAATCTGCCTCGAGGCGATGCACGCGGGGGAAGCCCTGCTGGCCTCAGGGGCAGAGGCCCGGGGGATCGACGCGGCGGTCCGCGGGGTCTTCACGGCTCACGGCGAGGAACCCTTCCCTCACCACTCGGGCCATGGCCTGGGGCTTGGCCACCCGGATCCTCCATACCTGACCAGCGGCAGCACCGATTACCTCGAGGACGGTGACATCGTCACGCTCGAGCCTGGGGCGTACCGCAGCGGAATCGGCGGCATGCGCTTCGAGCGCAACTACGTGATCACCGCAGCAGGCTTCGAGCTGCTCACCCATCATCGGCTTGGACTCCATCCCGCCCGGCAAGGCTGATCCGCCGCACTCGAACTGATGCACAGGACGCTGCTCGAACGGGTTCGCGTCCCGCATGTGTTTCCCCTCCTGCTCGGGGTCATCCTTGCATGCAGCGTCCTGACGTACGTTCTCCCTTCCGGCGCGTACGAACGTCGCCCACTCCAGATCGGCGAGACGACGCGCAGCGTTGTCGTCCCCGGTACGTATCGGTCCCTGCCGAAGGCGATCTCACCGGAGGGAATCCTCACCGGCCGCTCCACTCCGGATGAGGCCCGTCCCACGAGCCTCGTTGGATTCCTCACCGCCGTTCCCCGCGGGCTGGAGAGCTCGGGCGACATCATCTTCCTGATCTTTCTCGTGGGCGGGGTGTTCGGAATCCTTCACCGTACAGGAACCATCACGGCGCTGCTCCAGGGGCTGCTCGAACGATTCGGGCGCTCGGGACGGCTTCTCACGGTCATTCTGATGACGGTCGTTGCAATCGGGGGATCCACGCTGGGCATGGGTGAGGAGCTCATTCCGCTCGTGCCGCTCTTCCTGCTGGTGTCCAGGAGGCTGGGATACGACCGCGTGTTCGGTGTGGCCCTCGTGTTCGTGTCGGCTGCCGTGGGCTTCGCCGCCGCGACGACCAACCCGTTCAACGTGCAGATTGCGCAGGGGATCGCAGGCGTGCCGCTTGGCAGCGGGATTGGATTCCGGCTCGTGTTCTTTGCCTGCGCCCTGGTGCTGGCAATCCTGCACGTATTGCGGTACGGCGAGCGGGTACGAAGGGACCCGTCACGTTCGCTGGTCGCCGGGGAAGACATTGCGGGTGAAGAGACAGCCTCGAGCGGCGAGCGGCTGAGGGCAACGCACGTCGCCATCCTGGTCACGGCCGCCGTGATCTTTGCGGTGACGTTGTATGCGATTCAAACGCAGGGATGGTGGCTTGCCGAGCTCTCGGGCGGATTCCTGCTGATCGGTCTCGCGGCCGCGGCAATCAGCAGACTGTCCATCGCCGACGCGACCACCGCCTTCGTCAAGGGCATGGAGGACATGGTCGTGGCGGCGCTGGTGGTGGGGTTCGCCAGAGGCATCCAGGTCGTGCTCGACGATGCCCGCGTACTCGACACAATTGTCTTTGGGGCCGCGCAGGTCCTGCAGATGGTGCCAAACCTTGTTGCGGCTGAGGGGATGCTGGTCTTCCAGACAATCCTCAACTTCTTCATCCCGTCCGGATCGGGGCAGGCCGCCGTGACGATGCCGCTGATGGCACCGCTGGCGGACGTGCTCGGGCTGACCCGCCAGATTGCCGTGTTCGCCTTCACCTGCGGCGACGGCTTCTCGAACATGGTCATCCCGACATCGGGCATCCTGATGGCGATGCTGGGAGTCGCGCGCGTGCCCTACGATCGGTGGCTCCGGTTCGTCCTGCCGTTGTTCGTGCAGCTGATCCTGCTGTCAGCCCTGTTCCTGGCGATCGGGGTCTGGATCGGCTACTGAGCCCGAAGGCTCAGCAGCCCTGGATTCAGCGAGTGAAGCTCACACTGGCGCTCGGCGTCTGCCCGCCGGGCCCGATCGCGGTGACGGTAGCAACGTAGTTTCCTGCGGCGAGATTCCCGAAGAACGTCTGACGGTCGACGGTGATCTCTCCATTGGATGCTGGTGCCGGCTTGCCGAGATCCGATGTCGCTACCGGTGTGGCAGTGGCCGTGTTGGCCCCGGCCGAGAAAACCTTCAGCACATAACTGGTGACGTTCGTGGCGTGGTCCGAGGAGGCCCCGAAGACCACCAGGCGGGGAGGTGACAGCACCACCGCGCTGACGGTGATGACCACCGGCGCGGATGTCGTCTTCAGGCCGCCGGCATCGTAAGCGATCGCCGTAACGCTGTAGGTCCCCGCCGGGACACTGGACCAGGTGAAGGAGTAGGGCGCGGTGGTATCCGTGGCGAGCAGGGTGGTTCCTGCCATGAACTCCACGCGCGCGAGCTGTCCTTCCGGATCGGATGCTGCGGCGTTCAGCGTGATTGACGCCGGTGCGGTGAACGACGTCCCGCCCGTAGAGAGGTTGACGGTTGGCGGCTGGTTGGCCCCCTGGGCGGTCACGGTGACAACGCTCGACGTGGTGCTTCCGCCGTCCGCATCGTAGGCCACGGCGGTCAGCGCGTGGGTTCCGGCGGCCGGTACTGACCAGACAACGGAGTACGGAGCCGTCGTGTCGCGGGCGATCAGAGTGGAACCGGTATAGAACTCCACTGCCTGGAGGCGGTTCTCAGGGTCGGACGCGGTGGCGGCAATCGTGAGCTGCGCGGGCAGCGTGACTCCGGTACCCGTGGCCGGGGTGGTGATCGACACCGTTGGATTCTGGTTCGGCGGGCCGACACGCACATTGGAGAACGAGGCCGAGGTCCGCTGGGTGACATCGTGACTCGTCACTGCCAACCCGACATACGCCGTCGTCCCCAGGGCGAGAGTCTGCGATCCCACCACCGTCCAGGTGTTCCCGTCCACCGATGAGTGGGTTGTGATCGTCGTGCCCCGCCTCGCAAGCCGGAGCCATACAGGCGCTGACACGTTGGCACCCTGCACGGCCGCCGATTCACCCCCCGTTGTGCTTCTGCTGGTCAAGTAGACACCACGGGATCCGGTGGCCTGCGCGAAGGCGTTGATCGAATCCCCGGTGAGCGCTGCCCGGATCATCACGCCGGCCTTGGCAAACTCGTGCACGTTGGCCAGGGCGTCAACCCGGGCGACGATCTCCACATCCCCCGTGACAGCCTGGTAGATGAAGTGGAACTCGTCAGAGTAGCCCCAGATGTCCCAGCCGCCTGCCTGCACCGAAAAGCTGCCGTTGCTGAAGGCGGTGCTGCCGCTCAGCGCGGGATTCCCGATATCGACAGCAGTCCAGGGCGAAGGCACGGTCGGCGCGGCCGCGACCGTCACCGTTCGAGCAGCCGACGTGGCACTCGCGCCAGCGGTGTCGTAAGCCACCGCCGTCAGGCTGTAGGTTCCTGCCGCCACGCCAGTCCAGTCGAACGTATACGGCGCGGTCGTGTCGGTGGCGAGCCGGGTCGTTCCGGAGAAGAACTCGACGCGTGCGAGCTGCCCTTCCGGGTCCGAGGCGGCGGCGCTCAGTGCGATGGTTGCAGGTGCCGTGAACGAGGTCCCGCCCGTCGTCAGGCTGACCGTGGGCGGCTGGTTGACGGGGGAGGGCGCCTGCGCTGTCACGCTGACGGCGCTCGATGTCGTGCTGCCACCATCGGCATCGTGCGCCACGGCAACGAGTGAATAGGTTCCCGCAGCGGGTATCGTCCAGACGGCGGAGTACGGGGCCGTGGTGTCCCGGCTGATGAGCGTGGAGCCCACATAGAAGTCCACCGAGAGGAGACGATCCTCCGGGTCGGACGCTACTGCGGCAATCGTGAGCTGCGCGGGCAGTGTCACCACGGTTCCTGTTGTCGGGGAGGTCACGGAGACGGCCGGAGACTGATTGACCGGTTCGACGACCGCAAGGATCCGTGCGTTGTCGATAGATGTGGTGTTGAGGGCTCCGACGCTCAGGCTCGTTGCGGCCAGGCCGACGTACACCGTCTCGCCCATGGCGATCGTCTCGGACCCCATGCTCGTCCAGGCACTTCCGTTCGTGGATCGATACGCTTCGAACCGATCGCCGGTCCGGACCAACCGCACCCAGCCTGGTGCTGTCCCGGACCCGTTCGGCGTCTGCAGTGTGCCCCCGCCGGGCTCGACTCGCCGCTGAAAGTTGTACGCCTTCTTCGCGGTGAGGACTGCGGTGGCGTGACGGGACTCCGCCGTGAGGGACTCGCGAATCATGACACCGGCAGCCGCCCATGGGTTCGTCGCCGTGACCGAGCTCACGCGTGCAATCACTTCCAGGTTGCCTCTCACCGGCTGATAGGCGAAGTGGAACTGGTCGGCGGTGCCTGCGATGCCGGCACCCGCTCCCACGACGGTGTATGCCCCGGACAGCGCGTACGCGTGCCCTTCGAGCGCTGGCGCTCCAATATCCATGCTCTGTTGGCCGGCCGGCAGCTCCAGTTTTTTCACGATGACGTTCGACACGCGCGCGGCCGCGCTGACGCTGCTGTCCTGGCTGGCCACCGCCAGGCCGACGTAAACCGTCCCTTCGACGGGAAGTGTGGACGTGCCGAGAGCCGACCATGTCGCGCCATCCGTGGACGAGTAGCCCGTGATGGTGGAGCCCAGCCGAACGATGCGCAGCCATGCCGGGATCAGTCGTCTGGTGTTGCTCGTCTCGGACGTCGTCGCGCCCGCGGTCGTTCTGGCGCGGAATCGCAGCCCCCTGCTTGCGGTTCCTCCGGTGTAGCCATGAGCCGCGCCTGCCGTCAGGGACGAACGAATCATCAGCCCGGCGTTCGCCATGCCACTGAGCGCGCTGAGTGACTCGACACGCGCAATCACATCCACGTTTCCGGTGATCGGCTGATAGATGAACGAAAACTGATCGGAGGTACCGGCGATGTCGATGCCGACTCCGTTGATGGTGAACACCCCGGAGCCGAACGTGGCGCTGCCGCTCACGGCCGGAGATCCGATGTTTGCGATGGCCCACGGTGACGGGAGAACCTGAGCGTTCGCCGGGCTGCTGATCGCACACGCGAGCACTGCCGCAAGCAGCGGCGTACGCAGCGCTGCCGCTGGTATCTTGATCATTGCTTACTCCAGAGACGGGTTGACACCTCCTTTTCAGCAAGGGACCTGCCGGGCTGTTTTCCTTTGTAAAACGCGAAAATGGGTGCTACGGCGCGATCAGGACGAAGGGGGGGAGCACGGAAAACGTAGCCGCCATACGATCCCGTCAGTGACGAACCCTTGCCGCCGTCCGGCGCTGGTGCAGAAGCGTGCGGCGCCTACAGCTTCGTCCTCCGCATCTCCATCGGAGCCGTGGACCGCGATCGAAGCCGAGGGTCCTGGCGGCATGGGGAGTGGGCAGCCGGTGGCGCCCCCCTCCGCCCGCTGACGACCCGCCTAACGCGGTAAGATGCCGGGATGCGGCTGGCGATCTGTTTCCTCGTGGTTCTGGCGGCAGCAGCGGGTTCACCGGCTCATCCCGATACCCAGGAAGAACCTTCGAGTTCCGCGTCTGTCGACCGTCACGCCGTTCACATGGCGCTCGGCAAAGTCTCGCCGAGCCTCGTCCGCATTCACGTCGTGTGGCTCGACCACCAGGACGGCCGGGAGCTGAAGCGTGAGGCATCCGGCAGCGGCACCATCATCACGCCGGACGGGCATGTCGTGACGAACCACCATGTGGTGGGCCGCACGCGCGCCATCGTCTGCACGCTCGCGTCGAGGGAGGAGATTCCCGCAGAGCTGGTCGGAACGGATCCGCTGTCGGACATCGCCGTCCTGAAGCTCAAGCCCAGGGAACCGCGGCAGTTCCCGGCGGCGGCGTTCGGAAGTGCCGCGACGCTTCAGGTCGGCGACAGGGTGTTGGCGCTCGGGAGTCCCCTCGCCCTCTCACAGTCGGTGACGATGGGGATTGTGAGCAATACGGAGATGATCCTTCCCCAGCTCTTCTGGCCGTTCAACCGGATGACCCTCGACGGAGAGGACGTCGGTTCGATCGTGCGCTGGATCGGGCACGACGCCGCGATCTTCGGCGGCAATTCCGGCGGGCCGCTGATCAACCTGCAGGGCGAGATCGTCGGCGTGAACGAGATCAGCATGGGCCTTGCGGGAGCGATTCCCGCGGATCTCGCGCAGGAAGTGGCCCTGGCGATCATCAGGGACGGCCGGGTCAGGCGAAGCTGGATCGGCCTCGACGTGCAGCCACTGCTCAAGTCTTCGACCGCGGCCCGTGGTGCGCTCGTCGGCGGCACGGTGGACGGTTCCCCGGCCGCCAGGGCCGGGTTCGAGTCGGGAGACATCCTGCTGAAGGTGGGAACCGAGGACATGACCGTGCGCTTTGCGGAAGAAGTCCCTCTGTTCAACCAGACGATCATGCGGCTGCCCCTCGGCAAGCCGGTCGACATCCTCATCTCCAGACGCGGGAAGGAGATGAAGCTGAGCGTCATTCCCGAGGAACGGGAGAGCGCGGAGGCTCCCGTCCGCGAACTCCCGATCCTCGGGGTGACCGCTTCGGACCTGACGGCCTGGTCGGCAAAGGAACTGGGGCGAGAGAACCGCGATGGCGTCCGCGTGAGGGGTGTTCGCCCCGGCGGACCCGCGGCGGAAGGACGTCCCGCGCTCGAGCCGGATGATGTGGTCCTCGAGATCGAAGGAGAGCACGTCCCCGACCTGGAGGTCCTCAGGCGTGTCGTGGAGCGCCGCACGGAAGGCCAGGATGAGTCCGTGTCGATGCTCGTGTCGTTCGCGAGGGGCCGGCAGCGCATGCTCACGGTGGTCGAAGTGGGCAGGCCCGGGCTGGAGGATCCCGGCCTCGAGACCCGCAAGGCGTGGATCCCGGTCACCGTGCAGGTGCTGCCGCCGCCGCTGGCCGAACGCCTGGGACTCTCAGGCCGCACCGGGGTCAGGATCACGCGGGTGATCGGCGGCTCGGCCGCGGCTGCGGGGCTTCGGCTGGGCGACCTGGTCACGAGCATCGACGACGATCCTGTAGAAGCCTCGCAGCCCTCCGACGAGGATCTGTTCGCCACGATGATCCGGCAGTACAAGATTGGCAGCACCGTGCGCCTGGGTGTCGTGCGTGACGGCCGTGAGCAGCAGATTGCCGTGAAGCTGGATCAGTCGCCGCGGCTCCCGCGCGAGATGAAGAAGTACGAGGATCCGAACTTCGAGTTCCGCGTGCGCGACATCACGTCCGCCGACAGATCCGAGCGCGCCTGGGCTGAGGGGCAGAGCGGCGTGCTGGTGGAAGCCGTCAGGGAGGGGGGCTGGGCCGCCCTCGGGCATCTCGCAGACGGCGATCTGCTGCTGGAGGTGGACGGGGAGGCGGTTGCAGACGTCGAGGCTGTCCAGGAGAAGATGCGACGCGTCTCCGAAGAGAAGCCCGCTGCCGTGGTCCTCAAGGTGAAGCGGGGCATTCGGACGCTGTTCGTCGAGCTTCAGAGCGGGTGGCGCGACGGCGGTCCGCGGAACGGGAAATCGGATGCTTCGTAGCGGGGCGCTCCTCGCGCTCGTTCTGGTCTCCGGTGCCGCACAAGCCCGCCAGGCCGAGGGGGAGCGTGCCGCCGCCCGGGAGATCGTGACGAGGTGGCAGGCGGCCATCGTGAACGTCCGGGTCGTGCTGAAGATGCGGATGTCGGTCGGCGGACGTGAGATGCAGTCGATGGACGAATCCGTCGAAACGGTGGGGACCGTCATCGACCCCGGGGGCCTGACCGTCCTCTCGCTTGGCTCGCTCAATCCTGGCGCGATGATGAACCGCATGATGGGCTCGGGCGGGAGCGCGCAGGACAGGGTCGAGATCGGGAGCGAGCCGACGGACGTCAGGCTCCGGCTTGCCGACGGGCGTGAGCTGCCCGCGCGCATCGTGCTGCGCGACGAGGATCTCGATCTGGCGTTCCTGCGCCCTACGGTCCCGCCTGGGAAGCCGCTGGTGGCCATCGATCTCGCGGACGAGGGACGGCCGCAGATGCTGGACCCCGTAGTGGTGCTCTCCCGTCTCGGGCGTGTGGGGGGCTGGACGCCCGCCGCCTCACTGCAGACGATCGGAGCGATAATCGAGCGGCCGCGCACGTTCTACGTTATTGAATCCGGATCGGCGGGCGGGATGGGCACCCCCGCCTTCACCGCGTCCGGCAAGGTGGTCGGCCTGCTCACGATGCGCTCGATCCACGCGGGACGTCCCGGCATATTCTCGATGGCAGGCGGGACCGAAGGGCTGGGCCTGCTGCCAGTCATCCTTCCCGCAGCCGATGTACGCGACATTGCGCTGCAGGCGCCGGAGAAATAGACACGGGCATCAGTCCACCTCTCCGTATCCTCCGTTGGGTCGCGATTGCTGTCGGCGGGACCCTCGTCGTGCTGACGATCGTCGCGGCGGTCTCCTCCCGGACGGCAACGTTGCGCCGGCTGGTGGTGGAAACGCTGGCGGAGCGGCTCGACAGCGAGGTGGAGCTTGGGGCCTTCAGCGTGGACACCTTCCCCCGGGTGTTCGTTCGTGGCACGGGGCTCGTCGTCCGGCTGAGAGGGGCACGCGATATTCCGCCACTCGTGAAGATTGAGAGCTTCAGCATTGAAGGAGGCATATTCGGGCTGCTCCAGCGGCCGCGCCGCTTCAGCCTTGTGACCCTCCAGGGCCTCGAGATCAACATCCCTCCGGGAGGTCCCAACCGTCGGGATCCGGGGAGTCCATCACCCGCGGATACACCCGGTGAGGCAGAGCCCGGGCAGACGGGACCCGAGAACCGACGTGATTCCACAGGGATTCACGTCGAGAAGCTACTCTCGAGCGACGCCCTGCTCCGCATCATCCCCCGGAAAGCGGGGAAAGACCCGAAGGAGTTCGCCATCCACTGGCTCGAGATCGACGGGGTTGGTGTCGAGGGGCGCATGCCATTCAGGGCGGAGCTCACGAACCCGCTGCCGCGAGGAATGATCAGGACCGAGGGACAGTTCGGGCCATGGAACCGGGAGGCACCTGCCGGCACACCGGTCCAGGGGAGGTACGTCTTCGAGAATGTCAACCTATCCACGGTAAAGGGCATCGGCGGAACTCTGAGTTCGACAGGCGAGTTCGGCGGAAGGCTGGAGCGGATAGAGGTGAACGGTGAGACCGAGACACCGGATTTCCATCTGGCGTACGCCCGCAGGCCAATACCGTTGACCACGCGTTTTCACGCGGTTGTCGATGGTACCGATGGGGATACCTATCTCGAGACGGTGAACGCGCAGCTCCGTCGCACCCCCATGGTCGCGAGTGGCGCCATCGTCGGCATACCCGGCAAAGGCCGCAGCGTGCAGGTCAACGTGGATATCACTCAGGGGAGAGTGGAGGATATTCTCCACCTGGTCATGAAGTCGGGTGCCCCGGTCCTGACGGGCCACCTTGCGCTGAAGACGGATTTCAACCTGCCGCCCGGGCCGGGCGACGTAGTGGAGCGGCTGCAGCTTCGCGGCGCGTTCGATCTCGATGCGGCCGGGTTCACCGACGGGGGCGTGAGCGGGAAGCTCGCCTCGATGAGCGCGCGTGCGAGCGGCACCGACCCCGACAACGCGCCGGATCGGGTGCTGACGGATCTGGAAGGGCGCTTCACCGTTACGAGGGCAACGGTATCCCTGCCGGATGTGCGCTTCCGTCTTCCCGGTGCTGCCGTGCAGCTGGCGGGAACGTACGGGCTCCGAAGCGAGGAGATGGAGTTTGACGGTACGCTTCGAATGCAGGCCACCGTCTCGGAGGCGGCTGGCGGGGGGATCAAGGGTTTTCTGCTGAAAGCCGTGGACCCCCTGTTCAGGAAGAAGGGTGCGGGTGCCGTTCTCCCCATCAAGGTTCGGGGGACGCGCGACGAGCCGAAGTTGGGACTTGATGTTGTGAAGGCGATCACGCCGAAATGATCTTCGCCTGCTGAGAGGGCGGGTGGAGAAACCAAGGACCAGGGACTATGTCATCTGATACGAAAACCTATCCCGTGCAGAAGAGCGATGCGGAGTGGCGCGAGAGGCTGACGCCGGAGCAGTACCACGTGCTGCGGCAGCACGGCACGGAGCGGCCCGGGACGTGCGCGCTCCTGACCGAGAAGCGCGCCGGCACCTTCAGCTGCGCAGGCTGCGGGCAGCCCCTGTTCGTGGCGGATCGGAAGTTCGAAAGCGGGACCGGCTGGCCGAGTTTCTTCGCGCCGCTCGACGGTGCAATCGAAACCACGACTGACAACAGCCTGTTCATGGCGCGGACGGAGGTGCACTGCAGCAGGTGCGGCGGTCACCTCGGCCACGTGTTTCCGGACGGGCCGCCTCCCACGGGCCTGCGCTACTGCATCAACGGCGTTGTCCTGACGTTCTCACCGACAGAGGAATAGGGGTCGAATCTCCCGGGCTCACTCCCCCTCGGGCCTGCTGACCATGAACGTCCAGCTGTTCCAGGGGGGAACGCGGGCTGCCGGTGCCGCCTTGCCCCTCGTCCGCGCCAGGCTGGCCTCCGCCTCGCGTGCGCGGCGCTCCTGGTCCTTCAACTCCTCCAGGCGCCTCACTCGCGCGCGTTCCAGGCCACCAGCCCCGATGAACTCGACGATCCGGTGCAGTTCGCCAGGATCCATGAAGGTCCCGTGTCCCTTGCAGACGTCCACGATGATGCCCGAGATCCGGCCGAAGTTCACGCGGTTCATCATCTTGCCGCATCGGACGCACGGCCGGTAGCGCACCCGGTCGGGCCGCGCGGGTCTGACGGTGGGGAACTGGTGGAGCACCGCCGACTGTGCGTCCCGTTCCGCGCACAAGCGCTCGAACGCGTCGGCTTCAACCCACACACCGTCGCAGCTGGAGCATTCCATCAGAGGAGTGGACCCGACGTCGAGGCCAGAGAGGCGTGACGTGCACTCCGGGCACCGGCCGGCTGAATCGTCCCCCTCTCCCCGTGAGCGCCTCGCGCCGCACGTCGAGCAATGCGCGTCTCCTTCGAAAAGCAGCGCAAAGCAGGCCGGGCAGCTCACGGTCGCCAGGCGTGCCTTGCAGAAGGCACACCGGCGGGTGTCGGATCCCGCGGGTGCGCCGCAGTTCGGGCATCGGAGCGACGCGGCGTCAGGTGGCATGTTGTTGAAGGATAGCCCGGCTGTAGAATACTCCCCGGAGGCTGCTGCACATGGGCATCATGAACTTTCTCAAGGGCGAGCTGATCGAGATCCTGGAATGGACTGATGACTCACGGGATACTTTGTCGTTTCGTTTTCCCGATGACGACAAGGCCATCAAGAACGGTGCGCAGCTCATCGTACGCGAGTCGCAACAGGCGCAGTTCGTCTACCTCGGAGAGTTCGGCGACACGTTCGGGCCCGGCAAGCACACGCTGACGACGGACAACATCCCTGTTCTCACACGGCTCCGGTCGTGGCGGTTCGGCATGAACTCTCCGTTCAAGGCGGACGTCTACTTCGTCACGACGCGGTTGTTCACGGGCAACAAGTGGGGTACGGCGAACCCGGTGATGATGCGGGACCAGGATCTCGGTGTCGTACGCGTGCGCGCGTTCGGCACCTACGATTTCAGGGTGGTGGACACGCCGCTCTTCCTGAAAGAGGTGGCCGGATCCGATCACAACTTCAGGCTCGATGAATTTGCCGAGACAATGCGATCGAGGATCGTGAGTGTCTTCGGCGATGCGCTGGCCTCGGCGCAGGTCCCGGTGTTCGATGTGGCGAGCCGGTACACCGAGCTTGGCGAGGCACTCCTGCCGCTCATCAATCCCGTCATCCGCGCAAAGTACGGCCTGCAGGTCGACAGCTTCCTCGTCGAGAACGTATCGGTTCCGCCAGAGGTCGAGCAGGCGGTGGACAAACGCTCGAGCATGGCAGCCGTGGGGAACCTGAACGACTACGTGAAGTTCCAGATGGCGCAGGGGATGGAGAAGGGGGGCGGAGCCGGCGGGATGGCCACGGAGATGGCCGTCGGACTGTCGATCGCGCAGCAGATCATCCAGCAGCAGGGGCTGGGCGGGGCCCCCGCTGCCGCGAAGCCCGCAACCGGAGCCGGTGTGCCTGCTCCGGATCTGCTCTCACCCGCGGATGTGGCGACGGCCCTCGGGGTTGCCGAGAGCGACGTCATGAGCATCATCGAGTCCGGTGAGTTGCCGGCCAGGAAGATCGGCTCGGCCTACCGGGTGCGGCGAGCCGCCCTCGACGAGTACCTGGCGGGCTGAAGGGCGGGGTTTCACGCCCGGGATGTCTCAGCTTGCCGCCGTCCGGAAGTACCCGTGTGCCGCCTGTGGCGCACAGGCTGAATGGCACCCGTCGAAAGGTGCCCTGGTCTGCACGTTCTGCGGTACAACGGCCCCGTTCGAGGTAGACGCAAGCGGAACGATCCTCGAGCTCGATCTGGTCTCCGCGCTGCGCGAACTGCCGGACGAGGAGCGTGGCTGGCAGGCGGAGCGGCGTTCCGTCCAGTGTGGAAGCTGCCGGGCCGTGTCGGTGTTCGAGGCGGGACGCGTCGGCCAGAACTGCGAGTTCTGCGGATCGCCGAAGCTCCTGCCGTACGACGAGATCAAGGCTCCCATCCGCCCGCAGAGCGTGCTGCCCTTCAAGATCCCCGAGGGACACGTCCGGGAGCAGATCCGGCGATGGTACGCGAGCAAATGGCTCGCGCCCAACAGCCTGCGGAGCCGGGCACTGGTCGATCGCGTGCACGGCGTCTACATCCCGTACTGGACCTTCGATGCGCACGTGATCTGCCCGTGGAGCGCGGAAGCGGGGCACTACTACTACACGACCGAGCGCTATACCGATAATCAGGGCAGGCGGCAGACCCGCCAGGTGCAGCACGTCCGCTGGGAATCAGCCTCCGGCGAGGTCCGGCACTTCTTCGACGACGAGTCGGTGCCCGGCACGCACGGGGTCTCGGCTCATCTGCTCAGGCAGGTGGAGCCGTTCCCGACGGCGGAGCTGGTGCCCTACGATGCCGCGTTCCTCTCCGGCTTCGTCGTGGAGCACTACCAGGTCGTGCTCGTGGACGCCGCTCAGCACTCGCAGGCGCAGATGACGGCGAAGCTGCGCGAGATGTGCGCACAGGAGATACCCGGCGATACATATCGCAACCTGGTCATCCACCCGAGCTATTCGGGGCAGACCTTCAAGCACGTGCTGGTGCCGGTCTGGCTGCTCATCTACCTCTACTCCGGCAAGCCCTGGCAGGTTGTCGTCAACGGCTATACGGGGGCCATGGCCGGAGACTATCCGAAGAGCCCGTGGAAGATCGCCCTGCTGGTGATCCTCGCCGTAATCGTGGCACTCTTGATAGTGATGGCGCAGGAGTGAACCCCCCGGTGCCGACCCCACGTCTTTATCCAGGACACTCATGCTGAACGACAAGATCCGGATGCCTTCGAGAGACGCGGCGCTCCCCGGCCGGGAGGCGCCCATGCCGGTGCCGACCGGCCATTTCGTGAACGGGGCTCCGCTCGAGGGGCCCTTCCCGCCGGGCACTGAGAGGGCCCTCTTCGGGCTCGGCTGCTTCTGGGGGGCGGAGCGGGTGTTCTGGGAACTGCCCGGCGTGTTCACGACCGCCGTCGGGTATGCGGGCGGACACACACCGAACCCGACGTATCGGGAAGTGTGCAGCGGGATGACCGGGCACAACGAGGTCGTGCTGGTGGTCTTCGACCCGGCGAGGGTCTCCTACGACACACTACTGAAGACGTTCTGGGAAAGCCACAACCCCACACAGGGGATGCGGCAGGGAAACGATGTCGGCACGCAGTATCGCTCAGGGATCTACTGGTTCGACGCGGCCCAGCAGGCTGCCGCGGAGCGGTCCCTGGCCGCCTATCAAGAGCGGCTGACCGCTTCGGGGTACGGCCGGATCACCACGGAAACCCTCCCGGCCCCGGAGTTCTACTATGCCGAGGAGTATCACCAGCAGTATCTCGCGAAGAACCCCGGCGGGTACTGCGGTCTCGGCGGTACGGGCGTGACCTGTCCGGCTGCCCTCGAAGTCTCCTGATCCGCATCCGGGGCTGTACGCGCGGTCCACGGCTGGGCTACAATGCCCCCACACATGCAGTGGTGGCACTGGCTCGCGCTGGGGTTGATCCTCGTCGCCCTGGAGATTGCTGCCTCCGGGGGCTTCTACGTCATCTTCTTTGGCGTGGCGGCGCTCGCCATCGGCAGCCTCCACCTGTTCGGCCTGGCCGGGCCGACATGGTTCCAGTTCCTTCTTTTTTCCGTCGTCTCGGTGGCCTCACTGCTGCTGTTCCGGAACCCCATCCTCCAGCTGATGCACGGGAGCCGCTCGGGCGAAGACGTTGACAGTCTGGTCGGTGAGAGTGCCACGCCGCTCGAGGACATCCCGCCGGCGGCGGTCGGGCGCGCCGAGTTGCGGGGAGCGGTGTGGTCTGCCCGGAATGCCGGGTCCGCGGTGCTGACGCGCGGCCAGCGGTGTACGGTCGTGCGTGTGAAGGGCCTGATGATTTTTCTGGAGCCTGAAGGGGGAGTACCTCAATGACGGGTGGGCTGATCGTCTTCTTCATCCTGGCACTGCTGGTGTTGATCATCATCGCCAAGACCGCCATCGTCGTTCCGCAGCAGAGTGCGTATGTGGTCGAGCGCCTCGGCCGCTACAGCGGGACGATCTCGGCCGGTTTTCACGTGCTGCTGCCCTTTGTCGATTCCATCCGGTACCGGCACTCGTTGAAGGAGACCGCTATCGACATTCCGGCGCAGGTCTGCATCACGCGGGACAACGTGCAGGTGGGTGTCGACGGAGTGTTGTACCTGAAGGTGTTGAACCCCGAGAGGGCGTCGTACGGCATCTCGGACTACCTGTTCGGGATCACCCAGCTCGCCCAGACAACGTTGCGCAGCGAGGTGGGGAAGATAGACCTCGACAAGACGTTCGAGGAGCGGACGAACATCAACACATCGGTCGTGAGCGAGCTCGACAAGGCATCGGATGCCTGGGGCGTGAAGGTGCTCCGCTACGAGATCAAGAACATCACTCCGCCGCACGACATTCTGGCGGCGATGGAGAAGCAGATGCGGGCCGAGCGCGAGAAGCGCGCCGTAATCCTGACGTCCGAAGGCGCGAGGGATGCGGCCATCAACACCGCAGACGGCGTGAAGCAGGAAGTCATCAAGGCATCGGAAGCGAGGAAGACCCAGCAGATCAACGAGGCGGAGGGAGAGGCCGCAGCGATCATGGCGGTCGCCACCGCGACAGCCGAGGGTATCCGCCGCGTGGCCGAGGCGATCACGCTCTCCGGCGGGTACGAAGCGGTACAGCTCCGCGTTGCCGAGCAGTACGTGCACCAGTTCGGCGAGCTGGCGAAGAAGAGCAACACGCTCGTGCTGCCAGCGAACGTCGCCGATGTGGGGTCCATGATTGCCCTGGCGATGAAGGCCATCAGCCGCGACGAGGGACGCCCCGAAGCATCGGGGATGCCCCGCGGCATCCGCTGAGATCCCAATGAGATCCCAAGTCCTCAGGAGCGCAGCTTCGCCGTCGACGGGTGGCCCTTCAGATTGCCCTCAGGCGCTCGGCCGCCCGTTCGAGCGTCTCTTCTTTCTTGGCAAAGCAGAAGCGGACCACCAGGGGCGCCGCTGATCGATAGAGCATCGAGGAAGTCGGAATGGACGCGACACCATGCTCCCTCGTGAGCCGGATCGCGAACTCCGCGTCAGGTTCCGTGCTGATGCCGGAATAGTCCATCAGCTGGAAGTAACCTCCCCGGCACGGCAGCGGTCGGAATTTCGAGCCTTCCATCAGCCGCAGGAAGTCATCGCGCTTCGCCTGGTAGAAGGCGGGGATCTCGTCGAGGCCGGCTCGCGTGGAAAGCAGGTCCGCAATCGCGTGCTGGACCGGAGTATTCGTGGAGAACGTCACGAACTGGTGCACCTTCCTGATTTCCGCAGTCAGAGCCGCCGGCGCCGCCGCGTAGCCCACCTTCCAGCCGGTGACGTGATAGGTCTTTCCAAAGGATCCGATCACGATACTCCGGGCCGCCAGCTCGGGATGCCCGGCCATGCTGTGATGCCTCGCGCCGTCAAAGATGATGTGCTCGTACACCTCGTCACTCAGGATGAAGATTCCGCTCTCGCGCACGAGAGCCGTGAGCGCATCGACATCACTGGCAGTGATGATCGCGCCGCTCGGGTTGTGCGGCGAGTTGATCATCAGCAGCCTGGTGCGGGGGGTAATCGCGTCGCGGACGCGATCCCAGTCAATCCGGTAGTCCTCCAGACCGAGCGGGACCACGACCGGAACCCCACCGTTCAACTCGATTGCCGGGATGTAGGAGTCGTAGCAGGGTTCCATCACGACCACCTCGTCACCCGGATGCACCAGAGCGGCGACGGTGTCGAAGATGGCCTCGGTGGCTCCTGACGTGACGGTAATCTCGGTATCAGGGTCGTATCTGTGACCGTGGGCCTCCTCGTACCTGGCGGCGAGCGCGTGCCTCAGCGGCTCGACGCCGGGCATGGGGGCGTACTGGTTGGCGCCCGCCCGCATGTGGCGGGCCACGGCATCCACCAGGCGTGGGTCGCAGTCGAAGTCGGGAAAACCCTGAGACAGATTTATGGCGCCCGTTTCGGCCGCCAGCTTCGACATGACCGTGAAGATTGTCGTGCCGACAGCCGGCAGCCGTGAGCGCAGAACAGGCATGCTCATGGGATGGCTTCGAAGACGCCGCCAATCCGGTTCTTGCGTACGCGGTTCCAGTCGAAGTGCTGGCCGTTCATGGCGATGTAGACCCCCGGTGGCAGAACCTGCACGAACGAGAGGGCGCTGCCCAAGTTGAACAACCCGTCGGAGCTGCCAAACGCGTACGGCACCATCGCACCCGTCAAGACGACCGTTTTCGCGTCCAGCTTCGCGGCAGCAAGGGCTGCCGCCGTTTCCACCATCGTGTCGGTGCCATGCGTGACGACAATGGCGCGTTCGGCGGCGTCACCCACGCGGCGGACGATCTCGCCGCGACCCTCGTCGTCGAGGTCCAGGCTGTCGACCATCATGACGGTGTCGACGGAGACCTCGAGGCGGCACCGGCCACGGCGAAGCATGTCGGGCACGTGCGTGTCCCTGAAGTACAGGCGGCCTGTCAGTTCGTCGTACTCCTTGTCGAACGTCCCGCCTGTCACCAGGATTCGTATGCTCATGTGCGGTGGCACACTACTGAGGCTCACGGAGCCGGCTCGCGCGAAACAGATCGTCAGCGGACGACAGCATGACCCGCCGCAGCCGCTCCGGGTAGTTCTCCGGCAGCTCTTCGAGGAAGCTCCTGACACGCCCCGCGGCCGCCGGAGAGCGGTGTCCCCTCAGGGTGGCATCGGTCCAGCGCTTCGGGAAGAAGATGTCCCCTGTCTGCTGGATCTCTTGGAGCAGTCCGAGCGCCGGCGTAATCAGGGGTTCGGCCCATGCGGCGCGAAGGGGATGGTGCAGGTAGCCAACCGCCTGCAGGACCCAGGCCTCTCGGCTGCGATTCCTCACGTCTGCGAGGCTCATGAAAAAGGCCAGACGCCCGGCTGGATCGGCTGACAGGGCGGGCATGACGAACTCCAGCTGTGCCCTGCGATCGGGATTCTCGGTGCGCGCGCTCTGCCGCTTCAGGATCGCCTGCCATCCCGGAACCTCGCGGACGGCGAGCTCCATGGCCAGCGTGATGTAGTCTGGCTCCGCCAGGGTCAAGCCTGGCACGACCCTCGTGCCGTTCCAGACCTCCTCCAGCCACGCAAGAGTCGCCGGCACGCTGGACGTATCGCGCAAGGCGTTGAACCATGCGGAGGTGAGGCTCGAAGACGGCGCGGCGTCGAGCCCGGCTCTCAACAGGCCGTCGAACTCCGCGGCACGGCCCTCCCGCACGTCATCCGGCAGGAAGAGCCAGAACGCCTGCACGGCATATGACAGCATCCGCTGGACGTTCAGCTCGTCGGACTCGTGCGGCAGAGAGGTCAGGAGGAGCGCGAACAGCCTCTCCGGCGGGAGCCGCGCGCCGAGCATTTCCTCCCACAGCACCACCAGCGCCGATCCACGAGTCAGCGCGTCAGGCACCTCGTGCAGCCGGGTGGACAGGTGGTCGCGCGAGCGGGCGTCGAGGATGAATTCTCCGTAACCAATTCCGCCGCCCGTTGGTAATACGTACAGCGGCGGGTCCGCCCCGGAGTGCCGCAGCGTGACCGCCGCATGCCGGGACCTGAGCGGCACGCTCACGGTCTGCATGCCGTGTTGCTGGCCGAGGGCCACCTCCAGGTGTTGCGACCACGTAAGACTTCGCGCCGCCGCGGGGTCATGCTGCTCGAGGCTTATTGTCAGCCCGTCCCCGTCGGGGGCTACAGCGGTAGTCGTTATCACCGGCCGGCCCGATTCTTCCACCCACGCCCGGCTCCACACGGGGAGATCTTCCGGGGTGCGGGGGTCGAGCAGACGAATCAAATCAGGCCAGGCGGCGTTGCCGTAGGCATGAGCTTTCAGATACTCGCGCAGTCCATCGCGCAGCACGTCGGGGCCCAGGATCCGCTCGAGCTGCCGCATCACAATCGGCGCCTTCTGGTAGATGATCGCCCCGTACAGGCTGCCTGCCTCGTTCAGGTTGTCCAGCGGCTGCCGGATGGGATTGCTGCCTGCCGTGCGGTCCACCTCGTAGGCCGTGGGGTAGTGCGCGTACAGGAACCGCAGGTCGTGATTGATCTCCGGAAACGAGGGGTTCACGATCTTCGCGGCCATGAAATTGGCGAAGACCTCCTTCATCCAGACATCGGTGAACCAAGTCATCGTGACCAGATCGCCGAACCACATGTGCGCCGTTTCATGTGCGATGAGGCTCGCGCGCCCAAGGTGCTGGTTCTGCGTGGCAGACGGGTCGAGGAGCAGCGCCGAAGCGTTGTAGTAAATCGCCCCGGGGTGCTCCATCCCACCGAACTGGAACGAAGGGACCAGCAGGAGCTCGAACTTCTCGAACGGGTACGGAATACCGGTGTACTCCTCCATCCATGCCAGGGCCGACGCGTGCTGGTCGAAGACCGTGTCGCGGTTGCGTGCGACCTTTGCGGCATCGGTCTCCCGGTGGAGCATCCGGAACGTCCGCCCGTTCCGCTCCGCCCGCTCTACCTCGAAACGGCCGGCAGCGAAGGCAAAGAGGTAGGTTGAGATGGGCTTCGTCTCCGCGAACTCCAGGCGGGCCCCGTTCGTTGTGTCCGTCCTGGCGCGTTCCTGGCCGTTCGAGAGCGCTTCCCAGCCACGTGGCACGTCCAGCGAAAGCGTGTAACGCCCCTTCAGATCGGGCTGGTCGAAACAGGGAAATGCCAGGCGCGCCCGGGCGGGAACGAACAGCGAGTACATGAAGTCTGCCGTCCGGTTCAGCGGAAGGTCGCTCGACTGGAACTGGAACTGGACCTCGTTCTCTCCCTCGCGCAGAGCATCTGAAGGGAGGATCACATGCTCCTGGACGACGGTGACGTTCGCGGGTTTGCCGTGAATTCGAGCTCCTCGGAGACTGTCTGACGGGCCAGCGAAGTCGAGCGCCAGCGGGCGAGAGGCATCCGACAGCCTGAAGCGCAGGGTGACAATTCCAGTGACCGGTGTTTCCCTGGAGGCCGGGATCGTGAAGTGAAGGCGATACCGCAGGTCGCTCACACGGCGCACCCGCTCCTGGGCGAGCGCAAGCGGGACACCAGGTGCGTAAGGGCCGGATCCTTCCACCCCCTCCAGCCCGGACAGTTCCTGATGTGTGAGGGACATGTCCGGCTTGTCGACTCCGGTCGGCGGGGGGCTGGGCCAGAGGAGAACTAGGGCCAGCAGCGCCGCGCGGTGCATGGCCGGATGATATCAGGCCAGCCCGCGCAGCCTCAGCGTCACCAGCCCGGCGACGACCACCAGGTAGCAGACGCTGATCACCGAGAGGGCCATGAAGGTGCCGTAGGCCTCCCGACCCAGCACGTCGTAGAGGCTGAAGGCGATGACGAGGAGTGCGGCGATGGTTCCGGCCCTGATCGCCGGGGGGAGCTGAGCTTCATGATTGATCAAGTACATGACGGCTGGCGTGGAAATAAGGAATACGTAATCCCAACCCTGCGGGGAGAGCAGCGGGATCAGGGTCAGCAGCAGGGCGACTTCCAGCGCGTCAGGAGACTCCACCCCTCTGCGCCGTACGACGACCAGTACCGCCGCACCGAGCAGCGCAGCCGCGGTGAGCAGGGTCAGGCGCGTCGCGAGCGGGCCCGGTCCCAGCCACTTGGCGTACATCGCCGCAAGCGACACGTTGTCGGCGTTGAGCAGGTTTGGCGCCGTGGACGTGGTGACGGTGTGCCACCACTCCTGATGGAGTGACACCGTCCCGGAAAGCCCGTAGATCGCCGCTGGAAGGGCTAGTGCTGCCGCCAGACCCACGAAGGCCCACGCCAGCGCGACGGGTGCGCGGCGGGCAAACAGCCACGGGAGGAAGATGATCGCGTAAGGCTTGATGATGATCGCCAGGGCGACCATGGCCCCGGATGCCGCCTCCTGCGTCCGCAGGAGCAGCCCGAGGGCGGCCAGGATCACCACGACGAAGAGCAGGTTCACCTGACCGAGAACGAGCTCATGACCGTAGAACTTCGCCATCGTGAGCAGGGTCAGGGTGACGAGAAGCCAGCCTGGCTTGTGCCGCACCCGCAGAGATCCCAGGCTCAGCGCGAGCACGGCTCCCAGCAGCACGGCCGAGGCGGTGAACCAGAGGGCTTTCGCGGCCGGCAGCGGAAGGGCGGCTGCCGGGATGGCCAGGACGGCAAAGGCGGGCAGGTACTTCAGCTGGTAGTGCTCGTCCTCCGTCCGATAGAGCGGCTCGGCGGCCGCCGCCCGTGCACCCGAGCGCCAGTAGACCTCGAAATCCGGCATCCGGCTGGACGCCCTGAACGCGAATACCGACGAGAGGAGCGCCAGCACGGCGCCGGTCAGCAGGACCCGGCGGGTCACGGATTCCGTTCGACCCCCACGAGGGTCCACCCGTCCCCGGCCCGGCGGAAGTACACCATCAGCGGGTTCGACCAGGAGGGGTGGTCTGCGTGGAAGGCCAGGAGCCGTACCGCGATGTACTCAGGCCGGGCTTTGAGAAGCGACTCGGGCGCCCGCGACACCGGTGTCCGAACAGTCTGTTCTTCACCTGCCTCACGGTGCGTGGAGGTGGCGTTGTCGAAAGCGGACCACTGCACGGCGTAGCGGTCAGCGGCTGTCGCGACACCGGCCTTCTCCGCCGCGTTCGCAAAGGTCAACTCCCCCGTCGTGCTCAGCGCCACGTCGACGAGCGGGTTGGTTCCGTTGAGCCACCTCTCGAGCACCTTCCGCCTGCGCTCCAGCAGCGTTTCTGTCAGGTAGTCGGTCGCCCGAGGGTCGGAGTACCGGGCAGTGCGGACGATCTCCGCGACAGCGTCAGGGCTGAAGGCTGCCACGATCCGCGCTGCCCAGAAGCGGTCTTCCGGCCGCGCATTCCTGAAAGCAGGGTTCGGGTAATCCGGTTTCCAGTCTTCGGGCCGGAAGTAGCCGGATTCGAAACGCCCGACTGCAGGCATCTCCGGGTAATCCACCTTCAGCCACGGGCGCACGTAGAGCCCGAGTGTCAGCATCGTGATGAGGGTTGGCCTCGATTCCCATACGAACTCGTTCCCGGCTCGACGGCTCTGAGCCTTGACGCTGCCGCTGCCGAGCGTCGATCCGAAGTCCAGGAGGTGATGGCGGACGATCTGGCGACTCTCCGTCGGGACGAGCGTATCGAGCGAGTTGCTGCTGCGCACCTCGTCGTGGTTCAGCCAGGCCGAGAACACGGAGAGGCCCCGCAGTTCGCGCCGGTGCTCGTGGGGAAAGATGTCGTTCGGGTCGTCCGGCCGCGTGCCGTAGTAACGGAACGGCCCGAGGACCTTGCCCGGCAGGTTTCGGCTGGCGAGAACCCTGTACGAGCCGTCCGGCTGACGGGCTGCTCCTTCCAGAATATCCTCGATGTCGTCGAGAACAAGGCGCCGGCGCCGGCCGTCCTCGTCGCGCATCGTCGCGTCCGGGGCGATCGTCAGTGCCTCCGGGCGGAACGTCGCGAGCGAGTTCTCCGGGACGTGGTAGCCGAACGCATGGAAGAAGGCGGTCGAGATCACCTCGGCCCCGCTGGCCATCTCCGGGAAGCCACGCGGGTCGAACTTGATCCAGTAGGTCTCCCCCGTGCTGTCGCGGATCGTGAAACCAGGGGTCACTCCTTCACTCTTGCGCCCGGTGACGATCCAGGGGCCTTCCGCCGGCCCCTGAGGTGTCGTCAATACCGGCTGTCGGGCCGGGCCGACGCGGTTCGTGAACCAGCTGGAGTCGGGCACCTCGTCGACGGTATTGACGTTCATCGCACGGCGGTCGATCGTCTCGCCCGCCCCCAGGAAGGAGTTCTCGATGAGGTCGTACTGATTGCTGACCTCCACCGGCTGCGCCCGGGATGCGTCCTGTGATTCCGGGTCCCGCCGGATTGGATCGTCGGGATAGAACTTCAGATTTGCGCCGCCTGCGCCGACCCCTGCCAGGCATATCCCTGCTGCGCAGGCAAGAACCGCCGGCCACCTGTGAAGAGGCATGCTTCAGAACGCTCTGTTGAATTTGACGAACAGCTGCAGCCCCTCTCCCCCGCCTGTGGCCACGTCGACCCGGAAGAAGACCGCCTGCGCTGTGTTGAATCTGAATCCGATACCGTAGGCCGGCGTCAGATTCGAGAGACTGAGCTCCGACCCGCGCGGTGCGACCTGTCCCCAGTCGGTGAAGAGAGCCATGTCGAGCGCCGAGAACACTTCCCATCGATACTCGGCGTTCAGCCACATGGCATGCGTGTCCCGGAAGCGGTAGTCCGCCACGCTGCGCAGCGTGCGGCTCCCCCCGACCGTCGGCTGCATGTAGAACGGCACCTGGTGCCCCTCCCCGGCCGACGTGCCTACGAGGGCCGCCTGAAACGCGAATACCCGCTTCTTGTCAAAGAGCGGGACGAACTGCTGGAAGAGCAGATCCAGCGAGCGGAACCCGTAGCGATCGAGATCCCGGTCGCCATACTTCCTCAGCCCTACCCGGTAGCGGCCGCCGGCCCTGGCGTTCCCCGGCTCGTCCCGGTAGTCGACGTCCGCGAACGCTTCTCCGTAGGCATAGGAAGGCTGCTCGAAGAGCCCCGGGGCGGCACGCTGGTCGAAACCTGCCTCGAGGGTCGGGAATCGCGCATCGGTGCCCGCCCCGATTGACGGAGCAAGATGGCCCACAAGGGTCCCGACCCGCAGCCATGGCGCCACGGCGACGATGGCGCGCCCCTGCAGTTCACGCCCCTTGAACAGGTAGCTGACCCGATCCGCCTCTGATGAATCCGGACCCGGCCCGTAGAAATCCTCCTGGGGATGGCGACGGTACAACGCCTCGACCCCAAGTTCCAGGCGCTCATCGAACAGCCGCGGCAGCGAGAAATCGGCACGCACCATCTGGTAGTTTCGAAAGCTGCTGCCAGCCCCGAGCTCGATGCGCGCCCGGCGGTCGAAGAGGTCGTGCCGGAATCCGCCGCCGAATCCGATGCCGGCTCCCACCGGCTTGTGCGTGTAGCCGAGCGAGACAAAGAAGCCGTTATGGGGGGTAATCAGACGACGAAGCCGGCCGTCCTCTGCCCGCATCACCCACCGCTCCAGCCGGCCCGCCTCGTAAGGCTTGAGCTGTGACGCCTTCTCGGCACGCAGCCGCTCCAGCAGTTCCGCCCGGGTGTCCTGTGCCACGGCCGCCGCCGGGAACCCGATGGTTGCGGCGAGCGCGGCCACGATGAGCAGGGGCATACGGAGGGACACATTACTACATCCGCGCGCGCTCCTGCCGGGGTGGCGGCTGCCGTATGCTCGTTCTGCCCGAGCTCCGTCGGGCATGTGCTCGGGAGCGATGGGGGGCACCCTTCCCACACGTCCTCTTCGAGGAGACGCGGAGCGAGCTGGTCGAGCGGTTCGGCGGGCTGACCGCCCATCTCCGCGCCCCGGCCAGGGGGTTGTGGAAGGCAGACGACGGGAGCGTCGCGCGCGATGATGTCGCCATCCTCGAGGTGATGGGCGAGGGGCTCGACCGGGCATGGTGGGCGGAGTACCGCCGCACCCTCGAGCGCCGCTTCCGGCAGGAGGTGATGGTCGTCCGGGCGACCCGGCTGGACATCCTGTAAAGGATTTCGCCGTCAGTCGGCACGCAGTGCGGTGAGCGGATCCACCCTCGTTGCCCGGCGGGCCGGCGTGCTACAGTGGCCATTCTTCCCTGAGAGCACGTTGAGCTGGCCACTTCTGCCCCCCTCGTACGAACAGCAGCTCGGGCACGCGCGCCGTGTGGAGTTCGCGTCCGACCGTCGCATCCGCGTGCGCAACAAGGCCAGCTACCGCTTGGCCCACTGGCCGATCTGGATTTTCGTGTTCTTCATCGCCCCCGGGCAGCTCACCATCGATCTGTTCGAGCGCGGGTTCGACGGACGGATGGCGCTCTGGCTCGGCCTCGTGATCGCCGGCACGGGGATCGCCGGGCTGAGAGGCCGGCTGCCCGGAGTCGAGCCCGCCCCCTACATCATCCGTTTCACCGAGGACCGCCCCAATCCGCTGTACAGGCGCGTCTGCTACACGCTTGCCTGGAGCGAGGTGATTGCGTTTGCCGCCCTGAACATTGCGGGGCTCACGTATGCGATCTACTCCGGGGGGTGGTACCTGCGGCAGATGTACGAGGTCGCGTATTTCCCCATTGTGATCGGTGTCTGGATCCTCGGCGCGCTGGGCAGGCTGCCCCGTGTGAAGCGGTCCACACAGGGGGAAGGGCACGAACGCAGGTTCTTTTACGGATCCGTGTGGGCCGTGTGCATCGCGCAGCCCTGCCTGTGGTTGATGTGGAAGGTCCTGCCGCATACGACAGCGGCCGACGTGCTGAAGCTCGTGGTCTTCCTCGGGATCCTGGCCTGGGCCGGCAATCGCGCCAGACTGGGGCTCCTGCCGCGCACCCGTCCTATCGTTCCGGGTGAAGTGATCGTCTCGGACTGACGCGGGGCCGCCGCCCGGATTCGCCGGCTGGTCCCGTGTGGCATCGCGCCGCACTGTTCAGGCTCGTCGGTTCCCTGGAGCACCATGACGGGGGTGGACCGCGCATGCCCTGGATGGCGTTAAGCTTGATCCATGTCTCTGCAGATGGACACAGCAGGGGTCATCCTTCCGTGCCCCACGTGCGGACGGCGGAACCGGGTGCCCTTTACCGCCTCCGCGGCGAAGTGCGGCGGCTGCGGTACACCGCTCCCCCTTCCCGCTGAACCGATCGACGTGCCCGACGAGGCTGCCTTCGATGCGCTGATCTCCGCGTCCACGCTCCCCGTGGTCGTCGATTTCTGGGCTCCCTGGTGCGGTCCATGCCGCATGGTCGCTCCTGAGCTGCAGCGGGTAGCCGCCGCGAATGCCGGCCGCTACGTGATTGCGAAGGTGAACACCGATGCGGTTCCGGAGCTGGGGGAACGCTTCCGGATCCGGTCTATCCCAACCATGTCCGTGTTCCAGGGTGGGCGACAGGTAGGAAGCGCAGCCGGCGCTCGAGCCGCTCCCGAGATCGAAGCGTTCATCCGCGAGTCGCTCTCGACACCTTAGCCTGGTCGGCGTGGTCGGGGCGTTTGCGCCGCTCCGGCCGGGCATGCCACGATCTCACATGGCCCCGCGTGCGTCCGTACCCGCGGTCGATCTCGCGCGCCGCCTCCCGGCGTTCGTGGCGGAGCGGTTCCCGTTTGCGCTCACCCCTGCAATCGAGGCGTTGCGTGCGGCCGGCGGTGACGAGGTCGATACGGCCGAGGCGATCCACGCGTTGAGAGAACCCCTTCGGGGCGAGTTGCGGCGCCGGTTGACAGCGGCCCCTCCGCCGCAGCCCCACGACGAAACCACCCCGCGGGTGACCGTTGCAGAGCGGCTGCAGGCCGCCGTCCAGGAGCTGACCGACGCCTGTGACGGATTTCTGCTCCGTGCGGCAATTCGAGCGGAGCTCACGGCAGAGGAGCGCCGCGAAATCCTGCGAGGCATGATCCTGACCCGCGCCACGGACAACCGGCTGAAGGTCTTCTTCGGCGGCGGTGACGTCCGTTACGGGGAGACTCCTTTCCAGGGCAAAGGCTTCCGGTCCCTTGGCCAGGAAGCGATCTACGCGGCAGGTATCCGGCTGCGGCGCGGAGACGCCTACCGGAAAGGTGACCAGTGGCACGGCGACGTCGTCGCTCCGGTCATCCGGGACCTCGGCGTGGCGCTTGCGATGCGCCCCGAAGGGGAGACAGTGAGGATGGTCCTCTCCGGGCAGATGGGGAAGGCGGGACCGCCCATGAACGGCAAGGACCTGCACATCGGGGACCTGTCGTGGGGGATTCTGCCGGCCTCCGCTCCTCTGGCCACCGGCAGCCTGACGCTTGGGGGTATGGCCTTGGCCTTTGCACGCGAAGGGCAGGGGCGCGTCGTCGTGTCGTTCATCGGGGAAGGAGGCTCGTCGCTCGGTGAATGGCACGAGGCAATCAACCTGTGTTCGGTGCGGAAGCTCCCAGCGGTGTTCTGTCTCGAGAACAACGGCACGGCATTGTCCACGCCCGTTCGCGAGCAGTCCGCGGTACGCGTCTTTGCGGACAAGGGGGCCGGCTACGGCATTCCCGGCATCACCATCGACGGGACCGATCCGGACGAGATCGCTGCGGCGTTCGGGTGGGCGGCCGAGCGCGCACGAGAGGGACACGGTCCGGCGCTCATCGAGGTCGTCTGCATGCGGATGTGCGGGCACGCGCATCACGACGACATGCTGTATCTCGGGCGGGATGCGCCGGTCTCATGGGAGTATCCGGCCCCGGCCGATGGCGGGTATGTCGATCGCGAGGCATGGGCCTTCTGGGCCTCGCGCGATCCTCTATCAACCTATGCCGAACGGCTGATCGCGGAAGGGGTGATCGAGCGGGAGGACGTGAAGCGGTATCAGCAGGAAGCCGTGCAGCTCGTCGAGGAGGGGGCCCGGGCCGTCATCGAGGCTCCATGGCCCTCGCCCGAGGAGGCCGGCCTCGGAGTCTTCGCCGGCGAGCGCCCCAGGCGGCGTGTAGAGGTCCTCGAGCCGGACTGGCGACGTGCGATTGCCGCAGCGCCGCCGCTTCCGGCGGTAGAGCGGGCACCTCCTTTCGAGCGCACGGGTGCCACCTACCTCGAGGCGGTGATGCTCGGCGTTCGTGACGCCCTGATCAGCGATCCCCGCGTGTTCATCTTCGGTGAGGACGTCGGGGGGGCGTACGGCAACGCGTTCCTGCTGCTGAAGCCACTGCTGAAGGAGTTCGGGGATCGGATCCTCAACGCACCGCTCGCCGAAGGAGCGGTGATCGGCGTCTGTGTCGGAGCCGCGCTGGCCGGCGCCCGTCCGATCGGCGAGATGCAGTTCAACGACTTCGTCGCCACGGGCTTCAACGGGCTGGTCAACAACGCGGCAAAGATCCGGTACCGATGGGGGGGATCCGTTCCGATGGTGCTCCGCATGCCGTGGGGAGGGCTGCGGCATGCGGGTCCGTACCACAGCCAGAACACCGAAGCCTGGTTCTACCGCACGCCGGGTCTGAAGATTGTGGCCCCCTCGACACCCGCCGACGCACGTGCGCTGATGGCCAGCGCCGTGGCGGATCCTGATCCCGTCCTGTACTACGAGCACATTGCGCTGTATCGGGATCCTCGCATCCGGCAGCCCCTCCCTGTCGAACCCCCTGCGCCGCTCCCGATCGGTACGGCTGCTCTCCGTCGTGGGGGGAGCGATCTTGCGATCGTGACCTACGGAGCCTACGTACACGCCGCGATGAGGGTCGCGGACTCGCTTGCGCAGGGTGGGATCGAGGCGGCCGTTCTCGATCTGCGCTCGCTGGTGCCCCTCGACTGGGACACGGTGCTGGCCGTGGCACGCCACTGCAGCCGCGTCCTCATCGTGCACGAGGACTCCAGGACCGGCAGCATCGGCGAAAGCCTTGCAGCGCGCATACAGGAGGAGGCCTTCGAGTGGCTGGACGCGCCGGTGAGGATCCTTGGTGCGCTGGATACGCCCGTTCCGTACTCCCCGCCGCTCGAAGCCTTCTTCCTTCCGTCGGATGCCGAGATCGAACGTGCCGCCAGGCTGCTGATGGCCTATTGATCCCTCCAGCCAGGTCAGCTCACCGGTGCTCTGGAGCCCGTCGCGGCGGGCTTTCAGCCGAACTCCGTGTGATAGATTAGCCGCCCATGGCGCCGATGGCCTCGAAGTCTCGCACACTCGATGCGCTGACCTCCTCGACCCTGAAGCACGTGCGTGAGGAATGGTGGGACAACGACTTCACCTCGTTCCTGGTCGAGCGTCTGAAACCGCGGGTCGGCAACAGGATCCTTCATGTGGGCTGCGGCACGGGGACTGTCGAGCTGCAACTCTCCCGGCTGCGAATTCCGCAGGTCATCTTCATCGGTATCGATCGCATCGTCGAGCGTACGATCGTCGCCGAGCGGACCACTGACGGTCATAACCTGCGCGCCTCGTTCGCAGCAGCCGACGCCGGCATCCTTCCGTTCCCGGACGCGACGTTCGATTCCACGTTCTGCGTTGCCGTGCTGCAGCACGTCGGGCAGCCCGGAGAAGCCCTCGGCGAGTTCGCGCGTGTGACACGCCCGGGCGGGCGGATCCTTGCCGTCGAACCGGACAACGCCGCCCGCTACTGGTACAGTTCGCTTCCTCAGGGAATGGCCGCCTACCGCGCCGGCCGGCGCTTCTTCGAGGCACAAGCTGCGCTGAGAGGCGAGGCTCTGGAGCCGCGGCTGGGTCCGCGCCTGCCCACCCTCTTCGGGGAGCTGGGAATCGAGCTGCTCGAGGTGCAGCTCTTCCCCGTTTCCGTCACCTGGCTCGGAGCTCAGGATCAGCGGCTCTGGAGCGCTCGTAAACAGGCGATCGAATCCGCGATAGATCGCGCCGACGACGGCGCGGTGCGCAGTTCGGGTGAGGCGTACCTGCAGGCGCTCGCCGATTACAAGGATGCCGCCGGGGCGGCGGGCCGCAGCTTCGTGGAAATCCAGAGCACCCTCCTCTTCGCCGTCGTCGGCCAGCGCGGGGAATAGCTGTACATCCGGTCCTGTCGGCCGAAGCTACGTTCCCTTGCTCATGCTGAACTCCAACACGCCACACGCCCTTGTTCCGACGATGGCCCACAACCGGGAGCTCCAGGGCGGTAGCCTGCGCAACGGTGCCGGAGCGTTCCCGCGTGGCTGAGGGGTGGCACGGCTGGGACGAGTACGCGCCGTTCTACGACTGGGAGAACGCGCAGACCGTCAAGCGGCGTGACGTGCCGTTCTGGCAGCGGCTTGCTGCGGCGCAGAAGGGTCCGGTGCTGGAGCTCGGGTGCGGCACGGGTCGGATCACCGTCCCGGTTGCGCGCGCGGGTGCCCGCGTCGTGGGCATCGATCGGTCCGCTCCGATGCTGGCGCGTGCGCGGCAGCGGCTCAGGGCCGCGAAGCTCAGGGCCATGCTCCTCCGCGGAGACATCCGGCAGCTGCCGTTCAGGCGCCGCGTCAGGTTCGACCTTGTCATGGCGCCTTATGGCATCCTGCAGTCCCTCACGCGCGAGCGTGATCTGCGTGAGACGCTCGACGCGGTTGCCGGCGTGGTGCGGTCGCGCGGCCTGTTCGCCATCGACCTGGTGCCGGATCTGCCGCGCTGGTCGGAATACGACCGTCGTGTCAGCCTCACCGGGCGGCGGGGGCACGGTCGCATCCGCCTGACGGAGTCGGTAAGACAGGACCAGCGCAAGGGCCTCACCATCTTTGACCAGGAGTACGTGGAGCGCCGCGGCAGCAAACGGGTGGTGAAGCGCTTCTCCCTCACGTTCAGAACGATCTCCATCCCGCAGATGCGGCGCCGGCTGGAGGCCGCGGGGTTCGTGGTGGAAGCCGTGCTTGGCGACTATGAAGGGGGCCCGCTGGATCTGCGCGCCGACGTCTGGATCGTTCTGGCCAGGCGCAAGTAGCCGGCCGGGCAGCGGTTGCCACCCCCACCCGCCTTCGTGGTAGGATGAACCGTCATTTTTTGCGAATTCATACAGGAAATCCGGGGGATCTGCCATGTCAGGCCACTCCAAATGGCACACCATCAAGCACAAGAAGGGCGCGGCTGACGCCAAGCGTGGCAAGGTCTTCACGCGCATCATCAAGGAGCTCGCGGTGGCCGCCCGTCAGGGGGGTGGCGATGCCGACAGCAATCCGCGGCTCCGGACGATCATCGCCGAAGCCAAGTCGGTCAACATGCCGGCCGACAACATCAAGCGCGCCATTCAGCGCGGGACGGGCGAGCTCCCCGGCGTCTCGTATGACGAGATCACGTACGAGGGATACGGCCCTGGCGGGGCGGCGCTGATCATCGAGACGCTGACCGACAACAAGAACCGCACGGTAGGCGAGATGCGGCACCTGCTCGGCAAGTACGGCGGCAATCTCGCCGCCGAGAACAGCGTTGCCTGGATGTTCGACAAGAAGGGCTACATCGTCGTCGACAAGTCGCAGGCGGAAGAGGACGCGCTGATGGCGGCCGCCATCGAAGCCGGGGCCGACGATATGCGTGACGACGGGGACAGCTGGGAGGTCGTGTCGGCTCCTGACACGTTCCAGAAGGTGCTCGAGGCGGTGAAGTCACTCGGCGTGGAGCCGGGTGCGGCGGAGATCGCCATGCTGCCGCAGAACTACGTCAAGCTCGAAGGCAAGCCGGCGCAGCAGATGGTGCGCCTGATGGAAGCCGTCGAGGAGCACGACGACACCAAGAAGGTGTGGTCGAACGCCGACATCGAAGAGAAGGAGATCGAGGCCTCGTTGGCGTGAGGATTTTCGGGATCGATCCCGGCTCGGAGCGCACCGGATACGGTTGTATCGAGCCTGCCGGGAGCGCTCACCGCCTCATCATCTGCGGCGCCTTGTCGGCACCTCCGGGTGCCACCTTCCCCGAAAAACTGATGCTTATTCACGCCGGCCTGAAGGGGCTGCTCGAGCGCCACCGCCCGGAGTGCGTAGCGGTCGAAGACATCTTCCATGCCCGGAACGTGCGTAGTGCCCTGAAGCTGGGGCACGCGCGTGGCGTGGCCCTCCTCGCAGCGTGCGAATGCGGCGTGCCGGTGGTGGAGTACAGCCCCGCCGTCGTCAAGCGGTCTGTGGTGGGGTACGGGCGGGCAGAGAAGAGGCAGGTGCAGGAGATGATCAAACTCCTGCTCGGCCTCGACAGGGTGCCATCCCCGCACGATGCCGCCGATGCGCTTGCAGTTGCTGTCTGCCACCTTCATACGATTTCCGGCCCGGTTGGTCGCCTGACCGCCGCGGATGGGCGCACGTCCGTGCGTTCCTGGCGGCAATATCAGCCGTAGTCCGGATGGCCCGACTTGCCCCAGTCGAAACACGTCCGGCCAGGTGCCGCGGAGTGAGTAGCAGCCCTCTACTGTCGCCAATTCTGGCGATTCTGGCATTCAGGGCGTGATCGCTTCGCTCCGCGGCTCGCTCGCAGCCAAGACCGCCAGCAGGCTCGTGATCGATGTGAACGGTGTCGGTTACGACGTGCAGGTGCCGCTATCCACGTTCTACGAAGTGGGCGCGACGGGCGCGACGGTGAGTCTGCGGATTCACACGCACGTGCGGGAGGACGTGATCGCGCTGTACGGCTTTCTGACGAGGCTCGAGCAGGATCTGTTCGAACGCCTGATCGGTGTCAACGGTGTCGGGCCGAAGCTGGCACTGGCAGTGCTGTCGGGCATCGAACCGGCGGAGCTGATTCGAGCGGTACGATTGCAGGACGTGGCAAGGCTCACGGCCATTCCGGGGGTGGGGAAGAAGACGGCGGAGCGTATCGGGCTCGAGCTCAAGGATCGGCTGCCTCAATCGACGGACGCAACCGGCCCGACACCTGCAGCCCGCACACAGGCAGACGGGCTGCGGGACGACCTGCTGTCAGCGCTCGTGAATCTGGGGTATCACCGGCCGGTGGCGGAGAAGGCAGTCGACAAGGTCCTGGGTGCCGCACCTGATGCACGCTTCGAAGATGCGATGAAGGATGTACTCCGCGCGCTGATGAGAGGTTGAAGGCGCCCGGCGCCGCGCTCATGGTTGACGAACGTCTGGTCACTCCCGCCCGAGCGGACGAAGACGCCCAGTACGAGAAAGGGCTCCGTCCGCGCACGCTCGACGAGTACATCGGGCAGGACCGGCTGCGTGAGAACCTGCAGGTTGCGATCAGCGCCGCCAGGGGGCGGGGGGAGGCGCTCGATCACATCCTCCTCTACGGGCCCCCCGGGCTCGGCAAGACAACGCTCGCGCACGTGATTGCGATAGAGATGGGGGTGGCGATTCGCCCCACGGCTGGCCCGGTGATCGAGCGGCCGGGGGATCTCGCCGCAATGGTGAGCAACCTGCAGGCGCACGAGGTGCTCTTCATCGACGAGGTGCACCGGATGGCTCCGTCGATCGAAGAGACTCTCTATCCCGCGATGGAGGACTACGAGCTCGATATCATCATCGGCGAGGGGCCGGGGGCGAGATCGATCAAGCTTCCCGTGCAGCCTTTCACCCTCATTGGCGCCACGACCCGGACGGGGCTCCTCACCTCGCCGCTTCGCGCCCGGTTTGGCATCGTCCTTCGCCTCGACTACTACACCGAAGGGGACATTCACGAGATCGTGCTTCGCTCGTCACGTATCCTGGGAGTCCCGATCGATGCGGATGCCGCACATGAGATTGCGGGGCGCTCGCGTGGAACACCCCGGGTGGCCAACCGGCTCCTGCGCCGCGTGAGGGACTTCGCGCAGGTCCGCGCCGACGGCCGGATCTCGAAGGATGTCGCGGAGCGGGCGCTCGAGCTGCTGCAGGTCGATCGTCACGGGTTCGACGAGGCGGACAGGCGGCTGCTGCTCACGATCATCGAGAAGTTCAGCGGCGGGCCGGTGGGGCTCGGCAGCCTGGCCGCCGCGCTGAGTGAGGAACGGGACGCCATCGAGGACATCTACGAGCCGTTTCTCATCCAGATTGGTTTCCTGGAGCGCACACCGCGAGGACGCGTGGCAACGCCCCGGGCCTACGAGTACTTCGGGCTGACGAAGCCCGGAAAGGATCGCCTTTGGTGAAGTCGCTTCGGCCGGTGCGGATCGCGGGGCTCTCGACGTACGTGCCTCCCCGCGTGCTGACCAACGCAGAGCTCGAGAAGCTGGTCGACACGTCCGACGAATGGATCCTCCAGCGTACGGGCATCAGGGAACGTCACGTTGTGGATCCGGGGATTGCCACATCCGACCTGGCTCTTGAGGCCGCCGTGGGCGCCGTCGCACAGGCAGGCCTCACACCGGCCGACATCGAGTTCATCGTGGTAGGGACGACCACGCCCGACACCATCTTCCCGAGCACGGCGTGCGTGCTGCAGGAAAAGCTGGGAGCCTCACATGCCTGGGGTTTCGATCTTGGCGCAGCCTGTTCCGGCTTCACCTACGCCTTGACGGTAGGAGCACAGATGATCGCGACCGGTGCCCACGACCACGTGCTGGTCGTGGGCGCCGATACGATGTCGAGCATCATCGACTACACGGATCGGACGACCTGCATCCTGTTCGGCGACGGTGCCGGCGCGGTGGTGCTCTCGCCGGCCGGAGAAGACGACCCCGCGATCATGGATTTCGCGCACGAGATCGATGGCAGTGGTGGTCCTTCGCTCTGCATGCCGGCCGGCGGCAGCCGCCTGCCCGCCTCGCACGAGACGATCGACACCCGGATGCACTACGTCAAGCAGGACGGCCAGGCAGTCTTCAAGTTCGCGGTCCGGAAGACCGAGGAGATCTCCCGGCGCGTGCTGGACAGGAACGGTCTCCAGCCCGCTGACCTGGACCTGTTCGTCTCCCACCAGGCGAACCGCCGGATCATCTCTGCGGCCGCGGAGCGCCTGGGCCTGCCCGAGTCGAAGGTGATCATCAACCTTGAGCAGTTCGGCAACACGACGGGGGCAACCATTCCGCTCGCGCTGGGTACCGCCGTTGCGGACGGAAAACTGAAGCGCGGCGATCTGGTCCTGCTGGCATCCGTGGGGGCAGGGTTCACGGTCGGCGCCGTGCTTCTCCGCTGGGGGTTCTGACGCGGCTGCGGTGCCCTGTCAACCCGGCTGGTTGGCTCTGATGGATTCCCGGATCGCATCCACGAGGAGATGAGGGCTCCCGCGCATGTCGTCGGTCATGGCGACGACCGAAAGGTGCTCGGGCGCCTCCAGCCGGATGCGTCCCGCATCTGTTCCTGACGCAACGATGATGTCGGGCCGCAGCGTCGTCAGCACGCGCAGGGCGTCGTCGGCGTTCGGCGTCGCCGCAACCCCGAAGCGAAGCTTTGCAAGGACCGCCTCCGCCATATCGCCGACCGCTGGTCCCTCGCCAACGAGCATGACGAGCGGGGAGAAGCCGTCCACATCGTTCGGGCGGCGCCCTCCGCGAGGTTGCGCCCGCCGGTCGATGCCGTCGCGATGTTCCGGTGTGGTGACCATAGTGGCCTACGATACTACGGCTGCCGTCTGAGAGGCGTCAGGGCAGGGACCTTATCGATGCCGCCCCGCGTTTTCCTGCTGTCCCCGGCGAACTGCTCGGGCCCGCGCGCGCAGATGCTGTTCTCGGAACGGGCGCGCTTCGACCTGGCGACGCGTCTGCGCAGCCGCACCGGGGTGGCGCTGGGGGAGGCGTTTTCGTTCATCAGCGGGCTGTACTTCCGGGGGAAGCTCGCCTATGCGCTCGAGTTCGCACGCCCCCCGGAGCCGGACCTCCCGCTTACGGCGAGCGGAGCCCTGGTGATCACACCGACAGCGGGGCTCCGGGCCGCCGAGACGGCGGTGACGCTGGAGGCGCTGCACGCGTTCGCTGGCGTGGATATCGCCGCCGCCGACCCGCGCTACCGGACACCGCTGCGGGCAAGCGCCGCTGCGCTCGCGGAGGAAGTGGGCACCGAGTGCGAAGTCGTCCTGCTCGGGAGTGTCGCCTCCGCCAAGTATGTGGACGTGCTGCTCGAGGTCTTCGACGAGCGGCTGCTGTTTCCGCGCGACTTCGTCGGACGCGGCGACATGAGCCGCGGAGGCCTGTTGCTGCGGTGCGTCCGCGCGGGAGAGGAATTGATCTACGAGCCGGTCAAAGGAGCGGTGCGGCACGGCCGGCGTCCGCCGAAGCTCGCCCCGATCCAAGGGATCCTGCGCAGTGTGAAGGGCCGGAGCTGATGTTCTTCCGCTGGCGAGCCTCTGCTGGTGTGTGAAGCCTCTTTTGGAGATCTGGAACGGGGTTGACATCAAGACATCACACCTATAGCATCATGATGTGCGAACGACTCTGACGCTGGACGATGATGTTGCTGCGCTCCTGAAAAAGCTGCTGGCCCGTCGCCGTGGCGCGTCGCTGAAGCAGATCGTGAACGATGCGCTTCGGGAGGGTCTGCGCGTGCTTGGCAGGCCCCCTGTTTCGCGCGAGCCTTACCGGACCCAGCCCTGGCGGCTTGGCGGCAGCCTCGTAGGAAGTCTCGACAACGTGGAGGAAGTTCTGTCGCGTACCGAAGGGGAGCGGCACACGTGATTCTGATCGATGCCAATCTCCTGGTCTATGCGAACGACGCGTCCGCGCCGGAGCACGACATCGCGCGCCAGTGGTTCGACGGCCAACTGAATGGCGCAGCACTAGTCGGCATCCCGTGGCCCTCTCTTCTGGCGTTCGTCAGGCTCGTGTCGAATCCCGTGGTGATGCGCAGCCCTGTGACGCCACACCTCGCGTGGGAGCGCGCCAGGGAGTGGCTCGCGCTCGACAACGTCTGGATCCCGGAGCCGGGCCCACAGCATCCGCTATTGTTGACGATGCTGCTGGAGGATCGGGGGATCACGAGCCGGCTCGTGCCCGATGCCCACCTCGCGGCGCTCGCGATCGAGCACGGCCTGACCCTGTGCTCGACCGACGGCGACTTCGCCAGATTTGCTGGTCTGAACTGGAAGAACCCGTTCGCTGTTTCAGGATGATGTCAGCCCTGGCTTGATTCCTTCCGCAGGCGTCTCTGCCGCATGGCCGTGACCAGCTGCCGGGCGTCTGCCCGTCCTCACTGACGCACGCCCGCCAGGAGACAGGGGTCAGCACTGCACGTCACGAACGTGGCGGCGCCCGTGCTAACCGACTCTTGACATAGACTGGTCGCTCCTCTCATCTGAATCTGGTTAGCTGAGCCACGAATGCGCTCCAAAACCCTGCGGGGCCCGAGCTCCCGCAGGCTCACGATGCTGTTTCTCGTTGTGCTGCTGCCTCCGGCGGTAGCTCTCGTCTGGCTGGGCCTCGAGCTGCTCGACCGGGATCGCGCGCTGCTCGCTCAACGAGAGTTCGAGCGCCGGGAAGCGGCGGCCGACGCTGTCACGCGGCATCTCACCCAGGCGCTGTACGAGGCCGAGCGCTGGCTGACCGACGATGGCATGCCGGAAGGGGTGACACGCATCACCTTCTCGCCGTCGGGCATGCACCTCTACCCGAAAGCCCGGGGGCTGTGGGCCTCACGTGTGCCGCCCATGAGGGAGCCCGCCACTCGGGAGTTCGTCGAGGCCGAGCGCTCCGAGTACATGGGGCTCGGTGACCGCGGCCTGTCCCGGTACAAGGCACTGGCGGCTTCCGCAGACCCGGCGGTCCGGGCGGGGGCCGTGTTGCGCCTCGCACGCGTTCACCGGCAGGCGGGCCGGATCGCGGAGGCGCTGGATGCATATCTCGCACTGGCCGCGTTCGACACGTATGCCGTCGCAGGGATGCCAGCCGACCTCGTGGCCCGCCGCGAGATCTGTCACTTGCTCGAGGCTGCCGGACGTCAGCGGGAGCTTCAGGCACAGGCTCTGGCGCTGGAGCGCGATCTGACGGAGGGACGCTGGACCCTGGATCGGCCTGGCTGGGAACTCACGACAGCAGATCTCAGGCGGTGGACCGGCCGTGCCCCCGGGTCCGGAGAGGCGCAGGCTCTCGCGGCGGCTGTCGACTGGCTGGCGGACCGGTGGCACAGCGGCCGCTCCCTGTCCGAGTCGGGCCATCACGCCCTCGCCGTGGGAACGTCGGAAGTCTACGGTGCTCTGGCGTAGGAACGGTACCGACTTGCGAGCGCTCTCACTGGGTCCCTCAGTGGTCTCCGGCTGGATCCAGGCTGCCCTCACCGACGACGATCAGGAGGCCCGGAGTGTAAACCTTGTGGTCCCGGGCGCTGATGGCGAGGCAGGACCGCCGCCGGAGCCCGGCCGCCGGACGACGCGGTCGCCGTCCGAGACACGGCTGCCCTGGACCTTGGTCGTGACGTCGGGGGACTCCCCCGCGCTGGCGGCCGACCTGAACAGTCGTCGTCAACTGCTCACCTCCGGCCTCATGGCCCTCGCGCTGTTTCTGACCGGCGGCAGCTACCTGCTGTGGCGCGTGGTCCAGCGGGAACTCGCCGTGGCTCGCCTGCAGACCGACTTCGTCGCGGCCGTGTCGCACGAGTTCCGTACACCCCTGACGTCGCTGCGTCACATCACAGAGCTGCTGCAGGAGAGCGACGACTTGTCGCCCGCGCGGCGCCAGTCCTTCTACGAGCTGCTCGGAAGCAGCACCGAGCGTCTGCACCGCCTGGTGGAATCACTGCTGGATTTTTCGCACATTGAGCATGGCGGGAAGCGCTGGGAACTCCGCGAACTCGATGCACGGGATCTGGTGGCCCGGGTCGTGGCCGATTTCAGGAAAGAACACCCCGGTCTCACTCTGGCGCTCCAGATGGAGTGGCCCGACGTCGAGATGGTTCATGGGGATCCCGGTGCGCTTGGGAACGCTCTCTGGAATCTGCTGGACAACGCCGTCAAGTACTCCCCTGACCGAGGGACCATTTGCGTGTCCGTCGGGCGGGTCTCGGGAGGCGTGGCCCTGGCGGTGCGCGACCATGGGCTTGGCATCCCGGCAGACGAACGGAAGGCGGTGTTCGCGAAATTCGTGCGCGGCCGGAAGGCGCTGGGGCTCGGGATCAGAGGGACCGGCCTCGGGCTCGCCATGGTCTCTTAGATCGTTGAGGCGCACGGCGGCCGAATCACGCTCGAGACAGAGGAAGGGGAGGGGAGCACCTTCACGATTGTCCTGCCAGCCCTGGCGGCCGATCTCCGGTCCGCGGTCGCCACTCCAACGCGATCTCCTGCGCATGCCCAGAATCCTGATCGTTGAGGACGAGCCGGGAATCGTCCTCAGCCTGGAGGAGGACCTTCGGCGACAGGGGTACGAAACCGCCGTCGCTACTGATGGCGACCAGGGCATTGCCCTTGGGACCGAGCGGCAGTGGGATCTCATCCTGCTCGATTTGATGCTGCCGAAGGTGGACGGGTTCGACGTCTGCGCCGCGCTGCGGCGCGCCGGGATCACGACGCCAATCATCCTGCTCACCGCGCGGTCACAGGAAGCGGAGAAGATACTCGGCCTCGACGCGGGGGCAGACGACTACATGACGAAACCGTTCAGCCTGCGGGAGCTGCGGGCCCGGATTCGTGCGCAGCTGCGCCGCGGATCGGGTGCTGGCGAGCGGGTCGTCAGATTCGGCGACTGCGAGGTGGATCTGAATCGCGCCGAGCTCCGCCGCAGCGGCGAGCGAGTGGATCTGACGGCACAGGAGTTCCGGTTGCTCGAGGTGTTTCTCCGGAACGTGGGAAGGGTGATGAGCCGTGAGCAGTTGCTCGATGCGGCGTGGGGCCCGGCCCTGGCGATCACCGACCGCGCCGTCGACACGCACGTATTCAACCTGCGAAAGAAAATCGAGCCGGTTCCTGCCGAGCCCAGATATCTGATCGGCGTACGAGGGCTGGGGTATCGGTTCGAACGCGGGGAATGAGGTGCGGGTGGAGAGTGGTAACTCCCGAGTGGCCAGGACCCGATTCCCAATCCCAGCGGGTGTTCGGGGCAGGGGAATGTCGAATCGAGGAACACCTCCGTCAGTGCAGCCTCGCTGATCTTCTGAGGAGACTCCGGTCTGCGAGTCGGGTGCCTGGCCGTGCGAGTCCAGATGGATTCCGCAGGGTCATGAACTCTTGACCGATTACGAGTGCTGCCCTGACGGGCGGGTGTGACACTCCCGTTTGGAGGTTGCAATGCATAGAGGGCTACTGATTACGACGGTGGCGGCGCTGCTGGCTCTCCCGCTGGCGGGAACGTTGCGGGGGCAGCAGGAGAAGGCCGAGGTCGCCCTGCGCGCGGCGATCGAGCAGGAGACCGTTCGCGGGGATCTCAAAGGGGCCATCGAGCAGTACAGGACGATCATCGATCGGCACCGGGACAACCGTGCGGTGACCGTGCAGGCGCTGCTGCGGATGGCGGAGTGCTACTCGAGGTTAGGGGACGCGGAGGCGGCGGCCATTCACGGCAAGATCTCGCCTGACGGCCGATACCTTTCGTACGAAACCGAAGACCTGTATGTGCACGATTTTTCGACAAGCAGTTCGCGGCAACTGACAAAGACCGGGCCTCGTCCGGTGGAGCACGCAGAGTACCCTGAGGGATCTGCATTCTCCAGGGATAGCCGCCGACTCGCTTACGCCTGGCGAGTCCGCGCGCGGGGCATCTACCAGATTCGCGTCGTCGACGTCTCCGGGTCGGGCATTCCCGACGCCCGAATCCTGCTAGAACATTGAACGGTTTAAAAGTGCGGTTATTACGCAGCCTTTCGCGATTCGACCTCTGACCGATGGAGTGTCTCGAGGTTTTGGATGGCGCTCGCACGCCGGAGGTCGAAGGTGTTCTTG
>Ga0183260_10000308_pt1 | contig 39944 bp, 39 predicted proteins | sample AntDrymUQ4972206_2_FD_129768 | JGI IMG/M metagenome (GOLD analysis project Ga0183260, IMG submission 129768) | Polar desert sand microbial communities from Dry Valleys, Antarctica - metaG UQ497 (22.06) (version 2) (version 2) | ecosystem: Environmental > Terrestrial > Soil > Desert | place... | reverse complement strand
CGCAGCAGAGGTCGTCTCGACCACGGGGTCGCAGATGACCTGGCTCGCGCTGCCGTGGTTCGTGCTCGTGACGACCGGCTCGGCGACGCGGATGAGCGTTGTCGTGGGCGCCGAGCTCGTCGGGCTCGCAGCCTTCGGGATTCCCGGCGGCGACGTGCTCCGTCGGCTCGGGGCCTGGCGCACGATGGTGCTCGCGGACGGGATTCGGGCGCCGCTCATGCTCGCGATCCCCGCCCTGCACTGGCTTGGTCAGGACGCGTTCGCGCCGATCGTCGTCCTCGCGTTCCTGCTCGGCGCGCTCGCAGGCCCGTACTTCGCGGCGCAGAAGGTGATCCTCCCCGAGCTCCTCGGCGAGGACGAGAAGCTGCTCGGGCGGGCGAGCGCGCTCTTCCAGGGCGCGACGCGGAGCACGATGCTGCTCGGCCCCGTGCTCGGCGGCGTCCTGATCGCCGCGGTCTCCGCGCCGTGGGTGCTCGTGGTCGACGCCTGCACGTACGTGGTCGCGGTCGTGATCCTCGTGCTGCTCGTCCCCCGACCGGCTCCCCAGCCGGTGACGGACGAGGACGTCGGCGTCCGCCGCGGCGTCAGCTTCCTCGCGCGCGAGCCGTTGCTGCGCCTGTGGACGCCGCTTTTCGCCCTCGGCGACACGGCGTGGACGGCCTTCTTCGTCAGCGTCCCGGTGCTCGTCGTCACCCGCTTCGACGCCGACCCGCGCGTCGCCGGCTGGCTGCTCGCGTCGTTCGGCGTCGGAGCGGTCGCCGGGAACGTCGTCGCGTACCGGGTCCTCCTCGGGCGTGCGGGCGGCCTGACGATCGTCGGGACGTGCATCGTCGCGCAGGCGCTCCCGCTCTGGCTTCTGACGCTCCGCCCGTCCGCATGGCTCGCCTGCGCGGCGCTCGCCGTCTCGGGAATCGCGAACGGCCTCGTCAACCCTTCGATCCACTCCCTCATGACGCTGCGGGTGCCCTCAGCGCTGCGGCCGAGCGTGATGACGGTGAACGTGATGATCTTCGGTCTCGCCCAGCCGCTCGGCGTCTTCGCGGTTGGGCCGATCCTCGACGAGCTCGGGCCGCAACCCGTGCTCGTCGCGTTCGCCGCCGTGCAGACGGTGTCGATGGCGCTCGTCGCGGCGGTGTCCCTGGCCGTTCGGCGGCGCGAGCGGGCGGTCGCGGCGGCCTCGGAGGCGCTCGCGTGAGCGTCCAACCGAAGGTTGGGGCCCTGAGCGTCGTCAACGCGCCCGGGCTGCGGTCGCTGCTCGCGGCACAGGTCGTCTCGGCGGTCGGCTCGCAGATGACGTTCCTCGCCCTGCCGTGGTTCGTGCTTGTCACCACGGGTTCGCCGACGAAGATGAGCCTCGTCCTCGCAGTGGAGCTCGCGCCCGTGGCGATCCTGGGGATCCCGTCCGGCGCCCTCATCGCCCGCTACGGCGCGCGGCGCACGATGATCGTCTCGGATCTCGCCCGGGCGCCGCTCATCGCCTCGATCCCCGTGCTGCACGAGCTCGATGCGCTCAGCTTCCCGCTGCTGCTCGTGCTCGTCGCGCTCGTCGGCGTCTTCATGGCGCCGTACTTCGCCTCGCAGGCGCTGATCCTCCCGGAGCTCGTCGGCGACGACGAGCGGGTCGTCGCCCAGGCAACGGCGCTCGTCGAGGGCGCGAGGCGGGCGACCTCGCTGGTCGGCCCCGCTGCGGCCGGGCTCCTGATCGCAACCTTCAGCGCACCGGTTGTGCTGTACGTGGACGCGCTCACGTTCGTTGTCTCGTTCGCGCTTCTGGCGCTGCTCGTCCCGCACCGGCCGTCGCTACCGCAGGCGGCCGAGGGGAAGGGGCTGCTGGCCGGGATCCGGTTCCTCCTCCGTGATCGGATGCTGCGGGTGCTCTGCGTGACCTCGCTCTTCGCGAACGGCTTCGGCCAGATGCTCGCAGCCGGTCTCACGGTGCTCGCCTACGAGGAGTACGAGAGCTCGCGGATCGCGGGTGTCTTCTTCGCCGCGTTCGGGGCCGGCGCCGTGCTCGGGAGCGTCGCTGCCGTGCACCTGGTCGGGCGCTACGAGCCGTTGCGGCTCGGCGCGACCGCGTTCGTCGCGCTTACGCTGCCCGTGTTCGTCCTCGCGATCGAGCTGCCGGTGCCCGCCGTGGTCGCCGCGCTTGCGCTCTCCTCGTTCTTCGGCCCGCTCGTGAACGCACCGCTCATCGGCGTGATCACGATGCGGACGCCCGAAGCGGTGCGTGCCAAGGTGATGACCGGCGTCATCACGCTCGCGGTGCTCGCCGGCCCCGCCGGCATGCTCGTCGCGGGGCCGCTCCTCGAGCGCTGGGGCGCACGACCGGTCTTCCTCCTCGTCGCGGTCGGCCAGCTCCTGGCCGTGATCCCGTTCGCGACGGTCGCGTTCAGATCACACGAACGATCCGTCACTGCCCCGGCCGCGTGACGCCTTCGAGCATGTGCCGGCACTGGACGGTCGGCGCCGAGACTACGCCGGCAGCAGCGTCAGCGCCTCGCAGTGCCGCGGCCGGACAACGGAGAAGTGCCGTCTGTCGAGGGTTGCCAGCTTCGTCTCGCCGAGCCGCTCGCAGGTGGCGACGACCGAGGCGTCGACGAATCCGAGTCCGAGATCCGCGTACTGCACTTCGAGCTGTGCCGCCCGTGATAGATCGACCTGATCCAACGCGACGAGCCTGTACGCGCCCCGGTCGATGTCATCAACGAGGGCCGTCCATCCCGCGAGCAGCCTTCGCTTACGAAGGTGATAGTCGATCTCGGCAAGCGTGCCTACCGGAACGGCAGGCTCGTCATCCGACGCGTCGAGGAGCGCGACACATCGATCGTGGTGACGATCGTCGGCGTCCAAGAGCGCGACGAGGATGCCCGTGTCGAGGACGAGCGGCAAGACTAGGACTCGATTGGCTCGTCCCGATACGGCGCATCCTCGTCCTGCCACGTGAGATCCGCCAAGCCGCCGTCACCGCTGCGTACGATCCCGAAGCGAGGTCGCGGTCGACTCCGTCGCACTTCGTCGGCTCTTGCCGCAACCGCCTCGCGAAGAACCGCAGAGAGCGACGTGCCGCGACGCCGAGCCTCGCTTTCGAGGATCGCGAGGTCGTCGGCCTCGGCCGTCACGGTCGTGCGTCGAGTCACGCATCAGATGCTAGCATCGTACGTACGTTCGTCAAGCTAGGCTGAAAGCTGATGCCCGACCTCCGCGTCACGTCCGCCTACCGGCCGACCGGCGACCAGCCGCGCGCAATCCGCGAGCTCGCCGCGTCGCTCCGCGACGGCAACCGGGGCCAGACGCTCCTCGGCGCGACGGGCACCGGGAAGACCGCGACGATGGCCTGGGTGATCGAGGAGCTCCAGCGGCCGGCGCTCGTGATCGCGCACAACAAGACACTCGCCGCACAGCTCTGCAACGAGTTCCGGGAGTTCTTCCCGTCGAACGCGGTCGAGTACTTCGTCTCCTACTACGACTACTACCAGCCCGAGGCGTACGTCCCGCAGGCCGACCTCTACATCGAGAAGGACTCGTCGCGGAACGACGACATCGACCGACTCCGCCACGCCGCCAGCACGTCGCTCGTCACGCGGCGGGACGTGGTCGTCGTCGCGTCCGTCTCCTGCATCTACGGGATCGGCTCGCCGACGGAGTACGGGGAGCGCGTCGTGCACCTGACGGTCGGCGAGGAGTTCGACCGCGACCTCCTCCTCCGCAAGCTCGTCGACATCCAGTACGTGCGGAACGACACGCTGCTCGGTCGCGGCCGCTTCCGCGTCAAAGGCGACGTCGTCGAGCTGCAGCCGGCGTACCTCGAGACCGCCTACCGGATCTCGTTCTTCGGCGACGAGATCGAGCAGATCTCGCACTTCGACCCCCTCACGGGCGAGGTGCTCGGCAAGCTCGACGACCTGACCGCCTTCCCGGCCACGCAGTACGTCACCTCGAAGCCGACGATCGAGCGCGCGGTCGACGAGATCCGCCACGAGCTCGAGACGCAGGTCGCCGCCTTCGAGGCCGAGGGCCGGATGCTCGAGGCGCACCGGATCCGGCAGCGAACCGAGTACGACGTCGAGATGATGAAGGAGCTCGGCTTCTGCAACGGGATCGAGAACTACTCGCGGATCCTCGACGGCCGGCCCGAGGGCTCCGCGCCGTACACGCTGATCGACTACTTCCCGTCCGACTTCGTCTGCCTGATCGACGAGTCGCACCAGACCGTGCCGCAGATAGGGGGGATGTACGAGGGCGACCGCTCGCGCAAGCAGACGCTCGTCGACTACGGGTTCCGGCTCCCGTCTGCGCTCGACAACCGGCCGCTCCGCTTCGACGAGTTCCTCGGAAGGGTGGGGCAGATGGTCTTCGTCTCGGCGACCCCGGGGGCGTACGAGCTGCGCCATTCGGCGGTCGTCGCGGAGCAGCTGATCCGGCCGACTGGCGTCGTCGACCCTGACGTCGAGCTGCGGACGACCCGGAACCAGATCGACAACCTGCTCGGTGAGATCCGCAAGCGCGAGGCAGCGAACGAGCGCGTGCTCGTCACGACCCTCACGAAAAAGATGTCCGAAGATCTGACCGACTACCTGCTCGAGTCGGGTGTCAAAGCGCGCTACCTCCACTCGGAGATCGACACGCTCGAGCGGATCCAGATCATCCGCGAGCTGCGGCTCGGGGAGTACGACGTGCTCGTCGGCGTCAACCTGCTGCGGGAGGGCCTCGACCTGCCCGAGGTGTCGCTCGTCGCGATCCTCGACGCGGACAAGGAGGGGTTCCTGCGCGGCAAGACGGCCCTCCTCCAGACGATCGGGCGCGCGGCGCGGAACGTGAACGGCACGGTGCTGATGTACGCGGACAAGCAGACCGAGGCGATCCAGAGCGCGCTCGACGAGACCAACCGGCGCCGGGTGCTGCAGCTCGAATACAACGAGGAGCACGGGATCACGCCCGAGTCGGTGACGAAGGGCGTCTCCGACATCGCCCAGCTGCTCGCGATGGAGTCGCCGACGGTGCCGGGTCGCCGCCGGCGTGGCCAGCGCGAGGTCGAGGGGATGAGCCAGGAGGAGCTCGAGAAGCTCGTCGTCACCCTCGAGGAGGAGATGTCGGTCGCCGCCGAGGAGCTCCGCTTCGAGTACGCGGCGAAGCTCCGCGACGAGATCAAGGAGCTGCGGCGAGAGCTTCTGGCGCTTGCGGAACCGGTCTGATATACTTTCTGTATGACAAAAATGATCTCGGTTCGTATGTCAGACGACCGAGTAGCAGCGATTGACGCGCTCGTCGCGTCGGGCGACCGTCCCTCGCGAGCGAGCTTGATCATCGAGGCGATCGACCGGCTCGTCGCGCAGCTCGAGGAAGAGGCGATCGATCGCGCGATCGTCGAGGGCTACACGCGGATTCCGCCTACGGCGGAAGAGATGGCGTGGGCGGAGGCGTCGGGCCGTCGCTCGATCGCTGCCGAGCCGTGGTGAGCCGGGGCGAGGTCTGGTGGGTCGAGGATCCAGTCGCCGGGAAGCGGCCGCATCTCGTCCTCACGCGCGACGCCGCCATCCCGGTTCTCAACGATCTGCTGGTCGTGCCTGCGACCCGCTCGATTCGAAGCATCCCGACGGAGGTTCGACTCGACGTTGACGACGGCATGCCGGAGGAGTGCGTTCTCTCGCTCGACAACGCGACGCTGATGCCGAAAGTGTTCTTTCGAGAGCGCATCTGCGCGCTCTCGCCCGAGCGGATGGCGAGCGTCTGCGGCGCCCTCGCCCATGCGACTGGTTGTCGCTAGCCTCGAGTCATGTGCAGGAACATCAGAACGCTCCACAACTTCGAGCCCTCGGCGACCGACGAGGAGATCCGCGCCGCGGCGCTCCAGTACGTCCGCAAGGTGAGCGGGTCGACGAAGCCCTCGCAGGCGAACGAGGCCGTCTTCGCCCGCGCGGTCGACGAGATCGCGCACCTCACCGCGCATCTCCTCGACGACCTCGTCACGAGTGCCCCGCCGCGCGACCGCGACGTCGAGGCGGCAAGGGCGAAGGCTCGGGCACTCAAGCGCTTCGGCGCAGCCGCCTAGGAGCCTGACCTGTCCGACCCGCGCTCGGCGGGAGGCTCGCTCCGCGCGGACGTGCGGCTGCTCGGCGAGACCCTCGGGCGCGTGCTCGTCGAGCAGGAGGGCGAGGGGACGCTCGCGCTCGAAGAGCGCATCCGGCAGCTCGCGCGCCGCGGCCGCGCCGGCGACCGGAAGGCGACCGCGGCCCTCGCGACGACGATCGCAGAGCTGCCGGTTGCGACCCAGGCGGTCATCCTCCGCGCCTTCACGATCTACTTCCACCTCGCGAACCTCGCCGAGCAGCATCACCGTGTCCGGCGCCGCCGCGAGATCGAGCGCGAGGGCGGCACGTTGCGCGAATCGCTCGCCGAGGCGCTCGAGCTCCTCGACGAGGCCGGGGTTTCACGGGAGGACGTCGAGCGCGCCGCCCGGCGCGTCTCGGTCGAGCTCGTCCTCACGGCCCACCCCACCGAGGCGTTGCCGCGCACGATCCTCGAGAAGCACCGCCTGCTCGAGTCGCTGCTCGAGCGGCTCGACGACCCTCGCCTGACTCCCGCGGAGCGCGTCGACGTGCTCGACAGGGTTGCCGAGGAGGTGACGATCCTCTGGCAGACGGACGAGGTGCGCTCACACCGGCCACGCGTCGTCGACGAGATCCGCCAGGGCCTCTGGTTCGTCGAGGACAGCCTGTGGGACGCGGCAGCCGACCTCACCGCCGCCTGGCGCGAGCAGCTTCCCGGAACGCCGCTCCGGTTCGGCACCTGGATCGGCGGCGACCGCGACGGGAACCCCAATGTCGGGCCGGCCACCGTGCGGGAGGCGGTCGAGCGGGGAGCGGCGCTCGTTCGTGAGCTCCTGCGGCGCGACGTCCGCGAGCTCGCCGCCTCGTGGGGCATGTCGAGCAGCCTCGTGGAGTCGGACGCGGCGATCGCCGATGTCGATCTGCCCGAGACGTCGAACCCCGGCGAGCCGTACCGTCGCCGGCTGACAGCGGTCTGGGAGCGGCTCGAGAAGGACGGCTATGCGACCGCGGACGAGCTCGCGTCCGAGCTCGAGCTCGTGGAGTCGAGCCTCGACCGCCACGGCGGCCGGCGAATCGCGGCCGGTGGGCTCGCCGCGCTTCGCCGGCGCCTCGACGTCTTTGGGCTCCACGGCATGTCGCTCGACCTCCGGATCCACTCGCGTGCGCTCACGGAGGAGCCCGACACCGTCCGCGAGCTCTTCGCCGAGGCGGCCGCACTCCAGCGTCGCCGCGGAACGGGCGTCGTCGACACCGTGATCGTCTCCATGACCCGCAGTGCGGCCGACGTGCTCGCCGCCGAGGCGCTCGTGGCCGAGAGCGGGCTCGAGGCGACCGTCGTGCCGCTGCTCGAGACGATCGACGATCTCCGCGGCTCGGCAACCCTCGTCGACGAGGTGCTCGACCGCTCGCCGCGGCAGCGTCTCGAGGTGATGGTGGGCTACTCCGATTCCGGGAAGGACGGGGGCCCGCTCACCGCGCAGTGGGAGGTTTTCCGCGCACAGGAAGCGCTCGCCTGGCTCGCCGGGGAACGGGACGTCGAGCTCACCGTCTTCCACGGCCGCGGCGGCAGCGCAGGGCGCGGCGGCGGGCCGACGTACGCAGCGATCCTCGCGCAACCCCCGCACGCGGTCGACGGCCGGCTCAAGCTCACCGAGCAGGGCGAGACGATCGCGTTCAAGTACGGCCTGCCCGGGCTCGCGCGCCGCAACCTCGAGGCTGCCGTCGCGGCGACGTTGCTCACGGCCTTCCCGAACCGGGTCGTCCGCGAGGCGCCCGACGGAGCGCGCGAGACGCTCGAGACGGCGTCGGCTGCAGCCCACGCGATGTTCCGGGGGGTCGTCTGGGACGACCCCGGGTTCGGCGCGTTCTTCCGCTCGTTCACGCCGCTCGACGAGTTGAGCCTGCTCGATATCGGCTCGCGACCGGCCGTCCGGCCCGAGACCATGCCGAAGCCTCGAGCAAACGGGGGCGCGACCGGCGTCGACCTTGCCGGTTTGCGTGCGATCCCGTGGGTGTTCGCCTGGACGCAGACGCGCTGTCTCGTGCCGGCGTGGCTCGGCGTCGGGACGGGGCTCGCGGAAGCGCCCCTCGACGAGCTGCGGCGGCTCTATCGCGGCTGGCCGTTCTTCGCGGCTCTCGTCGAGGGTGTCGAGATGTCGCTCGCGAAGTCGAGCATGGAGATCGCCGAGCGGTACCTCGAGCTCGTGGGCGACGAGACGTCCGGCTCCGCGGCGTTCTCGGCACTCCGGCTCGAGCACGACCGGACGCGAGACGCCGTCCTCGGGATCGTGGAGGCGCGCGAGCTGCTCGACCGCCACCCGGTGCTCCAGGAGTCGATCCGCCTCCGCAACCCGTACGTCGACCCGATGAACGCGATCCAGGTCGAGCTGCTGCGGCGACATCGCGCCGGCGACGAGACGGCGCTCCGGCCCGTCCTCCGCTCGATCGCCGGGATCGCCGCCGCGCTGCGAAACACCGGTTGAGGCACGTCCTCGATCTCGGGCGTCGCTCGCCGACGCGCAGTACGGTGCACGCATGGTGACGCTGGTGTTCGTCACTCCCGTCCGCGAGGGCGCAAGCGGCCGGGTTCCCGCCCTCACCGCTGCGGCCGTGTACCTCTGGATGCTCGCCCGCTGGAGTCGGCATCAGAACGAGCCCGCGTTCGGTCGCCCGAATCTGCGCGCCCACTGGGAGCGCATCACCACTCGCCCGGCCGTGGCTCGCGTCCACGAACAGGAAGGCCTCGCCCCGGCGGCGCTCGTTCCCTTTCCTCGGGAAGGAGTCCTCAGGCGGCCGTGAGCGAGGCGTTCTTGTCGCGCAGGTAGCGCAGGTACGGCTCGGGGTCGATCGGCCCGCCAACGATGCGCTCGATCGTCTCGGCCGGCGTGAACTTCCGGCCGTGGCGGTAGAGATGCTCCCGCAGCCACTCGTGGATCGCCTCGAACGATCCCCGCTCCACGTGCTCGTAGGCGTCCGGGAGGTCTGCCTCGAGCCGCTCCCAGATCTGCACTGAGAGCACGTTGCCAAGCTGATAGGTCGGGAAGTAGCCGAACATGCCGCCCGACCAGTGGACGTCCTGCAGGCAGCCAAGGCGGTTCGATGGCGGCCGGATCCCCAGGAGCTCCTCCAGCTTCGCGTTCCACGCGTCGGGCAGGTCATCGGTCGCGAGCGCCCCCGAGAGCAGCTCCTGCTCGAGCTCGAAGCGGAGGATGATGTGGAGCCCGTACGTCGTCTCGTCGGCGTCGACCCGGATCAGCGACGGCTGCGCGCGGTTGATCGCCCGGTGGAATCGCTCGAGCGGGACCCGCTCGAGCGCCTCGGGAAATGCGGCCCGGAACCGCGGATAGAACCAGCGCCAAAACGGCAGCGAGCGACCGATCACGTTCTCCCAGAGCCGGCTCTGCGACTCGTGGAGCGCGGACGAGCAGCCGGTCGCGAGCGGGGTTCGGTCGAGCGCGGGATCGCCGCCGTGCTCGTACACGCCGTGCCCGACCTCGTGCATCGTCGAGAACAGAGAGTTCCCGTGTAGGTCGTCCTCCGCGTACCGGGTCGTGAGCCGCACGTCCTGCGTCGCGAACGAGAGGCAGAACGGATGGACGGTGGGATCGAGCCGGAAGCTCGACGCGTCTGCGCCGAACGCCCGGGCAACTGCGACCGAGACCTCGTGCTGGGCCTCGCGCGGATACGGACCCGCGAGAAACTCCTCGGGCTCGTCGTCTGGCGCCGCCGCGACGAGCTCCTGCAGCTCTGGCCGGAGCCGGGCGAAGATCGTCCGCACCTCCTCGGTGCGCATCCCGCGCTCGAAGTCGTCGAGCAGGACGTCGTACGGCTCGGCTGCGTCCGGGAAGCACGCGATGTAGCGCTGCTTGAGCTCGAGCGTCCGGTCGAGCCACGGTCGGAAGCTCGCGAAGTCGTCGTCCTCGCGGGCCTTCGCCCACGCCTCCATCCCCTCCGACGCGAGCTTCGTCTGCTCGGCGGTGAGCTCGGCGGGCACGCGCGACGCCTTCTCCCAGTCGCGACGCGTGACCTCGATCAGGCACGCATCGTCCGACTCCGGGTCGAGGTCGGCCCGACGCGAGGAGGCCTCCTCGAGGAGCTCTCCGATCTCGTCCCGGACGAAGAGCTCGTGCGCGAGCTCGGTGAGCGTGGCAAGCGTCTCGGCGCGCGTCGGTGCGCCACCCGGCGGCATCATCACGAGCTGGTCCCACTCGAGCACGCGGGCGGCGGTCGAGAGATCGCAGATGCGGGCGAGCTCGCTGCGGAGCGAGGTGAGAGGGTCGGACATCGCGGGAAACCTAGACGATCAGCCGAAGGGGTCGGGCACGAGGCTCGCCCGGCCGACCCAGACAGGCCTGTCGGCGGCAGCGAGAAGCTCGCGGTCGCCCGGCGAGTCGCCGTACGCCCAGAGCTCCGCCTCGCCGAGCCCGTTCTCTGCGAGCCACCTCTCGACGCGGCGCGCCTTCTCGGCTGCGCGGCAGTTCTCGCCGACGAGCCGACCCGTGAGCCGGCCGGCCTCGCGCTCGAGCCGCGTGCAGAGAACCGCGTCGACCCCGAGGCGCCTGCCGAGCGGCTCGAGATACGGGTCGAGCGACGCCGACGCGAGGATCGTGACGTGGCCGAGGTGACGGTGGCACCTGAGGCGTGCGAGCGTATCTGCGCGAAGCCGGCCGGCGACGATCTCGTCTGCGAAGCCCACGCCGAGGTCGTCGACCCGCGCGCTGTCGAGACCCTCGAATGCGCGACAGGCGAGCTCCTTCAGTGTGTTCCGGTCGCGGCGCGCGAGCGCAGCCATGGTCGCGACCGGACGACGCGCGAGGGCGAGGATGAGACGTGCCCCCGCCACGCGAAGGAGAAACGGCGTCACGCAGTCGCGGGTCGTCAGCGTCCCGTCGACGTCGAACGCGGCGACCACGCGCCGCGACGGCGTGGCATGCGGGTCGGGGGAGTCTGGCAAGCGGAGCGAGGCTATACACTCGACGGGGGATGAGCGACGGCCCGGAGATCTTCGACGACCTGTACCTCGGTCTTCAGGCAGGCGGCGCCCTGCGAAAGCAACGGCGCGGCGAGAAGCTCACCACCGAGGAGGTGGAAGCCCTGGGCCGATGGCAGCAGATGTCGATGTGGCGCAAGGGGCTTGCCGTTGGCGCCTTCGCGGTCGGCACGTTCGGGCTCGGGTTCACGGTCGGCGGCCTGGTCTTCGGCCGGCGCGCCCGGAAAGCCTAGACCGCGCCCACCGCGGCCTCGCTGCGCTCGAACGCGAGGGGAGCCGTACCCAGTGGAAATCTCCTCACCGCAGTGAGACCCCAGCCGTCCTCGCGCCAGATGTACGTCCGGACGGTCAGCTCGTCGTCTGCCGCGTCGTAGACGTGGAGGCCGCGCGTCTCACCGCGTCGATCCGGTCGGGGTCGCCCGAGTGCCGGTGCGATCGAGATCACCACGGCTCGCTCGCCGCCGGGAGTGGAGACCTCGAACTCGCGCCGCTCGGCGATGGTGCTCTGATGGATGTGGCCGGCGAGCACGAGCTGCGCGCCTGAGTCGACGAGCTCGGCGAGCACTGCGTTCCGGTTGGCAACGGGCTTCTTCGAGGATCGCCAGGGGGCTCCGAGCATGTGGTGGTGAAAGACAGCGATCCGCAGCGCGCCTGCAGGAGCCTCACGGAAGCGCGCGGCCGTGGCCGCCAGCTGTCGAGCGGTGATCCTTCCCGACTGCTGGCGCCAGGGGCGCACGGAGTTCAGCCCGACGACGATCAGCTCGTCGCTCGCAAAGTGGGGCTCGGTCGTCTGCCAGTGTCGCTCGAACTCCGCCCAGGGACGGGTGAAGCGCGCCGGGAGCGTGTACGGGATGTCGTGGTTGCCGGGGATCGCAAGCACCGGTACCTCGAGGCTGCGCAGGAGCGCCGCCGCCTCGTCGTGCTCGTGGCGCCTGCCCCGATGCGCGAGATCGCCGCTTGCGATCACGAGCTGCGGGCGCAGGCGGCCGCTCAGCTCGAGCAGTGCCTCCTGTGCATCGCGCGACTCGCCGCGCCCCATGTGGAGGTCGGAGAGATGGAGGACGCGGGTGGCCACCGGCGGAACACGGTATACGTGCAGCGACTCATGACAGGCGTCGTCTTCGTCAATTCTCGCTCGGGGAGCGCTGAGCCGAGCGCTGAGGACCCCTCAGGGGCGGCCGCCGCGCTCGGCGTCCGCGTGCACGTTCTCCGAGAGGGCGACGATCTCGGTCGCCTTGCCGGCGAGGCCGAGGCCGACATCCTCGGGATGGCGGGAGGGGACGGATCGATGGCACCCGTCGCGGCGGCGGCGATCGAGCGCGACCTCCCGTTCGTTTGCGTGCCGTTCGGCACGCGGAACCACTTCGCGGGCGACCTCGGCCTCGATTGCGACGATCCCCTCCGCATGTTGGACGCGTTCGTGACGGGGATCGAGCGGCGGGTCGACGTGGGACGCGTGAACGGACAGCTGTTCCTCAACAACGTCTCGCTCGGTGTCTACGCAGGCCTCGTTCACCGGCGAGAGCACCATCGTCGGCGCCGGGAGCTGTTCGCGCGGGCCAAGGCGTTGGCCCTCTCTCTGCGCGACCACAAGCTCCGAGAGCGATTCGTCGTCGACGGGCGACCCGTGCTCGCAAGTGTTGTCCTCGTCGCGAACAACGAGTACACGCTCGACCTCTACTCCCTCGGGGAGCGCGAGCGGCTCGACGAGGGAACGCTCGTGCTCTACGCGGCGCGCGGCCTCAAGCGGCTGCGGTGGACCGAGACACGGGCGAAGGAACTGGAGGTGGTGGCGCCGAGAAGTCCGGTGCGCGCCGCGGTCGACGGAGAGCCCGCGCTCCTCGAGTCACCGCTCCGGCTCACGGTGGAGCCGCAGGCGCTTCGTATTCTTGTGCCCGCCGGGAGCGGGAGCTGACGCACTCCCCACTCCGAAGGCGAGACCGAGCGCGGCAATAACGGCTACCCCGCCCGCCACGCCGGCGAGGACGTCGAGCAGATAGTGCGCGCCGAGGACGACTCGGCTCGCGCACACGACCGAGACGAGCACTGCTGCGGCTGTGAATGACGAGACGGCGACGCGGGCACGGAGCGCGATTCCGGCCAGCACGAGCGCGAGCGCGCCGTACGTCGTCGTCGAGCCGAACGCGTGCGCGCTCGGGAAGGCATACGTCGTCAGCTCCACGTAGGGATCCTCGAGCTCGGGACGTGCGCGCTGGAAGCTCGCCTTCAGCGCTTGGTCGACGAGCTGACCGGCGATCGTCGCGACGATGACGAAGACGGCGGCGCGCCTCCGACCGCTGCGCGCGAGCGCGAGGCCCGCAGCTGCCGCGAGCGGTGCGAGAAGCACGATGCTGCCGAGGTGGGTGAGGACGCGCATCGTCTCGACGAGACCGTCGCCCGCGTGGCGAAGCACCCAAGCCACGACTCGGACGTCGAGCCGGTCGATTGCAGGCCAGCGAAAGACTGCGGTCGAGATGGCGGCAAAAACCACGAGCGAGCCGACGAGCGCGGTCACGAGATGGCGCTGGAAACGAGGGAACACCAGTTGATGATGCCCTCGAGAACCCTCGAGACCACGCATATGCAGGCTATTTGCGAACGTACGTTCGGCAGATAGTATCGATGCCGTATGCCCGCTGAGGAACTGGTCGTTCACGGCGCCCGCGAGCACAACCTGAAGGACGTCACCGTCCGGCTCCCGCGGAACGCGCTCATCTGCGTGACGGGCCTCTCCGGCTCGGGAAAGTCGAGCCTCGCCTTCGACACGATCTACGCCGAGGGTCAGCGTCGGTACGTCGAGTCGCTCTCCGCGTACGCGCGGCAGTTCCTTCAGATGATGGAGAAGCCCGACGTCGACTCGATCGACGGCCTTTCGCCCGCGATCTCGATCGACCAGAAGACGACCTCGCGCAACCCTCGCTCGACGGTCGGCACCGTGACCGAGATATACGACTACCTGCGCCTGCTGTACGCGCGGGTCGGCAGGCCGCACTGTCCGGTCTGCGGGCGTCCGATCGCCGGGCAGAGCCTCGACCAGATCGTCGAGCAGGTGTTGACGCTCCCCGAGGGGACGCGGTTCACGGTCGACGCACCGGTCGTACGAGATCGCAAAGGGGAGTTTCGCGACGTGCTCGAGGAGCTCCGCCGCGACGGTTTCACGCGCGTGAAGGTCGACGGCGAGCAGAGACTCCTCGAGGAGGAGATCGTCCTCGACAAGAAGTTCAAGCACACGATCGAGGTCGTCGTCGATCGCCTCGTGATGAAGCCTGACCTGAGGCAGCGTCTCACGCAGAGCATCGAGACGGCTACGTCGCTTGCCGAAGGGCTCGTCGGCATCGCCGCCCTCGACGGGGAGTCGTTCCTCTATAGCGAGAACTTCGCCTGCCCCGAGCACGGTGTCTCGCTCCCGGAGCTCGAGCCGCGCATCTTCTCGTTCAACGCGCCGCACGGCGCGTGCCCGCGCTGCACCGGTCTCGGGGCGCAGCTCGAGATCGACCCCGACCTGCTCGTCCCTGATGCGAGCCTGTCGATCTCGAATGGCGCGCTCGTCCCGTGGTCGCTTGGCGGCCAGGGCTTCTACGAGTCCGTGATCAAGGCGATCGCCGACCGCTACGAGATCGACCTCTCCCGCCCGTGGCGCGATCTCGCGCAGGAGGAGCAGGATCGGTTCCTCTACGGCACGGGAGGCGACCGGATCCTCGTCACCTACAAGAACCGGATGGGCCGCTCGCGCCGGTACACGATGGCCTTCGAGGGGCTCGTCCCGAACTTGCAGCGGCGCTATCGCGAGACCGATTCGAGCACGCAGCGGGAGCGGATCGAGGAGTACATGTCGATGCGGCCCTGCACCGTCTGTCACGGCGCCCGCCTCCGGCCGGAGGTGCTTGCCGTCACGGTTGGAGGCAAGTCGATCCACGCGTTCGCGCAGCAGTCGGTGACCCGGGCGCTCGGCTTCCTCGACGAGCTCGGCCTGACGCCGACCGAGGAGCTGATCGGCAGTCGGATCGTGAAGGAGATCCGCGAGCGGCTGACGTTTCTCGACGACGTCGGGGTCGGCTACCTCGACCTCGACCGGGCGGCGCGCACGCTCTCCGGCGGGGAGGCGCAGCGGCTCCGCCTTGCGACGCAGATCGGCTCGCAGCTCGTGGGGGTGCTCTACATCCTCGACGAGCCGTCGATCGGGCTCCACCAGCGTGACAACGGGCGCCTGATCGGGACGCTCGAGCGCCTGCGCGATCTCGGCAACACCGTGCTCGTCGTCGAGCACGACGAGCAGATGATGCGCACCGCCGATTGGCTCGTCGACATGGGGCCCGGTGCGGGCGAGCATGGCGGCGAGGTCGTCGCCGAAGGCACCGCGCGCGACGTGATGCGGAACCGCCGCTCGGTGACGGGCCACTTTCTCTCCGGCAAGCGGCAGATCGCCGTGCCCCAGCGGCGCGACGAGGATCGCGGCACCCTCCGTATCGGCGGAGCGCGAGAGCACAACCTGAAGGGCATCGACGTGGAGTTCCCGGTCGGCAAGTTCGTCTGCGTGACCGGGGTCTCGGGCTCCGGGAAGTCGACGCTCGTGAACGAGATCGTCTACAAGGCGCTCGCGAACCGCCTGTCGAAGACACGAACGAAGCCCGGGGCACACGACACCGTCGAGGGGATCGACTGCTTCGACAAGGTGATCGAGATCGACCAGCGACCCATCGGCCGGACGCCGCGGTCGAACCCCGCGACGTACACCGACCTCTTCACGCACGTGCGCGAGCTCTACTCGCTGACGCCGGAGGCGAAGGTGCGCGGCTACAAGCCCGGGCGGTTCTCGTTCAACGTCCGCGGCGGCAGGTGCGAGACATGCAAGGGCGACGGGCAGATCAAGATCGAGATGCACTTCCTTCCCGACGTCTACGTCCCGTGCGAGACGTGCCACGGCAGGCGGTACAACCGCGAGACGCTCGAGGTGCGCTTCAAGGGCAAGTCGATCGCCGACGTCCTCGAGATGTCCGTCGAGGAGGCGCTCGAGTTCTTTTCCAAGATCCCGAAGATCAGGCGCCGGCTTCAGACGCTCCACGACGTCGGGCTCGACTACATCCGGCTCGGTCAGCCCGCGACGACGCTCTCCGGAGGAGAGGCGCAGAGGATCAAGCTCGCGGCCGAGCTCTCGAAGGTGGCGACCGGCCGGACGCTCTACATCCTCGACGAGCCGACGACCGGTCTTCACTTCGCCGACATCGAGAAGCTCCTCGAGGTGCTCCAGCGTCTCGTCGACGCGGGGAACACCGTCGTCGTGATCGAGCACAACCTCGACGTGATCAAGCAGGCCGACTGGATCGTCGACCTCGGGCCGGAAGGCGGCGAGGCGGGCGGCGAGGTGATCGCGGCCGGCACGCCCGAGGAGGTCGCCGAGGTCGAGGAGTCGTACACGGGGCAGTTTCTTCGCGGCGTGCTCGCCGAACGCGGCGTCGCCGCAGCGGCATGAGTCGCGCGTTGACGACCTCCGCGCTCGTCGGCGGGGACGTCGAGCTGGCAGGCTGACGCAGCATCGCGCGCTGCGCTGATCGGCTCGCCCCGACGCGAGGCGACCCCGGTAAACAGCGTCTCTCGAGAGCCCTTGCGCATGCTCCCCTCGGCCGGATCGACGAGGGCATGGACGTACGCGACGCGGAGCTCGAGCTTCTCCAGCGGACGACGATCTTCGAGCCGCTGCCGTACGCGGCCCTGCGACGGCTCTCCGCATCACTGGGCGAGCGGCGTGCCTCGGCAGGCGAGGTGATCGTCCGGCAGGGCGAGAAGGAGATCTCGTCTACGTGATCGTGGAGGGTCGCGCCTCCGTCACCCGTGACGGCGAAGCGATGCGCGAGCTGGGCCCGGCGGACGTCTTCGGCGAGCTCGCCCTCATTCTCGACGTCCCACGCACCGCGACGGTGACCGCGAGCGAGCCGCTCGTGCTGCGCACGCTCGGACGCGATCCGTTCCTCGCGGCGGTCACGGGCAATCAGTTGAGCAACGAGGCGCTCGGTCGCCTCGTCGCCGCCCGAACCACGGACGTGGCGACGCGCTGACCATCGTCAGAGCGTTCTGCCGTGGCACGGGGTAGGACTACCCCGTGACGGCTCCGCTCGAACGCCTCCGAACGCGCCTCCGGACGATGGGCGAGGATCAGCCGTGGCTTGCGGCGGCGATCGATCGCGTCGAGATGCTGCGCTCGCCGTCGCCACCGCGTCCACTCGCCGAGGTGAGAGCAGACCTCGACGCGCTCGTCGGCCTCGAGTCGGTCAAGGAGCAGGTCAGCTCGCTCGTCGCCTTCCTGCAGGTGCAGGCTCAGCGCAAGCAGCACGGCCTGACCGAGGTCGCGACGGGCCAGCATCTCGTCTTCCTCGGGAACCCGGGGACGGGAAAGACGACCGTCGCACGGATCCTCGCCGAGGCGTACGGCTCCATCGGTCTCCTGCGCCGAGGCCACCTCGTCGAGGTCGATCGCGCCGGTCTCGTCGGCCAGTACATCGGAACGACGGCGATCAAGACCGACCGCGCCGTGCGCCGCGCGCTCGACGGTGCGCTCTTCGTCGACGAGGCGTATGCGCTCGCGCCCGTCGACAGCGCCCGGGACTTCGGCCCCGAGGCGGTGGAGACGCTGCTCAAGCGGATGGAGGACCACCGGCAACGGCTGGTGGTGATCGTGGCGGGATACCCGGGCCCAATGGAGCGCTTCCTCCAATCGAACCCCGGCCTTCGCTCGCGCTTCCAGCGAGAGATCTTCTTCCCCGACTACACGACGGGCGAGCTGCTGGCGATCACCCGCCGCTTCGCCGCCGCGAGCGAGTACCGGCTCGATGAAGCCGCCGAGCGCGCCTTCGAGGACGTCTTCGAGGGCGCGCGCCGCGGCGAAGCGTTCGGCAACGCGCGCTTCGCACGCACCGTCTTCGAGCTCGCCCTGAACACCCAGGCCCTGCGGCTGGAGACGGGTGCGAACGGTGCGCTCGAGCGACTGTCGGTCGAGGCGCTGACGCAGTTGACTGCGTCGGACGTCCTTGCCGCCGCCCGGGCGGCCGGTCAGGCGCCGATCGCTCGCCGGAGCGGCTGGTTCCGACGACAGGCCTGAGGCTACGCTCGAGAGGTGAGCGAGGGGCCGCTGAAGCCTGCAAGCGCCGCTGACCGGGCCGCCGAGATCGGCGCCGCGGAGGCGGACGCTCTCGGGCGCGCCTGGTGGCGCCGCGTCCCACGCGTCGTGACCGCGCCACGGGAGGTCTACACGGCACTGAGGCGGACGGACGACGCCGACATCGCCGCCCGGGCAGAGCCAGTCCTCGCGATCGCGATCCTCGCCGGGATGGCGGCCGTTCTCCTCACCCCGGCGTGGGGCAGGATCGCTGACGATCCCACCGTCGACGGGCTCGTGATCGCCGTCGTGACGTTCATCGCCGGCGTCTTCTACGGGGCGGCCGGCTACTTCGTGCTCGGTCTCGCCCTCTGGGTCGGCGCGAAGGCGGTCGGTGTCGAGGTTCCGGCACGGATCGCCCGTCAGCTACTCGGGTTCTCCGCGCTCCCGGTCGCGCTGTCGATCGCCGTGCTCGTGCCCGTCATCGTGCTGGGCTTCGGTGGCGACTGGTTCCGCTCGGGGGGAGACGACGACGGGACGGCGCGCCACGTGGTCGTGGCACTCGGCCTCGCGTTCGTGGCCTGGTCGCTCGCGCTCGTCGCCTACGGGCTGCGCGTCACCTTCCGGCTGCCGTGGCAGGGAGTCGTCGGCGCGCTCTCGCTCGGCAGCGTCATCGTCGCCGGGTTCACGGTCCTGCCCCTCGTCCTCTGAGGCGACTATGGGGACTGGCCCCGAAGGGGCCTGTCCCCGTGTGCCACGAGCAGTGTCCTGCGCCCGGCACCGCTCATAGCACGGGGGTCAGTCCCCTGCGGGGACAGACCCCGGGACAGAGCTCGAGATCTGAAACGCTTCCCGCTCGTCCTCCGCCATCGCGTAGGTGTGCTCGGATCCGGGAAATGCGCCGCTGCGCACCTCGGACGCGTACGTCTCGAGCGCATCGCGGATCTCCCGTGAGAGGTTCGCGTACCGTTTCACGAAGCGCGGGAGGTGCCCCTCCGTGAGGCCGAGCAGATCGTGATAGACGAGCACCTGGCCGTCGCACGAGGCGCCCGCGCCGATGCCGATCGTCGGAATCGTGAGCTGCGTCGTGATCTCGGCCGCGACCGGCGCAGGCACGGCTTCGAGCACGAGCGCGACGCACCCTGCCTGCTCGAGCGCGCGGGCTCCCTCGACGAGCGTTCGAGCGGCCTCGGCCGTCTTGCCCTGAGTCTTGAAGCCGCCGAGCATTGTCGCCGACTGCGGCGTGAGGCCGATGTGCCCGACGACCCCGATCCCCGCCTCGACAATCGCTCGTGCCCGCGGCACCATCGGGCCGGCCCCTTCGAGCTTCACGAGGTCGGCGCCCGCCTCCTTCACGAAGCGGATCGCGTTCCGGACGGCGTCCTCGTCGGACACCTGGTACGAGCCGAACGGCATGTCGCCGACGACGATCGGCCTGTGGACGGCCCGCACGACTGCTCGCGTGAGGAAGAGCATCTCGTCCATCGTCACGGGCACGGTCGTGCCCTCGTGGCCGAGGACGACCATCGCGGCCGTGTCGCCGACGAGGATCATGTCGATCCCCGCGTCCTCGGCGAACCGCGCGCCCGGCATGTCGTAGGCGGTGACCATCACGATCTTGTCGCCGCGGCGCTTCATCTCGGCAAGCTCGGGAAGCGGCAGCTTTCCTGCGGGGACGCTCATCCGGGTGCCTCCGTATCGAGTGGGACGTTGTCGATCAGGCGAGTCGAGCCGACGCGGATTGCGCCGGCGAGCGTTGGGGGGTCGAACGGCGCGACGACGACATAGTCGACCTCCATCCCCGCGGCTTCGAGGAGCGATCGTGCCGTCTCCGGGTCACGGGTCGCGAGGGCTCGTGGAAGGACGAGCGCGCGCCGTCGTTCGTCGGGGGAGAGAAGGACGTTGCGGGAGGACAGCGCGAGACCGTCGGCGTCTCGCACGGTCGGCACGACGACGAGCTCCAACTCGAGCTCGAGATCGACCACCATGCGCCGGAGCACGTCCACCTGTTGCGCGTCTTTCTGCCCGTAGAACGCGAGATCCGGACGGACGATGTTGAAGAGCTTCAGGCAGACCGTCGTGACCCCTCGGAAGTGGCCGGGCCGATGCTCGCCCTCGAGGATTGCGCCGAGCTCGGTCACGTCGACCCAGGTCTGGTAGCCCGGCGGGTACATCTCCTCGGACGTGGGGGCGAAGACGATGTCGACTCCGGCTTTCCGCGCTCCGTGCAGATCGTTTGCCTCGTCGCGCGAATACCCGTCCAGGTCAGCCGTCTCCCCGAACTGGGCCGGGTTGACGAACAGGCTCATGACGACGCTGTCACAGAGCTCGCGGGCGGCTCGCAGGAGTGCCCGATGCCCGTCGTGCAGTGCGCCCATCGTCGGCACGAGCCCGACCGTCCCGTCACGCCGGTCGGCGAGCGCAGCGCGGACGTCGGCAACGGTGCGCGCGACGATCACGCGCTTACCCCGCTTGCTCGTGCGGTCAGCGTCGCGAGCGTGTCGTACGCCTCGAGCAGGTCGGGCGCGACGGCGGCGATCGCGGCGCGATGGCGCTCCACCGTCTCCCAGTCGCCGCGCTCGATCGGCCCCGTCAGCTGAAACCCGTTCTCGATCACGCGAAGCATCAGCGGGTCGAGCGCCTCCGCGGGCACGTCAGCCCGCTCGAGCAGCTCGGCTGCGACGCGGCGCAGTGTCACGAGGTAGTTCGACGCCATCACCGCGCCCGCGTGGTAGAGCGCGCGCTCTGCGTCGGCGAGGACGAACGGGGTGAGGCCCAGGAGCTCGGCCAGCTCGACGGCGACCGCGCGCGCCTCGTCGGTCTCGCCGGTGACCGCCGCCCAGGCGCCGTCGAGCTGCTCGGCACCCCGGTCGTGGGAGAACGTCTGAAGGGGGTGCAGCGAGAAGCGTCGAACGTGCGGGTCGAGCGCGGCGAGCGGCGTGCCGCCGCTGACGTGGGCAACCCAGCTACCGGGCTGGAGCGACGCCGCGACCTCCACGATCGCACGGTCGGGGACGCAGAGGAGTGTCAGGTGCGGATCCTTCTCGCGCACCGCGACGCCGCGCTCGACGAGGCGCGCGCTCACAGCGCCGCCGACGCGGCCGCGCGCACCGATCACCCTGACACTCTCGATCATCCTTTGGGCTCCAGTTCCTTCCGGATACCGGGCAGTTCAAAGCGTATCGCAACGCGCTCGCGTGGTGGCACTTCTCGCTTCGCGAAAAGTGCCTCTACCCGTCCTTCAGTGGCACTTTCTGCGCAGCAGGAAGTGCCGACAACCTGTTCTCCAGCCCCCGGCGCACGCCCGGCCAGTCGTCGTCGGTGACCGAGTACCACGCGCTGTCGCGGTTCTCGCCGTCACGGACGAGCATGTGCTTGCGGTGAACGCCCTCGAAGCTCGCGCCCATCCGCTCCATCGCCCCGCGCGAGCGCTCGTTCCGCGCGTCGGTCTTCAGTTCGACGCGGCGACATCCCCAGACCTCGAACGCGTGCCGGAGCATTAGGAGCTTGGCTTCGACGTTCGCTCCGGTCTGCCAGGCGGACGGGTGGAGCCACGTCCAGCCGATCTCGACCGACCCGTGCTCGGGTCGCAGCGCGAGGAACCGCGTCGAGCCGACGACGCGCTCGTCACAGACTGTTACGAGCGGGATCTCCGTGCCGCCACGCGCGGCATCCATGGCGGCGGCAAGGTAGTCGTCGAACGCGGCTCGGGTCGCCGGCTGGAGGATCGAGAGCCACTCCCACGTCCTCGCGTCGCGCGACGCCTCCCAGAGGGCGTCGCCGTGCCGAGCCTCGAGGGGCTCGAGCCGGACGACCCGCCCCTCGAGCGTCGGTGCTGTCCAGGCGGTGCTCACGTCTCCGTCGTACCTCATCACAACGAGCTTTCGCCGCGAGCAGCCTGCCTAGCGCGTGTCGCGAAGCGAAACGCGCCGACCGACGGTGCCGAGGTCTACACTTCCACGCGTGCCGATCTACGAGTACGCGTGCATGGAGTGCGAGGAGCATTTCGACGAGCTCGTCCGCTCCGACGCCCAGGTCGTCACGTGCCCGAGCTGCGGCGCAGCCAAGGTGCTGAAGCAGCTCTCGTCCTTCGCCGTGCACGGTGCCGCAGCGAAGCCGAGCTTCGCCGGCCCGAGCGGGGGCGGCGGCGGGTGCTGCGGCGGCGGCTGCGGCTGCCACTAGCGACTTCGCGAGAGCCGACATGGGCGTGATGCGGCTTGCACGGCTCGTCGGGGCTGCGAGCGTCGGGTACGCCTTCGGCACGATCCCGTTCGCCGACGTCGTCGCGCGGCGGGCGAGCGACGGACGGATCGACCTGCGCGAGTTCGGGAGCAGAAACCCGGGTGCGATGAACGCGATGCGGACGTTCGGCCCGGCGACGGGGATCGCGGTCGCGCTCGCGGACGCAGGCAAGGGCGTTGCCGCGTGCGCGATCGGGAAGGCGCTCGCCTCGGATGCCGGCGCGCACTGTGGCGGCGTCAGCGCTGTCGTCGGTCACTGCTACCCGCCGGGGCGGCGGGGCGGCAAAGGCGTGGCGACGAGCGCCGGCCAGCTTGTCGCGACGTTCCCGGCGTTCGCCCCCTTCGAGGCCGTCGTCGGGATCGGCACCGGTGCCCTCGCGCGACCAGGTCGGCCCGGCCGCCGCGCGCTCGCGACGACGATCGTCGCCTGTGTCGCCTGGGTCGGCGGCTCCGTCGTCTGGTGGCGACGGGGGCTCCCGAACGGCTGGGGCGTCGAGCCGACGGGTGCGCTGCCGCTCGCGAGCGCCGCCTCGAGCGCGGTCGTGATGGCACGCTTCTGGCACTCGATCCGACACGGCCAGCCCGACGACTACGCGCCCGAGGCGTGATCCGCGGCCTCTCCTAGACTCCGTGCGATGGATCCCGCGGAGCGGAAAGCGGCGCTCGAGGCGCACGCTCGAGAAGCGTCGGGATGCGAGCGGTGCGGTCTCTCCGCGACGCGGACGCAGGTCGTGTACGGCGACGGACCGATCGACGCGCCACTGATCCTGGTTGGCGAGGCGCCCGGCTTCCACGAGGATCGTGAGGGCCACCCGTTCGCCGGTCGCGCCCGTGAGCTGATCGAGCGACTGCTGTCCGGGGTCGGGATCGGACTCGACGAGGTCTATCTCGCGACCGTGCTGAAGTGCCGCGTTTCGGGGAACCGAGAGCCGTTGCCGGAGGAGTGGGGCGCGTGTGAGCCGTACCTGTATCGCCAGCTCGAGCTCGTCCGGCCGAAGGTCGTCGCGACGCTCGGGAGCTTCGCGACGACGTTGCTCTCCGGCAAGGCGCTCGGCATCACCCGTGCGCACGGTCAGGAGCAGGAGGTGACGCTCGGTGGTCGGCGCGTGCTCCTGTACCCGCTCTTCCATCCTGCGGCGGCGCTCTACACACCGGCGATGCTCGAGGTTCTCGAGCGCGACGTCGCGCGACTTCCGGCCCTGCTCAAGCGTGACGAGCCCGCGCCCCGGCCGCCGCTCCCGGCCGCAAACGAGTCCTTCACGAAAACCCGCTCGCGGCAGCCGGTGCAGCTCGGCCTCTTCTGACACCTGTGGCGGAGCTCGAGCTCGTCACAGGCTCCGATGAAGAGACGAAAGCCGTCGCCGCACGCCTCGCCGGCCGGCTCCGTGCGGGAGACGTCGTCTTGATCTCCGGTGAGCTGGGCGCCGGCAAGACGACCTTCGTCCGCGGCGCGTGCCGCGCACTCGGTGTCACCTCTGGTGTGACGAGCCCGACGTTCACGATCGGGCACCGGTACGCGGGCAACGCGATCGACGTGTCGCACCTCGACCTCTACCGGTTCCGCGGCCTCTCCGCTGCGGAGTGGGGCGATCTCGAGCCGTACTTCGACGACGCGATCGTGTTCGTCGAATGGCCCGAGGCGGGGGTGGACGCGCTTCCGCCCGCGCGGGCGCACATTCGCCTCGACCACGTCTCGCCGACCGAGCGGCGGCTCGTGCTCGAGACGGACGACGTGAGCCTGCTGGAACACTTGGCCGGTGCTGATCCTGGCCTTCGATACCGCGACTGAGCGGGCGACGAGCGCGCTCGTCTCGGACGGCGAGCTTCTCGGCGAGCGCGTCTCGACCGCCCAGACGCTGCTCGAGGACGTCGATGCGCTCCTGCGCCAGGCATCGGCGCAGCCACGTGACCTCGAGGGGCTCGCGGTCGGGACGGGACCTGGCAGCTTCACCGGCATGCGGATCGGCCTCGCTGTCGCGCGCGGCCTCGGACTCGCGCTCGGCGTGCCGGGAGCCGGGGTCTCGACGCTCGACGCGTTGCGCGCGGGTGGCGGTGAGAGGGCGTTGCCCGTGATCGACGCACGTCGCGGCGAAGTCTTCGTTCCTGGCCCGAGGGCCGTGTCACCGGACGCACTCGAGGTCGACGGGGTGCTCTGCGTCGGCAACGGAGCCGTCCGGTATCGCGAGTTGATCGAGAGCCGAGGCGGCACGGTGCCCCCGGACGACGATCCGCGTCACCTGCCGCAGGCGAAGCTCCATGCCCGCCTGGCGGGGAAGCTCGGGCCGATCGAGGCAATTCAGCCGCTCTATGTGCGCGACCCCGACATCGGACGGCGGCCGTGACGCTCGAGCTCCGCCGCCTCGAGCTCGACGACCTCGACGCAATCGAGGGCATCGAGAGCGTCTCGTATCGAACGCCGTGGTCGCGGTCGATGTTCACGAGCGAGCTCGCGAAGCCGAGCTCCCTGTCCCTCGCCGCGGTGGACGACGACGGCACGCTCGTCGGATACCTCGTCCTCTCGAAGCAGGTCGACGCGTGGCACGTGATGAACGTGGCCGTCGCCCCCGAGCACCGCCGCCGCGGCGTCGCCTCCGCACTCCTGGCGCGCCTGCTCGAGGTCACGAAGGGAGATGCGGAACGGGGCCATACGCTCGAGGTGCGCGTCTCGAATCTCGGCGCTATCGCCCTCTACGAGCGTTTCGGCTTCCAGCGCCGCGGTCTCCGACGCGCCTACTACACCGACAATCGCGAGGACGCCGTGATCATGTGGCGCGATCCGGAGCTCGCTGACGCGGGCTCCGGTAGACCGGATGCCTGAAGACGTCATGGATGATTCTTGCTCGGCGCTCGCCAATTCCTGCGACCTCGCGCAGGTCGTCGGGCAACGCGCGGCTGATGACGTCGATCGAGCCGAACTCTCGGAGAAGTTCACGCGCATTTCTGATTGTGACCATCGGGATCGCGCAGAGCACGTCGACGGCAATCTCGTCGCGGCGACCGACAGGTCGACGGTACGCAGGCTGAACGTAGCCCGCCCCGAAACCGGCTCGCGACATCGCCAGGCCCCGAAGCCACGTCGCCGAATCCTCAGCTCCTGTCGACCGAAGAACCGGAACGCCTCGATCGGCCAGAGCGATCAGGGCGCCACGCACTGCATTGCGCGACAGCGGGCCGGCATCCAGGTTCGAACCTTCGACCAGCACGACTGGCAACGGAGCATTCGCTCGCAGACGATTCAGTTGGGTCCAGAAACGACCATTGACGATCGAAGCGTGGAGATCGCGTACAGACTTGCGTTCGACGAGTGTTGCAGGGCCAATCGCGTAGTCTCCGACCGCGAGCGTCGATCGCTCGACTACGAGTCCAAGCCGCTCCAACGCGCCGATGACTCCGCTCGCGCGCTCTCGATGATCCGCAACGATCGGCAGCAGCGCTCGGTGGACCACTCGAGAAGGATGAGCCACCATGGGTGAGCGGTCTAGTGGCCGTGCGAAGCACGGCCACAACGGCCAGATCATCCTGGGCCTCGAGACCTCGTGCGACGAGACCGCGGCCGCGGTGGTCACCCCCGACGGGCACCTGCGTTCGTCGATCGTGGCGTCGCAAGCGGAGCTGCACACACGGTACGGCGGCGTCGTGCCGGAGGTTGCCTCGCGGCGTCATCTCGAGCTCGTGCAGCCGGTGATTCGCGCGGCGCTCGACGACGCGGGTGTCGGGCTCGACGACGTGACCCGGGTCGCGGTCACACGCGGGCCCGGGCTGATCGGCGCGCTGCTCGTCGGGCTGTCGGCGGCAAAGGCGATCGCCTGGGCCCGCGGCCTCGAGCTTGCGCCCGTCGACCATCTCCGTGCGCATGTCGCCGCGCTCTACCTCGAGCCGGACGCGTTGGAGCCACCGTTTACCTGCCTGCTTGCGAGCGGCGGGCACACGCTCGTGCTCGCCGTACACGACCGCTCGGGCTTCGAGATCCTCGGCTCGACGCTCGACGACGCGGCCGGGGAGGCGTTCGACAAGGGCGCCCGACTGCTCGGGCTCGGCTACCCGGGCGGAGCGGAGCTCGACCGACTCGCGGCGGACGGCGATCCCGACGCGTTCTCGTTCCCCGTCGCCCGGCTTCCCGGGCTCGACCTCTCGTTCTCCGGTTTGAAGACGGCGCTCCTCTACGCCGTCCGCGAGCTCTCGGAGCCCGAGCTCGACGCGCGGCGCGCCGATCTCGCCGCGTCGTACCAGCGCGCCATCGTTCGTGCCCTCGTCGGCCGGCTCGAGGCGGCGCTGGCCGTCACCGGTCACGAGACGATGGCGGTCGTCGGCGGCGTCGCCGCGAACTCCGAGCTCCGCGAGAGCCTCCCCGCCGCCCGGTTCGCGCCGCTCGCGCTCTGCACCGACAACGCCGCGATGGTGGCCTCGGCGGGCCGCTTCGCCGAGGCCGTCCCGCTGCCCGGCTACCTTGGCCTCGATGCGTACGCCTCGTACGACGCTTCGTAGCGTCGCGTTCGCCGCCTGCCTCGTCGCGCTCGTCCTCACGGTCGGTGGGGCGACGGGCGCAACGAGGACGGAGGTCGGCGCCGCGGGATGGCAGGGGCTGCTCGGCACGCGCGCGGAACCGGAGCTCGGTGGTCGCTGGATCGTGGTGCTGCGCGTGCCGTCTCTTGCGGATCGCGTACGTCGTGCGGGCGGGAGGGCGACAGAGCTCCAGATGCGCTCGTGGACGACGACCGCGCGGAACGCCCAACGACGGGCGATCGCCGGCCTTTTCTCCCGCGGCGCTCCGGTCGACCCCGAGCAGTCGTACGTCCGCGTCCTGAACGGCTTCGCCGCCTCGCTCGACCCGATGCTCCTCCCGGCGCTCGAGCGTGACCCGGTTGTCGCGGGCGTCTATCCCGTGCGTGCCGCCTATCCGGCGGCGACGCCGTCACCGTCGACGTTCGAGTCCGAGGCGTTCGGGCCCGCGAGCGGTCGTCGCGCCGGACTCGAGCTGCCCGGCGCCGACGGTACGGGGATCACAGTCGCGCTGCTCGACACGGGCATCGATACCCGCCATCCGTTCCTTCAGGGCCGGCTGCTGCCCGGGATCGACGTGATCGACGCCGACGGCGACCCGACGGCCGCCCAGAATCCAACGGCGCCCGGCCGCCCGGAGCGCCATGCGACCGAGCTCGCCGGTCTCGTCGCGGGCGCCCGCGGGCCCGCCGGCCTCCGCGGTGTCGCGCCGCGCGTCTCGCTCCTGCCGATCCGCGTCGCGGGTTGGCAGCCCGACACGGACGGCGGCGTCTCGACCTACGGCCGCACGGATCAGGTGCTCGCGGGAATCGAGGCGGCCGTCGACCCCAACGGCGACGGCGACGCCCACGACGCGGCGCGGATCGCACTCGTCGGTGTCGCCGAGCCCTTCTCGTCGTTCCCCGACGGTCCGCTCGCGCGCGCGGGACGGGGAGCGCTCGCGCTCGACATGCTCATCGTTGCCCCCGCGGGCAATGATGGACCGGCCGGCCCCGGCTACGGCAGCGTCGCAGCCCCCGGCGGCACGTCGGGTGTGCTCGGTGTTGCCGCCGCCGATTCGCGAGGGCGCAGCCCGACCGTGCATCTCCTCCTGCGGGCCGGTCTGCGCGTGCTTGCGTCGGGTGAGACCGCACTCGGCGGCGCGGTCGGTCCCGACGAGGTCGTCTCGGCGCCGGTCGTCGCGCTCCCGCGCCGGCAGGTCGTGGCGGTGACGCGGGGCAACGCGCTCGACCGGCTCTTCGATCGGCGTGGCTTCAGCAGCGTTGCCGGGCGCGCCGTGCTTCTTCCATCCGGACCGACGACGCCGGAAGCGGTGCGCGAGCTCTCGGCAGCGGGCGCCAGGGCCGTGCTCGTCGACGGCCCGATCCCTGCCGGCTCGCTCGGGCTCGACGAGCTCACGGAGGTGCCGATCGTCGGTGTCCGTGCGACCGCGGCCGCGAGCGTCCGCGAGGCGCTGGCCGCGGGTGTCCCGGTCGAGCTCGAGGTCGGCGCTGCCGAGCTCGACGAGAACGGCCAGCTGGGTGCGCTCGCGCCGTTCTCGAGCTTGGGGCTCGCTCTCGACGGAGGCTCCCGTCCGGCTGTCGCGGCGCCGGGTGTCGGGCTCGTGACGTCGGTGCCGGGCCGCAACGAGGGTGGTGCTGCCCGCTACGGGACGATCAGCGGCTCGAGCGCGGCGGCGGCACTCGTCACGGGCGCGGCCGCGCTGCTCGCGGACGCGCGGCCGGATCTCGATGCAGCCGGCCTCCGGAGCGCGCTCGTCGCGACGGCGCGGCTCGGCGTCTCCGGCTCCGACGCGCGCCTCGTGAACCCCGTCGCCGCATCATCGGTCGAGCTGATCGCCGAGCCGCCGCTCGTCCCGTTCGGGGCGCTACATCGCGCGCGCACGACGCTTTCCGCTCGTGTCTCGTTGCGCAACGTCTCGCGCCGAAACCTCGTCGTCCGTCTCGCGGCGGTGCGAGGGACGGGGGTCACGGTTCGCGTGAGGCCCGAGCGTGTCGTGCTGCGGGTGGGGAACGTGCGGGTGATCCGGATCACGATCAAGGCGACGACGCGACCGGCCGCTCCGGGGGCGCTCGAGGGCGCGATCCGCGCGGTCGCGGGTCCTGGTGCCCGGCTGCGCATCGGCTGGACTGCTGCCGTCCCTGTCGACCGGCCTCCCGTCGTGACGCGCGTCCTTCTCTCGCGCGCCAACTTCAGGCCCAACGACCAGCGTCCGACCGTCCTCACGTTCGTCGCGGGCCGAGTGGACGGCTCGCTCGAGCGGCCGCAGCTCCTGCCGTTGTCGCGTCTCGAGATCGAGCTCTACCGCGGCCGCCGGCGACTTGGCCTGCTTGCGCGGCTCCGCGACGTGCTGCCCGGCCGGTACGCGTTTGGCGTCACCGGTCGCGGCCCGAAGGGGGCGCGGCTTGCACCCGGCCGCTATCGCCTCCGCGTCGTCGGCGCGCCGGTCGGCGGAGGACGGGTCACACGCGTCGACGTTCCGTTTCGCATCCGGTAGCACTGGGGTACAGTCACGGATCGTGCGAGCTCGGCGATGTCGATGAGCGCCACGGAAGCACCGTCCCACCTTCGCGAGAACCCTTTCGCGCTCGCGCGCGACCAGCTACGCAGGGTGGGGGAGGAGTTCGGAGTCGACCCTGACCTGATCCGCGTCCTCTCGAAGTGCAAGAAGACGGTCGAGGTCTCGGTGCCCGTCGCGATGGACGACGGGAGCGTGGAGGTGTTCGAGGGGTATCGCGTCGTTCACAACGTGACGCGCGGCCCCGCCAAGGGCGGGATCCGCTACCACCCCGGCCTGACCCGCGACGAGGTCAAGGCGCTCGCGATGTGGATGACGTGGAAGTGCGCGCTCATGGGGCTGCCGTTCGGCGGTGCGAAAGGCGGCGTCGTGTGCTCTCCGCGCGACCTCTCCCGGTCCGAGCTCGAGCGGCTCACCCGGCGCTACACGACGGAGATCATCAACGAGATCGGGCCGGAGAAAGACATCCCCGCGCCCGACGTCGGAACAGACGCCCAGGTGATGGCGTGGATCTTCGACACCTACTCGATGAACGTCGGCCACTCGGTGCTCGGCGTCGTGACGGGCAAGCCGCTCGCCGTCGGCGGGTCGGTCGGGCGCGACGGCGCAACCGCGCGGGGCGTCCTGTACTGCATCCGGACGGCGCTCCAGAAAGAAGGCCGCCGGTTCCCCGATACACGGGTCGCGATCCAGGGGTTCGGAAACGTCGGCCGCAACCTTGCGCGGCTGCTTGCAGAGGAAGGCGCTCGCGTCGTCGCGCTCTCGGATTCCCATGGCGCGGTCGTGAACCCGTACGGGATCGACGTGCCCGCCGCGATCGTCCACAAGGCCGAGCACGGCGTGCTCGAGGCGCTCCCGGGAACCGACGAGGCGACGAACGACGAGCTGGTCGAGCTCGAGTGCGACGTGCTCGTGCCGGCTGCGCTCGAGCAGGTGATCACCGCAGAGAACGCGCCCCGGGTCAAGGCGCACATGATCTGCGAGGCCGCGAACGGCCCGACGACTCCGGGCGCCGACGAGGTGCTCGACGATCGCGGGATCCTCGTCCTTCCCGACGTGCTCGCAAACGCCGGCGGCGTCGTCGTCTCGTACTTCGAGTGGGTGCAGGGGCTCCAGGAGTACTTCTGGAAGGAGTACGAGGTGAACGCGAAGCTGAACGACATCGTCGTCCGCGCGTTCGAGGAGACCTGGTCGGCCCGCGAGCGGTTCTCGACGACCATGCGAAACGCGGCGTACGGGATCGCCGTGCAGCGCGTCGCCGAGGCGACGACCATTCGGGGTCTCTACCCGTAGCCTGTCGTGGAACCCGGCTTCGCCGGTTTCCACTAGACCGATTGCCGGTGGCTTCCCTCGTCGTTGTCTACTCCGCGCCTGGTTGTCACCTCTGCGGGCCTGCTGTCGAGACGGTTCGGGCTGTCTGCGGGACCGCGTTCGAGCTGGTCGACATCACGAGCGATCCGGCGCTCGAGCGGCGCTACCGGCTCCGCATCCCCGTGGTCGAGATCGACGGGAAGGAGCGCTTCAGGTATGAGGTCGACGAGGCGGACCTCCGAGCGTTGGTGATCGGGAGCGAACGTTCGCTCTAGTGCAACGGCGTCAGCCGTTGCACCGGCAGAATGACGCGGTTGTCACAAACTATGCGGGGAGGACGTTGGTGGCGGATCGGCTCACGGTCGGCGTCGCGGCTCGTCTAAGTCGGTACCTCCAGGTGCTGACGCAGGCGAAGAAGATGGGCAAGGATCGGATCTCCTCGCAGGAGATCGCCGAGTACACGAACATCAACGCGACGCAGATCCGGCGCGACCTCTCGACGTTCGGCCGGTTCGGCAAGCGAGGCGTCGGCTATCCGGTCGACTCGCTCCTCTCCGAGATCCGGAAGATCCTGCGGACGCAGGGGCAGCACAACATCGCCCTCGTCGGCGCCGGCCGGCTCGGTGCGGCGATCGCCTCGTCGCCGATCTTTGCCGAGCATGGGATCACGATCGCCGCCGTCTTCGACGTCGACCCCGAGAAGGTGGGCACGAGCCTCGGCGGCGTGTCCGTCAGCGCGCTCGACGACCTGGACGAGGTGGTTCGTGACCGGTCGATCGTCGTCGGCGTCCTTGCGGTTCCCGACGGCTCGGCGCAGGATGCGGCGAGGCGGCTCGTCGGTGCAGGGGTCAAGATCGTGTTCAACTACTCCCAGGCCCTGATCGACACGCCGTCAGACGTGCAGGTGCACACGTCCAACCCGGCGGTCGAGCTCCTCTACGCGCTCTACTTCCACCTCACCTGACGCGGCGCGGGGGAGGCGCGGCCGGACGGCGCGGCGACGGCGCCATCCGGATCGTCTCGCGATTCGCGAACGGGCTCGGGACTACGTCTTGCTCGGGGCGCTCGTCCGGCGTGGGCTGCAGCTCTCGGCCGTCGAGGATCGCGCTCGCGCGTCGGAGAAAGTCGCGCAGGAGTCTGACCTCACCCTTCGAGTACTCGCCCGCGAGTCGCGCCAGGCGGTCGTGCAGATCGTCCCAGAAGCCGGCCGCCGCGCTCCGCCCGGACTTCGTCAGCTGCACGGTCACCCGACGGCGATCGCCACGCGTCGGACGCACGCGCTCGACGAGACCCGCCTCCTCCAGCCGGTCGAGCACGGGAGTCGTCCCGCTCGCCGAGACATCGAGCCGGGCCGCGAGCTCGCCGGCGCTCAGCGCGCCGGAGCGGTGGAGGATCTCGAGACAGCGGGCGGCCGTGGCGTGGACCCCGAGGCCCGAGCCCGCTCGCTCGTCGACGCGCTCGGTCGCGCTGTGCCACGTCGCGAGCTCCGCGAGGAGTTCCTCGAGTAGCCGCTCGTCTGCCCTGAGAACGGGGGCGGGAGCCTCGTCGTCGATGACGGGCGCTATACCGAAGCTCCAGGCGGTAGTTCGCTCTCGAATGGTTTGTTCTCCACGAGATCAGATTATAGAAATATACGAAAATGTGTCAAATTCCTCGTTTTTAAGCCATTTCCTGGCCCTTCGGATGGGTTTCGTCCTAGACCCCCTTGACCCTCGTTTGAGGCTGCGGTATACCCCATGTGGGGAAGGGAAACGGGTTGCGGAGGAGAGGGGACTCCGTCGCAAACAGGGGAGCAGGGTTGCTGGTTTCGGACGGCGGCACGTGGGGTCGGAGCACGGGGGCGAGGGTGCAGATCATCCTCGCCTTCGCGTTCGTTCTGGCCGCTTTCGTCTTCCCTGCCGTCGCCTCGGCCGACTCATCCGCCGGCGCCGCCAGCGACACTCCCACCACGACACAGGGCCAGCTGGCAAGCGGCGCGACTGCGTCGCGCGGGTCGACGCCGGGGCAGTCGGAGGGATCCGGGAACGGGGCGCAGGAGTCCACCCCGAAGGAGACGACCGAGACGTCGGAGGACGCAGCGAGCTCGCAGAGCGACGTCGAGACCCAGACCCCAGCCTCAACGACAACTTCAGCCACAACGACCGAGACGCCCGCGAGTGAGAAGCAAACGCCCGCGGGCAAGACGAATCCGGTCGCCGACCAGGCGAGCGGCGCAACGGCAATCACCCAGACCAGCGAGCCGACACCCACCAGAGTGACGAGCGAGGCGACGTCGAGCGAGACGACGCCGAGCGGCGAGGCGGCGGGAGCCGCCGAGCCTGAGCCCTCGTCCACGACGGAGCAGACGACGACGATCGACCAAGGCGCCTCGGCCACTGCGGTCGCGGAGCAGACGGGCGGAACCGCCGGTCAGGCGAACGGCGTCGGCAACGGGCAGGCGAACGGCTTCGGGAACGGCGAGGCGAACGGGCAGGGCAACGGAGCCGGGAACGGCACGGGGAACGGCACCGGCAACGCGTTCGGCCACGGCAACGGCGCAGGAAACGCGCACAGCGACGTTCGCGTCGAGCAGCCGGGCACGGGCGAGGGTACCTCGCAGGGAAACAAGGCGACCGCCCAGGCTAAGGCGACTGCGACGGCCGCCGTCGACATGGACGGCACGACGACCGCCGCACAGGCGGCGGACGCAAGCGCCAAGGCCGTCCAGAGCGAGATCGGGAACGTCCAGGTGTCCGTCCGAATCGACAGCCCGGGCAACGACGGGGCCGTGACGCAGGCCAACGAGGCGAACGCCGCGAGCTCGGCGAGCACGGGCCTCCAGGCAGGCGAGACCACCGACGCATCCGGCCAGGCGACCGCGGACGCGACCGCCGTGCAGGACGGGGTCGCGAACACCGTCGTCTCCGTTCGGGTCTTCAGCCCTGGTGACGACGGAGTCGTCCGTCAGGTCAACGACGCCGGGGCGACGGCCACCGCCGACGACGAGGCGACGGCGACCGCCGTCCAGGACGGCGTCCGGAACACCTACGTCGGAATCCGAGTCGAGAGCCCGGGCGAGCGTGGCGCCGTCGAGCAGTCGAGCGTTGCCGACGCAGACACCACGGCCGGCGGTCTGGTGACCGTAGTCTCTGAGGGAATCAATACCGTTGTCATTGCAGACATCAAAGCGCCCGATCTTTCGGTCCCAGACAGAACGACGGTCTGGGAATGGACGTGGCAGTGGAGCGGCGACGAGGCCGACCTGACGGGCAAGCCGTTTGTCGTATCGGGCAACACGTGGGAGTGGAGTTGGGGCGACGTGCCGGAGGGCACCGTCGTCGAGCGCGAGGCGACCACGGCCGACGTCGCGGGAACCTGGACGTGGGACTGGAGCTGGGAGCGCGAGCTTCCCGGGTGGGCATGGGAATGGCGCCAGCAGGCGACGCTCGCGTGCGCCACCTGCGTCTGGATCTGGCGGTGGGACTGGCAGTGGAAGGGACAGCCGCCGGCAACGCCGTCGTCGCCTCCTACCGACGCCCCTCCCACAGGCGCGCCGGAGCAGAGCTCGTCGGTGACGGCCGTCGCCGAGGCGCACGTCGATGCCGCGGTGAACCAGGTTGTCGTTCAGGACAGCGAGGGCGCGAATCAGTTCGCCGGACAGATCGCCGACGCCGAGCAGGTCGCGGACGCCTCGGCGCTCGCCCGTCAGCGCCTCGACGGCGCCGGGATCGTGAGCATCGTCTTCGAGGGCGATCGCTCGCTCGTGGTGACTGCCCGGGCGACGACGGCAACGTGGATCGATCAATCTCTCGGCCAGGGCGGGGGCGTCGCGGGTGACGGCATGCTCGACCAGTGGTCGGGCCAGCAGGCCGTCGTGCTCCAAGCCGCGTTCGCCGAGGCGCTCGGCGAGCAGAGCGCCTCTGCCGCGGCGGACGGCCACGGCGCCGTCCTCGCGGACGCGGTGGCCGTTTCCGGCAACGAGCAGTGGGGCGTGCAGACCGGATTGCTCGGTGACGGCCTGCTGGATCAGTGGCTCGGTCAGCAGCTCATCGTGGCGCAGGTCGCCGGCGCCGCCGCCCGCACGACGCAGACGCTCGACAAGATCGCAGGCGCCGTGGCTACCGCGAAGTCCGTCTCGGCCAACCTCTCGCTCGTGGCGCAGGCTGCGGCGCAAGATGCCGCGCGGGGCGCCGGAATCGGCTCGCAGACGGTCGCGCAGTACGCGCAGGTCGTTCAGGACGCCCTGGTGCTCGCGACCACGAGCCAGCCTGTGAATACCTCGACCCGGCTGGCGACGAGCAATGCCGGGGCGATCAACCGCTCGATGACCGTCCAGGGGGCGGCCCAGTGGATGAACGGCTCGTCGTTCCTCGATCTTCAGGACATCGCTCAGCAGGTCGCGGTGACGCAGGAGGCGTTCGCGGTCTCGAGCTCCACCGGAGGCATTGGAGGGTCGGCGCGCACCGTCAACTGTGCGACGACCCAGCAAAGTGCAGGGCAGGGCATCGGCTCGTTCGTCTCGGTCGACACGGACGATCTCACGTCTTTCTGCGTGCCGCCGAGCCAGGCGACCGGCGAGCTCGGGCCGGACGGCTCGAGCGGCACGTCGTCCTCGGGCTCCCCGGGCTCTTTGGGCTCCTCGGGCAGCGTCAACGTCGCCGTGATGACACTCGAGGACGAGATCCTCATCGGTCATGGCACGGCGCGCTTCCGCGCCGCGCCGAGCTCGGTCGTCACTGCGACCTCGGCTGCCGCCGCCGCGGCGACGCGGTCGATCAGCGAGAGCGCCGGCGAGAGCGCGAGCGAGAGCGCGCGTGAGGCGGCGATCGCCGCCGCCGGCCGCGCAGCAGCTCTCTCACAGGTTTCCTCACAGATTTCGTCCCCCGTCCCTTCGCAAGCGGGCTTCGACTCCCGCCCGAAGGGATCGCCGGGGGCGGATACCGTCGCAGGGGAGTCGCCGCTTCCCTGGACGGGCGGCCCACCACCAGGGTGGGCCACGGCGTTCGCGGACGCAGCAGCGGCGTTCGGGGGCTCGGGGATCGCAGCGATCCTCGCGTTCCTCGTGCTCACGCCGCCACTCCTGCGTCGCGCGCGCGACGGAGCGGTCGTCGGGCGACCGGTCTCCGTGTCTGTGCCGATCGACGTGCCTGTCTGACCTTCGTCCATCTCCGTGGACCTGCCGGTCCGAGTATCGGCGGGCGATCTCGAATCGGAATGTGACGAAGGGAGTGAAGACTGTGTCACGGAAGTTCATTGCTCTCGCCGGCTTCGTGCTCGCGATGGCTCTGCCGTCGGCCGCACTGGCCAACGACAACGGCCAGCAGTGGAGCGGCTACAAGCCCGGCGAACTGAGCTCGAACATCCAGGCCGCGGTGCAGACGGCGATCGTCCACCAGGGCGGAGTGAGCGTTGGTGGCAACGCGACCTCGACTGGCGGTAGCAACAACGACGCCAACGCGCACGCGGGTGACGGTGGCCTGGCCAATTCCGGTGTCCTCGGCGCGAGCCAGGAGAACGGGAACGGCACCACCGTGTCGACGGGTGACGCCAGAAGCGGTGCGATCAACGGTGGCAACACCAGGTCGCAGGGCCAGAACGGCGGCGACGTCGACCAGGACAACGACACCAACGTGGGTGTCGTCGCCTACAACGGCGGCAACAACGCCGAGAGCGGCAACGCGAGTGGCGCGAACGGCGGCCTCGCGGTTGCCAACAACACCGACCGGGGCGACAACACCTCGATTGGCGGCGACGCCGACAACGACAACGGCAACCAGGCCTCCAACGGTGGCGACAGCGGCCGTGGCGGCGACGCCGACAGCGGTCGTGGTGGCGACACCTCGTCCGACACCGGCGCAGCCGGTGACGGTGGCGACGGCGACGACGGTGGCGACACCGGTCGTGGTGGCAGCGGCGGCGACGCCGGTGGAGTCGCGCTCGCGGGTGCCGGTGCCAAGGGTGGCAAGGGTGACGGCGGCAGCGGTGGCGACACCGGCTGCGTGCTCGCGCTCTGCCACGTCGACAGCGACGGCGGCGACGGTGACGGCGGCAGCGCCAACGCACGTGCGTTGGCAGGCGCGAAGGCAGCCGGCGGTGCCGGTGGCTCGAGCGGTGCCGGCGGAGCCGGTGGCGACGGTGGAGCCGGTGGCGACAACGACTCCAGCAGTGGTGACGGCGGGAACTCCCGTGCAGTCGGCGGCGACTCCGGTCGCGGCGGCAGCGGCGGCGAGAACGACGTCGATCAGGATGCAGACGGCGGCCGTGGTGGCAACATCACCGACCGGACGCATCAGGACGCGGATGCGAGGGCCAACGGCGGCTCGAACAGCTCGGGCGCCGTGATGGCGACGCAGACCGCGAGCCCGACGACCACTACGACCGTGCGCCCGTCGACGCAGCAGATTGCTGCCGGTGGGAACGGTGGCACCACGGTCGGCGCAGAGAACACCACCGGTGCGGCGATCACCGGCGGGAACGAGACGGCTGTCTACGGTGGCAACATCTTCGCCGCCGAGACCGGCCGTGCGTCGGCAGATGGTGGCAATGCACGGGGTGGCACGATCCACGCGAACGGTGGCCCGGCCATCGGTGGCGACGCTTCCGTCGACAACAGGTCGGACCTGACCCAGCGGTCGGATCAGTCGATGACCGCGAGGACCACCCAGCACCAGTGGAGCTACAGCGACCACTCGATCCGGCACAGCTTCAACAAGAAGCTGCGCTGGAACGGGTGCTGCTGGTAACAGGACGTTGAGAACGGAGGCTGATCGCTCGCGATGACCACGAAGTTCCCGGGCACCGGTACGACAAGGTCGCCTGACGGCCCGCTGTCGGCCGGTCCCCGGGACGGAGTGGTCACGCGGGCAGTCGGCCTGGAGGCGTGGCGCTCCGCCGGGCTCGAGGCCAGGCTCGGCCGGCGATCATGAGGCACCCAGGCTCGGCTGGGTGGCGACGTGGTCGGCGGATGGGCCGGAGCGAAGCCCGGCGGGAGAGCCATGTCGAGCACTGCCCTCCGAGGCCGGTCGCGGGAGCGCTCTCGCGACCGGCTGCAGTGCTTGTCGACCGTTACGAGCTCGGTGCCGTGCGGAGCAGGCGGGCGATCCCAGGGGGGAGCCACCAGTTCCAGCGACCCATGAGCCGCATGATCGCGGGCACGAGCAGCGCCCGGATCACGGTCGCGTCGAAGATGATCCCGGCCGCGAGCCCGATCCCGAACTGCTTGATGTCCGTCCCGGGGCTCGTCGAGAGGACGAAGAACGCGAACATCAGGACGAGTGCCGCGCTCGTCACGAGCTTGCCTGTGCGCGCGAGCCCGAGCGACACGGCGCTCGCCGTGTCGCGCGTCTCGTCGTACGCCTCCCGCATGCGGGTGAGCATGAAGACCTCGTAGTCCATCGAGAGGCCGTAGAGGAACGCGAAGATCATCAGGGGGATCCATGAGATGATCGAGTCGGTCGCGGGCACGTCCCAGATCGCCTCGCTGCCGTTCCCCTTCTGGAAGATGAAGACGATGATCCCGTAGGCGGCGCCGAGTGAGACGAGGTTGAGGATCACCGCCTTGAGCGGCAGCAGCACCGAGCGGAACGCGCGCATCAGCAGCACGTAGGTCAGCAGCACGACGAAGAGAAGGACGTACGGGAAGTTGCCGTAGACGGCGCGGATGAACTCGCGCTCCTCGGTCGGGATACCGGCGAGCGTGAGCGTCGCGCCGTCGAAGAGCTCGGTCTCGGCGGCGGGCAGCACGTCGTCCTTGAGTCGAGCGATCGTGTCACGTGTCTCGCGGCTCGAGCCGTCGGTCGTCGAGTACGCCTCGACGAGGGCGATTCCGTCCGCCCGCGCGTTCTCGGCGACGGCGGCGCCGGCGATGCCCTCGGTCTCGTCGAGACCCGTGGCGAGCGCCGCCAGCTGCCCGGGCGTCGCGTCGCCCTCGACGACGATCTGGAAGGGCTTGTGCACGCCGGGCGTGATGCCGGCTTCCTCGAGCACCCGAGCGCCCTCGTGGGCAGGCCCGGCACCAGGCAAGTCTCCGGCCTGCGCGTCAGCCGGGTTGAGCTGGAGACCGTAGAAGAGGAGCACCGCGACGATCGCCGTACCCGCCGCAGCGACGGCGATCGGCCGGCGCATGACGGTCCGCGCCCACCGGTTCCAGAACCCCTTGTCCGGGTCGTCGCTCCCCTCGACGAGGCGCTTCGGCAGCACTCGGAGGCTATTGATCCGTGGGCCGAGCGTGTAGAGGAGGGCGGGCAGGAGCGTGATCGCCGTCAGCACGGAGACCGCGGGGATCAGCATGCCGCCGATCCCGATCGACCGGATGAACGGGAGCGGGAGGAGGATCATGCTGAGGAGGCCGACAGCGACGGTCGAGCCCGAGACGATCACCGAGCGACCGGCGTGCTTCATCGTCTCGACGATCGCCGACTCTCGGTCGGCACCGTGCCGCAACTCCTCGCGGAAGCGGAAGATCATGAGGAGGGCGTAGTCGATTGCGCCCCCGAGCCCGATCAGCGCGACGAGGAACTGGACGACGATCGAGACGTTCGTGACGTATGTGAGCGCCCAGATCAGCGTGAAGGTGTTGAGGATCGAGACAAGCGCCATCAGGAGCGGCATCGCGATCGCGGGGACCGTGCCGAACGTGAAGAGGAGGATCACGAGCGCGCCCGCGCCGCCGATCAGCGTCTCGACGAGAACACTCGGCGCGGCCTCCTCTTCAGTTCCCTCGCTCGCCTCGGCGTAGAGGCCGTCGATCCCTGTGACGTAGCCCTCGACCCCCTCCGGGAGCGCACCCTCGAGCGCCTTCTCGGTCGGCTCGAGGTCGACGCCCTCGAACGAGGGGATGCCGGCGGCGTAGACGTTCGCGAACGTGACGCTCCGATCCTCGGAGACGTAGGCCGGGTTCTCTCCGGTCGTGAAGAAGGAGCTCGAGCGGGCGTTCGGGTTGGCGTCGGTCGCCTTGTCGATCGCCTCCTCGACACCCGGCTGCTCGACGACGTTGTCGCCCTCGAGCACGAGCACGAACGGGAAGAGCTGCCCGTTGCCGAGGGCCTGCGCCGTTCGCTGGTTCGCCTCATACCCCTCGGCCCCGGGAATCGAGAACTCCTCGAACCAGCGGTCGGAGAGCTGGCCCGCGGCGAAGCCGCCAAAGAGCGTCAGAACGAGCCAGACGCCGATCACGACGAAGCGAAGGCGCACCACCAGGTGGGCGAGGCGTTCCACGGCGTGGCGACGCTATCGCACCGACACCCGGCTGCGCTGTGACAATCGGGTG
>Ga0183260_10000307_pt1 | contig 39953 bp, 45 predicted proteins | sample AntDrymUQ4972206_2_FD_129768 | JGI IMG/M metagenome (GOLD analysis project Ga0183260, IMG submission 129768) | Polar desert sand microbial communities from Dry Valleys, Antarctica - metaG UQ497 (22.06) (version 2) (version 2) | ecosystem: Environmental > Terrestrial > Soil > Desert | place... | reverse complement strand
CCGTGGTGGTGGTGGTCGGCGGGACCGTGGTGGTGGTGGTCGGCGGGACCGTGGTGGTGGTGGTCGGCGGGACCGTGGTGGTGGTGGTGGTCGGCGGAGCCACCCCGCACGTGAAGGGGATGAAGAAGTCGTCGGCCTGGTCGGTGGGGGTGTCGGCCACGCGGAAGTACCCCGACTGATAATTGGTGACTCCGGAGTTTGGAGCGCATACCGACCACTCCTCGTTGTTGGGGTCGATGCCGACGAAGGGCGCTAGTGAGTTCGCCGGGTCGCCGCCGTAGACGATCGTCCCGGCGGCCGGGACGTTGTTGAAGTTCACGCGCGAGAGCGGGCTGCAGTCGATCCCGTTGGGGTTGAACCCGGGCTTGGAGTCGTTGGCGATGCACAACTCGACGATCAGGTTCGGTGTCGGGTTCTGCTCGGTGCCGGGGTCCTTGCCGGCGTATGTGATCTCGAACCGCTGCCCGCTCGCCGACAGCACGGTGGGCGAGATCGACGCACTGGTGATGGCACCGGCGTTGCCGACGATGGCGGCAAGGAGTGCCGCTACTGCGGCCAGGAGAACGGGGAGGGCGGCGCTGCGCATGCGCGTGCGGCCGATTCTTCTCGTCACTTGGGGCATTCCCTTTCGTCAGGCTGGCTGTGCGTCGGCACGCGCCGCGTACCGCGGCTACACCATCGCTCGATCAGGGCGATCATCGACGACCCGGCGGGGTGTGGCAATGACTCCGCAGAGGTCTTCATCGCCCGTTCCGGAAGTGTTCACCCGGATCGGCCTCACGCCGTCGCCGGAAGCAGGAAATCGACGCTCAAGGCGAACGCGTAGGCGGCCAGGAGCACTATGGGCGAGATCGCCAGCGCGGTAACGAGCGTCCCGTGGCGCCGACGGAGCCAGGTGAAGGCGACGGCCGCCGCCGCCACGGCGAGGTAGGCGAGCCCGACCATGGAGTTGAAGATTGGCGACGGTCGCACCGGGTTGAACGAGCTGCCGATGCTGGTCGTGGGCGGAGCCTGATCGGCGGCGGCAACGGCGACGACGACACGGCGATCGGTGGACAAACGACCGCCGGCACTCGTAACCAAGGTGAGCCTGGCGTCCTCCGAGCCGCCGAGGGCGTCGGTGTCGTTCGCTCCGACCCGCTCCACCGACGCCACCACCAGCTTCACCGCCGGCTGGTTCCGCACCTTCACGAACACCTCGTCGCCCTTGGCGAGCTTGTCGAGCTTGGCGAAGGGCCCTCCGTAGCGCCGAGCGTGTCCGAGCACCACCGAGTTGCCCTTCTCCCCGGGGAGCGGGGTCGAGGCCCGGTGGGCCGGACCGGCCCGGAGGTTCTCGACGGAGTCCCCCTGGATGACAATCTCGTTGAGCTCGAGCTTGGGGATCTGGAGCGCCGCTACGGCCGACCCCACGGGCGTTCCCGGCCGGTCGACGGCGAAGTCGGCGACGAGGTGGTCGTGGCGCTGCGCATGCATGAGGTCGACCACGACCACCTCGTAGAACAGGACGACCGCCGACAACGCCACCAGCCCGAGAAGAACAAGCACCAGGGGTCGACGGAGCCGCTGGAGCCGCTGCCAGCCGGTCGCAAGAGGCGCCGCGCCGCCGGCCGCAGAACCAGCGCAGGTCGGCGAGCCGACGTCTTGGACGACCTGCGGGGCGGGCTCGTCAAGACCCGCCGACACGTCTTCTCACCCCAGCCTCTTACGGAGCCGGGGCCAGAGGGTCGCGCGTCCGAGGAGAAGCAGACCGGCACCCAGGAGGATGGTCGTGAGCCGGTCGACGCCGGTCGACGAAGCGGCGAGCACCGCGTAGGGGAGCTTGACCTTCGGCGCAGCCTTGGGCCGACGTGCGCCGGGCGGCGCCTCCTGGGAGAGCTCAGGTACGTCCATCTCAGGCTCCTCGTCCTGGGCCTCGGGCAACGCCTGCTCAGCGCCGGAATCGAACGGCTCCTCCTCCGGCTCCGCCTCCGGAACGTCGGACGGGGTGCCGGGTTCAGGCGCGGGCGCGGCGGCGGGTTGCTCGGCCGGCTTGGTCCGCTCGCACAACAACATCTCGCCGATGCCGGCGTCTTTGAGGGAGGCCGGGGCGTAGGGACCGGGGTCGGTGACCGACGCTGCTCGAACGCCGTCGCCCGCGCAGTTGGACTTGACGATGGCGTCGGCTCCGCGAAGGGCCTCGGTGACCAGCGCGGGGGAGAGCCGCCCCTCGCCCAGGGCCGCCGCGCCCGCCTGTCCCTGGGTGGCGACGTAGCGGACGAACGACGCCACGGCATTGGCCTTCTCCGGGCTCAGCCCCTTGGCGGGCGCCGAGAGCTGGTCGATCCAGACCAGCGGGTAGGCGCCCTCCACCCGGTTCTCGAGGGCGTACAGCGGCTTCGCTCCACCTGCGGCAACGGCCTTGGAGATGGAGTCGGGCGTGGGCTCGACCCACTGGTCCGCACCGTTTCTGATCTCGACCGTTCGGAACGGCGGTGCGGCCACCTCTTTGGTCGCCACGAAGGTCTCCTTGGCCTCGGCTACGGCCGCCGGCGGGATCGCCGTCATGTTCCCCGCCCAGGCAGAAGTATCTGACGAGCCGCCGGTTGCGGGGTTGTTCTGGAAATCGGCGACGGTCTGGGCCTGGCCCGAGGGCGAGCTGCGGGTGACCGGCGCCGGGACGCTGATCCGCTCGCCGACCGCGAACGGTGCCTCCGGGCTGGCCTGCTTGGCCAACTCCCACACGTCCGGAGCCGCCGTCACCATGTACTGCTGCAGGTGCCGGTTCACCGACTCGCCCGGTTGGCGGTGGACGAAGGTCGGCGCGTTGAGCGGACCACCGGCCGTGAGGTCGGGGGCCCCGAAGGCGGCGCGGACGTCCTTGTGGCGCCAGGTGTTGAGCCCCTCGTGGCTGACCTTGAGCATCATGGCGGTCAAGTTGCGGTGCGGGACGCGGATCGGGCCGGTGTACCTGGTCCGGACCTCGCACGTATCAGGCTCGTAGGAGTTCCCCTGCGGATCGCAGATGGGGTTCTCGTCCGGGCTCACGGCCTTGAACGAGATGAACCCGTCCGTTGGCTCGGTGAGGAGCAGCGCAGCCGCCGACACATGGATCGGCACCTCGATCGTGCCGCTGACCTTCGACCCCTTCCTCTCCTCCTCTGTGTACGGCGACCCGACGATGGCGGCCTCGGCCTTGCCGGTCAGCAGGTGCTCGCGCGAGAAGGCAGACGAGGTCGCCTGGTATGAGATGGTCGTCTGGGACTCGCCGAACGCGTCCAACCAGGGGGTCGACTGGCGGATCATGATGTCGCTCGTGCCGTCGATGGCGATCGTCACCGGCTCTCCCGGGGTCTCGACTGCGACCGACGGGTCCGGCGCGGGCAGGAAGGGCCCGGCGAGGACCAAGGCGCCGGCCATCAGCAGTCCGATTCGGGTCCGCCTCATGCCGATGCCCTCCGCCAGCCGGCCGCTCCCACGGCCAGGCCGCACAGGATCGCTCCCTGGAGCAGGAGCCAGAGGACCTCCCGACCGGTCACTCGTCCGGACCGCGCCGCGGCGGCCTTGGCATCCAGGTCTGCCTCGGCGCTGGCAGCCGCCTCCTCGTCCCCAGCGAGCTCGTCGTCGAGGAGCAGCAGTGCGCCCTCGCCGTCCTGCCCGGCGCCCCCTTCGCCCGCCGCTCCTTCTTTGGCTTTGGCGTCGGCGTCGGCTTTGGCTTTGGCTTCGGCGTCGGCGCCCGCTCCACCCTTGCCACCCTTTCCATCCTGCAGCTCTGGAGGTGGCGGGGGTGCGGCTGAGCCCGCCACCACACAGTTCTCCGGTCCCGGGAACCCGGGGATCTTGGCGATCTGGCGCAAGGACAGATCGACGAGCACGCTCGAGAGGGGCGCATAGCCCAGCCGGCCTGCGATCTCCTGGCCCTTGCTGACCGCGTAGCAGAGGAAGCGCGAGAGGACCTGTCCCTTGTCGGCGGGGAAGTCGGAGGTGCGGGCCAGGGCGTAGCTGTAGGTCGACGGGAAATAGGCGCGAGGGTCGGAACCCGAGTATTCGAGTCTGAAGGTGCCGTCCTCCTCGTTGCCAGGCCGGTTGGCGATGGCATAGCCGAGGGCGACGGTGACCGCCTCGGTGTTCTCGGCGTCGGTGAACCGGCCCGATTCGTTCTGGACCGCGGCGTTGGGGAAACCGCGCACCTTGGCGAACCCAGCCTCGTTGTACGTGATCCGATCCGGTCCGTTCACCGGATCGGCGACCGCGTTGGCCACGCCGTCTGCAGCCAGCGCCGACGTCATCCGCCCGCCGGGGATCGGCCAGCTGGAGACGGGCTTGCCCTCCTTGAAGAGGGGCGCGGCCTGATCGGGACGCGTCAACACCACGGTGTCGATGAATTTTCGCCACACGTCGCCCGCAACGGCGATGCAGTACTGCGACAACACGTAGCTGGTTCCCGACCCGTCAGAGCGAACCACCGGTCGGATGTCACGGTCCACACCCGCCAGCCTCGGGTTGTGCCGCACGATCTCGGCGTCGCTCCAGCGCATGCCTGGCTCGGTGAAGATCCGACAGGCAGCCCGGCGGGTCAGCTTGAGGTCGGTCACCTTTCGGCCCGAGCTGTCGGCCAGGTTGTACATGAACCCGACCCCGCCCGCCGATACGGGCACGTAGGCGAACCCCCCCTGCGGCGACGCCTCCCCGGGCTGGTAGGGGATGTCGGATGCACCGAAGTCGAACCTTCCCGACGCGAACTGGAGCCGGCCGAAGGTGGAGCCTTGGGCGACATAGTTGATCTTGAGCGAGAACGGCTTGCGGGCGACGGCCGCCCGCCACGCTTCGATCTCGAGGGCGGCGAACGAGGACCCTCCGCCGTTGATCCCCGGCCCCTCGGCCATGGCCGGCTGGAGGGGCGTGACCAGGCCCACGATCCCGAAAAGGATCCCGACGCGAACAACCAGCCGGCGGGGTCTCACCCGAACCGCCCCGTGACGTAGTCGAGCGTACGTGGGTCGTCGGGGTCGGAGAACAGCTTTTCCGTCGGCCCCGACTCCACGATCCGCCCGGGTTGGCGCATCTCCTCGATCAGGAAGAAGGCGCAGTTGTCGGACACCCTGGAGGCCTGCTGCATGTTGTGGGTCACGATGACGATGGTGACCTCGTCGGCCAGGCTGCGGATCGTCTCCTCTACCACCCGGGTGGAGATCGGGTCGAGGGCCGAGCACGGCTCGTCCATGAGCAGCACCTGGGGCTGAACGGCCAGGGAGCGGGCGATGCAGAGCCTCTGCTGCTGACCGCCCGAAAGCGCCATGCCCCCCTCGCCGAGCCGGTCCTTGGTCTCCTCCCACAGGCCAGCGCGGCGCAGGCACTGCTCGACCAGTGCCTCGGGGTCACCCGTCCTGGCCCCCGTCAGCCGGAGGCCGGCCAGCACGTTCTCGCGCAGGGTCATCGACGGGAACGGGTTCGGCTTCTGGAAGACCATCCCGATGCGCGCTCGCACGTCGGTGGCACTGAGCGTGGGGCCGTAGATATCGGTTCCGTCGAGGCGGACAGAACCGGCCAGAGCCGCGCTGGGGGCGACCTCGTGCATCCGGTTCAGGATTCGCAGGAAGGTCGACTTCCCGCACCCCGAGGGGCCGATGAGCGCGGTGACCCGCTGGGCCGACATCTCCAGCGAACAGCGCTCGAGCACCTTGCGCTTCCCGAACCAGGCGCTCACGTCGAGCGCATGGAGGGTGGCGGGCTCGGCCGGGTTGCGACCCAGGCCAGGCGTGGCCGACCGGGCCGTTCCCGTCGCCTCGTAGTCGACGGTCTGCGATGTCACGCGACCCCTTTCCGCTTCTTGTCGCCCCGCCCGCTCACGTAACGAGCAGCGAGGAACAGCACGAGGACGAGGATCAGCAGGATCAGCGCTCCCGTCCACGCTCGTGCGATCTGTGTCTTGTCGGGAACGCGGTAGAGCTTGTACACGAACAGCGGCAGGTTCCCCTGCGGACCGGTGAACGGGTTCACGTTCATCGAGTCGGAGCCGAGAGCGGTGAGAATGGCGACCGCGGTCTCACCGATGCCGCGGGCCACACCCAGGATCGCGGCGGTGACGAGCCCCGCTCGCGCCGTGGGCAGCACGACCTGCTTCACGACCCGCCACTGAGGGGCACCCAGGGCCAATGAACCCTCGCGGAGCGAGTCCGGGATGGTGCGCAGGATCTCCTCTGAGGCCCGCGTGACCGTCGGCAGCATGAGCACGGCCAGCCCGGCGGCGGCGGCAACACCCGAGAAGTCGTGGGTGCGGACCCACAACGTGTAGATGAGCAAACCGGCCACGATCGACGGAAGGCCGGTCATGGCGTCGACGATGAACCGGATCACGGGTGCCATGCGACCCTTGATCTCGTGCAGGTAGACGGCGGTGAGGATGGCGATCGGCACGGCACTCGCGGTTGCCAGCCCGACCTGCTCGAGGGTGCCGACGATGGCGTGCGACGCCCCACCACGCTCGGTGTCGAGGGGACCGACGTCGGAGAGGTCTTCGGTGAAGAAGGTCGGTCGCAGTCCGCCGAGACCTTTGATGACGACGTAGATCACCATCCAGCTGAGCACTCCCACGACGATGGCGCCGATCGACCAGATGACCAGTGTGACCAGGCGGTCGGTGGCAGCGTCAGGCGTCTCACTGTCGCGGACGAGTACGAAGAGAACCGCAAGGAAGCCGACGTACCACCACACGGCGCTTCCCAACACGCCGTTCCAGTCGAGGACGAGTCGGAGAGCCAGCACGACCGCCAGCGACGAGCCCGCGGCGATGACGACATGGAGCAGATCCCCGGTTGTCACCGCCGAGGGCCGGCTCGGACGGTCGACCGGATCAGGCTCGGGCCGGCTCACCGCCCGGTCCGCGGTGTCGACCCTGCGGCGGAGGGCGGTACTCATGCGCTGCGGTCCTCCGCTGCGCTTCGGTCCTCGCTGATACTCATGCCAGGCGTCCCGCTCGGGCGACGATCCGGCGGGCAGCCAGGTTGACGCCCAGGGTGAGCACGAAGAGGGCGAACCCGGCGGCGATGAGCCCGTCGAGCTCCTCCGGCCCCGCCTCGCCGAAGCGGGTGGCGATCAGCGATGCCACCGAACCGCCTCCCGTCTCGAGCACATGCCAGTTGACGTCGAACACGAGGCTGATGATCACGGCCACGGCGATGGTCTCGCCGAGCGCTCGGCCGAACCCGAGCAACGTCGCCCCGGTGATCCCGACGCGGCCGAACGGCAGGATCACCGCTCGGATCATCCCCCACCGGGTCCCGCCCAGGGCCAGGGCGCCCTCGCACTGCTCGCGCGGCACCTGGGCCATCACGTCGCGCGAGATCGATGTGATGATGGGCAGGATCATGATCCCAACCACCATGCCGGCAATGAAGCTCGAGTTGCCCAGAGACGGTTCGGCTCCCTTGAAACGGAACAGGGGAATGGCCGACAGGTGGCTTTCCATCCAAACGGCCACCCCCTGGAGCTGGCCTTGGAGCACGAAGAAGCCCCAGAGGCCGAAGATCAGGCTGGGCAGGGCCGCCAACAGGTCGACGACCGACGTGAGCAGACTGCGCAGACGAGCAGGCGCGTATTCGTTGATGAACAGGGCCATGCCGACACCCAGTGGCACTGCCACGACGATGGCCAACGACGCGATGATGATGGTTCCCAGGAGCAGTCCGCCCACACCGAAGCGACCGGCGCTCGGGTTCCAGGTGCTTCCGAAGAAGAAGTCGGCAGGGCCCGACGACCAGATGGCCGACCAGCCCTCCTTGAGGAGGAAGATGAGGGTGGCGGCCACGATGACGAGGCTGATCATCGCCGCCCCCGTGCAGATCGCCCGGAAGGTGCGGTCGGCCGCAGTCGGGCGGTTCACCGGCCGCCACGGGTTGTCGTCGACCTGGTGATGCTCGCCCGACGCAAGGAGCACCGAGGCCGTGGCATCCGCCGCGATCTCGACCGGAATGGTGTCGTCGAAGGGGTCGGGAGGCTCGCCGGGGCGCGCCACAGGTCTACGCCTCATCGCGCAACCCATCCTGCCGGCAGGAGAGGACGCTCGGGCGGGCGGGAGGTGAAGCCTGACCAAACTCTCGGTGAACACAAAGAGGGGCCCGGTCGCACCGGGCCCCTCTTCTTTGTGTTGTGACTCGCGTGGAGCGTCAGGTCTGCACGCGGCAGGCGTAGCCCGGGGTGCGCAAGGACGTTGGCACCTGAGTGAAGCCGTTGGAGCTGATGATGCCATTGATCTCCGACTTGTAGCCGATCCCGGTCACCGGGTTGGTCAGGTGCTGGGTGTTGCTCGTTCTGCAGAGGAAGCGGGTGAACTCCCGGACCGCACCACCCTTGCCGGTGTCGGCACCGAAGACCTCCGGGCCAGTGTTGGTGCAGGCACCAGCGGTGCCGGGGTCGCGGCAATCGGCGTCGGTGTTGCGGGTGACGTGGTTCACCGTGCGGTTGATCGGATAGGTCTGCAGGAAGATCGTGCCCGGGTCGGGCGCGATCCCCTGGATCCTCCACGGAGATCCCGACTGACGCAGGAACGAGAACCCGATGATGGAGGCCGACGACCAGGTGATCTTGTTGTTGTCGTCGTCGTCAGCGGTGTTCTCGACGTTGTCCGGGCCGGCGTCGTTGAGTTGGATCTTCAGGTCGTTCTCGAAGGCGTAGACGTCATCGGCGTTGCCGTTGATCCCGTCGGCGCCGGCGACCTTGCGCACGCAGGGCTGGGCGTTGGGCTCGAAGGCGGCGTTGCCGCTTACCGTCCGGAGGTAGTCGCGGAAGCTCGCGTACGTGCCCGCCGAAGGGTTGATCCCGTAGGGGAAGATGGGCCCGGCCGCCCCGGTGTACCCGGGGATCTGGTTCCAGTTGGTGGTGGTGCAGTTGTAGATGTTGTAGAGGTCGACGCCGCTGACGAAGTTGCCCGCCAGCCGGGTGCCGAAGGAGTACACGGCGATGCCGTCCTGGGCGTAGCCCCAGAAGGTGAGGTTGGTGAGCTCGGCGCCCTCCGGCCCACGCGACGACCGGGCGTAGTCGATGGGCGGGTTGTACTGCGGACCGGCGGGGAGCAAGGCCCTCACTCCGGCGGAGGACCCGGTCGGTGTCGCCTCCACGAAGGCGTCGCGGTCCCAGTCGGCGAACGGGCCGGCGCCCGGCGCCGCCGCCGGCTGGCACTTGCCCTTGTTGGCGTCGGAGGACGAGGTCACGATCGGGCAACCGGGCGAACGGTTGTAGAGGAGGGTCAGGTCACCCGAGATCAGGTAGGTGGTGTCGGACCCACCCCCGACGACCACGTCGGGCAGGTCGTCGAAGCCCGTGCTCGGCGGGGGCGTGGCGCCCGCCGACGAGGTGAAGCTGAACAGGCCGAGGGCCGCCACACCTGCAACTGCGGCTCTCCAATGACTCTTCATCAGTCTTGGTTCTCCTTCTTGGTTGAGTGAAATCAGCGGGGAAGGGATGAGGATCTCGGTCTCTGCCTCTTGCGTGCGATCCCGACGATGCCGCCGACGGCGACGACCCCGACGCCTGCCGCCACAACGACGCCAGAGGCCCCCGTGTCGCCGGACTCGGCACCGCGTCGGGCCCCCGCCGATGCGCAGGTGAAGGGCACGAAGAGGTCGGTGGTCTGGTCCGACGGAGATTCGGAGACACGGAGATAGCCGTTCTCGTGGTTGGTCACACCCGACTCGGAACTGCACACCGACCACGCGCCGCTCTCCGGGTCGAGCCCGACGAACGGGGCAATCGGATTGGCCGCCGGGTTACCGCCGTAGGTGACGGTGCCGGACTCGGGAAGGCCGAAGAAGAACTGCCGGGAGAGCGAACTGCAGTGGACCGCGGGATTGAAGTCGGTCTTGCGGTCGTCGGCGATGCATTCCTCGACGGCCAAGGAGGAGCCCTGGTCGCCCGTCCTCAGACCTGAGTAGGTGACCTCGAACCTCTGCCCGCTCGACGTCAACGTCGTCGGTGAGATCGAACCCTTGGACACCGCGCCGACGCTGCCGACCGGGATGGCCAGCATCGCTGTCACTGCGAAACCGAAGACGAGCGTGCCGAAGCTCGGCGCGAGTCGTCGGTCGTCCTGCCCATGTTGGTTCCCCTTCGTCGGCTTGCTCCCCGTGATGGTTGCGTGCGCCACCGCTGGGGGGCACTTCCCCAGTCACCGGCATCGCGATCCTCGGTCATGCGGGCCGGGGAGGCAATGGCCTGCCGGAGGTCTTCGCCTACAGTTTGAACGCCGTTCACCGACGAGCGATGGAGTTCACGGTCGGCGGCCCGTAGCCGGGAGAGGCGTGAGACGTCCGTCACCATCCCGCACCACCCGACTCTTCACCGTGGCCGAACACCGGCTGCAGAGTTTCAGGGCCGTTCACCGTTACGACAGCCCGGCGTTCCCTCGCTGTTGCCCGGTCTGGGTACCTTCCAAGCCGTGATCGCCAAGAGGCGGGCGGACGCCGACGGTCTTCCCGCTGGAGCACCTTCGTCGCAGGACCCCAGGGCGGAGCCGGGGATCGGCTGGTTCCTCGCCTTCGCTGTGTTCGTCGCGATCCTCGCCATCGCTCTCACCGCCGCGGGTGCGATGGCGCAGACCACGAGCACCTCCACGTCGACGACATCGGCCAGCACCACGACGACGACGTCGAACACCACCACGACCATCGCCGGCGCGACCACGACCACGACCGAGGCGTGCCCATCGACCACCACGACTCCGGCGACGACCACGACCGTCGAGGCGAGCTCCACAACGACGTCGACCTCGGCGTCGACCACGACCACCACCGAACCCACGACGTCGACGACCTCGACATCCCTGGCCGACTCGACGAGCACCGGCGGGTGCCCGACCGACGACTCGGCCGCGAATGAGCGATCCGGGTCGGGGTCGAGCGCGTCCGGGGACGACAAGGTCGGGCTGGCCAGCACCGGATCGAGCGCCTGGCGCCCGATCGCCCTGATCGGTCTCGCGCTGGTCGTAGCTGGTGAGACGGCCCGCCGCCGCCGCCGCTCCCGCCCGCCCCTCTAGCCCGACCCGCCTCTGCCCCGCCGCCGTCGCCTTCCCGGAGGAGATCCCCTTGAGCCGTTCCCGTATCCCGGTCCTGTTCGCGTGCGCCCTCACGGTCGTCTCCGGCGTCGTCCCGTCGGGCGCCGACGAGGTCGCCCAGGCGCCCCCGTTCACCCAGGACTGGTCGAACACGGCACTGATCACCGCCGACGACCAGTGGTCGGGCGTGCCGGGGGTGATGGGCTACCGGGGCGACGACCTGACGACCACCACCGGCGCCAATCCGCAGGCGGTCCTCACCGACGGCAGCGCTACTCCGGTCGACGTGAGCGCCAACCAGACGAACCCCAGCACCTTCAGCACCGGAGGCGTGGCCGAGTTCCACCTTGCCGACCCCACGGTGGCGCTGAACGGTTCGGGCACAGCCGACGCCCCCCACCTGGTCCTCTCGCTGGCCACGACGGGGCGGAGCGCCATCGCCGTCGCCTACAACCTGCGCGACCTCGACGCCAGCGCCGACAACGCCGTGCAGCCGGTGGCCCTGCACTACCGGGTCGGTTCCTCAGGGCCGTTCACCAATGTCCCCGCCGGCCACGTGGCCGACGCCACCTCGGGGCCGTCGACGGCCACCCTCGTCACGCCGGTGACCGCTGTCCTGCCGGCCGCCGCCGACGACCATCCGCTGGTGCAGGTCCGGATCATCACCGCCAACGCCGTCGGCAACGACGAGTGGGTGGGGACCGACGACCTGTCGATCACGGGCCAGCCCGTCGCCGGCGACTCAGCTCCGAGCGTCACCGCCACGACACCCACGACGGGGTCGGTCGGCGCGGCGCCGAGCAGCAACATCACCGTCACCTTCGACGAGCCGGTGACGCTAAGTGCGGGATCCGTCTCGGTCGAGGGGTCGACCAGCGGGGTGCACGCCTTCGACCTGAGCGGCGGTCCGACCACGTACGCCCTCGACCCGCAGGTCGACTTCGCCACCAATGAGACGGTGACCGTCAGGATCGCGGCGTCGGGGGTCAGCGACCACGACGGCATCGATCCCCCCGACGCCATGACGTCGGACTTCACCTTCACCTTCGTGACCGAAGTCCGGATCCACGACATCCAGGGTGCCGCCCACCGGTCCCCCATCGAGGGAAGGACCGTCGCCAACGTGCCTGGCGTGGTCACCGCCGTGCGCTCCAACGGCTTCTGGTTCCAGGACCCGAGCCCCGACGGCTCGACCGCCACCTCCGAGGGCCTCTTCGTCTTCACGTCGTCGAGCCCGACGGTCTCGATGGGTCACGCAGTGCTCGTCGGCGGCCGGGTCACCGAGTTCCGCCCCGGCGGGAGCAGCAGCACCAACCTCGCGATCACCGAGATCACCTCTCCGACGGTCACCGCTACGGGGGTGGGCATGGTGACCCCGACGCTGGTGGGACCGGGCGGCCGTGTCCCGCCGGGCGAGGTCATCACCGACGATGCGACCGGCAACGTCGAGACCTCGGGGCTGTTCGACCCGGAGAACGACGGCATCGACTTCCACGAGAGCCTCGAGGGCATGCTGGTGGAGCTCCGGCACGCCGAGGTGGTCGGCCCGACGAGCCGTTTCGGGGAGATCCCAGTCGTCGCCGGTGGGACCGGGAGCGTCCGGTCACCTCGCGGCGGCATCGTCATCCGACCCGGCGACTTCAACCCCGAGCGATTCTTCCTCGACGACGCGCTTGTCGCCGGACCACCGGCGGTCGACGTGGGCGCCGTGTTTCCAGGTTCGGTCGTCGGGGTCGTCGACTACAGCTTCGGGAACTTCAAGGTCCTCAACACCGGCCCGCTTCCGACGCCGGTGGGTGGCGTGACCCCCGAGACGGCGGGCCCGATTGCGGGCACCAACCTGTCGATCGCCACCTACAACGTCGAAAACCTCGACCCCCTCGACGGCCCCGCCCGCTTCACGGCGATCGCCGACCAGGTCGTCGACCGCCTCCGCTCCCCCGACATCGTGGCGCTGGTCGAGATCCAGGACAACAACGGCCCCACGAACGACGGGGTCGTCGACGGCTCTCTCACCGGCCAGATGCTCGTCGACGCCATCCAGTCCGCCGGCGGGCCGGAGTACACCTACGTCGAGATCGATCCCGTCGACGATCAGGACGGTGGCGAGCCGGGCGGGAACATCCGGGTGGCCTACCTCTACGTCGAGGGACACGGTCTGCGCTTCGTCTCGCGCCCCGGTGGGGACGCGACCACGCCGGTCGAGGTGCTCGCCGAACGCAACGGCAAGCCTCGGCTCTCGGTCAGCCCTGGACGCACAGCGCCCACCGACCCGGCCTTCACCAACAGTCGCAAGCCCCTGGCTGCCGAGTTCCGGTTCCACGGCCAGCCGCTGTTCATCGTCAACAACCACTTCAACTCCAAGGGCGGCGACCAACCGCTCTTCGGACGGTTCCAGCCGCCTTCCCGGTCGAGCGAGGCCCAACGCCACGCCCAGGCCGAGATCGTCAACGACTTCGTTGAAGAGATCCTGGCCATCGATTCCGAAGCGCTGGTCGCGGTGGTCGGCGATCTCAACGACTTCCAGTTCTCCGAGACGCTGCGGATCGTCAAGGGCGACGACCTCGTCGACCTCGTCGACCGCCTGCCCGTCGAGGAGCAGTACTCCTACGTGTTCGACGGCAACAGCCAGGTTCTCGACCACATCCTGGTGAGCGATGCCCTCTCCCGGGCGACGAAGGCGTTCGACATCGTGCACATCAACAGCGAGTTCGCCGACCAGGTGAGCGACCACGACCCGTCCGTCGCCCAGTTCCGGATCCGGCGCTCCGCCGCGGGCAAAGGACGAGCGCCTGGGACCACCGCCTAGGACGAGCGCTGCCAACCGAGCTGCCCCTTGACCTAACCTCAACTTGAGGTCGTATCGTCGTCCTCATGGAACATCACACCGACGTCTTAGATATCGCATGAGCGCCTTCAGCGACACCGAGTTGGGCTACCTGCTCGGTGACCGCCGGCTCGCCCGCCTGGCAACCGTGGGTCGGGACGGGACTCCCCACGTCACACCTGTCGGCTGGGCCTACAACGCCGAGCACGACACGGTCGACATCAGCGGTCGGGACTTCGACCGGACCAAGAAGTACCGCGACGTGCTCAGCAACGGCCGGGCCGCCGTGGTCGTCGACGATGTCGTCCCCCCCTGGAGCCCGCGGGGGGTCGAGGTGCGGGGGCGGGCGGAGGCGGTAGCCGTGCCCACACCCCTCATCCGCATCCACCCTGATCGCATCGTCTCGTGGGGGCTCGACCCGGACGGCCCTTGACGACCGTAACTTTGTATGGCACAGTCCCCTGCGCTAGCAAGTAAGACTCCTGGCAAGGCAAGGGGGCTCCTGTGGAGCGCAGCGAGATCGACCAGACCCTCCACGAGATCGACGGGCTGCGCCGCAACACCCGGCGGGCGCTCCAGTCCTCGTGGTTCCCCCTCGTGCTCTTCGGAGCCCTCGCCCTGGTGGCGAGCCCGCTCTGCCTGATCGGCGACGGCCGGGCCGCCGGTGTGTTCTGGGCACTGGCCGGGCCCGCCGGTGGGGTCGCCACGGGCGTGCACTATGCCCGCCGGGAGGCGACGATCGGCGTGTCCCGGCCGGCGGCGCCGTACACCCAAACGGCGACCTCCCGCCCGCTCCCGTGACAGACGTGTCGAGCCCGCCCGGCACCGGCGACGAGCACCCCGTCCTCCGCCTCGACGACACGATCCACCAGCGGGCCCGGCTCGGGATCCTGGCTGTCCTGTCGGAGACGGCCCGAGCCGACTTCGTCTACCTGCGCGACGCGCTCGGCCTGACCGACGGCAACCTGTCCCGCCACCTGAGCGTCCTGGAAGACGCCGGCCTCATCAAGATCACCAAGGTCTTCGAAGGCCGCCGACCCCGCACCTGGGCCCAGTCGACGCGCAAGGGAGCCGCCGCCCTGGCCAGCGAGCTGGAAGCCCTCCGGGACCTGCTCAGCCGACTGGACGGTGGAACCTGAGGTTCCGGGAACCAGGCCGCTCCTTGCTACGGCCGAGGTTCGACTGCTCGCCCGGCGCGAGGAGCGGGCTCTGGGGGGACTTCACCCCGGGGAGCGGGACCGGGGCCTCGAGCACCCGCCCGGCGCCGTCGGTGTGCAGCAGGAAGGGACCGCGCACCTGAACATGTGGCGAGCTCGGCGTCGAGCCCACGTCCAGTGGGAGGGGTGAGCGGCGGGGCGACTACGCCAGCACGTTGCGAAGGCGGGCCAGGCGCTCCGGTACCGGGCGATACCAGACCCAGCGGCCGCGCTTCTCCCCGACGACCAGCCCGGCGTCGCCGAGGATCTTCAGGTGGTGCGACACCGTCGGCTGGGAGCGCTCCAGCGGGTCGACGAGTTCGCACACGCACGCCTCGCCGGCGGGGGCGGAGGCCAGCATGCTCAGCAACCGCAGGCGGACCGGGTCGGCCAGCACGGCGAAGTCGCGGGCCAGGTCACCGGCCCTCGCCTCCGACAGCGGCGAGGACAGCACGGCCGGGCAGCAGTCGTCGGCGGCCACCACCGTCATGGGCTTGGCCCTCGTTGCCACGGCTCCCTCCGTTCCATTGACAGACGTCGATGCGTGGTGTCTACTTATCGACAACAATCTATCAACCACAGGAGGCACCGATGTCCCGCGTCCAACTGGCACTCAACGTCGACGACCTGGAGTCCGCCGTGGTCTTCTACTCCAAGCTCTTCGCGACCCAACCGGCGAAGGTGCGTCCGGGCTACGCCAACTTCGCCGTCGCCGAGCCACCGCTGAAGCTCGTCCTCTTCGAGAACCACGGCCAGGGGGGCACCCTGAACCACCTCGGCGTCGAGGTCGGCACCCCCGAAGAGGTCGGCGCCGCCCAGGCCCGCTTGGCCCGGGAGGGCATGACGCCCGACGCCGAGGACGATGTGGCGTGTTGTTACGCGCGTCAGGACAAGGTGTGGGTCGACGGACCGTCGGGCGAGCCCTGGGAGATCTACACCGTCCTCGAAAGCGTGGAGATGCCGGGCGGCCTGTCATGCGCCGTCGACCCGGAGACCGGCAAGAACCGCTGCGACGTTGCCGGCAACAGCTCGGTCGAAGCCGGCTCGAGTCATTGCTGTTGACCGCGGCGTGACCGTCTCTCTCGCCCGGCGGGCCGTCGCCGAGCTGGTGGGGACGGCGTTGCTCCTCGTCGCCGTCGTCGGCTCGGGGATCGCCGCCGCCCGCCTGTCCCCCGACGACGTCGGCCTCCAGCTCCTCGAGAACGCGGCGGCGACGGCCGCCGCTCTGGTGGCCATCATCCTCGCTGTGGGGCCCGTGTCGGGTGCCCACCTGAACCCCGTGGTCACGCTCGCCGACCGGTTCTTCGGAGGCGTGTCCACCCGCGATGCGGGGGTGTACGTGGTGGCCCAGGTTGTCGGGGGGGCCCTCGGTGTGGTCGTCGCCAACCTCATGTTCTCGCTGCCCGCCGTCGAGCTGTCGACCACCGGGCGGAGCACCGGCGGGCTGTGGCTCGGGGAGGTCGTGGCCACCTTCGGCCTGTTACTGGTGGTGTTCGGCGTCGTCCGCTCCGGGCGAACGGGCATCGCTCCCTTCGCCGTCGGCGCCTACATCGGCGGGGCCTACTTCGCCACGTCGTCGACGTCGTTCGTCAACCCGGCCGTGACCCTGGCCCGCACGCTGTCCGACACGTTCGCCGGCATCGAGCCAGCGTCGGTGCCGGCCTTCGTTCTCGCCCAGCTCGCCGGCGCCGTTTTGGCGGTGGCGGTCGTCCGCGTCCTCTACCCGGACATGTCCGGCGCGGCAGGCGACGTGTTGGTGCCCCACGACAACGACCCCGACGCAATCCGTCCCCAACCCGACAAGGAGCTCTCATGACCGAAGTCCCCGAGGTCCTCTTCGTCTGCGTGCACAACGCCGGCCGCTCTCAGATGGCGGCGGCCCTGCTCCACCACCACGCCCAGGGCCGGGTGCGGGTCAGATCGGGTGGGAGCGCTCCCGCCGACCGGGTCAATCCCACCGTCGTCGCGGTCATGGCCGAGCTGGGCCTCGACATCTCCAACGAGTTGCCCAAGCCGATGACTGACGACGCAGTGCGCGCCGCCGACGTCGTCGTCACCATGGGCTGTGGCGATGCGTGCCCGATCTACCCGGGCAAGCGGTATGAGGACTGGCAGCTCGCGGACCCGGCGGGACAGGGCGTTGACGACGTCCGGCCCATCCGCGACGAGATCGACCGGCGGGTTCGCGAGCTGCTCGCCGAGCTGGTACCTCCTGCGAGCTGACGCAACACCTGCGGCTCCGCACCTCAACCGGCAGGACTGCGGCGGCGGTCCCGTCTGGCCAACGACTCCAGGGACACGCTGGATACGACGGTCACCAGGACGACGAGAAGCAGCAGGTTCCGGGGCACGAGGGCGTCGGATCCGGGCGCCGCCGCAAGTCGCAGCGAAGACCCGGGCTCGGGGAGGAGCGTCAGGCTCTGTTCAGAGTCGTCACCGTCCGGAACGTCGATCGGGAGCGGCTCGGGGACCGGAGGGCCGCCCGCCTCGGAGCCCTCTGGCGGAGCGACCACAACATCCTCCGTCGGGGTGTCGTCGCGTTCGGCTCCGGTCCCGGAGACCGGACCCGATCCGCCGCCTTCGACGGCGAGTGTTGGCGGAGGCGTAGCTCCGCTGTCGGCACCCACCGCCCGGGCCACGTCGAGCTTCCCGCGACACCCCCGACCGCATGGCCGGGAGCGGTCGGCCGTCTCCAGCATGCGACCGATCGCCTCCTCGCGGTTCAGCCCTTGGGCGAGAAGCAGGGCAAGTGCGCCGGAGACATGCGGCGCGGCGATCGATGTGCCGCTCGACGCCGCGTAGGAGTTCCGCTGCCCCCTGAGCCAGGTGGCCGAGACCACGTTCTGGGCCACGAAGCTCGGGCTGGCGGGATCACCCCCGGAGCCCCCGGGGGCCAGAAGCCCCCACTTCGCCCCGGCCAGCGACACGGAGTAGGGCGCGGCACTGCCGTCCCGGTAGCTCGCGCCCACGACGACCGCGTTCATGCTGGCGTAGACCGAGGCGGCCTGGTCCGGCGTGCCGTTACCGGCAGCCACGACGGGGATCGCCCCTCGGGCCCACGCCCGCTCGATCGCCTGCGCCAGGGGGCTGGGCCCCGGGCCGCCGTCCGCATCGGTGCCCAGGCTCAGGTTCACGACTCGGGCGCCGTGGGCGACGACCCAGTCGATGCCGGCCATGACGTCGGCGGCGTTGCCGACCGCGCCCCCGCGCCCGTCGTCGGTCAACGACCGGGCCACGACCAGCTCGGCGCCCGGGGCGACTCCGGCGATGCCCTTCCCGTTGTCGGTGGCGGCGGCGGCGATGGATCCGACGACGGTGCCGTGGCCGTTGTCGTCCTGCCCGCTCCCCCCGCACGACGCGACGTTCCCCCCGGTGCCGACACAACTCGTCGAGGCGGCGATCTTCCCGGCCAGGTCCTCGTGGTCGAGGTCGACTCCTGTGTCGACCACCCCGATGCGCACGCCGGCACCGGTGGTGCGCCGCCATGCATCAGGCGCGCCGATCTGCGAGGGCGCCCACTGCTGGGCCCAGTAGAAGTCGGTGGTGGCGTGAGCCGGAGAAGCGCCCGGGAGGGCGATACCCGAGGCGATGATCACGGCGGCGACCGGCGCTCGCCATAGCCGTCGTGCCGTCGCCGGGGGTAGCCGGCAGGAGAACCGGGACACGGGACCGCCCCTCTCTAGGGCATTCCCCCGTCTCGAGGAGGCCGCCCGCCCGGCGGCGAGCCGGCGTCCCCGGCCCGAGCCTTGAGCAAGGTGCCGACGAACAGCAGCGCGAGAGCGAGCCTGACCATCGGCCAGGCGCCGAGACCCGTCCGGGCCAGCGCAGCAGCGCCGCCTCGGCCCGACCCGCCTCGGCCCGACCCGCCTCCGCCTCCGGGGTCGCCGGCGAGCGTCGTCGTCGTGCCGTCGCCGACGGTCGTCGTGGTCGTGCCATCGGGAGTCGTCGTCGTGGTGGTCGCGTCACCCACCGTCGTGGTGGTGACCGTGGGCAGCGTCGTGGTGGTGTCAGTGGTGGGGAGCGTCGTGGTGGTGGAAGGGAGGGTCGTGAAGGTGGTCGTCGTAGTCGGCAGCGACGTTCCCTCGCAGGCGAAGGGGATGAAGATATCGTCGGCCTGGTCTGTGGGGGTGTCGGCAACCCGGAAGAAGCCCGACTGGTAGTTGGTGACGCCGGAGCTCGGAGTGCATACCGACCACTCCTCGTTGTTGGGGTCGATCCCGACGAACGGGGCGATCGTGTTCGCGGGGTCACCCCCGTAGGTGATCTTCCCGGCTGCCGGTACATTGTTGAAGTTCACGCGGGACAGCGGGCTGCAGTCGATCCCGTTCGGGTTGAACCCGATCTTGGTGTCGTCGGCGATGCACTCTTCGACGATCAGGTTGTTCGTCGGGTTGTCGGGCGTGCCGAACGTCTTGCCCGAGTAGGTGATCTCGAACTCCTGCCCGCTCGTCGACAGCACGGTGGGCGAGATCGACCCACTCGTGATGGCACCGGCGTTCCCGCCGAGGGTCGCGACCACGCCGGTGACGGCGAGGCACATGACGAGGGCGCTGAGCCTGCGAACCCGTACTTCAGCAATTCCCCTCATGCGCTGGGGCGTTTCCTTCCGGTCGTCGGTCGCTCGACAGTGCCCGTTCGGCCCGCGAGGTGGAGATCTGCCCCGCTGCGTGCGCCATTCTCCGCACTTCCCACCCTGCTGACAAGCCTGGGCGGAGGTGTTTGCCGAGAGTTCCGCCGGCGTTCACCTCATGACGCTTGGACCGGGCACGTAGATCGCCATTCGGCCTTTGCCGGCCGTTCATCTCCAGTACGGGGAGGCGCAACTTCGTCGCCGTAGGTTCCCGAGCCGATGGCGGACAGCCCGCCTGGCCGGCCGGGAGGAAGCCCGTGAACCACGAAGACGACGAGATCGTCAACGACTCGAACGAGCCCCACTTCACTACCGTCGCCGCCGGTGCACTCTCGCGCCGGTCGGTGCTCACCGGCGGCGTCGCCGGTTTCGCAGCCTTCGTGGCTGGCAGCCGCCTCCTCGGAGGTAGTCCCGCCTTCGCAGAGCACGCCGGCTCCACCTCGGCTGCGGATACGGAGAACGGCCGCCGCACCGCCCGGCTCCTCGGCTTCGACGCCATCCCGCTCGGTTTCGGGGACGAGGTCGTCGTCCCTTCCGGCTACTCGGCTCGACCGTTCATCCCGTGGGGTACGCCCCTCCTGGGCAGCTTCCCGGCGTTCGTGCCGGGGACGCCGCCGCTGGTCCCCGGCGGCAACACCGCATCGGACCAGGCCGAGCAGGTCGGCATGCACCACGACGGCATGCACTACTTCCCCCTCGAGCACGGCCGAGGGGGCGAGCGGGGTCTGCTCGTCGTCAACCACGAGTACACCGACGAGGGCTACCTCCACACGGGAGTGACGCAGTCGAGCACCTGGCTCACCGAGCAGAAGGCGGCCTGGACGCTCGAGATGGTGCGCAAGTCTCAGAACGCTCATGGCGTGAGCGTCATCGAGATCAGGCGCAGGCAGAACGGCGACTGGCGGGTCGCCCGGTCCCAGTTCAACCGGCGCGTCACCGCCAATACTCCGATGACCTTCTCCGGTCCTGCCGCCGCCCACCGGCTGCTGCGGACCTCGGCCGACCCGGCGGGGCGGACGCCGCTCGGCACCGTGAACAACTGCGCCCACGGTTACACGCCGTGGGGCACCTACCTCGCCTGTGAGGAGAACTTCAACGGCTACTTCCGGCTCGACGCCGGATCGTACGATGCCGAGCACGCGGCGCTCAACGCCCGCTACGGAGTCGGCGGCGACCGCAACAACTGGGCCACCAACGACCCCCGCTTCGTGGTCAGGGCGGCCGAGCCGAACGAGCCGAGCCGCTTCGGCTGGGTCGTCGAGATCGACCCCTTCGACCCGGGAGCCACACCGGTGAAGCGAACCGCCCTCGGCCGCATGAAGCACGAGGGCGCGTTCATCCACGTGACCAGAGGCGGCCGAGTCGTCGCCTACATGGGCGACGATCAGGCCAACGAGTACATCTACAAGTTCGTGAGCGCCGTCAACTGGAAGTCGCTGCGAGCCCGGGGACGCAGCCCGCTCGACGAGGGCGTCCTCTACGTCGCCAAGTTCGCCGACGACGGAAGCGGTGAGTGGTTGCCCCTGGTGCACGGGCGAGGACCGCTCACCGCGGCGAACGGCTTCGCCGACCAGGGTGACGTCCTCGTCAAGACCCGCATGGCGGCGAGCGCGCTGGGCGCCACCCCGATGGACCGTCCGGAGTGGACATCAGTCGACCCGAACACCGGGATGGTTTACTGCACGCTGACCAACAACACGAGCGCGACAAAGGTCGTGAACGCACCGAACCCTCGCAAGCCCAACCGTTGGGGCCACATCGTGCGCTGGGAGGAGGCACGCGGCAACCACACCGCCACCACGTTCTCGTGGGACCTGTTCGTGCTCGCCGGTCCCGGCCGGGACAGCGCCACACCGGATGGCTCCACGATCCTCGCCGAGGACGCCTTCGGCTCACCCGACGGGCTGTGGGTCGACCCCGACGGGCGGGTGTGGATCCAGACCGACGGCGCCCAACCGCAGGGTGCCAACGACCAGATGCTCGCCGCCAACCCGTACGTCGAGGATGCCCAGGGCACTCCGGAGATCAGGCGGTTCTTCACCGGCGTCACAAACGGCGAGGTGACCGGCGTCATCACCACACCCAACCAGCGAACCATGTTCGCGAACATCCAGCACCCCGGCGAGGGTGGCGGGAGCACTTGGCCCCAGGACGACGGCCTGGCCACTCCCCGCTCGGCCACCGTCGTGATCACCAAGGACGACGGGGGCGAGATCGGAAGCTGAAAGGCCCTCAGGCGGTGCTGACGGCCTCGAACTTGTAGCCCAGGCCCCGGATGGTGACGATCCGCCGGGGGGCGGTGGGCACGTCTTCGACCTTGGACCGCAGGCGCTTCACGTGGACGTCGAGCGTCTTCGTGTCGCCGACGTAGTCGGGACCCCACACCCGGTCGATGAGCGAGTCGCGGGTGACGACCCGGCCGGCGTTGTCGAGCAGGGCCTCGAGCAACTCGAACTCCTTCAACGGGAGCGTCACCGCCTCGCCCCGGACGAACACCTCGTGACGCTCGGGGTCGAGACGCACGTCGCCGACCTCGAGTGTCTGCTCGCTCACCGGCACGTCACCGCGCGGGGCCCGGCGCAGGGCGGCCCGCATGCGGGCCACCAACTCCCTCAGGCGGTACGGCTTGGACACGTAGTCGTCGGCACCCATCTCCAGGCCGACGACGGTGTCGATCTCGGCCGTCTTGGCCGAGACCATGATGATGGGAACACGGGACTTCGACCGGATCTCGCGACAGACGTCGAGCCCGGACACGCGCGGCAGCATGACGTCGAGGAGTACAAGGTCGGGGCGCACGGCATCGAACAATGCCAGGCCCTCGGCACCGTCGCGGGCCACGTGTACCCGGAACCCCTCCCGCTTGAGGCCCACGGTGAGCGCCTCGATGAAGGACTCCTCGTCCTCCACCACCATGATCGTGGCGCCGAGCTCCCCCATCTACCCCTCCTGGTGTGAATCGGTCGTGATAACACTCGATCCGGCCTTCGCCGGACCGACCGCCACTGCGCCCGGCCCGGCCGGCAGCCGCAGGGTGAACGTCGACCCCGCTCCTTCATGGGAGTCGACCTGCACGTCACCACCGTGGTTCCGCGCCACGTGGCGGACGATGGCCAGACCGAGGCCGGTGCCGCCGGTGTCGCGCCCGCGCGCCCGGTCGACGCGGTAGAAGCGCTCGAAGATGCGCTCGAGGTCGCGACCGGGGATGCCGATGCCGTGGTCGGCGACCTCCAGCTCGGCCCACTGGCCGTCGGTGCGGGAGCGCACGTCGACCGTCGAACCCTCGTCGGAATACTTGACTGCGTTCTCGAGCAGGTTGAACAACGCCGACACGAGTTGGCGCCGGTCGCCCATGACGGCCATGTGGCGGGAGACCTCGCCCAAGGTAATCGTGACCGACCGCTGCTCCGCCGAGGGCCAGACCCGCTCCGCCGCCTGGGCCACCATGAGGTGGATGGCAACCGGCTCGCGCACCGGAGCCTCCTCCGACTCGATGCGGCTGAGGTCGAGCAGGTCGTCGACGATGCGGGCCACGCGCTGGCCTTCGTCCTGCAGCCGGCGCGCCAGGCGGTTGACGACCTCAGGGTCGTCCTCGCCGGCCAGGGTCTCGGCGAGCAGGGCGAGGGCTCCCACCGGGGTCTTCAGCTCGTGGCTGATGTTGGCCACGAAGTCGCGCCGGACGGCCTCCAGCAGGCGGCGCTCGGACACGTCCTCGATGACGGCCACCGTCCCGACGCCGCGCCCGTCGCCGCCGAGAGGCGACGCGACGATGGTGAGCGTGCGGCGGGGCGGCCCGTAGAGCTCCAGGGTCCGGGTCTGGACTTGGCCTTCGGTGGCGCCGCGAAGCAGATCCATCACCGCCTGTTGGGCCAAGACCTCGGCGTGGCGCATGCCCATGAATGCGGTGGCCTGGTCGTTGTGGAAGACCATCTCGCCGTTCTCGTCGCAGACCACCACGCCCTCGGCCACCGCGGCCAGCGCCCGCTCGAGACGGTCACGAGCGAGACGGGCGTTGCCCCGGTCGGTGACGGCGGACTCGGCGACCCGCTCGAGCTGGGTCAGGATACGGTCGGCGCTTCCGCCGCCGACCAGCCCGCCACCCTGGTCGTCGGACAGACGGGCGACGAGCACGCCCAGCCGGCGGGCGGTGTGGCGCCGGGAGCGCCAGAACCAGAAAGCGCCGAACAGGACCACGGCGCCGGCGACCGCGGCAACCACGGCGGTCGAACCCACCTCCATCGCACCCACGATACGTCGCACGGACCGAGCGTCAGTCGATGCTCGAGGAGGTCAACGACGCCTCGATGGCCCGAGGCGCGTCGTTCGGCGGCGTAGCCTGGATGGCGACGATCGACGTGACCGTCACGAAGCCGGCGGCAAGCAGAGCGGTGTCGGTGCCCGGCTCCTGCTCCTGACCACCGGCGCTGATCTCCATCTGGAGGCGACCGCCGTCGTTCTCGCGCACAGTGGCCTGCACCCGGCCGAAGCTGGCGAGCGGTGCCCAGCGCACACCGGCGAGGCGGTCGAGGGGAAGGTCGGGCACGTTGACGTTGAGGACGGTCCCGGCCGGGGCGTCGACCAGCCAGGACAGCGCCGCCCGGGCCACCACGGTCGCGGTATCGAGGTTGTCGGGCCCGGCGGCGTCGATGCTGACAGCCAGCCCCGACAGGCCGAAGTTGGCTGCGGTCAGGGCCGCGCCCACCGTGCCGGAGTGGAGCACCGAGTACCCGGTGTTGGGGCCGGCGTTGACACCGGACACGACGAGATCGGGCAGGGGACCCAGCCCCCCCAGTCGCGCCGCCAGTACGGCCAGGGCGGGTGGACCGTCGACGGCATGAGCCGTCACCCCCTCGACGCCGGCCAGCTCGGCGGGCGTTACGCGTATCCCCTCCTCGGCCATGGCCGGGGCGATCGCCGCGCCGGTCCCGCTCTGGTCGCGCGACGGCGCGGCCACGACGACGTCGTGGCCGAGTGCCACCGCGGCCCGGGCCAGGGCGGCAAGGCCGGGCGCAGCCACGCCGTCGTCGTTGGTTACCAGCACGCACCGGCGCCCCCCGGCGGCGGCGGTCAACTGATCTCCGCCGCCAGGTAGCTCGGGTCTCCGGTGATCATGTAGACGACACGATCGCCGACGGCGACGGCGTGGTCGGCGATGCGCTCCAGGCTGCGCCCGGCCAGGTGGGCGTGCAACACCAGGCCACTGGCGTCGGGTCCGTGTTGCGCGAGGAGATGAGCGATGAGGCGCCGGAAGCAGGCATCGAGCGCATCGTCGCGATGTTCGAGGGAAGCCGCCAGCTCGAGGTCCTTCTCGCGCCAGGCGCGTCGGGCATCCTCGAGGAGCGCCACGGCGATGTCGGCCATCTGGCCGAGAAGGATCAGCGACGTCGACTCCCGCGTCCAATCCTGCATTGCCAGCTTGGCGATCGACACGGCCAGGTCACCGGTGCGTTCGTGGTCGGCCATGACCCGCAGGCTCGACACGAGGAACCTCAGGTCGGTCGCCACCGGCGCCTGCTGGGCCATCAAGATGTAGGCGCGTTCCTCGAGCGCCACGAAGAGCGAGTCGATCTGGTCGTCGCCGGCGACCACGAGCTCCGCCTTGAGGAAGTCGTCGCCCAGGAGGGCCGAGACGGCACCGCGAACCGCCTCCTCGGCCAGAGCGCCCAGCCAGTCGACATCGGCTCGCAGTGCACCGAGCGCCTCCTCGAAGCTCACCCGGGTGGTCATCCGATCGCCCGAACAGACCCCGCCACTCGGATCATCCGAACCGGCCGGTGACGTAGCTCTCGGTGCGGGCATCGGAGGGGGCAGTGAACATCTTCTCCGTCTGGTTGTATTCGACCAGCTCCCCCGTGCGGTTGTCCTTGTCGTCGACGTCGACGGTCAGGAACGCTGTCCAGTTCGACACCCGGGCCGCCTGCTGCATGTTGTGGGTGACGATGACGATCGACAGGTCGCGGCGGAGCTCGGTCATCAGGTCTTCGATGTGGATGGTCGAGATGGGGTCGAGGGCCGAGCAGGGCTCGTCCATGAGCAGAACGTCGGGATCGTTGGCCAGGGCCCGCGCGATGCAGAGGCGCTGCTGCTGGCCCCCGGAGAGGCTGTAGGCGTCGGACTTGAGGCGGTCCTTCACCTCGTCCCACAGCGCCGCCCGCCGCAGCGACTGCTCCACGCGGTCGTCGAGTCCTCCCTTGCGGCCCAGCGTCCTCGGCCCGAAGGCGACGTTGTCATAGATCGACTTCGGGAAGGGGTTGGGCTTCTGGAAGACCATCCCGATCCGCTTGCGAACCTCGACGGGGTCCACCGTCGGGCCGTAAAGATCGTCACCCTCGTACCGAACCTCGCCGTCGACCGTGGCGCCGAGGATCAGGTCGTTCATCCGGTTCAGGCACCGTATCAGCGTGCTCTTGCCGCACCCGGAGGGGCCGATCACCGCCGTGATCTGGTTCCGGTAGACGTCGAGGGTGACGTCTCTCACGGCAGGGATCCCGCCGTAGCGGACACCGAGGCCCTTGAGCTCGAAGACGACCTCGCGGCCCTCGGCCTCGCCGACGTCGCGTCCTACCGCGGTGCCGACCTCCAGGTGCACGGGCGGGCGTTCAGGAGCGCTCTCCTCGCTGGCGACCTCGTCGGCCGTCTCGGCCTGCGTGCTCTCCACTACCACCTCCGCTGGTAACGCCGTCGTAGCCAGATGGCCGTACCGTTCATGGCCAGGAGCATCACGAGCAGGACGACGATCGCCGCCGCCGCCAGCACCTTGAACTCCTCTTGGGGCCGGGAGATCCACTGGTAGATCTGCACGGGCAGGACCGCGAAGGCGCTGTCGAGCCCGCTCGGGTTGAAGGTGACGAACGTGAGGGCGCCGAGCAGCAGGAGCGGCGCGGCCTCGCCGATGGCCCGGGAGAGGGCAAGGATGCTTCCCGTGGCGATCCCCGGGATCGCCGCGGGGAGGGTCTGGCGGCGGATCGTCTGCCACTCCGTCGCGCCCAGGGCCAGCGAAGCCTCACGGATCGCGCGGGGCACGGCCCGGATCGCCTCGCGGGAGGCGATGATCACGATGGGAAGGACAAGGAGAGCAAGTGTCAGGCCGGCGGCGAGCACGGTCGTGCCCAGGCCCGCCCATCCCCGGGCGAGGAAGGCCAGCCCGAGGATGCCGTAGACGATCGAGGGGACGGCAGCGAGGTTCTGGATGTTCACCTCGATCATCCGGTTGTACCAGCGGTTGGGGTTGGCGTACTCCTCCAGGTAGATGGCGGCGCCGATGCCCACCGGGATGCACGTGACGATGACCACCCCCATGACCCAAAGGGTGCCGAAGATCGCAGACTGGGCGCCCGCCGTGCCCGGCCGGCTGGAAGGGAACTGGGTGAGGACGTCGAGGTTGAGCCGGGGCCATCCCTCCACGAGGACCTGGATCAGGAGCGCGGCCAAGGTGACGATGGCAACAGAGAGCGCCAGGAGCATGGCCACTCGGAAACCGCTCTGGGCGAGGCGGCTCCGGGGAGAGCGCGAGGACGTGGCCAACCGGTTCGGGTCGGCGGTCGTGGGGGCGGCCATCAGTAGGCCTGCCGGTAGCGCCGGACCAGGCGGATGCTCACCAGGTTCACGGCAAAGGTGACCACGAACAACGCGGTACCGACGGCGAAGATGGTCTTGTACCCGGTGCTGCCGGTGGGTTGGTCTCCCTGGCCAGCGGCGGCGATGAAGGAGGTCATCGTCTGCATGGCCTCGGCGGGGTCGAAGCTCAGGTTGGGCTGCAGGCCGGAGGCGATGAGCACGATCATCGTCTCGCCGACGGCGCGGGAGAAGCCGAGCACGATCGCGGCCACGATGCCCGAGATCGCGGCCGGGAAAACGACCCGGAGTGACGTGGTGAGACGCGTACCCCCCAGAGCGAAGGAGCCTTCACGCAACGACCGCGGCACAGCCGACATGGCGTCCTCGGAGAGCGATGCGATGGTCGGCACGATCATGATGCCCATGACCAGCCCAGCGGACGCAGCGTTGTAGATGCCCGGGGGCTCCCCGAACAGCCAGAGGTCCTGGAGCAGGGGCGTCACGAACGTGAGGGCGAAGAACCCATAGACGACGGTCGGGATGCCGGCGAGCAGCTCCAAGGTGGGCTTGAGGAAGTTCCGGACGCGCGGACGGGCGTACTCGCTCAAGTAGATGGCGCTGAGCAGGCCGATGGGGATGGCCACCGCCAGCGCGATGCCGGTGATCACGAGGGTGGCAGTGACCAGGGGGAGCACGCCGAACTTCGGGTCGGCGAACAGCGGCGACCATTCGGTGCTGGTGAAGAACTCGACGACGCTCACGTCGGCGAAGAACTCGATCGTGGGCTCGAGAAGGGATATCACGATGCCGATCGTCGTGCCTACCGAGAGGAAGGCACACGCCGCGAGCGTCGCCTTGATGGCCATCTCCCCGTAGCGGGGACGACGAACCGCCAGACCCCTGGAGAGGGGCCTGACCGCCCCGAAGGTTCCCGCCGTGCTCACGAGGCGAGGAGAGACTCGACCTTGGCCAGTGCCTGCGTCTTCTGCTGCTCGGTCATCGGGATGAACCGGGCGTCCTCGGCGATCTCGAGGGCCTCAGTGACGTAGGAGCGGACAAACGCCTGGACCTCGGGCCTCTTCAGGGAGTCGGCCTTCGGGTAGATGAACAGTGGGCGACCGAGAGGCTTGTAGGTGTTGGCCTGAACAGTCTGGGTGTTCGGCTCGACGCACCCGCTCCCGCCGTTGACAGCTACGGCCTTGAGCTTCCCCTTGTTCTCCTCGACGTAGGAGAGGCCCATGTAGCCCATGCCGCCCTTCGTCCCGGCCACGCCGTTGACCGTGTCGTTGTCGTTCTCGCTCGGGGAGTAGTCCGTGCGGCTGGCCCCTTCCTTGCCGTTCACCGCCTCGGTGAAGTAGTCGAACGTGCCGGAGTCGGTGCCGGCCCCGAAGAGGGCGAGCTTCTCGTCTGGGAAGCTCGGGTCGACTTCTTTCCAGTTCGCCAGCTTGCTTTCCGGCGCCCAGACCTTCTTCAACTGCTCCACGGTCAGGCACTTGGCCCACGTGTTCTGGGGGCTCACCACCACGGCGAGGCCGTCGTTGGCGACGGTGAGCTCCTCGTACTTGACGCCCTTGGCCGCGCACGCATCCTTCTCGGACTGCTTGATCGGCCGGGACGCGTCGCTGATGTCGGTCTCACCGTTGCAGAACTTCTCGAATCCGCCCCCGGTGCCCGAGGTGCCCACGGTGACCTGGACGCCGGAGTTCTCCTTCTGGAACCGCTCGGCGGCGGCCTCGCTCAGGGGGGCCACGGTGCTCGACCCGTCGACGCGGATCGTGCCGCTCAGCTTGGGCTTGTCGCCCGCGCCGGTGCTCTTCTCGTCGTCATCGCCGCCACAGGCGGCGATGACGATCACGAGGGTGAGAACTCCCGCCAAGAGCCTGATCTGTCGGGACATGCGTCGTGACACCGGGCGTGCCTCCCCTGGTTTATGGAACCGCTTCTCCCAGAGGTTAAGAACCACGGATGACCTCAATCCGTACTCCGGGTGAACGGAGAGTGTACGGAGGGCAAACGCCTCCGCCTCGAGCAGTGCGGGGGTTATCCGGTCTCGTCGAGGTCCTCGTCGGGCACTCCGAGGTCCCAGTCGAGGATGAGCGCCTCGCGCTCGGCGTCGCGCACTACCCGCTCCCGGTTGCGCCGGAACTGGGGATCGTGGGGCGGCAGCAGGAGGAGCCGGGCGAGGGCACGCTCGCGGAACGACTCGATCACGTTGCGCTCGCCGAACTCGGAGACGACCTCCCAATGGGGAGCCACGGGGCCGAGGTAGACCACCCGGACGTGGCCGCGCGGCGGGCGCTGCTCTTCCTGGTCGGCACCGATCTCGGTCATCACTCCAAACTAGCCCCCGGGTGCCTGGCCCAGGATCACGACCGCCGACTGCGTGCGTCCTCCACGGATCCAGCTGACCTCGGTGCGGTCCCCGGGCTTCTGGGCCCGGACGGCGGCTCCCAGGTCGTCGGACGACCGGACCCGCTCCGAACCCACGCCGACGACGACGTCGTCGGGCTGGACCCCGGCCGCGTCGGCCGGCGAACCCGGTTCCACGTCGAGCACGACGGCGCCGGCATTGCCCTGGAGTGTGGCGGTGGTCACGCCGAGGAAGGCCCGGGACCGCGCCTCACCGCCGTTGCGACGGAGGTCGCCGACGACCGGACCGAAGGTGTCGCTGGCGATGGCGAAGCCGATGTTCTGGGCCGCCCCCTCGCCGCTTCCCCCGGCCACCGCCGTGTTCATCCCGACGACGTCGCCGTTAACGTTCACCAGTGGCCCTCCGGAGTTCCCGGGGTTGATGGCGGCGTCGGTCTGGACGAGATGCTCGAGCCGCTGGGTACTCGAAGCGCTGATCGTGCGGTCGAGGGCCGACACGATGCCGGTCGTGACCGTAGGACCACCGGGGAGCGCGAGGGCGTTGCCGATGGCCACCACCTGGTCGCCCACCTGGAGGTCGGCGGACCTGCCCACCGACACCGTCGGCAGGCCGGAGGCACCCTGGAGGCGGAGAAGGGCGATGTCGCCGGGCCTGTCACTGCCCACGACAGTGGCGTCGAACGTACGGCCGTCGTCGAGCTTGACCTGGATGCGGCTGGCACCCGCCACGACATGGGCGTTGGTGAGGACATCGCCGTCGGGCGTGAGGATCATGCCGGTGCCGGCGCCCTGACTCGGGACCACCTCGAAGAACCGCCGACTGAAGCCGGTGGTGCTGATCGACACGACGGCAGGCTCCACCTTGGCGAGGATCGAGCGGATGTCGCCCGGTCGGGCGAGCGTGCCCGACGGCCGGTCGACGACCTGGGACGTCCGCCCACCGCCTCGGTCGCCGTCGTCGAACGCCGTCACCAGCCCGCCCGAGACCAGCGCGCCCACGACCGCCCCGATGGCGGCGGCCGCCAACCAGGAGCCCGACCGCCGTGGAAGCCCGGGAGGGCGGGTCGAGTGAGCCGGGCCGGGCGCCGTGCTCGTCGATGCCGGGTACTCGAACACCGGTCTGTCCTCCATGTCGGCCTCCGGATGCCTTTGGGGTCTGCAACGAACGTAGGCGGGAACCTTTGTGAATCCGTTTACCCGCCCTCCTCCGTAGGAACAACTGGAACCAGACACGGCCCCACCCCGTTGACCAGAGGTGAGGCCGAGAGGAGGACCGATGGACACCGTGTGGATGGGTGACGGGAACTGCCGGTCCCAGCCGCCGTCCCTGTTCTTCCCGAGCGACGGGGTCGGCGTCGAGGTGGCTCGACGCGTCTGCGCCGACTGCCCGGTCAAGACCCCCTGCCTCGAGTACGCCCTGCGCAACGGCATCGACCACGGCGTCTGGGGTGGCGCCTCCGAACGTGAGCGCCGCCGCATCGCAAGGCGCCGCCGCCTGGAACGCGCAGCAGCCGGCGCCCTGGCGACCTAGCGGGGCTGCGAACGCGACTATCGGGTCACGAGCGAAGACGCCACCCCCCGGAAGCGGTCGACGAGTGAGGCTCGGCGGGTCTCGACCGGTAGGGACGCGGCGGCGTCCACCAGGTGGTCGACGGGTGCGTCGCTCACGAGCGTGTACACCGTGCGCCCGCCCTGCCAGAGGAGCACATGGCCGCCCTGCCAGCTGTAGGCCCACCCCGGCCGGCGCCCGACGGTGACCCGCGTGCCGCCCGGCGGCAAGTCGCCCCGCACCAGGCGCCCCCGCTGCTCGAACACCGACAGGTCATAGAGCCCGTCGCTGTACAGGACGTGCACCACCCCGTGCTCCCGGTAGACACCGATCCGGCTGTAGCCCTCGGACAGCCGGGCGGGAGCGGTGAACGGCGATGGGACCCCCGTGGCGGGGATGGCCTTCGCGACCCGGTCGGTGCCACCGACGGGCGTCCGCAGCGGCGATGTGGCGCCGGTTACCTGGAAGGCGGTGAACGCCACCGACCTCACGATCTCGCCTCCCGGTCCGAGCTGTTCGCGTCGCAGGAGGACGCCGGTGGCGTCGTCGACAGCCAGGCGCTGGAGAAGGACACCCTGCCGCCGGACCCCGACGACGCTGGCCGGCCGGGACGCGACAACCGTCGACCCGCCCACGGCCGTCTCGTACTTCTGGGACGGGTCGGGCCTTGCGTCGGTAACCGAGGCTCCAGACCAGAGCAGGTCCCAGTCACCCTCGCGGTGGCGCACGAGACGGGCCCGGTCGGCGGCGGCCATCACCATGTTCGTGCCCGTGACCTCGATCGCTCCTCCGGCGCCGCGCACGCCCAGAGTGTCGGCGTGGGAGCCGGCGGCGTCGGCCCAGCGCAACTCGACCTCACCGACGAAGGACACCTCCGCAGCGGCCCGCCGGGCTCGGTCCAGAGGGTCCTCCGCCGGGACGGTGGCATCGGCGGGTGGGACGGAGGCCGCGACCAGCAGCAGGGTGGCGCCGGCCACGAGCGACCTCATCGGCCGAAACTCACCGGGACGCCCACCGGCACGAGCTGGGTGAGCGGCTCGCCGCTCCCACCGGCGGTGGCGTGGGCCTCGACGAGCTGACCGACCTGAGGAGCGGTGGGCGACTCCTCGGGTGGGGCCATGCCCAGCACAGCCCCTGCGGCCGCCACGCACGCGGCCACGGAAGCCAGCGCCCGCCGCCGGCGCCGCAGAGGGATGACGTCGGCTGTCCGACGGGTCAGGATCCCCTCGAAGAAGCCCGGGGGCGGCTCGACCGGCGGAAGCCCGCGTACCCACGCCCGGGCCTGACCGACCGACGCCAGCTCCTGCGTACACGCCGGGCATCCGGCCAGGTGGCGCTCCGCCGCCGCCACCTCCGGTGCGGCGAGCTCACCGTCGAGGAGGGCGCCCACCTCGTCGCCCAGATGGGCGGAACCGTCGCGAGGGCCGGCGTCGCTCATGTCAGGGCCTCGCTCATGTCAGGGCCGTGCGCAGCAGTGCCCGGCCCCGGTGGATCCGGCTGCGAACCGTGCCGATGGGCACCACCAGGCTCTCGCTGATCTCGGCGTAGGACATGCCCACCACGTCACAGAGCACGACCGCTGCCCGGTATTCGGGCGGAAGCCCGCGGAGGGCGTCGGCCACGTCGGCGGGAAGAGCCTCGGCGTCCAGGGCGATGTCGGCGCCCGGCGTCGGCGGCACGACCCGCTCGGGATCGTCGGGCAGGCGCTCGACCGGACGGCGGCGCCGACGGCGGACTTCGTCGAGAAAGGCGTTCGTCGTGATCCGGCTCAACCACCCCTCCAGGTTGCCCGGCTGGTACGTGCTGAGACCCCTCCGGACCCTGATCAGCACCTCCTGCACGAGGTCCTTTGCGTCATCGTCGCTTCCTGTCAGGCGGTGGGCCACCGTGTAGAGGAAGCGCCCGTGGTGCCGGGCGATCTCCTCCCACGTGGGGACCTCACTGCTTGTCACGGAAACGACGGCACGGGGCCGTCGGGTTCCCTAGACGGTGGGGGGAATGTCCTTGCGCGCTCCGCCCCTGCGTTCCGCGGCCAGAAGGGCGTCGAGCTCGGCCTGCGTCATGGTGACCTTCTCGTCGGGCTTGGGGGCAAGGGGATCGTCCTGTTCCACCTCGTGCACGCCCTTCTTGAATTCACGCGAGGCCTCGCCCATGGAACGGGCCAGCTTGGGAAGGCGCGTGGCTCCGAACAGCAGAACCACGATGCCGAGAAGGATGATGAGTTCAGTTGGTCCGAGGTTCATAGTGTTCCCCAGGCTACAGGTTGACGCCAGGATCGCCACGTCGGGTGACAGCCTGACCGGGAGGGCACCATTCTGCTCGAGTGCGTGGTGAACGTGAGCGAGGGACGCCGGATGGCGGTGGTCGACGCCATCGCCGCCGAAGCCGGGGAGCACCTGCTCGACCTACACATCGACCCCCAGCACCACCGGGCCGTGCTCACGCTGGCGGGTGGCGACGCCCTCGAGGAAGCCGTGCGGGCGGTGGCCATCGAGACGGTGCGCCGGATCGATCTTCGCGACCACGTCGGTGCTCACCCGCGCCTCGGCGCGCTCGACGTCGTCCCCTTCGTGCCCCTGGGCGACACGACCATGGCCGACGCCATCGCCGCCAGGGAGCGGTTCACGGCGTGGGCGGGCGCCGAGCTGGGTCTGCCGTGCTTCGTCTATGGCCCCGAGCGGTCGTTGCCGGACCTCAGGCGAGGGGCCTTCACCGCCATGGCGCCCGACGCAGGCCCGCCGGGGCCCCATCCGACCGCAGGGGCCACGTGCGTGGGAGCCCGCCCTGTGCTCGTGGCCTACAACGTGTGGCTCGGCCCGGGGTCCGACGTCGGACTGGCGCGCACGGTGGCCGCGGCCGTGCGTGGTCCGGGGGTGCGGGCGCTGGGGCTCGACGTGGGAGGACGGCCCCAGGTGTCGATGAACCTGGTCGACCCGTCGGCGTTCGGACCCGGGCGCGCGTACGACGAGGTGTCGGCCCGGGCGCCGGTGGAGCGGGCCGAGCTCGTGGGGCTGGTGCCCGCCGACGTGCTCGGCGCCGTGGCGAGCGAGCGTTGGGGCGAGCTCGATCTCGATCCGTCCCGCACCATCGAAGCCCGGATCGGCCGGCGGCGCGGGTGAGCCGGTCAGGCCGACGCCGCCGTGCCGCGGGCCACGGCACGCTCGCGGCGGATGCGACGGCGCTCGCGCTCCGACAACCCGCCCCAGATGCCGAACTTCTCGCCGTTGACCAGGGCGTACTCGAGGCAGTCGTCGCGCACGATGCACGCCCGGCACACCGACTTCGCCTCTCGCGTCGAGGCACCTCGTTCGGGAAAGAAGAGGTCGGGGTCGACACCCATGCAGTTCGCCCGGCCCTGCCAGGTGCGATCGCCTTGGTCGAACCGGTGTCCACGTCGCTCCATCGGTTACATCTCCTCACGCCGGCCACGTATCCGAGCGGCCATGGCACCGATGTAATTACAAGGATGTGATCATGACCCACCGGGGTACCGGCGCGCAAGCCCCAGTCGGGAGCAAACTGTCGGCGATGCGCATCGAGGCGATGCAGGGCGACATCACCACCCTGGAGGTGGATGCCATCGTCAACGCCGCCAACCAGTCCCTCCTGGGTGGCGGCGGTGTCGACGGTGCCATCCACCGGGCGGCCGGGCCCGACCTGGTGGAGTCGTGCCGGGCCCTCGGCGGGTGTGCCACTGGCGAGGCCAAAGCCACGCCCGGGTTCCGCCTCCCCGCCCGCTGGGTCATCCACACCGTCGGACCCCGGTGGCACGGCGGTGGCGCCGGCGAGGCCGAACTGCTGGCGTCCTGCTACCGGCGGTCGCTCGAGATCGCCGACGGGTTGGGTGCCCGCAGCGTCGCCTTCCCCGCCATCTCGACCGGCATCTACGGCTATCCCTCCGAGGAGGCGGCCGCGGTCGCCGTGAAGGCATTGAGCACCCCTCGGACCGAGGTGGAGTCGGTCATCATCGTGGCGTTCGACGACCGCACGCATTCGCTGTACCGACAGCTGCTCGAAGGGCGGGACTGATGGGCATCGCCGGATTCGCCTTCGCCGCCGTGGTCCTCGCGGTTCTCGCCCTGCCCATCGCCGCCATCGTCGACGCTGTACGCCGGCCCGGCATCCAGTGGACCCGGGTGGGCCTCAACCGGACGACGTGGGTGCTGCTCATGAGCGTGGGCACGATCCTGGGCGTGGGAGTCCTCGGCGTGGCGGTCGCCGTCGAGTACCTCATCTCGGTCCGTCCCAAGCTCGAGATGGCCGCCGAGATGGGCGGGTACGACCTCTAGGAAGCCGCAGCCTGGTCGGGCTCCTTCAGGTGACGAGCCGCCCAGAACCCGCCCAGCGGGATGGCCGAGGCAAGGATGACGAGGATCGTGCGCCCGAGGCCCCAGCCCTGGCCCCCGCGGATGCGCAGGACCAGCACGAGGTACACGAGGAAGGCGATGCCGTGGATCGGGCCGAGCACCGGGACGATGTCGGTGCTGTCGAGCACCCGCTTCACGAAGGCGGCACAGAGCAAGAGGAGATAGGTGACGGCCTCCACGAAGGCGACGACGCGGAACGCGCCCGTCTCCCCACGGAGCTGAGAGGTACCGGATCTGGTGGCCATGGCCCGCCGAGTATGGCCGCCCGTCCGTCGGAAAGGCCATCTGGGCGGGCGCTACCGCCGGCTCTCGACCCTCGCCTACGCGCTACGGCCCCGGCGGCGCGATGAGCGCTTCTGGTCGATGAAGTCGACGAGGACGTAGTCGCCGACGGTGCCCGGCGTGGTGAAGAAGACGCGGCCCCGGTTGATGCGGCTCATCTTCTCCACGAAGGCTTGAAGGTGGGGCGTGGCGTCGAGCATGAACGTGTTGATGCGGATCCCCTCGCGGGTGCAGCGGACGACCTCGGCGAGAGTGGCGTCCACCGTCTCCGGCGTGGGGGGGTAATGGAACACCGGCTCACCGTCGGGGAGCAGGTGGGCGGTGGGCTCACCGTCGGTGATCATGATCACCTGCCGCGTGCCGGTGCGCCCGGCCAGCATGCGGCGGGCCAGGAGCAGGGCGTGCTGCATATTGGTGCCGAAGACGAAGTCCCAGGACACCTCGGGGAGCTGTTCGGGGCGCATGGCCCGGGCCACCTCGCTGAAGCCGACGATGCCGAGGTAGTCGGACGGGAACTGGCTGGACATCAGCGCGTGCAGGGCGACCGCCGTCTTCTTGGCGGCCAGGAAGTTGTCACGCATCGGCATCGACAGCGACAGGTCGAGCAGCAGCACGGTGCTGGCGCGGGTGAGGGCCTCGGTCCGTTCGACCTCGAAGTCGGCGGGATCGAGAGCCACCGGTACACCGCCGCCTGTGCGCTGCAGGCTGTTGCGGATGGTCCGTTCGATGTTCAGGTTGAAGGGGTCACCGAACTCGTAGGGCTTGGTCTCGTGGCTCCGCTCGTGGCCCGGTCCCTCCCGGTCCTGGGGATGGCGGCCCAGCCGGTCACGCGACAGGCGGGCGAACAGGTCGGTGAGCGCGTTCTGGCCGACACGCCGCAGGCCGCGCGGTGTCAGCTCGGTGCGACCTTCCCGGCGTTCGGTGAGGCCGGCCTCCTCAAGCCTGCGGGCCAGCTCGGCGAGGTGCTCGAGACTGCGTGCACCGTCGTCGCCGAGAAGCTCGCGGGCGACGTCGGGGTCGACCTCGGCCAGGGCGCCGGGCGAGGCCGCTCCCGACAGCAGGCCTTCGAGCTGGTCGAGCTGGCCCAGGCGATCGACGAGCTGGACGGCGTCGAGCAGCCCGAGGGGGTCCTGGCCCGACGACTGGTACCCGCGCTCCCAACCCGTGCCCGGGAACATGTCCTGGACGTTGCGGGTGAGCTGGTCGAGCTGCCAGCGGAGGTCGACGTCGTCGAGGAGCTGCTCGGCCAGCCGCTGGAGCTCGGCGCGCTGGCGGGGCGTCATCGAGTTGAGCAGCGACTGAAACGCCGCCATCTGGGCGGCGAGCTGCTCCAGCAGTTCGTCGAGGGTCTGGGGGTCGCCGGGGAAGAACTCGCCGAACTGGCGCATGAAGCCGTCGAAGTCGGGCTCCTCGCCCCGGGCCCGCTGCTCGAGCATGGCGTTGAGCGCCGACAGCATGTCTTTTGTCCGCTGCATCTGCTCGGGGCTGGTGTCGGCCAGGGCGCCGGCCATCTGGTTGAAGCGGCTCTGGAGGAGCTGCTGGCGCAAACGTTCGGTGAGCTCTTCGAAACGCCGGCCGGCTTCGTCGGACGCAAAGTCGTAGGGCAACAGGCCACGCACCTGTCCGGCGAGGTCGGACGGCAACAGGTCGAGACGAATCCGGCGCTCGGCGGCGGCCGCATCGGCAAGTTCGCGCCGTCGCTGGTCTCCGGACGCCTGGGCCTCGCGCTCGGCGCGGTCGACGGCCGACCGCTCCTGGGCGACGATCTCCCTGAGATGGCGTGCGATCTCGGAGAACACGCCGCCGAGGTCGTTGGAGGCGAGTTCCTCGCGCCGCCGTCGGCGGAGACGCTCGAGCAGCTCGCGCAGGCCGGTTATCTGCTCGCCGTCGGGGCCCTGGAACCCGGACTGCATCAGACGCCGGAGGGCGGCGTCGAGATCACCGTGATAGATCACGTCGTCGGTCAGCCGGGACAGGATGTCGTCGGCCTCGAGCTCGAAGCCGGTCTGGGTGCCGTCCCAGCGGGAGTAGCGGAAGCCGCGCACCACGCGGCTGAAGCTACTCCTCCCCCTGCGAAACGGGGTCAGCAGTCTTCTGGCCGGACAGGCCGGGCGGGGTGTCGGAACGGCCCGAGAAGCACTGATCGCGGTTCGGGCCTCCGCTCAGAGTGCATCCTTCTGAAGCGGCCAGCAGCGGCGGCCCACCTTCCCGCTCGCCGGGCGGCCAGATCAACGGCTCGAGCCACCCGAGGGGGCAGCGGGATGACCGCCAGCTTGGAACCCTTGCCCAACACGGTGACGGTGCGGTGTCCGCGTTCGATCCCCAGGTGCTCGATGTCGATGTTGAGGGCCTCGGAGATACGCAGCCCGAGCAGACCCAGCAGGCAGGCCAGGGCCTGGTCGACGACGCTGCCGGCTGTCCCCTGGGCGATGAACGCGCCGAGCTCCATGCGGTCGAGGCCCAAGGTGGCCGATTCGGTGTCGATCTTGGGTCGACGGACGTACTCCGCCGGTGATGCCTCGATGGCTCCGTCGATGACAGCGAAGCGGTAGAAGCCGGCCACGGTGGACAGGCGACGGCCGATGGTCGCCCGGGCCAGACCCCGCTCCTTCAAGGTGCGGGCGTACAGCTCGATGTGGCCCCGCCGGGCGGCGAAGACCTCGAGGTCGTGTTGGGCGCACCAGGAGAAGTACTGGCGCAGATCGGTGCGTAGCTGACGCGGGTGGCGCCGGAGTAGCGGGCCAAGAAGCCGGCGATGGCCAGGCGGGCCTCGTCGAACAACGGGGCGGTCGGCTTGGCGATGGTCGTGTCGGTGGACATGGGTTCCTCCAATCTCTGAGGACATCCATCGCGCCACCAATCCGGGTCCTCCGCTCGTCGAAGTCGCCGGAGCGCGCAGGACGTGGACACGGGAACGTCTCCGAGCCGAGGAGAAGGCCCGGCCGGGCGATGTGCGCCGCGGAGCTAGTGGCGGTCCGCTGCCGTCGGTACCCGGGGAGATGAGCCAGGTCGAGCCCGCTGTCAGCGATGAGGTCGTCGCGCTTGACGCTGAGGACCGTGTCTGGCTCGACGAGCGGCTGCGGGAGTACCGCGACCTGCTCGTGTACCTCCACGACCATTGAGGCGACCGTCACTCGCCCTCGCCGTTGCCATCAACCGCGCCGTTCGCGAGCCTGACGAGTGGTTCGATGAGCCAGACGACCTCGAGCGGGTCGCGCGCGCAGTCGCTGCCATCGATGCCATGGACGAGCCGGTCGAGGCTGCGGCGGTGCTGGCCTGCCGGGTAGCCCGGGCGCAGGGGTTCACCGACGCCTTGGCCGCCGAGCTGGCGGGCGAGGAGCCAGAACGATGGCTCGTGATCGGCCCGGACCAATCCGGCAGCCTCCTCGAAGTCATCGTGATGATCACCGCCGAAGGCGATCAGATCGCGATCCGCGCCATGCCCATGCGACTCAAGTACCGGAGGTTGCTCGAATCATGACCGAACCTCATATCCATGGCCACACAGAGTCCGGCCGCCCGATCACCGATACAGACGTCGAGGCGATGGCCGACGAGGCTGAAGCCGGCTATGACATCGATGAACTCATCGCCCGACGCGGCAAGCGCGGCCCGCCAGCGCTTGGCTCAGCTCCGGCGACTGTCGAGTCCGTGCGCCTCGACCCCGAGCTTCGGGACGAGCTTGCGGCTCGCGCTGCCGTCGAAGGGCTGTCGGCCTCCGAGCTCATCCGCAAGGCGCTCCGCAACTACCTCCGAGCTGGCTAACTGCCTTGGGGCCTGCGCGGAGACGTTCGGCCGGGATCCCTCCCACCCAGGCGATACCGTCCGCCGCGCGGGTCAAGGCGAACGACACGACACGGCTCGTATCGGTCGCGCCGGCGCCAGGCACCGGTCCTTGGACGCAGGGACGTCGGCGCGGTTCCGGCTCGCCGGGCAGTAGCCCTTCTTCCGTGAGATCATCGGCCGAGAGTCCCGATCCACGTCAGGAGGCACGGATGGCGTAGTGATGACCGCTCACATTCCCGGCGGAACCCTGTCTGTCAGGCTGAGGTGAGACACCCGCTGTAGGCCACCATCCCTACAGGGCGAGACAGGACCACGTAGAACGATGACCATGACAACTGCATCCCTGGAGGCGCGCGCCCATGATGG
>Ga0183260_10000306_pt1 | contig 39955 bp, 12 predicted proteins | sample AntDrymUQ4972206_2_FD_129768 | JGI IMG/M metagenome (GOLD analysis project Ga0183260, IMG submission 129768) | Polar desert sand microbial communities from Dry Valleys, Antarctica - metaG UQ497 (22.06) (version 2) (version 2) | ecosystem: Environmental > Terrestrial > Soil > Desert | place... | reverse complement strand
CGAGGACCTGGCCGCCGCCGGGCGCGCGCTGGCGGCGCGCACCGCCTTTGCGCACCGGGCCGCCGTGGTCGCGGCCGACCGCGAGCAGTTGCTGGCCGGCCTGGCCGCACTGGCCCAGGACAGCCCGCACTCCGCCGTGGTCACCGGCACCGCGGCCGACGACGTCCGCCCGGTGTTCGTCTTCCCCGGTCAGGGCACCCAGTGGGCCGGGATGGCCGTGGGGCTGGCGGCGGACTTCCCGGTGTTCGGCGAGCATCTGCGGCGCTGCGATGAGGCCCTCGCGCCGCTGACCGGCTGGTCGGTGCTCGACGTCCTCCGTACGGAGAACGACGCTCCGCCGTTGGCCGGCTCCGAGGTCATCCAGCCGGTGTTGTTCGCCGTGATGGTCTCGCTGGCCGCGCTCTGGCGGTCGTTCGGCGTGCAGCCGGAGGCCGTCCTCGGCCACTCGCAGGGCGAGATAGCCGCCGCCTGCTCCGCCGGGGCGTTGTCGATCGACGAGGCCGCGCGGATCGTGCTGCTGCGCAGCCGGGCCCTCACCAAGCTGACCGGAACCGGCGGGATGCTCGCCCTGGCCGTCCCCACCGACCGCGCCACGGAACTGATCGCGCCGTACGCCGAGCAGCTCTGGGTGGCGATCGTGAACGGCCCCGAGAACACCGTCGTGGCCGGCGACGTCGACGCGCTCGACACGCTGGCCGAGCACTGCAGTGAGCACGGTGTGCGGGCCCGCCGGGTGGCCATCGACTACGCCGCCCATACCCCCCACGTCGAGGCGGTGCAGGCCGACCTGCTGGCCGACCTGGCCGGGACCACGCCGCGGCCGACCGACATCGCCGTCTGCTCCTCGGCGACCGGTGGCTTCGTCGACCCGGCCGAGCTGACCGCGGCGTTCTGGTACTTCGGGCTGCGCCACCCGGTGCGCTTCGACGAGTCGGTGCGCAGCTGTGTAGGCGACGGCACGCCCCTGTTCATCGAGGTCAGTCCCCACCCGGCTCTGATCGGCCACGTCCAGGACACGTTGCTGGCCGCGGGACTGGCCGGGCAGGCGATCGGATCCCTGCGCCGCGATGACGGCGGTGCCGCTCGGTTCCTGGGCGCGCTCGGCCAGGCGTTCGTCGCGGGTGCGGCCGTCGACTGGGCGGCCGTGCTGGGCTCGCCGTCCGTGCCGCCGGCCGGCCTGCCGACCTATCAGTTCGAGCACCGCCGCTACTGGATCGAGCCGCCCACCCGGACGGTGGACCCCGGGCTGACCGGCGCGGCCGCCTGTCATCCCGCGATCACCGCCGTCGTACAGGTGGGCGGCGACGACGGCGTCCTCGTCAGCGCCACCGTGTCCGCCCGTACCCAGCCCTGGCTGGACCAGCACGTCATCGGCCACTCGGTGCTGCTGCCCGGCACGGCGTTCGTCGAGCTGGCCCTCGTCGCCGGGGAGGCGGCCGGCTGTGACCTGCTGGAGGACCTGACGCTGGAACTGCCGCTCCTGCTGCCCGACAGCGGGGAGGTCGACGTACCGCTCCAGCTGCTCGTCGGGGCGCCGCGCGAGGACGGCCGGCGTTCGGTGGCTGTGCACAGCCGGCGCCCGGACGGACCGGGCTGGATCCGGCACGCCACCGGCACTTTGGGTATCGACCGGGCCCCGACCGGCCCGAGTGCTCCCTGGCCGCCGCCGGGTACGTCGGAGATCGACGTCACCGGCCTGTACGACGACCTGCTCGCCCGCGGCTACGACTACGGCCCCGCCTTCCAGGGTGTCCTCGCCGCCCGGCGCGACGACGAGGGCCGCTGGGTCGAGGTCGCGCTGCCCGAGCCCGCCGCCGCGGACGCCGAGCGCTACCTCCTGCACCCCGCCCTGCTGGACGCCGCGCTGCACCTGCTCGTCGCGGACGCCGGCGATCTGCTGCTGCCCTTCGCCTGGCGCGGCGTCCGGGTCAGCGCCGCCGGCGCGGGATCGCTGCGGGTCCGCCTGGTGCGCACCGGCGGCGACCGGGCTGCACTGACGGGCTACGACGGGGCAGGGAACCCGGTTGTGCACATCGACGAACTGGTCCTGCGGGCGGTCCCGCGCCAGCTGGACCGCCCGTCGGAGGACCTCACGCCGTACCGCGTGGAGTGGGTCGAGCTGCCGGGCTCGGACGCGGCCGCCGACCCGCTGGTGTGGTCCGTCGTGGACGCCGACGGACAGGGTGCCGGGCTGACTGCCGCTCTCGAGCGGGCCGGCGCACGGGTCACCGTCTGCTACGACCTGCCGTCGGTCGCCGATCTGACCTCCGGCGACGTCCCGGACGTCGTGCTGGTGCCGGTGTTGCCCGACGCCGATCTGTCCGACGTCGGCCACCAGGTCCGCGAGACCGTCTACGCGGCCCTGGACCTGGTGCAAGGCTGGCTCGGGGACCCGCGCTTCGCGGCGTCCCGACTGGTCTTCCTCACCGCCGGAGCCGTGACCGCGGCCGCGCCCGGCGGGCTGGTCAGCGCCCCCCTGTGGGGGCTGGTCCGCTCGGCCCGGGCCGAGCACCCCGGTCGGTTCGGCCTGCTCGACATCGACGGCTCCGACGCGCCCTGGGCGGGCGTCGCGGCGGCGCTGGCGGCCGGGGAGAGCGAACTGCGCGCGTCCGGCGGCCGGCTGCACGTGCCGCGGCTCCGGCCCGACCCCGGAAACGGCGAGCCGGGTAGCGAATCGCCGTCCGGCCTCGGCGACGGGACCGTGCTCGTGACCGGAGGTACCAGCGGGCTCGGCGCGCTCGTGGCGCAGCGGCTGGCCGCCGCGCACGGCGTCCGGCACCTGCTGTTGGCCTCCCGCCGCGGCCCCGCGGCGCCCGACACGGATGCCCTGCTGGCCCGGCTGGCCGAACTCGGCGCCCGCGCCCAGGCGGTGTCCTGCGACGTCTCCGACCGTCGGCAGGTCGCGGCGCTGCTGGCCGGCATCCCGGCCGAGCGGGCGCTGTGCGCCGTGGTGCACGCCGCCGGGGTCGTCGACGACGCCACCGTCGAGGGGCTGACCGCGCAGAACGTCGACGCGGTCCTGGCCCCCAAGCTCGACGCGGGCTGGCTGCTGCACGAGGCCACCCGTGAGCTGCCGCTGGCCCGGTTCGTCACGTTCTCCTCGGTGGCCGGCGTGTTCGGCAACGCCGGGCAGGCCAACTACGCCGCCGCCAACGCCTTCCTGGACGGGCTGGCCGCGCACCGGCGTACCGCCGGGTTGCCGGCCACCTCGGTGGCCTGGGGGCTTTGGGACGTCGAGACGGCTGTCTCCGGCGGGCTCGGCCCGGCCGGCGTCGCCCGGCTGGCCCGCACGGGCATCGCCGCGCTGGCCAGCGAGGACGGCCTGCGCCTGTTCGACGCCGCCTGGCACTCCACCGAGCCGCTCGTCGTCGCCGCGCGCTGGGACGGCGCCGGCCTGCGGACCAGCGCAGAGGCGGGAACGCTCGCCCCCGCGTTGCGCGATCTCGTCCCGGCGCCACGGCGTACGCCGAACCGGACGAACGGCGCCGTCGTCCCGGTGACCGCCATGGTCACATCCCCCGCGGGCTCCACCGCCGGGCTGGCGGAGCGGCTGTCGGGGCTGGCCGCCGCGGACGGCCGGCGGATGCTCGGCGACCTGATCCGCTCGCACGTGGCCGCCGTGCTGGCCCAGCCGAGTCCGGACGCCATCGACGTCGACCGCGCCTTCCACGAGATGGGGTTCGACTCGCTGACGGCCGTCGAGCTGCGCAACCGGCTGGACCGCGAGACCGGCCTGGTCCTGTCGGCCACCGTCGCCTTCGACTACCCGAACGTCGCCGCGTTGGCCGAGCACCTGCACGCCACCCTCGCCCCCGCCGGACCCACGCCGGCGGAGACGCTGCGGACGTCGCTGGCCGACCTGCGCGCGGCGGTGGCCCCCGGCGACGACGACACCCGTCGTGCGGTCGCGGCCCTGCTGCGCCGGGCCCTCGCCGGTTTCGAGGACCACGACGACGCCGCCCTGGACCTCGACGAGCTGGCCTCCGACGAGCAGCTGTTCGCCCTGATCGACCAGCAGTCATGACGCCTGTGAGTACCGAGAGGGATCCGATGCCGACCGAGAACACGTCCACGGGCACCGAGGCCAAGCTGCGGGACTACCTGCGGCGGGTCACCGTCGACCTCACCGAGGCCCGCAAGCGGTTGGCCGAGTCCGAGCGCTCCAAGCACGAGCCGATCGCCATCATCGGCCTGGCCTGCCGGTTCCCCGGCGGCATCGACAGCCCCGAGCAGCTGTGGGAGCTCGTCGAGTCCCGCGGCGAGGCGATCAGCGAGTTCCCCGCCGACCGGGGCTGGGATCTCGACGGGCTCTACGACCCGGACCCGGACGCGCAGGGCAAGTCCTACACCCGACACGGCGGCTTCCTCGACGACCCCGGTGGCTTCGATGCCGCGTTCTTCGAGATGAGCCCCCGCAGCGCCCTGATCACCGACCCGCAGCACCGGCTGTTCCTGGAGACCACGTGGGAGGTCTTCGAGCGGGCCGGGATCACCCCCGCCGCCCTGCGGGGCAGCCGGACCGGCGTCTACGCCGGCCAGATGTACACCGACTACGCGCTGCGCTTCAACGGCGCACCGCCGCCCGGACTGGAAGGCATCGTCCTGGTCTCGAACGCGGCCAGCGTGCTGTCCGGCCGGGTCGCCTACACGTTCGGGCTGGAGGGCCCGGCGGTCACGCTGGACACCGCCTGCTCGTCGTCCCTGGTCGCCATCCACCTGGCCGCGCAGGCGCTGCGCGCCGGGGAGTGCTCGCTAGCCGTGGCCGGGGCCACGACGGTGATGGCCACCTCCGACCCGTTCGTCGAGTTCTGCCGGCAGCGGGCGCTGTCGCCGGACGGCCGGTGCCGTGCCTTCTCCGCCGACGGCGCGGGCGCCGCCTGGGCCGAGGGCGTCGGAGTGCTGCTCCTGGAGCGGCTGTCCGATGCCCGCCGTCACGGCCGGCGCATCCTCGGCGTCATCCGGGGCAGCGCGGTCAACCAAGACGGGCGCAGCAACGGGATGACCGCACCCAACGGGCCGGCGCAGGAGCGTTGCGTGGCCCAGGCGCTGGCCGACGCGGGTCTGCGTCCGCGCGACATCGACGCTGTGGAGGCGCACGGCACCGGCACCCGTCTCGGTGACCCGATCGAGGCCCAGGCGCTCATCGCGACGTACGGCCGGGACCGGTCCGCGCAGACGCCCTTGTGGCTCGGTTCAGTGAAGTCCAACATCGGGCACACGCAGGCCACCGCCGGGGTCGCGGGCATCGCCAAGATGCTGATGGCGATGCGGCACGGCGTACTCCCGCCGACCCTGCACGCCGAGGTGCCCTCACCGCACGTCGACTGGTCCGGCGGCACCGTCCGCCTGCTCACCGAGCCGCAGCCGTGGATCGCCGACGAGCGACCCCGCCGTTGCGGCGTGTCCGGTTTCGGCATCAGCGGCACCAACGCGCACCTCATCCTGGAGGAGCCGCCGGCCGCCGGGCCGGTCACCCCGCCGGCGCCGGCGGCGGTCACCGTCCCGACGCCGTGGGTGCTCAGCGCCAGGAGCGAGACCGCCCTGCGCGCGCAGGCCACCCGGCTGCACGCCTACCTGGCCGACGCGGGAGCCGACGCCCGCACCGGCGTCCAGGCCGACGCGGCCCGGGCCCTGGTCGCCGGGCGAACCCTGTTCCCGCACCGCGCGGTCCTCCGTGGCGACGGCGGCGACGACATGGACCTGCTGGCGCGCTACGGGCGCGGCGAGGCGGTCCCCGCGGTCACCGCGGGCCTCGCCCGTGACTCCGCCTCCGTGGCGCTGTTGTTCACCGGCCAGGGCGGCCAGCGACTGGGCATGGGGCGCGACCTGTACGCCGCCTCCCCGGTCTTCGCCGCGGCGCTGGACGAGGTCTGCGACGCCCTCGACACGCACCTGCCCCGGCCGCTGCGCGAGGTGATGTGGGCCGAGCCCGGCACCCCGGAGGCGGCCCTGCTGGACCAGACCGGCTACACCCAGCCGGCGCTGTTCGCCTTCGAGGTGGCCGCCTACCGGCTGCTGAGCGCCTGTGGCGTGGTCGCCGACCAACTCGCCGGGCACTCGGTGGGCGAGCTGGCCGCGGCGTACGTAGCCGGTGTCTGGTCCCTCGACGACGCGGCGCGGCTCGTCGTCACCCGCGCCCAGCTGATGCAGGCCCTGCCGGCCGGCGGGGCCATGGTCGCCATCGAAGCGACCCCGGAGGAGGTCGCTCCGGTCGTGCAGGAGCATCGGGCGAACGTGGGGATCGCCGCGGTGAACGGCCCGCGCAGCGTCGTGGTCTCCGGTGCGCAGGAGGCCTGCGCGCAGATCGCGGAGACCTTCCGCGAGCAGGGGCGGCGGGTGCGCAGCCTGCCGGTCAGCCACGCCTTCCACTCGCCGCTGATGGAACCGGTGCTCGCGGCCTTCGCCGCGGAGCTGAGCACCGTGACGTTCCGGCTCGCGCGGACCGCGTACGTGACCAACCTCGTCGGCGACCGCGACGACCTGTCGTGGACCGACTCGGAGTACTGGGTGCAGCAGATCCGCCGTGCGGTGCGCTTCCAGGCCACCGTGCAGACCCTGGCCGAGTGTGGCGTCAGCGCCGTTCTCGAGATCGGGCCGAGCGCCGTCCTGGCCGGCATGGCCCACCAGATCCTGGACGGGACGGGACCGGCGGTCCTGGCGCTGTACCGCCCGCCGCGCACCGAGCCCGAGTCGCTGGTCGAGGCGCTCGCCCAGGCCTTCGTGCTCGGTGTCCCGGTCGACTGGACGGCTCTGATCCCCGCGGGCACGGGGCGCGATCTCGCGCCGGACCTGCCCGTCTACCCGTTCGACCGGCTGCGCTACTGGCTCTACCCGCCCACCGGCGGTGCCGACATCTCCACGGTGGGGCTGAGCTCGGTCGACCACCCGCTGCTCGGTGCCCTGGTCGAGGTCGGCGACGGTGGCGCGCTGGTGCTGACCGGCCGGATCGGCTCCGCCGACCAGCCCTGGCTCGAGGACCACCGGGTGGGCGGCGTGACCGTCGTCCCGGGGACCGGCGTGCTCGACGCCGTCCTGGAAGCGGGTCGGTTGGTGGGCCACGAGCTGGTCGACGAACTGCTCTTCGAGGCCCCGCTGCTGCTGCCCGCCAAGGGGGAGCTGTCCCTGCAGATCGTGGTGGACGCCCCGAACGAGCCCGGCGCCCGGCGAACGGTCCGGGTCTTCCAGCGCCACGGCGACGCGGCCTGGACCCGCTGTGCCTCCGGCCTGTTGAGCGCCGGCGAGCCCGACCAGGACGACTGCCGGTGGGCCCAGGCCTGGCCGCCGGCGGGCGCGGCCGAGGTCGACATCGACGGCGGGTACGACGACCTGCTGGCGGCCGGCTTCGAGTACGGCCCGGCCTTCCGCGGCGTCACCCGGGTCTGGCGCGACGGCGACACCCTGCTGGCCGAGGTCACCGTGCCGGACGGCCTCGACGTGGCCGGCTTCGGCATCCACCCGGCCCTGCTCGACGCGGCGTTCCATCCGATGCTGCTCGGCAGCACGCAGGACGGCCTGCGGCTGCCCTTCGTCTTCCGCGGCGTCCGGCTCTGCGCGACCGGTGCGACGACCTTGCGGGTGCGGCTGTCCGGTGGCGGCGACGACATCAGCGTCGAGGCCGCCGACCCGGCCGGTCGGCTGGTCCTCGGGATCGAGTCCCTGCGGGTGCGCGAGGTGCCGGTCGAGGCCCTGGGCGGCGCCCGGTCCGGCGAGGCGGCCGTGCCGCCGCCGTACGCGATCGACTGGGAACCAGCGCCGACCGGCAGCGAGACCGGCGACTGGGCGTCCCTGGGCGGGCCCGTGCCGGGCCTACCGGCGTACGCCGACCTGGCCGCGCTGACCGTCGCCGTCGACGGCGAAGGGTCGGCACCCACCTACGTGCTGCTTCCGGCCCTGCCGACGGTCCGCGACGTCCCGGGTGCCCTGCGCGAGGTGACCGGAGACGTTCTCGAGGCGCTGCAGGCCTGGGCCGGCGACCCACGGCTGGCCTCGACCCGGCTGGTCGTCCTGACCCGCGGCGCCGTCGGCCCGCAGCAGACCAGTGACGCGACCAGCGTCGCCGGCGCCGGGGTGTGGGGGCTGGTCCGGGCCGCGCAGGCCGAGCACCCGGGCCGCTTCGTCCTGGTCGACGCCGAGCCGGAGTTCACCGGCTGGGGGTCGGTCGCCGCCGCTGCGGCGGCCGGGGAGTCCCAGGTTGTCGTCCGCGGTGACGCCGTGCTCGTCCCCCGGCTGGCCCGGCGCGAGGTGCAGCCCGCGGCGGTCGACTCCGCGACGGCGACCGGGACCGTGCTCGTCACCGGCGGGACCGGCGGCCTCGGGGCGCTCGTGGCCAGGCACCTGGTCAAGCAGCACGGCGTGCAGAACCTGGTGCTGGTCTCGCGGCGCGGGCTCGCCGCCCCCGGTGCCGCCGACCTCGTGGGTGACCTCGAGGCGCACGGCGCCGTGGTCACCGTGGCCTCCGCCGACGTGGCCGACCGCGAGGCGCTCGCCGCCGTCGTGGCCGCGATCCCGCCCGGTACGCCGCTGACCGGTGTCGTGCACACGGCCGGCGTCCTCGACGACACCACGCTGGGCGGGCTGACGCCGGCCCGGATGGACGCCGTCCTCGGTCCCAAGGCCGACGCGGCCTGGCACCTGCACGAGCTGACCCGCACCGCGCCGATCTCGATGTTCGTGCTGTTCTCCTCCCTCGCCGGCGTCCTGGGCAACCCGGGGCAGGGCAACTACGCCGCGGCGAACACCGCGCTGGACGCCCTCGCCGCCCACCGCCGCGGACTCGGCCTGCCGGGCGTCTCGATCGCCTGGGGGCTGTGGGGAGACGACGGCGGGATGACCGGCGGGCTCACCGATGCCGACCGCTCGCGGATGGCGCGGTCGGGGATCGATCCACTGGTCCCGGCGCACGGCCTGCAGCTCCTCGACGCCGCGCTCACCGCCGCCGACCCCCTCGTCGTGGCCGTGGCCTGGAACGCCGACGGACTCCGCGAGCGTGCCGCCGGAGGCATGCTGCCCCCGTTGCTGCGGGCGATGGTGCGCGCGCCGCGGCGCGCGGCCAGTGCGAGCGCCGGGTCGGCGGCCAGTGGCGGCTTGGTCGCGCGGCTGGCCGCACTCGGTCAGTCCGACGGCACCCGGCTGCTCACCACGCTCGTCCGCGGGCACGTGGCGGCGGTCCTCGCGCACCCGGACTCCTCGGCCGTCGACGCGGACCGCTCGTTCAGCGAACTCGGCTTCGACTCGCTGACCGCTGTGGAGCTGCGCAACCGGCTGGACGCCGAGACCGGCCTGCAACTGCCGGCGACGCTGGCCTTCGACCACCCGACGGTCACCGCGCTCGTCGAGCACCTGCAGCGCGCGCTGGTACCTGTCCCGCCGTCGCCCATGCAGGCGCTGGTCGCGGGCCTGGAGCAGGTCGAGCGGCAGGTGGCTGACTCCGACGAGGACGCCTGGGCCGGTCTCACCGCGATCCTGCACGGCGCGCTGGCCCGCTGGGGCGGCGCGCAGTTCGGGACAAGCCCCGAACCGGCCGATGCGGTCGCGATCCGGGTTGATGCGGCCTCGGACGAGGAGATCTTCGCCTTCATCGACGAGCAGCTGTAACCCGGATCACGAACGAGAGGAGAGGGCCCGAGTCATGGCCACCGAGCACGAGCTGCGGACCTACCTGCGGCGCGCCACCAGCGAGCTGACCGAGACCCGGCGCCGGCTGGCGGAAACCGAGGCGCGGCTGGAGCGCGCCACGGAGCACCGTTCGGAACCGATCGCCATCGTGGGTATGGCCTGCCGGTACCCCGGTGGGGTGAACAGCCCGGAGGAGCTCTGGGCGCTGGTGGCCGACGGCGTGGACGCGATCGGAGAGTTCCCGCGCGACCGCGGCTGGGACCTCGACGCGCTGTACGACGCCGACCCCGAGACGTGGGGGACCAGCTACTGCCGGCACGGCGCCTTCCTGTACGACGCGGCGGACTTCGACCCGGCGCTGTTCGGGATCAGCCCCCGGTCGGCGCTGGCCATGGACCCGCAGCACCGGCTCTTCCTGGAGACGGTGTGGGAGGTCTTCGAGCGGGCCGGCATCGACCCGACGTCGGTGCACGGCACCCCGACCGGCGTCTACGCCGCGGGCATGTTCGACCACTACGGCACCCGCTTCCTGGGGCACATGCCCGAGTCGGTCGAGGGCACGCTGCTCACCTCGACCCTGCCTGCGGTGCTGTCCGGGCAGGTCTCCTACAACTTCGGGTTGGAGGGCCCGGCGATCAGCGTGGACACCGCGTGCTCGGCGTCGCTGGTCACCCTGCACCTGGCCGTCCGCGCGCTGCGCAACCGTGAGTGCTCGCTGGCGGTAGCCGGTGGCGCGGCCGTCATGGCCACCCCTGACACGTTCGTGGAGTTCTCCCGGCAGCGAGCGCTGGCCCCCGACGGCCGGTCCAAGCCGTTCTCGGCGCACTCCGACGGCGTGGCCTGGGGCGAGGGTGTCGGCGTCCTGCTGCTGGAACGGCTCTCCGACGCCGTGGCCAACGGCCGGCACGTCTGGGCCGTCGTCCGGGGCAGCGCGATCAACCAGGACGGGCGCAGCAACGGCCTGACCGCCCCGAGCGGCCCGGCCCAGGAGAAGGTGATCGCCCAGGCCCTGGCCGACGCCGACCTCGAACCGGCCGACATCGACCTGGTCGAGGCGCACGGCACCGGCACCACCCTCGGCGACCCGATCGAGGCCAAGGCGCTGCTGGCCACCTACGGCCGCGACCGGGACGCCGCCCAGCCGCTGTGGCTGGGCTCGCTCAAGGGCAACCTCGGCCACACCCAGGCGGCGGCCGGCGTGGCCGGCGTCATCAAGACAGTGATGGCAATGCGCCACGGCGTCCTGCCCCGCAGCCTGTACGCCGAGCAGCCCTCGACCCACGTGGACTGGTCCAGTGGCGCCGTCCGGTTGCTGGACCGCGCGCGGCCATGGCCGGCCCGGGCCGACCGGCCGGCCCGCGCCGGTGTCTCGGGCTTCGGCATCAGCGGCACGAACGGCCACGTCATCCTGGAGCAGGCGCCCACGCCGTCGTACGCCGTCCCGGCCGAGCGGGGACCGCTGCTGTGGTCGGTGTCCGCGCGGTCGGTGGCCTCACTGTCGGCCCAGGCCGGCCGGTTGCACGCCTGGACCGGCCGGGCCCGCGAGCCCGAACTGGCCGAGGCCGGCCGGGTGCTGGCCCGGCGCGCCGCCCTGGAGCACCGGGCCGTGATCGTCGCGGCCGACCGGGCCGAGCTGCTCGACGGCCTGCAGGCGCTGGCCGACGGCCGCCCGCACGAGGCGGTCACGACCGGGCAGGCGCTGACCAACCTCCGGCCGGTGTTCGTCTTCCCCGGCCAGGGTTCGCAGTGGGCCGGGATGGCGCTCGGCCTGCTGGACGGCGATCCGGAGTTCCGCGCCGAGCTGACCCGCTGCGATCGCGCGCTCGCGCCGTATACCGGCTGGTCGGTCGAAGACGTGCTCCGCGAGACGGCCGACGCGCCCGCCCTGACCGGCTCCGACGTCGTCCAGCCGGTGCTCTTCGCGGTGATGGTCGCCCTCGCCCACGCCTGGCGGGCCCTCGGCATAGAGCCGGCCGCGGTGCTCGGACACTCGCAGGGTGAGCTGGCCGCCGCCTGCGTCGCAGGGGCCCTCAGCCTCGACGACGCGGCCGCCGTCGTGGCGCTGCGGGCGCACGCCCTGGGCGCCGTGCGGGGTACCGGCGGAATGCTGGCGGTCTCGCTGCCGGCCGACCAGGCCGAGGCGTCGATCACGGCCTGGGCCGGACGGCTGTGGGTCGCCGTGCACGGCGGGCCCAGCAGCTCGGTCGTGGCCGGCACCGCGGACGCGATCGAGGAGTACGTCGCCGCCGTCGGTGACACCGTCCAGGTGCGCCGGGTCGGCGTCGACTACGCCTCGCACACGCCGCTGGTCGAGCCGCTGCGCGACGAACTGGCCGCGACCCTGCCCGCCGTCGAGCCTCGGCCCACCGATGTCGCGTTCTGCTCGTCGCTGGCCGGCAGCTTCGTCGAGACCTCCGAACTGCGCAGTGGCTACTGGTTCGAGAACCTGCGCCACCCCGTGCGCTTCAGCCAGGCCGTCGGCTCGGTTCTGCGGTGGGGCCGGCCGCTGTTCGTCGAGGTCAGCCCGCACCCGATTCTCACCGCCGACCTCGACGACATCGCCGAAGCGGCAGGCGTCCAGGCCGCGGTCTGCGGCACCCTGCGCCGCGGCCACGGCGACCGGCGCCAGCTACTGACCGCAGCCGCCCGCGCGTTCGTGCTCGGCGCCCCTGTCGACTGGGTCCGCGCGCTCGGCCGCCCCAGCGGGCCGCCGCTCACCCTGCCTACCTACGCCTTCGACCGGCAGCGGTACTGGTTGGAGGACACCGGCCGGCCGACGGGCACGACGGACGGCCTGGACAGCTCGGCGCACCCGCTGGTCGCGGCCGTGCTGACCACGGCCGACGACGGCGTGCTGCTCGTCGGGAGGATCGCGCGGGACGCGCTGCCCTGGCTCGTCGACCACGAGGTTGCCGGGACCGTGCTCTTCCCGGGCACCGGGTTCGCCGAGCTGGCCCTGGAAGCGGCCGCCGTCGTCGGCGGTACCGAGGTCGCCGACCTCACTCTGGAGCAACCGCTGCCCGTCCCCGAGTCCGGCGCAGTGGCTCTGCAGGTCGAGGTCTCCGGACCCGATGCCGGTGGTGCGCGGTCCCTGACGATCTGCGCCCGGCTCGACGAGCAGTGGGTGCGCTGTGCCTCGGGTTCGCTGAGCGCCGCGGCCCCCGTCGGTGCCGCTGGCGGCGGTGCAGCCGAGTGGGCAGTGGCCTGGCCGCCGGTCGGCGCGGAGGCGGTCGACATACCGGCGGCGTACGACGTGCTGGACGGCCTGGGCTACTCCTACGGTCCGGCGTTCCGCGGCGTCACCGGGTTGTGGCGGCACGGAACCGACGTGTACGCCGAGGTACAGGGGGCGGCCGACGGCGCTGCTGACGGCGCTGCCGACGACGGCTACCGGTTGCACCCGGGCGCCTTCGACGCCGCCCTGCACAGCGTCCTGCTGGCCGGGGATCCCGGCGCGACGCTGCGCCTGCCGTTCGCCTTTTCCGGCCTGCGGCTGGCGACGGCGGGCGCGCGCATCCTGCGGGTGCGGCTCGGCGTCGACGGTGACGACGTGCGCGTCGACATCACGGACCCGGCCGGGCGGCCGGTGCTGTCCGTGGACGCGGTGCGGCTGCAGGCCCGCACGGGCGGGGCGGCCTACGCCGGACTTCCGCTGTACGCCGTCGACTGGGTGCCCGCCCCCGCGGCCCAGGGGGACTCCGAGGTCGACCGGTGGGCCTACGTCGGGCAGCCCGTGCCCGGGCTGCGCGGCGCCGCCGACCTGGGCGGACTGGCCGCCCGGGGCTCGGTACCCCACCACGTGGTGTTCTCCGTCCCCGCCACCGCCGAGGGCGAGGACGTCCTGGGCGCGGTGCGCTCGCGCACCGGGCAGGTGCTCGAGCTGCTGCAGGCCTGGGTGGCCGACCCCCGCTTCGCCGACGCCGAGCTCGTGCTCCGCACGGCCGGCGCCCGGTTCGATCTGGCCGCCGCGGCGGTCGAGGGGCTGGTGCGCTCGGCACAGGCCGAGCACCCCGGGTCCTTCGTGCTCGCCGACGTCCCGGCCGACTACGACGACTGGGCCCGGCTGGCCGCCGCCGACGAGCCGCAGCTCGCGGTGCGCGACGGACAGCTCGTGGTCCCGCGGCTGGCCCGCCGCCCGGCGAGTCCCAGCCGCGCGGAGCGCCCCCCGCACGGGACCGTGCTGGTCACCGGCGGGACCGGCGGGCTGGGCGCTGTGGTCGCCGAGCACCTGGCCGCCGAGCACGGCGTCACCCACCTGCTGCTCGCCTCCCGCCGCGGCCCGGCCGCCCCCGGAGCCGGCGATCTCGTGGCCCGGCTGGAGGACCTGGGCGCCACGGCCACCGTGGTGTCCTGCGACGTCGCCGACCGCGACGCCCTGGCCGTCGTGCTCGCCTCGGTTCCCGCGGACCGGCCGCTGACCGGGGTCGTGCACACTGCGGGCCGGCTCGCCGACGCCACCCTGGAAAGGCTCGATGCCGAGGCGCTGGACGCCGTCCTGCGACCCAAGCTCGACGCGGCCTGGCACCTGCACGAGCTCACCCGCGAACTGCCGCTGTCGCTGTTCGTGCTGTTCTCCTCGGCGGCCGGCGTGCTCGGCAACCCGGGCCAGGCCAACTACGCGGCGGCCAACGTCGCGCTGGACGCGCTGGCCACCGCGCGACGCCGGGACGGCCGGCCCGGCGTCTCGCTGGCCTGGGGGCTCTGGGACAGCGCCACCGGCATGACCGGCGGGTTGAGCGAGGTCGACCGGGCCCGGCTGGCCCGGCCCGGCGTGCTCCCGATGAGCACCGGACAGGGGCTGGCCCTGCTGGACGCCGCGCTCGACGGCGCCGACCCGGTTGTCGTGGCCGCCCGCTGGGATCTGGCGGGGCTGCGCTCCCGCCCCGACGGGGTCCCGGCCGTGCTCCGCGGGTTGGTCGTCGCCTCGCGCCGCAGCGGCGTGAGCGAGGAGGACCTGCGCTCCCGGCTCGCAGCGCTGGACCCGGAGCAGGTCAGGGACGAACTGCGCGACGTCGTACGCCGCCATGTCGCGAGCGTGCTGGCGCACCCCGACCCGTCCACCGTGGACGTCGACACGACGTTCAACGCGCTGGGCTTCCAGTCGCTGTCCGCAGTCGAGCTGCGCAACCGGCTCAACGGCGACACCGGGTTGCGGCTGCCGGCCACGCTGGCCTTCGACCACCCCACGGTGAGCGCGGTGGCCGACTACCTCACCGAGGCACTGGCGCCGGCGCCGGCGCAGCCGGAGGAGACGCTGGAGCGGGCCCTCGACCAGCTCCGGCACGAGCTGTCCCGGCATGACGAGGACACCCGCGCCCGGGTGGTCGGCCTGCTGCACAGCGGCCTGAGCGACCCGGAGTCCGGCGTCGCCGAGCACGACATCGGAGCTGCCTCCGACGACGAGATCTTCGCCTTCATCGACAGCCAACTCTGACCGCCCGGACCAGGCGAGAGGCCCTCATGGCAACCGAGAACGAACTCCGCGACTACCTCAAGCGCGCCACCGTCGAGCTGACCGAAGCCCGACGGCGGATCGGCGAGCTGCAGGACGCCGGCCAGGAGCCGATCGCCATCACCGGGATGGCCTGCCGCTACCCCGGCGGTGGGGACACGGTGGAGGGCTTCTGGGAGCTGCTCACCGACGGGCGGACCGGTGTGGTCGAGGTACCCGCGAGCCGGTGGGACATCGACGAGCACTACGACCCCGACCGCAGCACCGTCGGCGGCGTCTACACCCGGCACGGCTCGTTCCTCTCCGACATCGCCGGCTGGGACGCGGGCTTCTTCGGTCACTCGCCGCAGGAGGCGCTGCGGATGGACCCGCAGCAGCGGCTGCTCATGGAGCTGGTGCACGAGGGCTTCGAGAACGCCGGGATCGCCCCGTCCCGGGCCGCGGGGACCCGCGCCGCGGTGATGGTCGGGTTCATGGACACCGTGCAGTACGGGCGGTTGGAGACCGACTGCTACGGGCCCGGCATCGCCGCCGACCCCTACTTCGGGCAGGGCGTGTCGGCCAGCGTGGTCGCCGGTCGGCTGGCCTACCACTACGACCTGCGCGGGCCCGCCATCACTCTCGACACGGCCTGCTCGTCGTCGCTGGTCGGCGTCCACCTGGCCGGCCAGGCGCTGCGCCGGCGGGAGTGCGAGCTGGCGATCGCCGGCGGGGCCTTCCTCATCATGCGGCCCGACATCTACGTGCAGGGCTGCGCCACCTCCATGCTCGCCCCGGACGGGCGGTGCAAGACCTTCGACACCGCTGCCGACGGCTACGTCATGGGCGAGGGCGGCGGCATCGTCGTGCTGGAGCGGCTGTCCTCCGCGCTGCGCCACGGGCGCCGGATCCACGCGATCCTGCGCGGTTCGGCCATCAACCAGGACGGCCGGAGCAACGGCCTGACGGCACCGAACCGCGGGGCGCAGGTCGACGTGATCCGGCAGGCCCTCATCGCCGCGCGGCTGCGTCCCGACGACGTCGACTACGTCGAGGCGCACGGCTCGGGCACCCACCTCGGTGACGCGATCGAGCTGTCCGCGCTGCACGACGTCTTCGGTGGGCGGCCCGCGGAGCGGCCGCTGCACGTCGGCGCGGTCAAGACCAACCTCGGCCACACCCAGGCCGCGGCCGGCATCGCCGGACTGATCAAGACCGTGCTGGTCCTCGAGCGGGGCAAGGTGCCCGGCAACCTGCACCTGTCCGACCCGGCCGCAGCCATCCCGGCGGACGGCACCGTGCGGCCGGTGGCCGCGGCGTTGTCGCTGCCCACCGGCGACCGGCGCGCGGTGGCCGGGGTCAGCTCGTTCGGGTGGTCCGGGACGAATGCGCACCTCGTGCTGGAGGCCGCCCCGCCGGTGATCGACCGGGTGGAACCGGCGGAGGAGCCTGTCTCAACGCTGACCCTGCCGGTCTCGGCGGCCGGCGGCGCCGCCCTGCGCGAGCAGCTGGAGCAGCTCACCACCTGGATCGCCGAGCGGCCGGACCTCGACGCCGCGGACGTTGCGCACACCCTCGCGGTCGGCCGCTCCGCGCACGAGTTCCGGGTCGCTGTCCCGATCGCGGCCGACGGCTCGGACGTCCTGACCGCGCTGACCGCGGCGACCGCCCGGTCCGAAGCCGTCCGCCGGGTCCGCTCGCACCCGCGGGTCGCCTTCCTGCTCGACGGAACAGGGGACCAGTACGCCGGTGCGGCGCAGGCGCTCTATCGCAGCGAGCCGGTGTTCGCCGCCGCGGTGGAGCGGTGCCTGAGCGTGCTGTCCGAGCGCTGCGGGATCGACATCCGCGCCGAGCTCGACCCACCGGCCCTCGCCACCCCCGATCCGGGTGCCGCCGGGCTGTTCACCCGGACCGGCGACGCGGGGGAGGGCAACCCCCTGGAGCAAGCCGAGACCGCGCACCCGTACCTGTTCACGATCGAGTACGCGCTGGCCACCCTGCTGCAGCACTGGGGCGTTCGGCCCGACGTCCTGATCGGCTACAGCCTGGGGGAGTACGTCGCTGCCTGCCTGGCCGGCGTGTTCACCCTCGACGACGCGCTGCACCTCATCGTCGAGCGGGCCCGGCTGATTGCCTCGGCCGCACCCGGCCGGATGGTGGCGGTGGCCGCGGACGAGCCCGTCGTGCACGCCGCGCTGGCCGCCGCCGACGTCGGCGGCATGGTGCGAGACGTCGACCGGATCGACGTCGCCGCGCTGAACGGTCCGGCCATGACCGTGCTCAGCGGCACCACCCGGGCCGTGGACGTGGTCACCCGCACCCTGCTCGCCGAGGGCATCGCCTGCCGGCCGATGCGCACGGTGCACGCCTTCCACTCCAGCCTGCTCGAACCCGTCCGGGACAAGCTGGCCGCCCTGGTCAGCGCGGTGCCCCGGCAGGCCCCGCACACGACGATCGTGTCCAACCGGACCGGGGCCGTGCTCAGCGCGGAGGAGGCGACGGACCCGGAGTACTGGGCCGACCACCTGATCAGCCCGGTCCGGTTCGCCGACGGCGTGCGGCAGTGCCTCGAGGAGTCGGTGGACGTCTTCGTCGAGCTGGGTTGCGGGCAGACCCTGGCCGGGCTGGCCCGGCAGAACCTGCCCGGTGACGCCGATGTCGACGTGTTCGGCACGCTGCCCGCTCGCTGGAACGCCGCCAGCACGCCGGACCTGCGCGGAGCACTGCTCGGCACCTGCGGGCGGCTGTGGGAAGCGGGGGTCGACGTCGACTGGTCGGCGACCGGTCGGGCCGACGCGCGGATCGTCACGCTGCCCACCTACCCGTTCCAGCGCACGCAGTTCTGGCCGGAGCCGGACGAGGGCTACCCGCCGCCGGTGGTCCCCGGCCGGGGACCGCGCGACCTGCGGTACACCCCTTCGTGGCGACCGGACGTGCAGCGCGACCACGGCGTCGTCGCGCCGGACCGGCTCGGTTCCCTGGTGGTGTACGCCGAGGAGGGCGGCGTGGGCGCCGCGCTGGCCGACCGCGCCGAGCAGCTGGGCATCCCGGTGCTCGAAGTCGTCCCCGGCGACCAGCTGGCCCGCTCCGGACGGCGGCTGACCATCGAGCCGGACTCGCCCGAGCACCACCGGGAGGTCACGGCGGGACTGCCGGACACCGGCCCGGTCACGCTCGTCCACCTGTGGAGCCTGCGCACGTCCGGCCGGCCGATGGACTCCGACGACACGCTGTCCGCCTCGATCCGGGACGGCTTCGACAGCCTGCTGCTCGCCCTGCAGGCGGTGGGTCAGGGTGCCCCGGGCCAGGCGGTCAGGCTGCTGACTGTCAGCCGGGGCGCCGCGGAGATCCTCGGCGGCGACGCGCTGGCCCCGCAGCAGGCGATCGGGCACGGCCTGGGCCGGTCGGCCCGGCACGAGTACCCCGGGCTGACCTGGAGCGGCGTCGACCTCGACCCCGAGGGCGGCGGCCCCGGCGACACAGCCGAGCAGCTCCTGCGCGAGCTGGCCGCCGAACCGGGCGAGCACCCCGCGGTCACCGGCTGGCGACGGGGCCGGCGCTGGCTGCCGGACGTGGCGGAACTGCCGGCCGAGCTTGCGCCGAGTGCTCCGTGGCGTTCCGACGGCGTCTACCTGATCACCGGCGGCACCCGCGGGCTCGGCCTGGCCCTGGCCCGGCACCTGGTGCGCTCCGGCGTACGGCGGCTGGCCCTGGTCAGCCGGTCCGGTCGACCGCTTGGCGACGACGACCGCGCGATCCGCACCCGGGCCGATCTCGTCGAGCTCGAGGCCTCCGGAGCCGAAGTGCTGCTGCTGGCGGCCGACACCGGCGTACCGACCCAGCTGCGCGCCGCGCTGCGCCGCTGCCGGGAGCACTTCGGGACCCTCACCGGCGTCGTGCACGCCGCCGGGTTGCCGGCCGGAGGAATGGTCGCCCGCAGCACGCTCGCCGACGCCGGACGGGTGCTCGCCCCCAAGGTGCGCGCTCTCGGTCCGCTCGCCGAGCTGGTGGCGGCGGACGTGCCCGCCGACGAGCGGCCCGAGCTGCTCGTCCTGTACTCCTCGGCCATCACCGCCTACGGCGGGATCGGCGAGAGCGACTACTGCGCGGCCAACACGGTCCTGGACGCCTACGGAACGGCGCTGGCCGCCACCGCCGGGCCGACCCGGGTGGTCAGTGTGGCCTGGGGTCCGTGGCAGCACGACGACTGGCAGGACGGCAGCGGCACCGACCTGGCCGAGCGGGCCCGGGCCTACCGTCGGGAGTACGGCTTCAGCGATGCCGGTGGCTGTGCCCTGCTGGACTCCGTCGCCGCGGCCGGGCACGGTGCCGTGCTCGCGGTTCGCCAGCCGTTGGCCGAGATCCTGCGCGAGTGGTCGGCCACCCTCGACCTCGGCGTGCTGCTGGCCGCCGCACAGGCCCGGCCCGCGCGGGAACGCTTCGCCCGACCGGCCCTGCGGGTCGACTTCGTCGCGCCGCGCACCGAGCTGGAGTCGATCGTCGCCGAGGCCTGGGGGTCGTTCCTCGGCATCGACCAGGTAGGCGTGCACGACCCGTTCTTCGACCTCGGGGGCAACTCCCTGGTCGGCCTGGCGATGGTGCATGCAGTGGAGCAGCAGCTGGGGCAGTCCATCCCGCCCGCGCTGCTGTTCGCCCAACCCACGGTGGCGCAGTTCGCCGCCGCGCTCGACCCCGACGGCGGCGCCGACGACGAGGCCGCCCTGCAGACCAGTTCGGATCGGGGGCAGCGGCGCCGCCGCACCCGCGGCAAGGCCCGGAGATGAGGACTGACATGAGTGAGCCACGCGAGCACAACGACGCCGCCGACCCTGCGGTCGAACCGGCTCCCGGTTGCGACATCGCGATAGTCGGCATGTCCGGCCGCTTCCCCGGCGCGCACGACGTGGCCGAGCTGTGGGCGAACATCCGGGCCGGCGCCTCCGGCATCACCCGCTTCGGCGACGCCGAGCTGCGTGCCGCCGGCGTACCCGAGCGGCTGCTGGCCGACCCCGGCTACGTCAAGGCCGGTGCCGTCCTGGACGGCATCGACCTGTTCGACGCGTCGTTCTTCGGGGTGGGGCCGAAGGAGGCCCAGATCCTGGACCCCCAGCACCGGCTGTTCCTCGAGCACAGCTGGCAGGCGCTGGAGGACGCCGGCTGCGACCCGAGCCGGCTCGACGGCACGGTCGGCGTGTTCGGGGGCAGCGCCTGGAGCTCGTACCTGTCCAACAACGTCGCCCCCAGCGGCGTCGGCGCGGTCATGGGCGAACTGGCCGTGGGCCTGGCCAACGACAAGGACTCCCTGACCACGCGCGTGGCGCACACCCTCGGCCTGTCCGGACCGACGTACGGCATCCAGAGCTACTGCTCGACGTCGCTGGTCGCGGTCTGCGCGGCGGCCAGCAGCCTGGCCGGGATGGAATGCGACCTCGCGCTGGCCGGGGGCGTCGCCGTGGCCGTCCCGCACCGGGTCGGCTACCTGTACCAGCAGGGCGGCATCGCACCACCGGACGCCGAGTGCCGCGCGTTCGACGCCGCCGGGCTGGGCAGCCCGGTGGGCAGCGGGGTCGGCGTCGTGGTCCTGCGCCGGCTGGAGGATGCCCTGGCCGACGGTGACCAGGTCTACGCCGTCATCCGCGGGTGGGCGGTGAACAACGACGGCGGGCGCAAGGTGGGCTTCACCGCCCCCGGCGTCCAGGGCCAGGCGGAGGTCATCGCCGAGGCGTTGTCCACCGCCGACCTGGCACCGTCGGAGATCGACTACATCGAGGCCCACGGCACCGGCACCGCTCTCGGTGACGCCGCCGAACTGGCCGCCCTGCAGCAGGTGTTCCGCGGCGAGTCGTGCCTGATCGGTTCGATCAAGACGAACGTCGGCCACCTCGACCGGGCCGCCGGCGTCACCGGCCTGATCAAGGCCGCCCTCGCCCTGCGCCACGAGGAGATCCCCCCGACCCGGGGGCTGCGCACGCTCAACCCCCAGCTCAAGACCGGCGCGGCCAGCCTCGAGGTGGTCACCGAACTGACCGACTGGCCCCGTCGTAGCGGCCGGCCGCGCCGGGCCGGCGTCAGCGCCTTCGGCATCGGCGGGACCAACGCGCACGTGGTCCTGCAGGAGGCACCGCGCCGGGTCCGCGTGGACGGCCCGGCGCGGCCCGAGCTGCTCGTCTGGTCGGCCCGCGACGCCGAAGCGGCAGACGCCATGACCGACCGGCTGGCCACCCACCTCGACGACACGAGCGACGGGCTGGGTGATGTCGCCTACACCCTGCAGTTGGGCCGGCGGCTGTTCGAGCACCGCCGGATGACGGTGGCCGAGTCGGTGGACGTCGCCGTGGCCGGGCTGCGTGGTGTCGGGGTGCGCGGGCGCCGCGAGGCCGGTTCGGAGCGTGGTGTCGCCTTTCTGATCGCCGGCACGGGGGAGCAGTACGCCGGCATGGCCGCCGACCTGTACCGCAGCGAGCCGCTCTTCCGGGAGATCCTGGACGAGTGCCGGGACGGCCTGGCGCCCCGGCTCGGCTTCGACCCGCTCGAGGACATGCTGCGCCCCCGGGAGGCAGTGTCCGCCGGCGGCGCCGGCCTGAGCTGGCTGCTCGGTCGCGAGACCGCGCCGGCCGACGCCGGGCAGGCCACCGACCGCCTCCAGCCGGCGACGTTCGCCGTCGAGTACGCATTGGCGCGGCTGCTGACCGCGTGGGGCGTCGAGCCCACGGTGATGGCCGGCTACAGCCTGGGCGAGTACGTCGCCGCCTGCCTGTCCGGAGTCCTGTCGCTGGACGCGGCGCTGGCCCTGGTCGCCCGCCGGGCCCAGCTGATCGCCGGTCTGCCCGCGGGCGCCATGGCCGCCGTACCGCTGTCTGCCGAGGAGGTCGAGGACCGGATCTCCCGGTCCGGCGGCAGCCTCGACATCGCCGCTCTGAACGGGCCGAAGCTGACCGTCGTCGCCGGCCCGCCGGCCGAGGTCCACCGCTTCCGCGAGTTCCTCGAGGGCGAGGCCACGCCGTGCCGGCCGCTGTCGACCAGCCACGCGTTCCACTCCCGGATGTTGGAGCCGATCCGGGACGAGCTCACCGCCTGGGTCCGGGCCAACGTCACCGTGGGGACGCCGCGGTTGCCCTACCTGTCCAACGTCACCGGCGAGCTGGTCACCGCGAAGCAGCTCGCCGATCCCGGCTACTGGGCCGAGCACATGTGCGCCCCGGTGCGCTTCGACGCCGCCCTCGGCGGCGTCCTGGAGCGGGGCGACCTCGCCGTGGTCGAGATCGGGCCCGGCCAGTCCCTGGGCGCCATGCTCCGCGGCCGGCCCGACTGCCCGCGCGAGCGCTGGCCGTTGGTCATGCCGTCGCTGCCCGCGGCGGGAGAGACCAGCGCCGCCAGCACCGTCCTCATGGAGGCCGTCGGTCGGCTGTGGCTGGCCGGGGTACCGGTGGACTGGGCCGCCTTCCAGGCCGGCCGCGGCCTGGCCAAGGTGCACGTCCCGGGCTACCCACTGCGCCGCCAGCGCTACTGGATCGAACCGCCCCTTGCGGTGGCCGAGCTGAACACGCCGCTCGTCGAGGCCGTTGCCGCCCCCGCTTGTGCCGCCGTCCCGACCGGCATCCGGCCCGACCACGTGCGGCTGGTCACCCCGGTGTGGAGCGAGCTACCACTGGCCGCTCCGGCCGCGGAGAAGACCCCGATCGTGCTCCTGGCCGACACCGGCGGGGTGGGCGTGGCTGTGGCGGACCTGCTCGGTGCGAAAGGCGCCGACGTCCGGCTCGAGACCGTGCCCGACGACCCGGCCGAGCTGGTCGCCCGGCTCGGCACCGAACCGGCCACGGTTGTCGACCTGCGCCTGCTCGATCGCGCCGAGGACGCCCTGGACGGACCGGTGGCCGTCCTGCCGGTCGCCGCCGTCCTGGACGCCTGGGGCCAGGGCGGTGCGCCGACCGCCGTCATCCTGGTCACCCGGGGCGGTCAGGCGACCAGTGCCGGCCAGCCCGCAGCCCCGGAGCACGCGGCGGTCGGCGCCCTCGCGGCGGTGGCCAACCAGGAGTACCTGAACCTGACCTGCCGCGTAGTGGACCTCGACCCGGCCGACAGCACCTGCGCCACGGTGAGCGCCCTGGCCGCCGAGCTGACCGGGACGAGCGAGGACGTGCTCACGGCGTACCGCGCCGGAGTCCGGCGGGTGCGCGGCTTCGAGCCGGGCGGATCCGCCGGGGCCGGGCCGGCCGTCGCCGTCCGCCCGGGTGGCAGCTACCTGATCACCGGCGGCCTGGGCGACGTCGGCCTGCTCGTGGCCGAGCACCTGGCCCGGACCGGAGCCGGCCGGCTCGTCCTCACCAGCCGGAGCGGGGCCCCGGCCGCCGACGACGAGCGGCGCGAGATCCTCGACCGGCTGCGCGCGATGGGCGCCGACGTACTGACCCCGGCCGTGGACGTGACGGACGCCCAGGCGATGCAGGCGCTGGTCGCCGAGCTGCTGCACGACGGCGGAGCGCTGCACGGGATCGTCCACGCCGCCGCCCAGACCGGGCCGGACACATTCCGCGTCCTGCGCGACCTCGACGCCGACACCATCGGGCTGCACTTCGGGGCCAAGGTCACCGGTGCGCAGGTGATCGAGACGGTCCTCGCGGACCTCCCCGAGGAGCAGGCACCCGACTTCTGCGTGGTCTTCTCCTCGACCTCGGCCATCCTCGGCGGGCTGGCCTTCGGCAGCTACGCCGCCGCCAACGCCGCCCTGACCGCCCTGGCCGGGCGCCACCGCGGCGATCCGACGACCTGGGTGTCCACGGCCTGGGACACCTGGGCCTGCACGGTGCCGCAGATCTCCGGCGGGGTCGGCGCGGCCATGCTGGCGCACTCGATGAGCATCGAGGAGGCCCTCGAGGCCTTCGACGCCGCGCTGGCCGACCCGCAGCCGAACCTGATCGTCACCGCCGGCGGATGGACCGACCGGCTGCCGGTGCTGACCGCAGCGACCGCTCCGGGCGGGGACGGGACGCGCTACCCCCGCCCCGACCTCTCCCAGCCGTACAGCCCGCCGCTGACCACCACCGAGCGGGCGCTGGCCGAGGTGTGGTCGGAGGTGCTCGGGGTCGAACCGGTCGGCACCCGGGACAACTTCTTCGACCTGTCCGGCAACTCGCTGCTCGCCCTGCAGATGCTGGCTCTGGTCAAGCAGCGGATGGGCCATGCCGTGCCGTCGGTGGCGCTGTTCGAAGCGCCCACCGTGCACGCGCTGGCCGCCCTGCTCGACGCGCAGTCCGGCGGACCTCAGCCCATCGCCGCGGCGGCCCCCGTGGCGCCGGCGGCGGAGCTGGTGGCCGGACCTGTCGCGACGGATCGGGACGATCGGATCGCCGTCGTCGGGATGGCCGGACGCTTCCCCGGCGCCGGGGACGTGGCCTCGTTCTGGCAGAACCTGCGCGACGGCGTCGAGTCGATCAGCTTCTTCTCCCCCGAGGAGCTGATCGCCTCGGGCGTCGACCCGGCGCTGGTGCAGGACCCGGCCTACGTGCCGGCCCGGCCGGTGCTCGACGACGTGGCCGGCTTCGACGCCGGGTTCTTCGGGATGAGCCCGCGGATGGCGGCCCTGACCGACCCCCAGCAGCGGTTGTTCCTGGAGGTCTGCTGGGAGGCGCTCGAGCAGTCCGGGTACGCCGCCCCCGGCGAGCACCGGGTCGGCGTCTACGGCGGGACCAACCTGAGTACCTACCTGCTGCGGATGCCCGAGCAGATGTTCGCCGACGAGGAGATCAGCACCTACGAGATCATCATGGGCAACGAGAAGGACGCCCTGACCACGACGGTGTCCTACCTGTTCGACCTGCGCGGCCCGAGCGTCGCCGTCCAGACCTTCTGCTCCACGTCGCTGGTGGCCACCCACCTGGCGGTGCAGAGCCTGCGGGCCGGGGACTGCGAGCTGGCCCTGGCCGGTGGCGTGTCGATCCGGGTGCCCGACCGGATCGGCCACCGCTTCGCACCGGGGGGCATGGAGTCCCCGGACGGGCACGTCCGGACCTTCGACGCGCAGGCCAAGGGATCGATGTTCGGCGACGGCGCGGCCGTCGTTGTGCTGAAGCGACTGTCCAACGCCGTCCGTGACGGCGACCACATCTGGTCGGTCATCCGCGGCTCGGCGATGAACAACGACGGCGCGCTCAAGGTCGGCTACACCGCGCCCAGCGTGGTCGGGCAGGCCCGGGTGATCGCCGACGCCATGGCCGACGCGGGGATCTCCGGCGAGGACGTCAGCTACATCGAGGCGCACGGGACCGCCACCGAACTCGGCGATCCGATCGAGGTGGCCGCGCTGACCCGCGCCTTCGGACCCACCGCCTCCACGCAGTACTGCCCGATCGGCTCGGTGAAGACCAACATCGGCCACCTGGACCGGGCGGCCGGCGTCACCGGGCTGATCAAGACCTCGCTGGCCCTGCGCGACGGCGTGATCCCGCCGAGCCTGCATTACACCGCGCCCAACCCCGACATCGACTTCGAGCACAGCCCGTTCTACGTGAACACGACGCTCGCGCCGTGGCGGACGAGGGACGGGCGTACGCCGATCGCCGGCATCAACTCCCTCGGCATGGGCGGCACCAACGTGCACGTCGTCGTCGAGCAGGCCCCGGTCCGCTCCTCCGACCCCGGGACTGCCTCGGACGCCGTCCGCCGCCAGCAGGTGCTCCCGGTCTCGGCGCGGACCGCGACCGCTGCGGAGCAGTCCTGCGCACGGCTGGCCGAGCACCTGCACGCGACCCCGCAGGTTCGGCTGGCCGACGCGGCCTACACGTTGCAAGTCGGCCGCCGGACCTTCGAGCACCGCCGCGTCGCGGTGGCCAACAGCACCGCCGCGGCGGCGGCCGCGCTGGCCGACGGCCGGGTGCGCGAGCGCGTGGACGCCGCCCGCGGCCGACCGGTGGCCTTCGTGTTCCCCGACGCCGACGACACGGTGGCGGCGACGGTGTCCGAGCTGTACCGGCGCGAACCTGTCTTCCGGGCCGCGCTGGACGAGTGCGCCGAGCTGGTCCGCCGGGACCGACCGGACGTCGACCTGATCGGCGAGCTGACCCACGGTGCCGAGCCGGCCTCGGCCGGCGCGACGGCGGTGCGCACGGATCTGGCGGGGCTGACCACGTTCGCCGTCCAGTACGCGCTGGCGCGCACGCTGATCACCTGGGGCGTCCAGCCCGGCCTGCTGGCCGGGTACGGGACCGGCCAGCGCGTCACTACCTGCCTGTCCGGCCGGCTCGACCTGGCCGACGCCCTCGCCCTGGTCTCTCATCGGGGCGGCGCGGGAGCCGGCCCGCCCGCCGTCCGCACGCTGACCGGCGACACCGCGGACCCGACCCTCCTGGCCGATCGCGAGCTGGTCCTGCTCGAGATCGGGCCGGCCACTGTGCTGGCCGATCTGGCCCGCGAGACCGAGCGGTCCGCCGACCCCGCGCTGAGCGTCCGGGTGCTCCCGGCACCGGGTGCCGCGGCCACCGACGACGAGAGCCTGGCCGAGGCGCTGGCCCAGCTGTGGCTGCTCGGCGTCGACGTGGACTGGGCGGCGTACAGCGGTCGCGCCCCCGGCGGGCTGGCCGATGACGGTCAGCTCTGGCCCGGGCGCGTGCCGTTGCCGACCTACCCGTTCCAGCGCAGCCGCTACTGGATCGAGGCAGCGCCCAAGACACCGGGCGCCGCCGCGACGGCGGAGCCGGCGAACCTGTTCGAGGCGATTGCGTCACTGCCGAAGCTGCCCGAGGACCAGTGGCTGCATCTGCCGGTCTGGCGACAGACGGTGAACCCGGCGCCTGGACCGCAGCCGGAGTCGTGGTTGGTCTTCACCCGCGAAGGCGTGGCCGACGAGGCCGCGATGGCGCTGCGCGACAGCGGGTCCGCCGTCAGCCTGGTCCGCCCGGGGGAGCGGTTCGCCACGACGGACGACGGCTTCACGGTCCGGCCGGGGGTCACCGCCGACCTGCTGGCCGTGCTGCGCGCGCTGCGTGCGGCCGGGCGTCCGCTGGAGCGCGCCGTGCACCTGTGGAGCCTGGAGCCCTCCTCGGCGGGTACGGCGTACGGCCTGGACACCCTCGTGGCGCTGGCCCAGGCGGCGGCGGAGGTCGGTGGCGCGGAGTGGGCGATGGACGTCGTCGTCGCGGGTACCCAGGAGGTCGTCCCCGGTGACGTCACCGACCCCGAGGCGGCCATGGTCACCGGCCCGTGCCTCGTCGTACCGCTGGAGTACCCGGGTGTCACGGCCCGGCTGGTGGATGTGTCGAGTTCGCCTGCCGGACGCTCGTCCCGCGAGCTGGTGGCGGAACTTCGCCGCTCACCCACCGATTGGCTGGTCGCGCTGCGGCACGGCCGCCGGTGGCTGCCGGGCTACGAGTCGCTCCCGGTCACCGACGGCACCGCGCCGTTCCGGGACGGCGGTGTCTACCTGGTGACAGGCGGGCTGGGGGGCATCGCGCTGGGCCTGGCCGAGCGGCTGGCCGTGCAGCACCGGGCCCGGCTCGTGCTGCTGGCCCGGCGCGGGCTGGACGGCACCGACGAGGCGTCGCGTCGCCGGAACGCGGAGGTGGCGCGGCTACAGGAGCTGGGGGCCGAGGTCGAGGTGGTCGTCGGTGACGTCACCGACCCGGACGCCGTAGGCCGGGCCGTCGCGGTCGCCCGCGAACGCTTCGGTGCCTTGCACGGCGTCCTTCATGCGGCCGGCGTGCCGGGGATGGGCCTCATGCAGTTCAAGCGGCCGCAAGAGATGCAGCAGGTGCTGGCGCCGAAGGTGGCCGGGACCCGGGCGCTGGCCGAGGCCTTGCGGATCGGGGAGGCCGACGAGGTGGAGCTGGACTTCCTGGTCCTGTTCTCCTCGATCACCACCGCGACCGGCGGCGGGCCGGGGCAGGTCGACTACTGCGCGGCCAACGCCTTCCTCGACGGCTGGGCCGCTCAGCACGCAGTCGGCGGGCGCCGTGTCCTGGCCGTTGACTGGGGCGAGTGGACCTGGAACGCCTGGGAGGACGGGCTGGCCGGGTACGACGACTCGCTGCAGGAGTTCTTCCGGGCCAACCGGGCGCGCTTCGGCATCGGCTTCGACGAGGGCTGGCGCTCGCTGGTGCGGGCGCTGGCCAGCGGGGAGTCGCGCGTGGTCGTCTCCACGCAGGACTTCCAGACCGTGGTCACGGGCAGCGCGCAGTTCACTGTGGACGCGGTTCGGCCGGCGGCGGAGGTCGGGGGCGAGCGCTTCCCCCGTCCCGAGCTGACGACGATGTACCAGGAGCCGAACGGGCCGGTGGAGGTCGCTGTCGCGCGCAGTTGGTGCGACGCGCTGCGGCTGCAGGAGATCGGCGTACAGGACAACTTCTTCGAACTCGGCGGCAACTCCCTGCTGGGCGTCAGCATCGTGACCACGCTGCGCCGCGAGTTCGAGCTGGACGAATTGGCGCCGCACATCCTCTACGAGGCACCGACGGTGGCCGCGCTCGCCGCGGTCATCGAGGCCGCCGCGGCCGGTGAACCCAGCACCGCGGCACCCGACGACAACGCCAGCCAGGTCCGCGCGCAGCTGCGCCGGTCCGGGCTGGAGAGTTCCGCCGCCGCTCGGCGGCGGGCCCGATGACCAGCAACGACAACCCGAACGGAGCGGACATGACAGTGATCGGAGTAGTGGGCGCGGGGGTGATGGGCGTCGGGGTCGCCCAGAACCTGGCGCAGACCGGGCACGACGTGGTGCTGGTCGACACGTCCGAGGAGATCCTCGCGGCGGCGCTGGCCACCATCTCGCGCAACTGCCGGCTGAGCCGGCTGATGGGCGGCCCGGCCCTGGACGCGGACGAGGTGCTCTCCCGGATCAGCACCGGCGTCGGAGTCGATGCGCTGGCCAAGGTCGATGTGGTGATCGAGAACGTGACGGAGAACTGGGCCGTCAAGCGCGAGGTGTACGAGGGCCTGGACGCGGTCTGCGGACCCGACACGGTGTTCATCGTCAACACCTCGGCGATTCCGATCACCAAGGTGGCCGCGGTGACCAGCCGGCCGGCGCAGGTGGTGGGCGTGCACTTCATGAACCCGGTGCCGGCCAAGCCGGCCTGCGAGCTGATCCCCGGCTTCCACACCTCGGCCGAGACCGTCGAGCGGACGCGGGCGCTGCTGTCGGCCATGGGTAAGAAGGCGATCGACGTCAAGGACGCCTGCGGCTTCGTGTCCAACCGGGTGCTGATGCTCACCGTGAACGAGGCGGCGTACTTGGTCCACGAGGGGGTCGCCAGCGCCGAGTCCGTCGACGAGGTGTTCCGCAGCTGCTTCGGCCACCCGATGGGTCCCCTTGAGACGGCCGACCTGATCGGCGTCGACACGATCCTCTACAGCGTCGAGGTGCTCTACGAGCACTACGCCGACAGCAAGTACCGCCCCTGCCCGCTGCTGAAGCAGATGACCGACGCGGGCCTGCACGGCCGCAAGTCCGGCCGCGGCTTCTACGAGTACTCCGCTACCGGCCGCGCGTCCGTGGCCGCCTGACCCACCACCACCCACAACCACAGTCACAGAGGAGAGATCCAGATGTCCACCATCACCGTTACCCAGCCCGCGCAGGCCGAGATCCTCGACTTCGTGCGGGACCGCTTCCCGCAGGTCGAGATCGACGCCGCGCAGGACATCTTCGAGCTGGGCTTCGTGAACTCGCTGTTCGCCATGGAGCTGGTCATGTTCGTGGAGAAGACCTTCTTCGTCACCATCCCGAACGACGAGCTGCGGATCGACAACTTCCGCAGCGCCGACGCGATGGCCGAGCTGGTCGGGCGGCTGACGCCGTCCGCCGTCGACGAGGGGTGAGCGAGTCTTGCGAGCGAACCGGGTAATTGCACGTCGCGTCGAGCGAAGCGAGGTGTCGACGTGACCGTGGCGAGCCCCATGCTGGTCGCGCCCCCGGTCGAGCGGGTCGTCGACCGCGCCTCGGCCCGGGGGTTCGTCGACGCCCACATCGCGCCGTGGGGTAACGACTTCGAGCGCGACGGATACATCCCCGAAGCGGTGCTGAACCGGATGGCCGAGGCCGGTCTGTGGGCGCCGTTCCTCCCGGAATCGGTTGGCGGACAAGGGGTGTCCATGGTGTCCCTCGGTGAGATCCACGAGGAGGTGGGCCGCGGCTGCTCGTCGGTCCGCAGCCTGCTCACCGTGCACACCATGGCCTCCTGGACCGTGCAGCGCTGGGGCACGCCGGCCCAGCGGGAACGGTGGCTGCCGCCGATGGCGGCCGGCGACGCGCTCGGGTCGTTCTGCCTGTCCGAGCCGGAGGCCGGCAGTGACGCCACCGGGATCCGTACGACGGCGACGCCGGAGGGCACCGGATGGGTGCTCAACGGCGTCAAGAAGTGGATCACCGGGGGCCAGCGGGCCGACGTCTACCTGGTCTTCGCCCGGACCGCTTCGAGCATCGGGGCGTTCCTGGTGCCGCGGTCGGCCCCCGGCGTACAGGTCCGTCCGATCCCGGAGATCCTCGGCACCCGGGCGTCGATGCTGGCCGAGGTGACGTTCAACGACGTCGTACTCGACGGCGACGCCCTGCTCGGACCGAGCGGGTTCACCGCGGGCATGGTGCTGACCGGGACGCTCGACCTCGGCCGGTACAGCGTGGCTTGCGGGTCGGCCGGCATCATCGCGGCCTGCCTGGACGCCTGTGCGGACTACACGTCGCGCCGGACGGTCGGCGGGACGAAGCTGCGCAACCTGCAGCTGATCCAGGCCAAGGTCTCCGACATGGTGACCGACGTCCGGGCCGCCCGGCTGCTGTGCACCGAGGCCGGCCGGCTCAAGGACGAGGGCGACTCGGCCACCCTGATGGCGACGTGGGTGGCGAAGTACTTCGCCTCCACCGCCGCCGCCCGCCACGCCTCCGAGGCGGTCCAGATCCACGGCGCCAACGGATGCGGGCCGGACTACCCGGTCGCGCGGCTGTACCGGGACGCCAAGGTGATGGAAATCATCGAGGGCAGCAACGAGATCCAGCGCACCACCATCGCCGACGACGCCTACCGCGGAGTGATCACATGACCGCCATCGCCGAACGGGCCACCGCTGTTTCGTGGCCGACCAAACCCAAGCAGGGCAAGATCAAGTGCGTCGTCTGGGACCTCGACCACACGCTGTGGGACGGCGTGCTGCTCGAGGACGGCTCGGTGCAGATCAAGCCAGACGTGGTCCAGCACATCCACCGGCTCGACCAGCTGGGCATCCTCAACTCGGTGGCCAGCAAGAACGACCAGGAGACCGCGACGGCGCGGATCGCCGAGGCCGGCCTGACCGACATGCTGCTGTTCCCGCAGATCGGCTGGGGCCCCAAGTCGGAGTCGATCAAGCGGATCGCGTCGGCGCTGAACCTGGGGTTGGACGCGTTCGCCTTTGTCGATGACCAGGAGTTCGAGCGGGCGGAGGTCGAGTACGGCGTACCGGAGGTGACCTGCGTCGACGTACTTGAGCTGGACGAGGCGTTGGCGCGCCCGGAGTTCCGGCCACGTTTCGTCACCGACGAGTCGGCCGAGCGCCGCCGGATGTACCTGGGCCAGCTCGCCCGCGACGACCTGCAGCGCGACTTCGCCGGGACGAACGAGGAGTTCCTGGCCGGGCTGGACATGTCGTTCACGATCGAACCGGCCCGGCGGGAGGACCTGCAGCGAGCGGAGGAGCTCACCGTCCGGACCAACCAGCTGAACTCGACCGGCAAGACGTACTCCTACGACGACCTGGACGCCCTGCGCGAGTCGCCGGACCACCTGTTGCTGGTCGCCTCGCTGACCGACCGGTTCGGCAGCTACGGGAAGATCGGCCTCGCGCTGGTCGAGCGGGCCGGCGACGTGTGGTCCCTGCGGATGATGCTGATGTCCTGCCGGGTGATGTCGCGCGGTGTGGGCATGGTGCTCCTCAACCACATCCTGGGCCTCGCTGCGGCGGCCGGGGCCACGGTCCGCGCGGACTTCGTGGAGACCGGTCGCAACCGGATGATGCAGGTGACCTACGCCTTCGCCGGCTTCCGTGAGGTGAGCCGGGACGGCAACCAGCTGGTCCTCGAGGCCGACCTGTCGGTGCGGCAGCCGCCGCCGGCGTACGTCCGGCTGGACGTGCTCTCGTGACCGCGCTCGCCGAACCCGGCCTGGCCGGTCGCTGGGTGCCACTGCGCGGGCGCGCCGACGGCGACGGGTTCCCGCTGCTCTGCCTGCCGCACGCCGGTGGGAGCGCGTCGGCGTTCACGGCCTGGATCGGGCGGGTGCCGGGGGTGTCCGTGCTGCCGGTGCAACCGCCCGGCCGCGAGGCCCGCTACGCAGAACCGGCGTTCGTCGAGATGGGGCCGCTGGTCGAGCAGCTGGCCTCGGTCGTCCTGGACGAGATCGTGGAGGGCCGGCCGTACGCGATCTACGGACACAGCCACGGGGCCCTGATCGGGTTCGAGCTCGTACGGGAGGTCCGCCGGCGAGGGGGGCGGCTGCCGGTCCGGTTGTTCGTCAGCGGCTCCGTCGCGCCGCAGTGCGGGGCGGCGGAGGAGGGCCCGCCGGTCTCGGGCATGAGCCGGGCGGAGATCGTGGGCTGGCTGCGCCGGCTCGGCGGTACGCCGGAGTGGCTGCTGGCCGACCGCGACGCTCTGGACATGGTGCTGCCGGCGATCAAGGGCGACTTCACCCTGCGGGAGCGGTACGTCTACGCCGCCGAGAAGCCGCTGCCTACGCCGATCACCGTTGTCGCCGCGACCCGCGACACCCGGGTCCGGCCGGACCTGCAGTACCGCTGGGGCGAGCAGACCACCGGCGGGTTCGAGCAGCGCACGCTGGACGGCGGGCACTTCGCCGTCTACGAGCAGGCCGCCCTGACCCACCGCTACGTGTTGGAGGGCCTGGAGACCTGGCTTTAGGCCAGTGCTTCGGCGCCGACCGGCAGAAGTGGGCAGTTGGTGCAACCAGGCCGGCACAGAGGCTTGTGGACAAGCCTGCCTCGTCCACAGATGCCCGCGGAGCGCCCGCCGCGGCGCCGACCTTGAGCATGCTGGCCGGCGTGGTCCTACCGCAGTCACCGGCTGACCTGGTGCAGATCCGCCTGGGTCGGGTGCGTGGCGCGGAGTGGGTGCGGGTGAGCCGTGGCATCCACGTACGCCGCGAGTTCGAGTCCGACCTGCGGTCCGAGCTGTTCGGCTGGCAGGAGGCGTTGCGGGAGGACGCCTGCTTCACCCACCTGACCGGTGCGCCACCCGACATCCGCATCCGGTCGAGTTCGACGTGCTCGACGGGCTGCGGGTCGCCCGGCCGGCTGAGATCCTGCTGTCCGCCGCCCACGATCTCGGACTGCTCGACGTCGTGGTGCTCGTTGATGTCGCCTTGCACCGCCACGACTGCACGTTGCTGGAGCTGTGGGCCGCCGCGAACCGGTGTCGCCGCGGTGCCCCGCGACTACGGATGGCCCTGCGGTACGCCGACGGGCGGGCGGAGTCGTTGTGGGAGTCGGTGCTGCGGGTGCTCCACCAGGCCTGCGACGTGCCGGTCGAACTGCAGTGCGTCATTCCCGACGATGCGGGCAGCTTCCGCGTGGACCTCAGAGTTGTCGGCACCCGTCGGCTCGTCGAGTACGACGGCGCCGATCACCGTTACCGCGAGCGGCACGGGAAGGATCTCGCCCGCGAGCGAGCGTTCCACCGGCTCGGCTGGCAGCGCTACGGGTACACCTCGCCCGTCCTGCTCTACCACGGCCTCGCCGTACTGCGGGACGCTGATGAGGCGCTGGCCCGCGAGCACGACCCGACTCGGATCCGGCCTGGCACAAGCTTCTGGCCGAGTCCCTGTTCACGCCGGCGGGAGGCGCGAGGCGACAGGAGCGCTGGAACGCCGCCGCTAGCGGTCAGACTCGCCAATCGACGGCTAGGAAGCGCCCGTCGACAAGCAGCGGCACCGCATCGCTGAGGTCGATCTCCGCGGCAATCTCCACGTCCGTGCGGTAGCCCGCCTCGACGAGTTCACGACCGCTCGCGCACGCGATAAGAGCGTCCCGCTCCCTGCCGCGGATGGCCTCGTATCCCGCTCGGGCAAGATGCGCCTCCGGTGACAACCTGGCCCACCCTGCGGTAGCGAGTCGAGCGATGACGGCTCCTGCGCCCCACAGATCCTCGATCGACGGGCGCAGACTTCCGTCGTCCCACCGCTCTCCGGCGGCGACCAATGCGACGGTCGTCGCTGCTGGATCGTGCCGCGCGCCGATCCAGGCGGCGACAGCAGCGGCGTTGCGCAGGCATGCGCCGACACAGACCGACCTTGCCTGGCCATGTGCCCGGCGATGGTCGAGCCGTTCGGGGGACGGCAACACCAGCCTCGCTGGCGTCGCGGCGGTCCTGATGCTCAGCGGAGACACACTGATCTGACCCGGATCGGCGCGGTGACCGGCTGACGGCGAGAACGGCGTCGTGCTGCCGCGCGAACGCGTTCTCGGTGCCGTCATTCCACCGGTACGGCCAGGACGACGATGCCGAGGTCGATGGCCACGCTGAGGCTCGTCGTGAAGGACAGGACGTCGATCACGACCGCTACCGTCGCGTCCTCCACGATGGACGCCGCGCCCTGCAACGCCCAATCGAAGCGCACGTTGTAGGGGAGCTGTCGATGCGTCGGGTTCACCTCGCGACAGCCTCCTACTCTATGACCTGGCCGTGGGCGGCCGCCGCGACAGTGGGCACGGGACGACAAGCCACGCCGACCGCGCCCGCACCAACTGCCCACTGCCCGCCGGACCGCAGAAGTGGGCAGATGCGGTGGTCAGGCCACCCCGTGAACCCAACGCCCCCCGTAGGCTGCTGTCTGTGACCAGTTGTTGGCTGGTGAGCGGTGCGGCCCGATTCAGGAGCGCTTGGACACCGGTACGACGTACCGGCTGAACACCAGCTCGCGCAGGACGTCGTCACCGGCCTCCACGATCGAGACGTAGCGGACGTCGCGCAGCAGCTTCCCGATCAGGTGCTCGTGGGTGTAGCCGAGCCCGCCGAACATCTCCGACGCGGTGGACACGATCTCCCAGCCGGTCTGGCCGCAGAACATCTTCGTCGTCAGCGCCGACTTCAGCGTCCCTACCCGCAGGAACTCCGCGCCGGCGTCCTCGCGGACCGCGATGGCGTCGAAGTCGCGCGCCGCGGCGAGGCATTGGTTGGCCATGACGTCGATCTGCATCTCCATCTGGCCCAGCTTCGCCGCGAACACGGCGTTCTGACCCAGCGGCGCGCCCTTGACCAGCTTGGTCTTGGCGTAGTCCATGCACAAGTCGCGGGCGCGACGGGCGATGCCCAGCGCGGTCGTGGCGATCAGGATCCGGCTCGCGTTCAGTCCGATCTCCAGCAGGCGCAAACCATTGCCCTGCAACGCATTCGAAGCGGGGACGCGTACGCCGGCCAGCGACACCTGATACGTGGCCGAGGACCGCAATCCGTTCACCTCCCACCGCTTGTCGATCGTGATGCCGGGCGTGCCCCGAGGTACGACGACAGCGGTGTACTGGTCACCGTCCCGGGCGACCACGACCAGGAAGCGGGCGAAGTCGGTGTCCGTGGAGTAGGCCTTGGTGCCGTCCAGGACGAGATCCGAACCCTCCCGGCGCACCGTGGTGGTGACCCGGGCCAGCTCGCTCCCGGCCGCATGTTCGCTGCCCAGCGTGGCGCAGAAGCCGTTCGAGGACACCAGCGGAGCCAGGTAGGCAGCGCGCAGCTCCTCGCTGCCGTACCAGCGGACCATGTTCGACGTCAGCACGGGGATGAACAGCGTGAAGGCCACGCCGGCGTCGCCGTACGCGAGTTCCGCGACGATCCGCACGCTGTCCTCGAGGCTCAGACCCAGGCCGCCCTGCTCCTTCGGCAGCCACCAGTTCATCAGCCCGGTCTCGGCGAACCGCTCGTACAGCGGCAGGGGAGCCGGTGCGAGCTGGTCCAGCTCGGCCTCCCGGCCGATCACCTCCCGTCCAACGAAGGCCTGGACGGTCCGGACGTACTCAGGCGCTCGCACGGTCGACCCCCTCGTCGACCTCGGCGGCGGCGTCGATCAGCGCCGCGAGCTGGCGAACGGTGGGGCACTCCAGCAACCCGGTCACCGGGATCGACGCCCCGAAGGCCCGCCGGATCCGCGCGGTCAGGTCGATGGCGATCAGCGAGTGGCCGCCCAGCTCGAAGAAGTTGTCCACCGCGCCGATCGGCTCGATCCGCAGTACCCGCGACCAGATCTCGGCGATCGTCGCCTCGGTCCCCTCCCGCGGCGCGACGAACGGTGTGTCCAGATCGGGGCGGGGGTGACGCTCCCGGTTGTCGGTGTCGTCCCCGTCGTCGGACTCGTGCAGGTCGCCGGTCACCCACGTCGCGAGCCGGGCTTCCAGCGAGCCGGTGGAGATCACCAGCCGACCGACCTGGTCGACGACAGACAGCGCGCGCTCGAAGACGTCCACGGCTTCGACCGGGGCCATCGCGAAGTCCGTCACCGTCGGGCCGTGGCCGTCCATCCTCGACGGGTCGACGTTCCAGGTGTCCCAGTCCACGCTGATCCACTGCGGATCGGCGTGCCGGCGGGCCACCGCGGCGTAGGAGTCCAGGGCGGCGTTGGCGGCGGCGTAGGGTGCCAGCGCCATCCCGCCCAACACCGCGGCCAGCGAGGACAGCGTGATCCGCCGGTCCGGGCACTGCCCGTCGAGGGCGGCCTGCAGGACGTGGAACCCGCGCACCTTGGCGTGGAAGTGCGCCTCACAGGACGCCCGGTCGATCAGGTGGGCGAAGGTGAAGAACGCGCTGTCCTGTACGCCGGCCCCGTGCACGGCGACGTCGATCCCGCCAAACTCCTCGATCGCAGCCTGGACGACCGCCCGCATCTGGTCCAGGTCGCCGACGTCCGCGGACAGCGCCAGCACGGTGGCACCGCGCTCCTCCAGGTCCAGGACGCTGCGAATGTGCCGTGCGGTGCGTTCCCCGCCGTCGGGGACCGCGGCCAGGTAGCCCTCCCAATCCACGCGGGGCGGCAGCGGCGAGCGCGCGGTGAGCACCAACCGGCACTGGTACCGCGCGGCCAGGTGACGGGCCAGGGTGATCCCGACGTCGCCGAGGCCACCGGTGATCAGGACGGTGTCGCCCGGCCGGAACGGTCCCGCCGCGGGCTCCTCGATGGGGAAGGGCTGATAGCGGCGCAGCCACAGTTCGCCGCCGCGGACGCCGACCGGACCCTCGTGGGAACCGACGCAGGCCGAGAGCAGGGACGTGACCAGCCGGCGCAGGCCGACGCGGTCCTCGGGTGCGACCGGGTCGATGTCGACGTGCCGTGCCCGCAGCCGGGAGTTCTCCTGGGCCAACGTCGGAGCCAGCGCGGCGATCGCTGCGTGTTCGGGGTGTCGGATATCGGTTCCGGCGACGTCGATGGCCGACGAGGTGAGGACGACGAACTCCATCCGCCGCCCGGTGCCGGTGTCGTCCACCAGCTCGCGGGCGAGGGCCATTGCGGAGTAGAAGCCACGCGACTGCTCGGCGTCGAAGTGTGCAGCGGCGGCCAGCGGCCCGGCCGCCGGGTCCTGCTCGGCGCTGCCCAGGCTGAATCCGTGCACGATGATCCGCGGCTCCACGATCAGCGACCGCAGCAGGGTCGCCATGTCCGTGCCGTCGTCGAGCCGGACGGTGAAGTCACCCATGTCGTCCTGCGCGAACGCCTCGCCCGGCCGGACCGCGGTCACCTCGACGCCGCACTCGATCAGGTGCGCGATCAGCGCCTCGGTCCGGTCGTCCGCGCTGAACACCAGCCAGGGGCCAGCCAGCCGCAGCTGCTCGTCGAGGTCCGCGGTCGGCCGAGGCCGCCGCTGCCAGGTCGGCAGGTGTGTCCACTGCGACCGGTCGTACGTGCGACCCGTTGTCGTCGGCGTGGCCCACCAGGCGTCCGCTCCGGAGGCGCTCTTGGCCGGCGGGTCGACCCAGAAACGCTTGCGCTGGAAGGGGTACGTCGGCAGCTGCACGCGCCGACCCTCGCCGCGGTGCAGCGCCGCCCAGTCCAGCTGGCAGCCGGCCTGCCACAACCGGCCCAGCACGGCCAGCACCCACTCCGTCGCCGGCCGGTCGCCTACTGGGGCTACGACGACCTCCTCGACGTGGCCGAGATCCTGGCCGGTCGTGGCGGCCTGGTCCACCCGTACACCGAGCCGGGTCAGCCCGTCGCCCAGCGTGGCCAGGGCGCCGTCGGCGCCGGCTCCGCTCGACTCGGCCCCCAGGACGGTGCTGGCGGCGGCCTGCAGTTCGGTCCACCAGCCGGCCGGGACGTCCGGGCCGGTGGTGAGGCGCACCTTGGGGTTGCGGCGCGTGGTCCGGGCGTCGACCTGACGTTCCGGGTCGGCCAGGGCGGCCAGCGCGTCGGCCCGGTCGCGGCAGACCAGGGTTCGGCGCACCGAGAACCCGCCGCGCGAACCCTGCAGGGTAAACGCGACGTCGGCCAGGTCGACGTCCTCCTCCGCCGTCTCCAGGTATGCAGACAGCCGGTCGGTCAGTGCCTCCAGTGCGGTCTGGTCGACGGCGGAGAAGGTGATCAGGTGTGGGCCCGCGCGAGGGGGGCGGGCAACCCGCGGCGGCGCCTGCTCCAGCACGACGTGCGCGTTCGTGCCGCCCAGGCCGAACGAGCTGACCCCGGCCCGGCGGGGGGTCGGTCCCGCGGGCCAGGGCGCGTGCTCGGTCAGCACGGTGAAGCGGTCCAGGGCGGTGGCCAGGGCGGGGTTCGGCGTGTCGTAGTTCGGCGTACCGGGGAGGGTTTCGTGCTTGAGCGCCAAGGCCGCTCGCATCAGCCCGCTGACACCGGAGGCCCGGTCGAGGTGGCCCAGGCTCGGCTTCAGCGTGCCCAGCACGCACGGGGTGTCCCGCGCCTCGGTGAAGACCCGGCTCATCGCGGCCAGCTCGATCGAGTCGCCCAGCGAGGTCGCCGTGGCGTGGCACTCGACGTAGCCGATGCTCTCCGGCTTGACCCCGGCCACGCCGAACGCGGCGTCGATCACGTCGGCCTGCCCGTCCACGCCCGGTGCGGTGTAGCCGGCCCGGACCCGGCCGTCGTTGTTCGTGGCCGACCCGAGGATCACAGCGTGGATGACGTCGCCGTCCTCGATCGCTTCGGTCATCCGCTTCAGGGCGACGACGCCGACGCCGCTGCCCATCACAGTGCCGTTCGCCGCGGCGTCGAAGCTGCGCACGATGCCGTCCGGCGAGGTGATGCCGCCCGGCTCGTAGAGGTACCCGCTGGGCTGGGGGAGCGGGGTGAAGGCCCCGCCGGCTACGGCGAGGTCGCACTCGTAGGTGAGCAGGCTCTGGCAGGCCAGGTGGACCGAGACCAGCGACGTGGAGCAGAACGTCTGTACGGCGATGGCCGGCCCGCGCAGCCCGAGCTTGTAGGACACCAGGTTGGCCAGCGAGTCCCGCTCGTTGCCGACCGCGATCAGCAGCGGTCCGCCCGGCTCGGACATCAGCGACTGGAGGTTCTGCACGATGTAGTCCGGGAACCCGCTGCCGCCGAAGACCCCGACCTGGCCGGGCGCGTCGGTGGGGCAGTAGCCGGCGCTCTCCAGCGCCTCCCACGAGCACTCCAGGAAGAGCCGGTGCTGCGGGCCCATCGTCTCGGCCTCGCGCGGGCTCACGCCGAACACCGCGGCGTCGAAGCGGTCGATGTCGGCCAGCGCCCCGGTCACGCGGACGTAGCGCGGGTCGGCCAGCTGACCCGGGTCGAGATGCCCGCCGCGAAGTTCCTCTTCGGTGAGTTCCCGCAGGCCCTTCACCCCCGCGACCAGGTTCTGCCAGAGGGTGTCGACGTCCGCGGCCCCGGGAAAGCGGCCGGACATGCCGACCAGGGCCACCGCCGAGCCATAGTCCGTCGGGCTTGCGCCGTCGGTGTCGCTCACGCCGTCGGTGTCGCTCACGCCGTCGGT